>Ga0182013_10000769_pt1 | contig 44784 bp, 37 predicted proteins | sample 612S2MmetaG_FD_120487 | JGI IMG/M metagenome (GOLD analysis project Ga0182013, IMG submission 120487) | Permafrost microbial communities from Stordalen Mire, Sweden - 612S2M metaG | ecosystem: Environmental > Terrestrial > Soil > Wetlands > Permafrost | place: Sweden: Stordalen | collected... | reverse complement strand
GTCACTGGCACCACGGTCAACGATGTCGCCGACCTCGCCCACAACTTGAGGGGCCACGGCCACCAGGTGGTGGTGTTCGGTCCGAACGGGCCGCCGGGCGATGGGGGCGGTACGGACGAGACCTCGCTGCGACGACTGCTTTGGGACGCGCACGCAGACGTCGTCCACTTCCATTACCTCTCCGGTGGGTTCCCGGTGCGCTTGATAGAACAGGCGTGGTTGAGCGGGGCCCGGGTCGTACTGGCTCTTGGCCCGTTACCGGGGGGCTCGTCACCGGGCCGTTCCGAGGACGGACTTGTAGCCGCCCGCCATGTGCTCGCTGTCCAGGCGTTGCCGTTCTGTGACCTGGTGACGGTCCCGTCGCGCCCGGAGGCCGCTCTCATAGCCCAGTACAGCAGGGCTGGGGCCCGGATAGAAGTACGCCGCTGGGGCGCGTCCTGGGAGGCTGTCTACGACCGTTTGTGCGGTGCCCGTGCCATCCCGGAGCAGGGTTCCCTGAGCGTCGTGGTCGCCACGTACAACAGGGCCGAGGAGCTGAGGAGGTGCCTGATCGGGCTCACGCACCAGACGCTTGGTCGCGACCGCTTCGAAGTCGTAGTGGTGGACGATTGTTCGGCGACGCCGGTAGAGGATATCGTCGCCGAGTTCTCAGGGATCTTGCGCGCCCGGCTGGTCCGCAAGACGGCGAACGAGGGCCTGGGCGAAGCGCGCCGCAGTGGCGTAGAGGTGGCGACCGGGGACGTGACATTGTTCTTCGACGATGACGATGTCCCCCGTCCGGACTGCCTGGCCGCCCATCTCGAAGCCCACGCCCAACACCCCGGGGAGACGGACGCTGTGCTCGGGTTCACCGCCCTCCACCCCGACGTGCAGCTCAACGCGGCGATGGAGTTCGCTCTCGTCAGCGGTCAGCGGCTGATGTCCTACCCCGCCCTTCAGGAAGGCGAGGTGCCGTGGCACTGCGCCTGGGGAGGGAGGACTTCTTACAAGACGGCCTTTCTCCGTCGTGCCCTTCCGCGCGGCCGGTGGTTGGAGGATATGGACCTGAACGCCCGGTTGCGTCACGTCGGGCTGAGCGTCTGGTACACCCGCAACGCGGTGCAGTACATGACCCACGAACTGTCCATCAGCCAACTGCGCTCGCGCGCCCGCACGCTCGGGATGGCCGGCGCCGACGTCCTGGCCCGGTTGGCCGACGCCGATCTCCCGGGCCTGCTCGGTGCGGACAACGCCGCCGAGCGGGCTCGTGAGCAGGCGCCGCTGCTCCCCGCGATCGAGGACATCATCGATCAGCTCTCAGCCCGGCCCCTCGAGGCACTGTCCTGCCTGCCCGCTACGTTAAACGGGCAGCCGACGACGGCTGAGCAGGTCCTGTGGGCGGCTCTCAACGCCGTGATGGACTACGAGAACCGGCTCGGCTTCCTCGTGCGGTGCCGGCAACTGCAGGGGGGCAGGGTCACTGGTTTCGCCGCCTTGCCCCGGTGGGGGGACAGCGAAGAGCTGGCCCGCAGCGTGTCGGTTTTCGCCACAGCGTTCGACGCTGGAGATCCAGCCCAGCTGTTCCTTTTTGCCCCCGCCACCGTGGCGCCCCCGGACGCCCTTCGGCAGGTAGAACAGGTACTGTTCGCTTGCGGGCGGGCCCCTGAAGAAGTGGCCGACGTCCACGTGGTCCCCGTCGTCGACGGGGGCGCGCTCCATGGTGCCGGCGGGGCCCTTTCCGAGCTGATCTGGGTTGGGCACCCCTCTCCGCTCGGCTCCGCTCCGCCATTGGCGCTGCGTGCCGACGCAGGCGCAAACGACCTCAGACGGCTGGCGGGCCTCGCTCCCCGGGGAGGGCCCGCCGGTCTTCGCTAAGGCGCCGCCAGGGCCCGAGGTGCATTTGGCAGTTTGCTGGCCACCATTTCAGCGGAGGCGCCCGCCGCCCTCAGGATCTCAACGGCGGCTTCGATGTCGGCCGTCTCGGTCAGTGTCCCAAGGTCGGCGTGCACAAGGAACGCGGCGGCGAAGTTGAGGTGCCCGCTGGCAGTTATGTGGCGAGCGGTACCCGCCCAGGGGCGGTCGGCACCGACCGGCGCGATGGCTGGCGGTGCAAACCAGGCCTCCAGTTGCCCCGCCTGGCTGGCGGGGACAAAGGGACAGACAAAGGCGGCCAGTTCGCGCCCTTCAGGCGCTAAAGCCGCATGATGAACTGCTGAGCAGTTCATCGAGGCCCGACGGCGGTCCGGGGCACCGTCCGGGAGTACCGGAGGTGCCGGCGGGTCGCCGGAGGTCACATGAACGGGCGCCCCGGTCGCGGGCGTGGCATCAACCGTCGGGGGAGCAAGGTCTGGCGCCAAGGGCCCCGTCCCGTGGCCTAGCACCACCGTGGCCACGCGGCGGCCTGCACCCGCCGCTTGGCGGGCCACCCGCTCCATCAGTTGTCGGGCGCCGACTGAGCCGACCGTGCCGTTGGCGTTGCTAAAGGAGCTCTTAGCGCTGGCGAAACCGCCGGCGGCGCAAAGCTCGGCCCGTCGTCCCACCAACACGACGGGGCCGTTGCCCCCCAGCCCGGAGCCGACTTTCGCCGCCACAACGTCGGCCGGCCCCTGGCCTGCCAACGTGCGGAGCTCGTCGAGTGCCGTGCGTCCCAGCTCACACCCGGGACTTATGACCACAACGTCTTCGTGGGACGCCGCCGCCAGGGCGGCATGGTACTGGGCGGCCAGGTCCGTCCCCCACGGCACGTAGGCCAGCTTGACGGGAGCGAGGTCGCCCAGGGCCTTGGTAGCGGGAGATATGGGGACGTTCGGCGTCGCGACAAGTAACACGTCGTCGCCGGTCCCGTGCAAGGCCTTGGCGATCGTCGCCAGCGTCGTCTCACAATCCTCGTTCAACCCGGCCAGGCAGGCCACGAAGGTCACGGGACGCATTTCGCCGGCCGCCGGCGGCCGAGGGACCGCGGAACAGACCATCGGGTCTGGGGTGGCGAGGGCAAAGATCTCGGCCACCAAGGCCAGGTCCATCGGCGGTGGATGAGGAAGGAAGTTACGTATCGCTGTCTCGTCGCCGTTACTGGTGGCGGATGTGCTCGATACCGCCCGGGTGTGGTCCACGGCGATCTCGTCGACGATGCCCATGACCATTCCCTGTGGCCTTAGGAGCTTGGGCCAGAGCCAATCGATCCCCCACCCCGAGGGGCTCAGCCGGAAGGTCGGCAGGCATGTTCCCAGGGCCCTCAAGGAGAAAAATGGCATCATCACTTCGACAAAATTTGTGTACCGGCACCGGGAGCCCTTATCGCGGAGCGTGATCGGGTGGGACCAGTGCGAGGCATCGGATAGCGCCGGTTGAGCCAGGTCGAGGTTATGGTCGGCAAGCGCCTGGAAAAGCCTGTTCCAGGACGAGGCGTCGGCGGCAATGTCGTCGTCAGGGAAGCCGATGAAGTCGTACGTGGAAACGACGTCCCAATTGGCGTCGAGCCAGTCAGCCAGGCTCGGGAACTTGGACCCGCCGGGGGAGTGCGAGTACATACGACCGGTGCCCCGCCATTTTCCCAGCTCTTCGCCGTAATACAGGACGGCCAGGTCAAACTCAGGCCCACCTGTACCGGGGCCTTCAGGGGCGAGGGCCCAGTGCGGGTGCAACGACCGGTCCCCGGCTCTGACCACGAGCAGATTGCGCGTGGCCCCAGGGCGAGCGGTCATCACAGCAGAAGATCGGCGTGGTCGGGTGGATCCTGAGCGCCGAGCCGTCCTGGCGCCGAGCCGTCCTAGCGCCGAGCCGTCCTAGCGCCGGGCCCGTCCAGAAGCCGGGCGGCGGCGCCCTTAGAGGTGGGCTCCGTTCAGGGCCAGGTCAAACCGTAGGTATCTCCCCGCCAGTCGGCGACGGCCGCGGCGGTGCCCCGCACGGGGTGGCTGCCCCACTCGTTGGCCCGCCGGCTGATCAACCCGGCTCGGAGAGGGCGCCGGGCAACCTGGGAAAGCGAAGCCGTTTTCACGCTCTCGATGAGAGTGCCGTCGAGGCCGGCCTCCCGGGCGACCTCGACGGCGAACCCGTCGCGGCCCAGCAGGCACGGCCCGGCTACGTGCACGATCCCCCGCAAGGAGGACTGTGCCAGCTGGACGAGGGCAGTGGCCAGGTCCCGGTTGTAAGTCGGCGTCGAGATCTGGTCGGACGGCACTCTGAGGACCTTTCCCGCACGGAGGTGCCCGGCCAGCCGGTAGGCGAAGTTCCTGCCCTGCCGCTCAGGTCCGTAGACCACCGTTGTGCGGACCACGATGGCGTCGGGGTCGGCGCTGAGGACGGCTTGTTCACCAGCGGCCTTGGAGCTCCCATAGACCGATAGGGGACGCGGCTCGGCGTCTTCGTCGTACGGCCCCGCTTCCCCATCGAAGACGTACTCGGTAGAGACGAAAACCGTCTTGGCCCCAATCCGGTGGGCGGCCCTCGCCAGGGCGGCTGGGGCCGTGGCATTGACGGCGTTGGCCATGGCCGGCTCCGACTCGCAACGGTCGACGTTGGTGGCGGCGGCGGCGATGACCACGGTGCGGGGCCGGGCCTCGGCCATGAGCCGGTCCGCTTGCCCCGGCTCCTCGGCCAGCTGTTCCAGGTCGACCAGGCAGGGGTTCGCCGGAGAGCGCCCCGCGGAGATGGCCCGAGGCCCTAGGAGCCGCAGGAGGGCGCCCCCGACCTGGCCCGTCCCGCCCACGACCAGCCAATCGCACACGTCGCTCAGTGTGGCACCGGCCACGCGTACGGGAACTCGGGGTCGTCTGGATCGCGCCGTGTGATCTCGTCAGGATCGTGCGGCAAGGTCGCGCAATTGCAGACCATGCTGGGGTAGTCGCGCAGGCCCACGAACCCGTTCCACACCCCGGGCGGGACCTGCACGAGACGGTGGGCGTCCGCAGACATTTCCACCTCCATCAGCTCGCCGAGGGTCGGCGACGCCGACCGGGTATCGTAAAGGGCGAGGCGGACGGCTCCGACCGGGCAAGTGTAATTGAGTGCCATCCGGCTGTGAAGGTGCCAGGCCTTTACCTTTCCCGGGTTCACCCAGGAGAAATAGACCTCACCGAAGCCCAGGTACTCGTCGTCGTCGCAGCGGAGCATGTGGACGATCTTGCCCCGGTCGTCGATGATCTGGCGACGTTCGCTAACGCGAACACCCTCGATCACCGTGAGGCGCCCCGGACCAGGGCACCGCGGGTCGAGGTGTTCATATAGCGCTCGATGTCGTCGAGGCAGGCCGAGCGCATGTCGGCCGGTTCCTTCAGGTAGAAACGGCGGTACCAGTCGATCGTGGCCGCCACCGACGTGTACAAGTCCCAAGCCGGGGCCCAATCGAGGGCCTCGGTCGCTTTAGTGATGTCCAATCCCAGGTAGGGCGCTTCATGCGCGGCGAGACGATCGTGGACGTGGCGCCAGGAGCCCGAGCCCCACTGCGTGATGGCCGCTTCCACCAGTTCGCCCACCGTGACATCGGGCGCCACTCGTGGTCCGAAGTTCCAGGCGCCGCATAGCGGTCCGGGATCCGAGCCGGTCAGGAGCCGGGCGGCTAGCTCCAGGTAGCCCGAGAGCGGCACGAGGACGTGCTGCCAGGGCCGTACCGCTCCCGGCGACCGGACCTGGAGCTCGGTGCCCCCGACGAGGGCTCGTACCAGGTCAGGGACGATGCGGTCGGCGGACCAGTCGCCGCCGCCGATAACGTTGCCGGCCCGGGCGCTCGCCAGCCGCACGCCGTGGGTGCCGACCAGCTCGGTCGGGAAGTACGAGGAGCGGTATGCGGCGACGACCACTTCGGCGGCGGCTTTGCTGGCCCCGTACGGTTCCGTCCCCCCGAGGCGGTCGGCCTCGGTGTGGGCGCAGGGCCCCGGCTCGTAGCACTTGTCGCTGGTTATTACCACCACGACGCAGGGGCGGGAAGCCGACCGGACGACATCGAGCACGGTCGCCGTTCCGCGAACATTGATGTCGAACGTCTCCAAGGGCTCGAGCCATCCCTGTCGGACAATTGGCTGGGCGGCGAGGTGGAAGATGACCTCGGGCCGGCACCGGTCCACGGTGGCGGCCAACGCTTGGCGGTCGCGGACGTCGGCCCGGACGTCCTCGACCAACAGGTCCTCGACCCGGCTGGTTACGAAGTTGCTCGGGCCCGTGGCCGGGGCCAGTGCGAAACCACTGACCTCGGCGCCCAGCCGCTTCAGCCAGATGGTCAGCCACGAGCCCTTGAAACCGGTGTGCCCGGTGACCAGGACCCTCCGCTGACCGAAGGCGTCGGCGAACACGGCTCAGCGCCCGCCCAGGACGTTTTGTAGCGTGCGGGCCATGTGCTCGAGCTGGGGCGCCGACAGACCTGGGTATACGCCGACCCACAACGCGTCCCTCATGGTACGGTCCGTGACTGGCAGGTCACCCACCACGCGGTAACCCTCGGCCCTGGAGCGCAGCTCGGCGAAACATGGTTGGCGGACCAGGTTGCCGGCGAAGAGCATCCTGGTCTGGATCTTGGCGCCTTCGAGGGCTGCCACCACACTGTTTCGGTCAAGGCCGGTCCCGGGCTGGACGGTCATCAAAAGGCCGAACCAGCTCGGCGCCGAGCCGGGTGTGGCCTGCTGCACGAGGGCACGGTCGTGGTACGGCGCCAGCGCCGCCGACAAGAAGGCGTGGTTGGCCCGCCGGGCGGCTACGAAGTCGGGCAGCTTTTCCACCTGGGCTAATCCCACCGCGGCCTGCAAGTCAGTGATCTTCAGGTTGTAGCCGAAATGCGAATAGGTGTACTTGTGGTCATAACCGTAGGGGAGGTCCCCCATTTGCCGGCAGAAACGCTCTCCGCACGTGTTGGACTTGCCCGACGCGCAGTAGCAGTCCCGGCCCCAGTCGCGAATGGACTCGGCGATGGACGCCAGGAGTGGGTCCGAGGTGTACACGGCGCCGCCCTCTCCGGTCGTCATGTGGTGGGCCGGATAGAAGCTGCTCGTTGAGAGATGGCCGAACGAGCCCGTACGGGCCTCCCGCCCGTCGCCGGGGCGCCAGATGGAACCGAGGGCGTCGCAGTTGTCTTCCACCAGCCAAAGATCGTGGGCGCGGCAAAAGCTTTTCACGGCATCGACATCGAAGGGGTTGCCGAGCGTGTGGGCGATCATCACGGCCCGGGTCCTTGGGCTTAGGGCACCCTCCAGCTGGGTGACGTCGATATTGACGGTGAGGGGGTCGATGTCGACCAGGACCGGTACCGCCCCGTACTGGACGATGGGAGCGACAGTGGTGGGGAAACTGGCCGCCAGAGCGATCACCTCGTCCCCCGGTACTATGCGGCGGTCGCCGAGCCTGTGGGAGCAGAGCGTGGCAAAGGCCAGGAGATTGGCTGAAGATCCGGAGTTGACGAGGAGGCAGTGCTCGACGCCGACATAGCGCGCCAAGCGGCGCTCGAGCTGATGGGCACAACGCCCGGCGGTCAGCCAGAAGTCCAAGCTGGCCCCCACGAGGTTGACCATTTCCCGGTCGTCGTAAACCCTGCCGGCAAAGTTGAGCGGCGTTTGACCGGCAACAAAAACCGGGGGGGCCGTCTGCAGGATGGCATATTCTCCTGCCAGGGCCAGGATCTCCCGGCGGAGCTCATGCATGCGGGCTTGCCTGGCCTCGTCGCCGAGCGCGGGTGCTACCCGGTCCAGTGCCTCCCGGTCCAGTGTGCCGCTTAGGTTTTCCATGGGAGCTCGCCCCGTTCCCACATGCCGAGCAGCTGCTGTTTCTCACGTAGCGTGTCGACGGGTTGCCAGATACCTTCATGGAAAAATACGCCTAGCTGACCGTCGGAGGCGAGCCCGGCCATGGGTTCTTGTTCCCAGACCGTCCTGTCGTCCTTGACCCGGTCGAGACATTCCGGTGACAACACGAAGAACCCGCCGCTGATCCAGCCGCCATCGCCGGCCGGTTTCTCGAGGAACCCGGTGGCACGGTCACCCTCGACGCTGAGCGACCCGAAACGCCCCGGCGGCCGTACCGCCGTCACGGTGGCGTTCAAGCCGTGATGGCGATGGAACGACACAAGACCCGTGATGTCCACGTCCGCGACCCCGTCGCCGTACGTGAAACAGAACGTTTCCTCGTCGACCAAATGGGAGGCGACCCGGCGGAGGCGGCCACCGGTCTGGGTGTGCTCACCCGTATCGACAAGGGTGACCCGCCACGGCTCGACGTGGCAGCTGTGAACTTGCATCGACCGGCCCGCCAGGTCGAAGGTGACGTCGCTCGTGTGTAGGAAGTAGTTGGCGAAAAACTCTTTGATCATGTACCCCTTGTAACCACAGCAGATGACGAAATCGGTGATGTCGTGCGCGGCGTAGTTCTTCATTACGTGCCACAGGAGGGGCCGGCCACCGATATCGATCATGGGCTTCGGCCGGAGCTGGGTTTCCTCTGACAACCGGGTGCCGAGGCCACCGGCGAGGATGACCGCTTTCACCGGGCCACACAGTTACGAGTCACTGCTCCCTCATCGGCGGCGGCCCTCCCCAGTTGAGCTGATCGAGCCAGTTGAGCGGCCTATTAGGCGAGGGCGGCGAGATCGTTAGATTTGGCCAGCCTGGACAGCTGGCCGGCCGCGGGGTCGAGGCGCCGGCGGTAGTCGTCGTGGGCGGCCACGGCAGCGTAGTAGGCGTACCGGCGCTTGGCCACCCGCTCGGACGGCTCGTCGGGGACGAGGTCTGGGTCGAGCTGAGCGTTGATGGCGTCGCGCAGGAGCACCAGGGCTTCGGCTCGCATCTGTGAGATCCGCGAGTCGGTCACGCCGAGCTCTTCGGCCAGGACCTGCATGGGCAGCTCCTCGAAGAAGTAGCCGACGACCACCCGGCGCAGACGTTCGGGGAGGTTGTCCACCGCGGCGACCAGGTAGGCGCGCTTTTCGTTGTCGAGGACGTCCTCGTCGGGGGCGGAGGTGCCCGAGAACAGGTTCTCCTCGCCCTTGCCCTCCACGGGCAGGGCGTCGAGGTTGAGCACCAGGGCGCGGTACACGTCGGTGTTTATGGCGTCGAGCTCTTCGGAGCTGGCGCCCATCGCCGTGGCCACCTCGGCCGCCGACGGCTGGCGCCCGAGCCGGGCCGTCAGCTGGTCAGTGGTCTGGGCCAGGTCACGGGCCTTGGCCCTTACCGACCGGCTGGCCCAGTCACGGGCACGCAGCTCGTCCAGGATGGCGCCGCGGATGCGTGAGGAGGCAAAGCGCTGGAAGGTTACGCCCCGGTCGGGTTGGTACGACTTGGCCGCTTGGGCCAGGCCGGCCATGCCGGCGGAGACAAGATCGGTACGGCAGACGTGGCGGGGGATACGCCCGGCGATCTCAGAGACCATGTAATTGACCAGAGGGAGATGAGAACGCACGAGCTCTTCTTCCGCCCGGGCCTGTGAGGGCTCGGACGAGCTTCCGCCAACACTACGATGACCGGCGGTCCGGACTCCAGATTCAGGCTGACCCCAGGGCACCCTTACACATCGGGCCAGGGGGCGCGGATCTTTAGGGGCTTAAGTCCCAAGGGTGACCTGAATGGGTTATATAGAAGTGTGCTGGAACAACATGAAAGCTCTGATTTCGGCTTTTTCACGGCTGAAATGCTACGTTCTGTGGTCAGATTCGGCTGGTAATCTCGCTCCCTGTGGCCAACTTTCGGAGATTTCTCTTCGTGAGGCCTCAGATGCCGCCCCGTCGTACCGATCAACTTCATGTGGATCAAGGAGATCAGCTGGACCATGTGCTGAACGAGGTGTCCACGGTGCTGTGGCGCGAGCGCCAGCTGCTGGAGCTCCTCGTGTTCAAGCTAGAAGAGGAGCAGCTGCTCCTCAATGCCGGGAAGGCGAGGTGGGTCAACCACGCCTCCCGGGAGGTCGAGATCGTGCTCGACCAATTGCGGGCGGCCGAGCTGCTGCGGGCGGTCAAGGTAGAAGCAGCCGCCGAAGAGCTCGGGCTGCCTTCCTATCCGGGCCTGCGTTCGCTGTCCCAGGCCTCCCCCGAACCCTGGTCCTCGATCTTCGCCCGCCACCGTCAGGCGTTCCTCGAGTTGACGAGCGAGGTCCGTGACCTGTCGGAGCGCAACCGCCATCTGCTGGCCAAAGGCCGGGACGCGGCCCGGGAGGCGCTCAACTGGCTGACCGGCAATGCCGGCCCACCGGCCCAGGCCTACACGTCTTCGGGCGTAGCTTCCCAGTCCCCAACCGGCCATCTTCTCGTGAACGAAGCGATCTGAGGTGAACGAACTTTGAGCGACTTTTCAGACCTCACCGTCGGGCTTTCCGGGCTGGAGGCTCAGCAGACGGCCATGGACACGGTGGGCCAGAACGTTGCCAACGCCAGCACGCCGGGCTATGTCGATGAAGAGGTCCAGCTCGGCTCCGTCGGCGCGGTCCAGCACATGGGCTTTGACGACAGTGCCAGCCCCCTGCCCGGCGACGGCGTTGAGGTGGCGGGCATCGAGCGCCTCAGCAACCAGTACCTGCAGCAGCAGAGCTATACAGAGCAGGCCAACCAGGGCACGCTCACGGCCCAGCAGGCTGGTCTCCAGTCCATACAGGGGAACTTCCCCGAACCCTCTACGACAGGTATATCGTCCCAGCTCACCCAGTTCTGGCAGGACTGGTCGACCCTGGCCAACAACCCTTCGGACGAAGCCACCCGGGCCACTCTGGTACAGGACGCCGGCAGCCTCACCTCATCGCTCAACCAGACTTCCACTGCTCTGACCACGCTCAGCCAGCAGACCGTCCAGAGCATGACGAGCACGCTGGGCCAAGTCAACCAAGACGCGGCCCAGATAGCCTCCCTCAACCAGCAGATGCTGGGGACCTCGGCGAACAGCTCCAGCGGCGACTCGCTGGCGGACCAGCGCGACCAGCTCATATCCCAGCTCTCGACCCAGTTGGGCGTCAATGTGACTTACAACGCCGACGGGACGGCCAACGTCTACTCGGGCAGCGAAGCCCTGGTATCGGGCCCCAACTCCCAGACGCTGTCGTTGTCGAGCAGCGGGCCTCCCTATTCGTTGGTGTGGAGCCAGGACCATACGAGCTTCCAGCCCAGCAGCGGGGCCCTGGCGGGGGACCTGAGCGTGGTCAACCAGTACGTCCCGGGCTACCAGCAGAACCTGGACCAGGTGGCCCAGAGCCTCATGGGCTCCGTCAACAACTTGGTGAGCACCGGCTACGACCTGAACGGCAACCAGGGCACCCCTTTCTTCCTCGGCACCGGTGCCTCTGACATCTCGGTAAACCCGGCCGTGGCGGCCACGCCAGCGCTCATCGCGGCGGCGTCCGCCCCGGTGGCGTCGGGCTCGTCGGCCACCAACGAGGACGGGACCATCGCCGCCGACATCGGTGAGCTGCCCAACTCCCAGACCGTGACCCTCGACGTGCCGTCGGGCGGATGGTCGGCCGGAGCGTCGGCCTCGTCGTGGTCGGGCGCCACCACGACCACGGGCACCGAGGCGGACACGGCCTACAACGAGCTCGTGACGGGGATAGGGCAAGCCACTTCCACGGTCAACAACAGCCTGACCAACCAGCAAACGGTCACGACCAACGTCAATTCGGCCCTGCAGTCGGCCACCGGTGTCAACACCGACCAAGAAATGACCAACATGGTCATGTACCAGAACGCTTATGACGCCTCGGCCAAGTTCATAAGCACGGTCGACGCCGTCCTGCAGACCCTCGTATCGATGGTCAACTCGTAGCGGACATGTCGGACGTCTCGCGCGTTACCCAACAGAGCGCCACGATCCTGATGGTGGCGGACCTCCAGTCGGGCCTTTCCCAGCTCACCCAGTTGCAGGAAGAGGCGGCTACCGGCAAGCAGATCAACCAGCCCTCCGATAACCCCGCCGGCACCTCCGAGGTGCTCTCCCTCAATGCTCAACTGGGCCGCTTCCAGCAGTACACGTCCAACATCTCGGACGGCCAGTCCTGGCTGGGCACGGCCGGCACCGCCCTGGGCTCGGTGATAACAAACCTCAACCAGGTGCAGACCGACGTGCTCTCCGGGGCCAACGCCACCGCCGCCGCGACGGGCAGTAACCAAGCCCTCTCCCAGGACGTCCTGACGATAAAGGGCGAGCTGTTGAGCCTGGCCTCGTCCACGTACAACAACCGGCCCATCTTTTCCGGCACGTACGGGACGTCGCCCTACCCCCAGGGCACGGCGAGCGGGGTCAGTGACCCGACCAGTTCCTCCTACGATGCCGACGTCGCCTATGCCTATGCCGGCAGTTCGACGGCCGTCAGCCGGGTGGTCTCGCCGGGCCAGAGCGTCAATGTGAGCATCACGGGCCAGCAGGTCTTCGGGTCCGGCTCCTCCAGCGTCTTCGCGTTGCTGGACACCATTTCGCAAGACCTGGCCAGTGGCAATACCTCCTCTCTCAGCGGTTCCGACCTCAGTCAACTGAAAACGGCCATCAACACGGCCACGCAGGCACAAGGGACCGTCGGGGCCCTGGACGCGTCCCTGGCCACGGACGCGTCCGCGGTCAGTGATCATGTTGCCGCCATGCAGGACCAGGTCTCGACCCTGACCGACGCCAGCGAGGACCAGGTGGCGGCGCAGCTGGACCTGGAGGAAACGTCCTATCAGGCGGCGCTGGAAACGACGGCCAAGATCATCCAGCCCTCTCTCGTCCAGTTCCTGTCATGACAGCCATAACCGTCTTGCCCCCCACCGACCAGGACCATGCCGAGCTGCACTTCGCCGCCGGCGTGCCCGGGTTCCCAGCGGCCAGGTCCTTCAGCGTCAAGCCGTGGGGGACGGAGCCGAGCCCCTTTTTCCTCCTGGAGTGCCACGAGGTGATCGGCCTGCGGTTCGTGGCCGTCCCCCCGGCCGTCTTTTTCCCGTGGTACGAGCCCTGGTTCGGCCCTGAGGTCTTCCAGGCGGTGGACGCCGAGGGCCCCGACGACGTGCGGCTCCTGGTCATCCTGACGGTGCACAGCACGGCGGAGAAGAGCACGGCCAACCTGCTCGGCCCGCTGGTGGTCAACTCCACCACGGGCCAGGCCCTCCAGGCCGTCCTGTCCGGCTCGGGCCACTCCCCCGCCACACCGATAGTCAACCGTCCTTAGTCTTACCTTCCTCCGGAACGTGCGCTGCACGTTCCGGAGGCGGTCCAGCCGCTAGGCTTCCGGCCCATCGCCCAGGGAAGGAGCGAGAGGTGCTGGTGCTGACTAGGCACGTACATCAGAGCATCGTCATCGGTCACGACGTGGTCGTTACCGTGCTGGAGGTCCGGGGTGACCAGGTGCGTCTCGGCATCACCGCCCCCAAGGAGATCCAGGTCCACCGCGAAGAGGTGTTCGCCGCCCTCACGGCCGCCAACCGGCAGGCTGCCACCTCCGCCACGTCCTCCTCTGAGCTCGAGGCGTTGAAGGTGCTAAAGAGCTCGGCCCCGCCCGACGAACAACGTACGGGGCCGTAGGTTTGTGGGTGCAGTGCAGGGCGGTCAGGGCGGTTGGCACTGTGGCAACCGTCGTCACGGTGGTCGTGTGGGTGGCGCTGGCCGGCCTCGTCACCATGGCGCCGGCCCGTGCCGCCGCGCTGGCGAGCAGGCCCAACGAGCTTGACGGCGTGTCGTGCCCGGCGGGAGGGCCGTGCGTGGCCGTGGGCTACTACGACAACGGCCAGGAGGACCAAACCCTGATCGAGACGTTCTCGGCCGGGTCCTGGCGTGCCGTGCGCAGTCCCGACCAAGGGCAGAGCACCAATGTGCTTAACGGCGTTTCCTGCACCGCGGCCGGTTCTTGCGTGGCCGTGGGCTATTACTACACCGGGAGCGTGGACCGCACCCTGGTCGAGACGTTGTCCGCCGGCGCGTGGCACGTCAGCCCCAGTCCCGACCAAGGTCCGGGCACCAACCTCCTCAACAGTGTTTCCTGCACCTCCCCTGGCCTGGCGCACCCTGGCGCTGTTTCTTGCGTGGCGGTGGGCTACTACTACAACGGCAGCAAGGACCAGGCCCTGATCGAGACGCTGAGGGACGGCGCGTGGCGTACCTCGGCCAGCCCTGACCAGGGCCCCTACACCAACTTCCTGAGCGGCGTGAGCTGCACTTCGGCCACGGTTTGCGTAGCGGTCGGTTACTACTACACCGGGAACAAGGACCGTGCCCTGGTGGAGTTGTTGGCCAAAGGGGACTGGAAGCTGGGCGTCGCCGCTGACCAGGGGGCCAGTAACAACGGTCTGAACGCGGTGGCCTGCGCCTCGCCCACCTCTTGCGACGCCGTCGGCTACTACTACACCGGCAGCAAGGACCAGACCCTGGTCGAAAGATGGGCCGGCTCGTCCTGGAAGGTCGTCCACAGTGCTAACGAGGCCCCGGCCACCAACGTCCTCAACGCCGTGGCCTGCCGGTCGGCGCGCTCGTGCGTGGCGGTGGGCTATTACTACAACGGGTCCAATGACGAGATGGTGATAGAGGCACTGTCCGGTACCACCTGGGCCATGGCCCCGAGCCCGGACCAACCGGCGGCCACCAACGTGCTCAACGCCGTGTCCTGTGCGTCCGCCACTTCGTGCCTGGGCGTGGGTTATTACAACAACGGGAGCGAGGACCGCGGGCTGGGCGAGGTCTTGCGCTCAGGCGCCTGGACGCTGTCAGCGTCCGCACAGGTCACCACGGCGACGGTGACGTCCATGACGATCTCGGCCAACCCCGTCCCCATCGGGCAGCCCGTCACCTATACGGCCGTGGTCACGCCTCCACCTGATGGGGGGACGGTCGACTTCATCGACGATGGCGCCGCCATCGTCGGCTGTTACTCCATAGCCATCGCTCCCGGCACCGGGAAGGCCGTGTGCCCGGTCACCTACTGGACGGGGGGCCAGCACGTGATCGAGGCCGCCTTCTCAGGCGACAGCGATTTCGGCCCCTCCGCCTCAGGGCTGTACGGCAACACCGTGCGCCTGCCTTTGCCCGGTTACTGGCTGGCGGCACGGGACGGCTCGGTCTACGGGGCCGGTGCCGCGCCGGCCTTCGGCGGCATCGTGACATCGCCGGCCACGGGACCGGTGGTGGGCGTCGCCGGTACCCCGACGGGCAAGGGCTACTGGGTGGTCACCTCAAGCGGCGTGGTGGCCGCTTTCGGGGACGCCGCGGCCCACGGTGACTTGCCCGGGGAGGGCGTCCGGGCCTCGGACATCGTGGCGCTGGCGCCGACCTATGACGGCCACGGCTACTGGTTGGTCGGGCGTGACGGCGGGCTTTTTGCCTTCGGCGACGCCACCTATCACGGTTCTGTCCCGGGCCTCAAGATGAAAAAGCGGGTCGACAACATAGTGGGCATGGTGGCCGGGCCGGGCGGGGCAGGGTACCTGCTGGTGGGCTCGGACGGGGGTGTGTTCGCCTTCGGGGCCGCCCGCTTCTACGGCTCGCTGCCCGGTATCAAGGCCCATGTGGGTGACATCCGGGCCATCCTGCCGTCGTCGGCCGGGACGGGCTATGTGCTGGTGGGCCGGGACGGCGGTGCCTTCGTGTTCGGCAAGGGGGTCGACTACCACGGCTCCCTGCCCGGGGAAGCGATCGCGGCCAGGGACATAGTCGGGATCGCCCTGTCGCCCGATGACGGCGGCTATTTCATGGCCGCGTCCAACGGCTCGGTGTTCGGGTTCGGTGACGCCAAGCCGTTCGCCGTCCCGGCGGGCCTGATGGGCCATCTCCCGGTGGTGGCGATCGCCGGCACCTAGGCGATCACAGGTACCTAAGGACGGCGGCGCCCGAGGGAACCGGGGCGGTCCCAGGGACGTCTTGTAGGGTGTGCGAACCATGACCTCTCCCCACCTGCGCCCCACCGGCCTCCACCTGCGCCCCACCGGCCTCCACCTGCGCCGTACAGGCGCCGCCCTCGCCACCATCGGCGTCGTCTGTGCTGCCACCTCGGGGCTGGCTCAGGCCCAACCCGTCAGGGCGGCGATCACGCTGCCGGCGGCGGTGACCGGCACCAAGGCCAAGCCCGCCGTCGAAGTTTGCGGCCAGGGCAAGCCCGAGATCCGCCCCACTGGCCTCATCTTGGCCTGTGCCGATGCCAACGATCAGGCTGTGAAGCTCGTCTGGTCCAAGTGGACCGCCAGCGTTGCCTACGCCACCGGCACCGAGACCTGGAACACCTGCGTCCCCTATTGCGCCGCCAGCAAGACCTGGGACAAGACGCAGGCCAACTTCACCTTGAGCGACCCGGTGAAGACGTCGGCGGGCTGGTTGTACGAGAAGCTGGTCGTGCACATCACCGGCAAGGCGCCCAAGTACATGGCCCGGACGGTGACCTACAGCGAGAAGCCGTTCCCCAAGTAGCCGGACCGGCCGGGTCAGGCGTTGCGGGCTTGGCCGTTGCGCGGAGGGAGCTTGAGGCCGCGATCGCTCATACGGGGTACGCGCCGGGTGTTGTCCCGGGCGTCCGAGGCGGCCAGTAGCCAGGCCTCGCACTGAGGGGCGGGGAGGGGCCGGGCCAGGAAGAACCCCTGGGCGGCGTGGCAGCCGAGGCTCTGGAGGTGTTGCAGCGTGGCCTGGTCTTCGACCCCCTCGGCCGTCACGGTGCGGCCCAGGTTGCGGGCCAGCTCAATGGTCGACCGGACGATGGCCTCGTCGCCCCTGTTGTAGATCATCTCCTTTACGAACGAGCGGTCGATCTTCAGCTCCTGGAACGGTAGGTGCTTGAGACGGCTGAGCGACGAGAACCCGGTGCCGTAGTCGTCGATCGACAGGTTTACGCCCAGGGCCTGCAGGTCCCGCAGCGCCCGTTCCGAGCTTTGGGGGTCGGCCATGGCCGACGACTCGGTCAGCTCCAGGGTCAGCGCCGTCGGGGCGACGGCGGCGGATTGCAGCGCCTGGTCGACCCGCAGGGATATGTCCAGGCTCATGAGGCTGCGAGCGGAAAGGTTGACCGCCACGCTCAGGCCCGGGAAGCTCTCCCTCCACGTTTTGGCCTGCAGGAGGGCCGTTTCCAGGACCCACCACGTGAGCTGGTCGATCAGGCCGGCGCTCTCGGCCACGGGGATGAACTCGACGGGCGAGATCGGCCCGAACTGGTCATGGCTCCAGCGCAGCAGCGCCTCGCAGCTCACCACCGCGCCCGTGCCCAGCTCGACGACGGGCTGGTACCAGACGTCGAGGTCGTTGCGCTCGATGGCGCGGCGCAGTTCGGTGGCCAGGCGCAGCCGCCGCAGCGTCGAGTGGTCCTCGGCCCGGTCGTAGAAGTGCGACCCGCCCCCCGCCCCCTTGGCCGCGTACATGGCGATGTCCGCATGGCGCAGCAGGCCGCTGGCGTCCTGGCTGAGCGGGGCGGAGACGGCCACCCCCAGGCTCGCCCTCACGTCGAGCAGGAGGCCCTCGACCCCGAGGGGCTGGCCTATCAGGTCAACTACCTGGTCCGCCATGACGGCGATGGTCTCGTCTTCGGGCGCATCGCGCAGCAGCACCGAGAACTCGTCCCCCCCGAGGCGGGCGACCAGGTTGTTCGGGGCGCTGAGAGGGGCGAGCCTCTGGGCGACGGCCTGGAGCACGGCGTCACCGGTGTGGTGGCCCAGGGTGTCGTTGACCTCTTTGAAGCCGTCGAGATCGATCAGCATCACCGCCACCCGGCTCTCGGTGGGGGACTCCCCGAGGGCCTCGGCCAACTGCTCGACGAACAGTGCCCGGTTGGGCAGACCGGTCAAGGCGTCGTGCTGGGCCTGGTACTGGCGGACGGCGGCCTCTTGGCGCAGTTGCTCCAGGAGCTTGCTGCTGCGTAGGGCTACACCTGCATTGGCGGCGAGAGCCTCGAAAAACCGCAGGTCGGCGCCTTTGAAGCCCTCGTGGCGGAAGGCCCGGTCGGTGACCAGCAGGTACCCGGCGCCAGGGTCGGCGCGTTGCAGAGGGGCGACCATGGCCTCTTTCAGCCCCCGCTCGGCCATGGCGATGACGACATCATCCTCTGGCTTGGAGCCGTCACCGAACATCAGCGCCCCCCGCTCGCAGGCGATGATGTCGAGAGGCGAAAATGGTGAGCGTTGTTCGATCTGGGCCGGTCCGTCGCCCGTCAACGTGCAGCGCACGGCCAGCCCGTCGGCCCGCGCCTCCAGGGGGACCACGAGCTCGGCGGAGCCGGCGGAAACCATGGCCCGGGCCTCTTCCAGCACCATGGCGATGACGTCGTGCGCCTCCACCAGCGAGCCCAGGGTACGGGTGAACTCGTACAGCTTTTCCAGGTTGGCGTAGCGCTGGCCCGAGATCATGGTGCTGCGGTAGGCCAGGTCGGCGGCGCCCGCGATGGCGATGAACAGGACCACGCCCCAGGTGTTGGCCCAGATCAGCGACACCGCCACCAGGCCTCCTCCAGAGCACACGGCCACCCCGGCGCCGCCCTGGAGGCCGATGCTACGTAGCGGCGGGCGCCGCCAACGGGGGTCCACGACGGCCATGAGCACGAGCAGAAGGCAGAGGTCGACGGCGTTGATCAGGGCTATGGTCAGCACTGTCACGGCCCAGCCGTGGGCGCTGGTGGGCGAGTAGCGCCCGATCGTGCGGTCGTAGACCAAGATGCCCAGGGCGACGCCGGCCACGTACAGGAGCCAGTTGGTGAGGGCCTTGATGGGGCGCAGGCGGCGCTGGGCGCTGGCGGCCAGGTGCCCGCACGAGATGGCCAGCAGGGCCGGGCCCGGGGCCAGGAAGACCACGCCCACCAGCGCCGGGATCTCCGACAGGGCGACGGACAGGCTGAACTGGCGGTTGCGGACGGGGACAGGTTGGGCGAAGGCCGCCCAGACGCCGAGCGCCACCACCACCCACAGCTCGGGGCGGTCGCGGCCGGCCGGTTTCAGGCCCTGCAACTGGGTGACGTAGAGCAGCGCGGTGCCAGCGGCGAGGAGGCCAGCCAGCACCAAGGCACGGGCCACCGACAGCTGGCCCGTGCGCCCCTCCGGGTTGCCCGATACCTCTCCCTGAGTGTTCAAACGACCCCTGCCCGCTCCCATGACCTTGTCCGGTGATGGGACAGCCCACCCTGGAAGTGCGGCAGGTGCCCGGCTCGGAGTCTAGGCAATGTCAGAGCCCGGGCCAAGGCCCCGGAAATGCCCACGCACAGTGACATTCGGGGGGCAAAACGACGCGATCTTCCTGTTATGTGATTTCTCTGGACACAAACCCCGTAGATGGGGAAGAATCTGAATACGATCAGGGGACATTTCGTGGTTTTACACCGAAAGGAGGTGCCAATGTCCTGCCGTGGTTTCGGTGCTGACTGAAAAACGAGGCGGCACAAAAGGGGACCAGATGCTATTGCTGGAAACTCGCCGGCAAGGGCTGACAGGTCCCCCTTGGTACCCCTGAGGGCATCCACCCTGGTCGGAGCGCGACCCTGGTAGCGTTCGGTTCGACCTGACGCCCGTCTGATGGGTTTGGGGCGCAGTCGGACCTCGCGCAGTCGGGGAGGTGTTCGTTGACCTCAGTTGAACGGGTGGCGCGAGATATTGGCGACGCGCCCGATAATGGCCCCCCCCAACCCCCTGAGGACAGTGTAGAAGCGCCTTCGACGGCGGAAGCGCCCGGTCCTCGACGTCGCTTAGGGAAGTCGTTTTGGCGCCTTTGGTGGGCGACGGGTATCTCCGCCAGCGGGGACGGCCTTGTTGCTGTCGCATTACCGCTTTTGACGGTGACGCTCACCCGTAGCCCCCTTGTCATCGCCGGGGTGACGGCGGCAAATAGAGCAGGGGCGGCAATTGCAGCGTTGCCGGCCGGCGTGCTGGCCGACCGCGTGGACCGCCGCCGGATGATGGTGACCTGCAACCTCATCTCGGGCGTGGCTCTGGCCGGGTTGGTGGCAGCCATGGCGATCGGTTCCGCCGGTCTCGCGATGGTCTACGTGGTGGCGGTGGTAGTCGCCATGTGCGACGTCGCCTACACCCTGCCCCTGCAGGCGTCCATCCCCGACGTTGTTGCCGAGCCCGACCAGCTCGCCCTCGGCAACGGCCGCCTGGTAGCAGTCGAGGGCGCTGGCGAGCAGTTCCTGGGCCCGGGGGTGGGCGGGCTGTTGTTCTCCCTCGCCCGGCAGGTGCCCTTCGTGGCCGATGGCGCCAGCTTTTTCATCTCGGCTGTGCTGTTGAGGGTCAGCTTGCACCGCTCCAGTCTGAAGGCTCGCCACGCTGCCCCCCCCGAGCCGTCCGCAGTCAACGGTGCCCGCTCCCGGAGCGAGGAGAGGTCGTCGGTGCCGAGAGGCCGCAGCGGGGCCTCATCGAGCCGGCGCCGCGAACGCGGGCGTCACCGGTCGGGCTTGGGGGCGGACTTCCGCCACGGCCTCAAGCTGTTCGGCCAGCAGCGCTCCCTCAAGCTCCTGGCCGCCACCGTGGCCGCCTTGGCCTTCTCTCAGAACATGGTGTTCGGCCTGCTCGTGGTGTACGGGAAGCGGACCTTGCACCTGAGCAACACCGGGTATGGAGTGTTCCTGGCGGCGGCGTCGCTCGTCGGCGTTATCGGCGCCTTCTCGGGCGGCAGGTTGCAGCGCCGGTTCGGGCCGGCCCGGCTCATCGTGGGCGGGGCTGTCCTGTGCACGCTCAGCTACCTCGGCCTCTCCTTCACCCGCTCGGCCGTCCTGGCCGTAGTCGTTTTCGGCCTCCAGGAGGTCGGCGTCGCCGTGTCCAATGTCGGCTCGGTGACCACCCGCCAGCGCCTCATCCCCCGCAACCTCTTCGGCCGGGTCGCAGGGATCCATCGTCTGGCCGTCGGCCTGGCCGCGCCGCTCGGAGCGGTGCTGGGCGGCGTGATCGCGTCCGCCTACAACGTCCCCGCGGCCATGCTCGCCGCCGGCGTCGTGCTGGCCGCGCTGCTGGCCTACCTAGGCCCGGCGCTGCTGAAGGACCTGGCCGACGTCTCCCGCTAATCACCGGGCCACATGGCTCGTCCGGGCTTCCCGCGTCCCCGAGGTGGTCATCCGGCCGCCGCTGCGGCCAGCATCGCCGTGCCGATGGCGGCGACGTCGTCGTCCGTCGTCACGTAGGGCGGCATGGCGTAGATGAGGTCGCGGAACGGGCGGATCCAGACGCCCCGGGACACGGCGGCCTGGGTGGCCGCGGCGATGTCGACCGGATGGTCGAGCTGGACCACGCCGATGGCGCCGAGGGCCCTGACGTCCTTGACGCCCGGTCGGGCCCGGGCCGGCGCCAGCGCCGACCTCAGTCCCGACCCGACCCTCTCCACTTGCCGTTGCCACTGGCCGGAGGCGAGCAGCCCGAGAGACGCCAGGGCGACCGAACAGGCCAGCGGGTTGGCCATGAACGTCGGCCCGTGCATCAGGCACCCGGCTTCCCCTCCCGAGACAACCTGGGCGACCTCGGCCGTGCACAGCGTGGCGGACTGGGTGAGGTAGCCGCCTGTCAGCGATTTTCCGACGCACATCACGTCCGCTGAGACCCCGGCCGCTTCAGCGCCGAACATGGTGCCCGTGCGGCCGAAGCCCGTAGCGATCTCGTCGAGCAGGAGCAGGACGCCGTGCTCGTCGGCGACCTCGCGCAGTACCTGTACGTAACCGGGGTCGTAGAACCACATGCCCCCCGCCCCCTGGACGACCGGCTCGGCGACGATAGCGGCTATCTCGTGGCTGTGGCGCCGGGCCAGTTCGCGCACCTCCGCTTCCCAGCCGGGGTCGACGCCTTCGCCCGCCGGCGGTCGGGGGGCAAAAATCTGTTGGGGCAGAGCGCCGCCGAACAGGTGGTGCATCCCGCCCACCGGGTCGCACACCGACATCGCCCCCAGCGTGTCGCCGTGGTAGCCGCCGGCGAGGGCCAAGAACCTGGTCCGCTGCGGCCGGCCCACGTTCGCGTGGTACTGCACGCACATCTTCATGGCGACCTCCACGGCGACCGACCCGGTGTCGGCAAAGAAAACACGGTCCAGGCCTGGTGGGGCCAGAGCCGCCAGGCTTCGGGCCAGCTCGACGGCCGGCGCGTGGGTCAGGCCGCCGAACATGACGTGGGCCATGCTGTCCAGCTGTTCGCGTACGGCGGCGTCGAGGGCGGGGTGGCGGTAGCCCCAGATCGCCGTCCACCACGAGGACATGGCGTCCACCAGCTCGCGCCCGTCGGCCAGGCGCAGGCGCACGCCAGACGCCGAGACCACGGGCAACGGCGCCGATCGCGCCGGGAGGGGAGCATAAGGGTGCCAGACGTGGTCCCGGTCATAGGCCAGCAGCTCGGCCCATTCGTTGGTCTCGGTCACGGCTGGTCGCAGCTTTCGCCCATGAGACGACAATGCCCGACCGGCGACCGGTCGCGCACGTAATCTCTAGTGGTGGTCCACGTCTCTGAGGCGACTGAAGTAACCGACGAACTGGTAAGTGCCGTCCATCTCCTCCTGCCCCAGCTGTCGACTTCGGCTCCAGCGCTGAGCGTCGCCGAGATCGACGAAATAGTCAGTTCAGCGGCCACCAGGCTTCTGGTGGCCCGCGACGACGAGGTCCAAAGGGCCCGCGACGACGAGGTCCAAAGGGACGGGGACGGCTTCGAGGTCGTGGCCGGCGAGAGTGGCCGTGGCCCGATCGTGGGCATGCTGACCCTCGTCGTTTTTCGCATACCCACCGGCATCCGGGCCTGGATAGAAGATGTCGTGGTCGACCGCGCTGCCGGCCGGCGGGGAGCGGGGGAGGCCCTCACCCGGGCCGCTCTCGAGCTTGCCGGCGAGCTCGGCGCACAAACGGTGGACCTCACGTCGCGGCCATCGCGCGAGGCGGCGAACCGGCTCTACCAGAAAGTCGGCTTCGAGGCCCGGGAGACCAACGTGTACCGGTACCGCTCGGCCTGATTGCCCACCGCGCCCTTGCCCACCGCCGCCCTTGCCCCGGCGCCGGTCCTCAATTGGAACACGGCCTCCAGCAGCCGTACATAGCTCTCGGTGCGGGTGGTGGAGGTTAACCGGGTCATAGCTCAAATGGGTTATACGGCTTCTCGAACGACCAGCGCCATCGAACCCCGGGCGTGGATTGGTGCCAGTAACTCAAGGAAATGGCCGGGCCAGTAACTCAAGGAAATGGCCCGGCCAGTTACTCAAGGAAATGGCCCGGACCACTGCTCCAGTGCCAGAATGCAAAAGGGGGGGCTTAGTCGGACCAACGGCGTGGCCCCTTGCTTCCACGGCACCGTGCAGGAGGCGAGAATGGCCGAACAGGGCGCAGAGGTCAACCTCACATTGGGGGCCGCGCGGCGGAAGTGGTCCGATGGCAAAGACATCTTTTTCAACGCGACCCGGGCGTTGCTTATGGTCAGGTCCCCAGCAGATGCCAGAAGGGTCCTCACCGGTACCGTTTTAGCCCTGGGCGGGCAGGTCGTGCCGGCGGTCTCCGCTGGTCCTGATGCACTGCCGGTCGACCTTTCCTTCGGGGCCGGCGAGCCGGTGGTGGCCTTGGTGCCCTCAGAAGGCTGGGCCAGGGTGCTCCTAGAACGTCACCTGCCCACGCTTGTGAACGACGCTCGTAACGCCCTGGAACTGTGCTCCCAGGTCGAGCGCCTGGCCGGCGGAGCCTCGATCGACGCCCTCACCGGGCTGGCGGACCGACGGATGCTGGGGCGGGCCTTTGGCCGACTGGACGAAGGCGACACGGTCATCATGATCGACCTTGACCACAACACGGCGAGGGACGACCTCTTATGCCACCGCGGGGGCGACCGGGTGCTACGCCGGCTGGGCCAGGCGCTGATGGGCACGGCCCGGGCCGGCGACATCGTCGGTCGTTACGGGGGCGACCAGTTCGCCGTGGTCCTGCGGGCCGGCGCCGACCCTGAAGCCTTCCTGGAACGGCTGCGCCTCACCTGGGAGGCGGCCCCGCCCCAGCCGGCCCCGCCCCAGCCCTCCCAGCCCCAACCCCCCCAGCCCCAACCCCCCCAGCCCCAGCCCCAGCCGGCCACCTTCAGCGCCGGCATTGCCTGTGTCCGGGGAGCCCCCTGGCTGGCCATTGCCGCCGCCGACAGCGCCATGCACAGGGCCAAGCAGGCGGGCCGCAACTGCTGGTTGAGGGCCGACGACAAGACGGTCCCCGAGGTCCGCATCTCGCTGCGCTCAGACGGTGGGGGGCCACGCCGGGACGGCTTTGTCGCCTTTAGTGAGCTGGTGCTGGGCGAAGGTGCACAACAGGGACTGGGGACTGATCTTCGGGCCCGGCTCGGTGAGGTGAGAGACTGGGCCGGCTTCCGGTCCCTGGAGGTCTGGGCCGACGCCTATGACCCCTACACCTATGTCATGGTCTCGTGGTGGGACTCGCCCGAGGCCTTCCTGGTCTACCAACGCGCTGAGGACCAGCGCCGTCCCCAGCGCCAGGACCTGACAACTGGGCCCTTGCCAGAGAGCGCCGAGTGGCGTTATTTCCAGGTGGTCGAGAAATAGGGCCGGACCTCGACAAGGGCCTCGGGCCTGGCGCTGGGCCTGGCGCTCAGTAGGCCCGGGCTACCACGGCCACCAGGCCGGCGGCGTCCTCGTCGGGGGAGGGCAGGGACCCGTCCGGCCGCTGCAACGCCCGCACGCTGACGCCGGCGGCGTTGAGCCGTTGCTCGCCCTTGCCGTCCCCACTCGTCAGCAGCGAGCCCGGGACCATGGCAAAGCCGGACTGAGTGGCTTCGTCCACCTCTTCGAGGCTGCTCACCTCGACCGTGCGCTCTGAGCGCATCTTGAGGGCCTCAGCCATCAGGGCGGCCTGAGCGGCTTCGAGCACCTTGCCCACCTCGTTGACCGCCTCGTCCAAGCGCACCGGGGTCTTGGTGGCGTCGTCGCGCCGGCACAGCACCACGGTACCGTTGGCGAGGTCGCGAGGCCCGACCTCGAGGCGCACGGGAACGCCCTTCAGCTCCCAGCCCACCGCCCTGCGGCCGAAAGGCAGCTCCGTGCGGGCGTCCAGCTCCACCCGGATGCCGGCGCCCCGCAGCGACGCGGCCAGCTGAGCAGCCGCCTCGCCAGCGCCTTCTTCGGTCCGCACGGCCAGCACAACGACCTGGACGGGCGCCAGGCGGGGGGGCAGGCGCAGGCCGGCGTCGTCGCCGTGGGCCATGATGAGCGCCCCCATCAACCGGGTCGACGCCCCCCACGACGTCTGCCACACGAACGACTTCTGGCCAGTCTGGTCGAGGAAGCTTATGTCGAAGGCCTTGGCGAAACCTTGCCCGAGCTCGTGGCTCGTGCCCATCTGCAGCGCCTTCCCGTCGCGCATCATGGCCTCGGTGCTCCAGGTGGTGGTGGCCCCGGCGAAGCGCTCCTGGTCGGTCTTGCGGCCCACCACCACGGGGATGGCGAGCACGTTGACCATGAAGTCCTCGTAGACGTGGCGCAGGATGCGCAGGGCGTACTCGTGGGCGTCCTGTTCGGTGGCGTGGGCGGTGTGCCCCTCCTGCCACAGGAACTCGGTGGTCCGCAGGAAGAGGCGGGGCCGCAGTTCCCAGCGCACCACGTTGGCCCACTGGTTCAAGAGGAGGGGGAGGTCACGGTAGCTCTGGATCCACTTGGACAGGAACGAGTCGATGATCGTCTCGCTAGTGGGCCGGACGACGATCGGCTCCTCGAGCTTCTTGCCGCCCCCGTGGGTCACTACGGCCAGCTCGGGGCTGAAACCCTCAACGTGTTCGGCTTCGCGCCGGAAGTAGCTCTCGGGGATGAACAACGGGAAGTAAGCATTTTGCGCCCCGGCCGCCTTGATGCGGGCGTCGATCTCGGCCTGCATGCGCTCCCAGATGGCATACCCGTAGGGCCGGATGACGATCGTGCCCCGCACCGGTCCTCCCTCGGCCAACTCGGCCTTGGCCAGGATGTCCTGGTACCACTGGGGGAAATCGGTCGCTTGAGGGGTGAGAACGTCGGCTTTGGCCATTCCGGTCGATGCTAGACGCCCGAACGGGAGGGTGACCAAGAGGTCCCCCACCGCCGCCCGGTCTCTCCTCGAGCCTGGGCCCGGGGCCCGGACAGCAGGGCCGTATTCCTGAAAGAGTGATGAATGAGCGCCCAACTCGTTGGGGCTGAGGTGGGCTGTCAGCCCGGAGACCACTAAACTGAGCCAGTGCCCTTAAGCCCCGACAGGGCGCGCCGCGATCGTGGGCGCGTCACCCTGTACGACCGTCTGAGGCGTCACCGTCTGGTCTGCGGCGTGCTACGGATCCCGATCGTAAACCGGGTGCTCTCCCCGTCCCGGGGCAACGGTGCCATGCCCCGGTTCATCCGGTACTCCCTGGTCTCGGGGGTGGCGATCGTCATAAGCCAGGTTACGATCCTCATCTGTACCTGGCTCTTCGGCCTGTCGGGGATTGTCGCCAACACCATCGGGGCCCTGGCTGCGACCCCCGCTTCCTACGAGCTCAACCGCAAGTGGGCGTGGGGCAAGAGCGGTAAAAGCCACGTTTGGCGCGAAATGGTGCCGTTTTGGTCGCTGACCCTGTTGGGCTGGCTGGCCTCGACGGGGACGGTCGAGATCGCCGACAGCATGGCCAAGAGCCACCACGTAGCGGGCCTGGGCCGGTCCGTGGCCATCATGGGGGCGTCGCTGTTCGCCTACGGCGTGGTGTGGATCGTGAAGTTCGTGATCTTCAACCACGTCGTTTTCGCCGACCGGGGGACGGTGACCGGCACGGAGACGGCTCCCTCTGTCGCCACTCCCTCTGTCGCCACTCCCTCTGTCGCTGCTCCCTCTGCCGCTGCCTCATCCCTCGCCGCTCCCGCCCCCGGCGGTACGGCGGTGGTCGTGGTGCCGGTCGCCGCTCGTCCCGTAGAGCCGGCATGGGAAGGTCCGGCCCGGGCCGGACGATAGGGGCTGGCCTCCGCGGAGCCGGTCTGGCTGCGCACGGCGCGGGCGGCCAAGGGGTTCATGCCCGACGCCGAGGGCCGGGCGCTATACGATGCCGGCCTGGTCGCCGGGCCCAGTGGCCTCGGCCCCTTGCTGGAGGTCGGGACGTACTGCGGGAAATCGGCCGTCTACCTCGGGGAGGCGGCCCGCCGGACAGGGACGCTCCTGTTCAGCATCGACCACCACCGGGGCTCGGAGGAACTCCAGTCCGGGTGGCCGCACCATGACCCCGAGGTCGTCGACCCGCTCACCGGGGCCATCGACACGCTCCCGTTTGCCCGCCGTACGATCCGGGAGGCCGGTCTCGAGGCCAGCGTCGTCCTGGTGGTAGGGGAGTCTGTCCAGGTGGCGGGGGCGTGGGCGGCACAACTGTCGCTGCTGTTCATCGATGGCGGCCACGGGGCCGAAGTGGCGTGGGCGGACTACAGGTGCTGGGCCCCCAAGGTGGCGGTGGGGGGGACGCTGGCCCTGCATGATGTCTTCGCCGATCCCGCCGAAGGGGGGCAGGTGCCCTACGACATCTTCTGCCAGGCCCGGGCGTCGGGCCAGTGGCAGGAGGCGGGTTCGGTCGGCTCGCTCCGCCTGCTGCGTCGCACCCACGTGCCGCGCCCCGCTTGACCAGCCCAGGGCAGCCAGTTTTGCCGGACGGGGCCGCTCATCCCTTCAGTGTGATGACCTCATCGCCCCCCGACAAGAGGGCCACCAGGTCCGCCTGGGAATGCACGCCAAACCGTTCGAAGATGGCAGACAGGTGGTTGCGCACCGTGCTCTCGCTGACAAAGAGCTTGTCGGCGATCGTTCGTACGCGCTCGCCGCGCATCAGGTGGCTCAGGACTTCCCACTGCCGGGCGCTCAGGGTGCTCAGCTGAGGGAAGCGCACGGCCTCGGGCAAATGCTGGACGCTGAGCAGGACGCCGGTGGCATCGACGACCCGGCCATTGTTGCAAAGCTCGACGACCAGGGGCACGATCATGGGGTCAAATTTGCGACCGGACCAGCGTCGGAGCTCGTCAATGGCCCCTGCCGCGCTCATCGCTCCGGGCCCGTACGGGCGAGGGCGGGTCAGGGAGTCAAGCTTACTAGCGACGGCGATGATGCGTCCCAGGAGGGGGATTTGGTCACCCTTCAGGCCGTCGGGATAACCGGAGCCGTCCCATCGCTCATGGTGAGCCCGGACCGCGGCTGCGATCGGCGCCAGGGCCGGTGAAACTGCGAGCAACAGGTCGCCTCCGACGGCGGGGTGGGCGCGCAATTCCAGCTCATCGGCTTCGTCCAGCGGGCCCACCTGGTGCAGCACCTCGACGCGCGTTGTGAGCTTGCCGACATCGTGGAACATCGCCGCCCACCACACCGTCAGGATCTCCTGCTCCGAAAGATTGAGGAGGCCCGCGATGGAGGCAGAGGTGTGGGCCGTCCGCAGCGAATGCTCGGCTGTATCAGGATCATAGATCGCGGCCGCTCCGTCCAACGTCGGAAGAGACTGTGGTTGCGTAACCGCGTCAGGTGTCATCAAAAGTCCAATTGGACTGTACCACCCGGTCCCCCCGGCCTTATCGCAACGGACATGGGCGGACATCACGGTTTAGTCACTGCTCAGTTGGGTCATCTACCCCAACTAGGAGCTATTACTAGCTCGGGTACGCCCAGGCCGGTGCGAGCCGACTTGACCAGCTCAGGGCGGCCAGCTTGACCAGCTCAGGGCGGCCAGCTTGACCAGCCTCAGCGGGCGGGCCACGCTAGAGCCCACATGTCCGGTCGGCGCACCAGGTTTGCTCGGCTGGAGATAGGGCCCGCCGGCGCCCGTCCCCAAGCCGGCGCCAACCCCCTTCCGCTCGCTACGGCCGTGCCGGGCTCCAGGGCCAGCCAACGAGACCACCTCCGCGTCGCCCTGCTCGTCTACCGGGGCAATCCTCGATCGGGTGGCCAGGGCGTCTACACCCGCTACCTGTCCCGGGAGCTGGCCCGCCAGGGCCACGACGTAACCGTTCTCGCCGGGCAGCCCTGGCCCGTCCTGGGCGACGGTGGCGCTGGCGACGGCGGTGACGGTGGCGGCGGCGGTGGCGGCGACGGTGACGGTGGCGGCGACGGTGTGAAGTTGGTCAAGGTCCCCAGCCTCGACCTGTACCGGGAGCCCGACCCTTTCCGCCTGCCCCGGCCCCGTGAGATCCGTGACTGGGCCGACCTGGCCGAGGTGGGGACGATGATGACGGGCGGCTTTCCCGAGCCCCGCACCTTCAGCCTGCGGGCGCGGCGAGTGCTGGCGGGCTGGAAAGGTGGGTTGGACATCGTGCACGACAACCAGTCCTTCGGCACCGGGCTGGTGGGCATCATGCGCGACGGCTGGCCTCTCATCGGCACGTGCCATCACCCGGTGACCGTCGACCGGTTGGTGGACCTGGCCTACGCCGCCACCTGGCAGCGCGAAATGTCGCTGCGGCGCTGGTACGGCTTCGTCCGCATGCAAAACCGGGTGGCCCGGCGCCTGCCCCGTCTGCTCACCGTGTCCTCCACGTCGCGGCGCGACATCGTCGAACAGATGGGCGTCGCCCCCGAACGCGTCGCCATCGTCCCCATCGGCGCCGACCACGAGCTTTTCCGCCCCGAGCCGGGCCGCGGCCGGTCCCGGCGGGTGCCGGGGCGGGTCATGACGACGGCGAGCGCCGACGTGCCCCTCAAAGGGCTGTCCTACCTGCTCGAGGCGCTGGCCAAACTGCGCACCGACGAGCCTGCGGCCCACCTGGTCGTAGTGGGCGAGCCCCGCCCGGCCAGTGATGCCGCTCGGGCCATCGAGCAACTGGGCCTGGAAGGGGCGGTGACGTTCCGGCCCGGGGTGAGCGACGCCGAACTGGTCGAGCTTTACCGGGAAGCGTCGGTGGTGGCCGTGCCCTCCCTTTACGAGGGATTTTCTTTGCCCGCCGTGGAGGCGATGGCGTGCGAGGTCCCGGTGGTGGCGACGATGGGGGGCGCCCTGCCCGAGGTCCTGGGCCCTGACGGCTACGCCGCCCTCTTGGTGCCGCCGGCCGACGCCGGTGCCCTGGCTATGGCCCTGCGCCGGCTCCTGTCCGCCACCCCCGGGGGAGCGACCGATCTGGCCGCCCGCCTGGGCCACAATGGCCGGCGCCGGGTGCTGGAGCGCTTCACCTGGGCCCGGTGCGCCACCGGTGTCGTAGAGCAGTACCGCCACGTCCTGGCTGAGCACGAAAGCAGGCGGGACCTCCCCTCATGCTGACGGTGCGCTACGGCTGGCTCGGCGTGACCGCGGGGCAGCGCCTGCTCGACTTCGGCTGCGGCGGCGGCCGCCATGCCCTGGAGGCCATGCGCCGGGGGGCGCTGGCAACGGCGCTCGACTCGGACCGCAAGGAGATCGAGGGAGCTGCCGCCTGGATGGCGACGATGCGGGCCGAGGACAAGGACACAGCCAACTCGGGTGGCGAGGGCCACGTTGTGGTCGGCGACGGGCGGGCGTTGCCCTTCCCCGACTCCTGCTTCGACAAGGTCATCGCCGCCGAGGTGATGGAGCACGTGCCCGACGACGCCGCCATTTTGGCCGAACTGGCCCGGGTGCTGCGCCCCGGCGGGACGATGGCGGTTACCGTGCCCCGTTGGTTCCCCGAGGTCGTCAACTGGGCCCTGTCCGCGGATTACCACAAGGTCCCCGGCGGCCACGTCCGCATCTACCGCCGCGCCCAGTTGTGCGCCAGGTTGCGGGGCGCCGGCCTGGTCCCGGGCCGGTCGCACCATGCTCACGCCTTGCACAGCCCGTACTGGTGGCTGCGCTGCGCCGTCGGCGTCGGCCGGGAGGACAACCGGTTTGTCAAGGCCTACCACCGGTTCCTCGTCTGGGACATGACGGCCCGCAACCCGTTCGCCCGCTGGCCCGAGGCGCTGCTAAACCCGGTCTTGGGCAAAAGCCTTGTTATTTACTGCCAAAAACCATGACCCCAGAACCATGACCCCAGAACCATGACCCCAGAACCATGACCCCAGAACCATGAGCTCATTGTTGCCGGCCGAGATCGACCAGACGGCGTCGTGGATCGCGTCGTTGCAATTGCCCAACGGCCTCATCCCCTGGTACCGGGGTGGGCACGGCGATCCTTGGAACCACGTGGAGGCGGCCATGGCTTTGGCCGCGGCCGGGCGGTGGCCCGAGGTCGAAAAGGCTTTTGAGTGGCTGGCGGCCCAGCAGTTGCCCGATGGGAGCTGGTGTACTTTCTACGTCGCCGACGGCGTTACCGAACCGAGGCGCGACCCTAATGTCTGCGGCTACCCGGCCACCGGGGCGTGGTGGTGCGCGCAGTTGAGGCAGGACGGCCCGGCCTGGCTCGAGACGGTATGGCCGATGATAGAGCGCGCCATTACCTGGTGCCTGCGTTATCAGCGCCCAGGCGGGGAAATCGTATGGTCGGTCGGCGCCGACGGTGCCCCCGGTAATTTCGCATTGTTGGCGGCCAACTCGTCGCTCCAACAATCCTTGCGAAGTGCGGCAACAATCGCCGCCGTGGTCGGCCAAGAGCGGACCGGCTGGGTGGCGGCGGCGGACCGGGTAGCGATGGCTGTGGCGGGAAAGCCGTTGACCTTTGCCCCCAAACAGCGCTGGGCCATGGACTGGTACTACCCCGTGCTGAGCGGTGCGGTAGAGGCCGACGAGGGGCGCCGGCGCCTGGCCGGGCGCTGGGACGAATTCGTGGCCGAAGGACTGGGCGTCCGCTGCGTGGCCGACAATTTCTGGGTCACGGCGGCCGAGACGGCCGAATGTGCCATGGCCGTGAACAGAGCGGGCTGTCCCGGCGATGCAGAGAAACTACTGTCCTGGACGCAGCACCTGCGCGCCGATGACGGCGCCTACTGGACGGGCTGTGCCCACCCCCAATGCGTTCGTTTCCCCGGTGGGCAGAAAAGCACCTATTCTGCGGCGGCGGTGATAATTGCCGACCACGTGCTCGGCCGGCGCAGCCCGGCGGCCGCTGTTTTCCAGCCCGAAGCCCAGGTTGAAGATGTGGCCGCTACGCCCGGCCACGGCCAGGACGGCCAAGACGGGCCCGGCGGCGAAGCAGGCGGTGGGGCCGAGGTTGACCGCCGCGCCCACTGCATAGCGCCCCTTGTACGGGGGGGCTAAATGCGGCTTACCTACGGCTTACGACTCCGGCTGCGAACTCTACGAGCCCTTTGGCGAGTCGCATGGCGGTCCGAAGGTCGGCGGCCGAAACGTAGATCACACCGTACTGGGCGGTGTCTTTCAGATCGACCAGTCGCTCGAGCTTTGCAGCGGCGAGGTCACCAGCGGGAGCGATCTGGCGTAGCAGGTCCGCGGCGGCGCGGTGGTCCTGTGCCCTGGATCTGCGACCGAGTGCCGCGCAGCAGGCGGCGTCCGAAGCAGCGATGCCAGCCAACACAGCGAGTGAAGCAGCAACGTTTGCCGCTGAACTGAGCACGTCCGCTTCCGTTTGGACAAGCTCTGCCACCTCCTCGAACTTGCGTGCTTGATCAAGGCGGACGCCGGCATCGGCCTTTGTGCAGGTTGCCGTGCGCGGGGTCTCCCTAGCGCTCACTTCCGGCCCTTTCAGGCGTAGTCAGAGGACTGGTATCGGTGAGCAAGACGCTATCCCGGCGCAAGCTAGCGACTATCGGCTCGTTGCGGTGCATCATGTCGGAGATTTGAGCTGGGGTGACTTGGATGATACTTGCACGGTTTCCTGACCACCTCAGGATCGACCGAGCCAAGTCGTCTACCGCGCCTGCCCAGAGTCGGTCGGTCTCGTCGACGTTCTCAGGCCTTACGACGAGGACGTCGATGTCGGACGCTGGGTCACCGTCCCCCCGGGCCGCCGAGCCAAACACCGCTGCCGCTGCCGGGGGCATCGGCCATTGCTTCAACTGTTGCCGGATTCTCTCGAACAACCGTCCACGCAGGTCCAGCAGCGCGACTGCGGCGTCAGCAGCCACATGATCGCGGTTGAGGCGGTACAGCTGGGCGGATCCCGCTTCGAGAACCTCCAAAAGCCCGTGCGCGACCATCCGCTTAAGGATGTTCTGGACGGCTTGCAAGCTACGCCCGCTCAGGCGCTGGATCTCTCGGCCAGTCAGGGCCCGGGTGGTCCCAGCAACGACTGTAAGCACATCGGCGTCGGCACTTGGCACAACAGCAGTGGCTGGTTTTGACAGGTCCATTCTGCGCTCCTCTCGTGCATCATACTAACAGAGCGACTGGTATATCAGTCACACGACAGGAATATCGGTCAAGTGACTGGTATATCGGTTGCCATGCCCGGCTGACACGGGGAGGTCCGCTTGGGCCCTTGGTCCCGGGTGCGCCTACCGCGTTTGTGGAGGGTGGCACCAGCGAGGCCGTACCGCAAGGGGCTTCATGCCGAGGCGTCGTCCCTGGAGCGGGCCGTCTCGGTGTGGACCAGTTCGACCAGGCGGGCGAGCTGATCGGGGTCGGTGGCGGGCAGGACGCCGTGGCCCAGGTTGAAGATGTGGCCGCGGCGCCCGGCCACGGCCAGGACGGCCCGGGCCTGTTCGGCCAGAACGGGCCAGGGGGCGAAGCAGGCGGTGGGGTCGAGGTTGCCCTGCACACCCACGCCGGGACCGACGCGCCGGCGGGCCTCGTCCAGCGGTACCCGCCAGTCGACGCCTACGACGTCGGCGCCCGCCCGGGCGAAATCGGCCAGTAGCTCTCCCGCCCCTACGCCGAAGACGATGCGGGGGACCTGCTGGGGCTCTAGCCCGCTCACGACGTGGTGGAGAGCGGGCCAGACGTAACGGCGGTAGTCGGCGGGGGAGAGGGCACCGCCCCAGCTCTCGAAAATCTGGACGGCGTCGGCCCCCGCCGCCACCTGGGCGCGCAGGCTGGCCAAAGTGATCTCGGCCAGTCGTTGCATGAGCTCCGCCCACAGATCGGGCTCGGACCACATCAACGCTTTGGCCTTGGCGAAGCCCTGGGACGGGCCGCCCTCCACCAGGTAGCTGGCCAGGGTGAACGGGCCACCGGCGAAGCCGATAACCGGTACCGGCTCGGGCAGGTGGCTGAGCTCGGCGGTGACAAGACGGAGGGCCTCCTCGACGAAGGGGGCCGGGACCGGGCGCAGACGGTCGAGATCCTTGGCGTCCCGGAAGGGTTTTTCCACCACCGGCCCGGTGCCCGGGGCGACGTCGACGCCGAAGTCGATGACGGGGACGACGATGTCCGAAAAGAGCACTGCCGCGTCCACGCCGTAGCGTCGGACGGGCTGCAGGGTCAGCTCGGCGGCCAGAGCCGGGTCCCTCACTGCGTCCAGGATGCTCCCCGGCCCCCGCCGGGCGCGGTACTCGGGCAACGAACGGCCGGCCTGGCGCATGAACCATACCGGCGTATAAGGCACGGCCTGGCCCCTGCACGCGGCGAGAAAAGGGGGTAGGTCAGTGGCCATGGGCCCAACGCTACCGGGCCTCGCGGTGGCCGGCTCAGGGTGGTCCGGTCGCGCACCGGGGCGCCCCCCGGCTTGCGGCGTGCCCGCCGGCCCATAAGAGTAGGAAGTTTGGCCTATGCCGCACCCTGACCTCCAAGCTGAACAGGCACACCTGGACCGGGCGCTGGCGCGCCTGGAGGCCGTCCGGGCCCAGACGCAGGAACAGTTGAAGGAAGCCTTTCGGGAGAGGGGCGGCACCTTTCAGTCCTTTACCGAGCGCGACATCCGGGTCCGCCACAGCCTCAACCGTTTAGAGAAGCTGGAACTGGGCCGGGAGTCGCTCATCTTCGGGCGCATCGACGCCATCGGCCCGGCCTACCCACCTGGCCCGGCCGACGCTCCTGGCCCGGCCTACCCACCTGGCTCGGCCGGCGCAGCTGTCCCGGTCGGCGCAGCTGTCCCGATCGGGGCGGGCAACGGGACGCTGGAGAGCTTCCACATAGGGCGCCTGGCCTTATCGGACGCCGACCACGAACCGCTGGTGGTGGACTGGCGGGCGCCGGTGGCCGAACCGTTCTACCGGGCCACGGGCGCCCACCCCATGGGCTTGCGCCGCCGTCGGCATTTCCTCACCGAAGGCCGGCACCTGCTCGACATCGAGGACGAACTTTTCGCTCCTGGCGGTTCCGAGGGGGCGGCGGAGACGCTCGGGCTCAGCGGCTCGAGCGTGCTCATGGCCGCCTTGAGCCGGGCGCACACCGGCCGTATGCGCGACATCGTCGCCACCGTCCAGGCCGAACAGGACGAGATCATCCGGGCGCCGCTGGCCGGGGTGCTCGTAGTGCAAGGCGGGCCCGGCACGGGCAAGACGGCGGTGGCCCTGCACCGCGCCGCGTACCTGCTGTACACCCACCGCTTCCCCCTCGAAGGACAGGGGGTACTGGTGGTCGGTCCCAATCCCACCTTCCTGCGCTACATCGACCAGGTCCTGCCGTCCCTGGGCGAGACCGGGGTGGAGCTGTCGACGGCTACGGGGTTGTACCGGGGGGCGCAGCCCACAGCCACCGAAAGCCCGGCAACGGCCCGGTTGAAAGGCGATCCGCGCATGGCCCGGTTCGTGCGCCGGGCCGTCCACCAGCGGGAGCGCCCGTTGCGCAAAGCCGTGCAAATCCCTTACGGCCGGTGGGCGTTGACCCTGACCCCCGAGGCCTCAGCCGAGATAGTGGCTGCGGCCAAGCGCCGTTCCGGCTCCCACAACGGGCGCCGCCGCACCGTGGAGACGTTGCTTTGGCAGCACCTGTCGGAGCAGGTGACGGCACAGGCGGAGAGCCTGGCCGCCCTGACCCATCCCGCTACCCGGGAAGACGGCGGGGGGCCCGCAGGTACGGGTGCCGGTCAGCCGGGTGCCGGTCAGCCGGGTGCCGGTCCGCTGAGTGCCGGTGAGGCGGGTGCCGGTCGCATGGCGACCAGCCAGTTGGGGGCGCCCGAGCTCGGCGATGCCCTGCGCCGGCGTCCGGCGGTCATCGAAGCTTTGGAACGCATGTGGCCCCGCTTGACGGCGGAAGCCCTCTGGCACGACCTGCTGGGGGCCAAGCCCCTCCTCGACGTGGTTGCCCGAGGCATCCTGAGCCCGGACGAGGCCGTTGCCCTGTACCGGCCAAGGAGCGCCTCCGAGCAGCAGGTCGCCTGGACGGCGGCCGACATACCTTTGCTGGACGAGGCGAGCTGGCTGCTTGGGCCGGCGCGCCCGGGAGCGGCGGACGAGCGCCAGCACCGCACCTACGGCCACCTCGTCGTGGACGAGGTCCAGGACCTGACGCCTATGGAGCTGCGCATGGTGGGAAGACGTTCCCTCTCGGGTTCCATGACCCTGGTCGGCGATATCGCCCAAGCCACGGGGCCGTGGGCTCCCAGTTCCTGGGACGACGTGGTGACGCACCTGCCGGCCCGCCGGGGCTGGCGCCTCGCCAATCTTTCGGTGAGCTACCGCGCCCCCTCCGAGGTCATGGAACTGGCCGCCGCCGTCTTGGCGGCCGCCCTGCCCGGGGTAGAGGCGCCCGAACCGGTGCGCCAGACCGGCCACGGCCCACGGTTCGTGCCCTGGGCGCCCTCGGGTGGGGGCGAAGACGGCACTTTCGGCTCCTTGGTGGCACGCACCGTAGAAGAAGAGGCGCGGGCAGTGGCGTCGACGTCGGGAGGAGAGGACGGCAGCGTGGGGGTGCTCGTCCCCGCCCCTCTCATGGACGAGGTGCGCGGTGCCCTTGAACGAAGCGGCGTTACGGCCGGAGAAGCGGGGGCCGGGGCTCTCGACGTCCAGATCAGCCTGCTGGCCCTGGTCAACGCCAAGGGCCTCGAGTTTGACTCGGTGATAGTGGTGGAACCGGCCCGGATCGTCGAGGAGCAGGGCCAGGGCCTACGTGCCCTCTACGTGGCGCTCACCCGTTGTACGCGCCGTTTAGCCATCGTGCACCGGGAGCCGCTCCCAGCGCCGTTGCTCGGGTGGCCGGCGGAGGGCGCTCACAGATGACGGTGCGGTCATAGATGACGGTGCGCCCGCTTATTTAGCCCGGCCCGCCCAGGCCCCCATCAGATGCCCTCGATGGCGATGGTCCGGTAGGGGCGGCCAGGCGCTCCAAGTCTGCGACGTCGGGGGTGAGGACCACGCCGCCGCCATCTTCGACGGCCAGGGCGACAGCGTGAGCGTCGACGATGTGGGCCGAGCTCAAAGACGCCTGAGATAGGACTGACCCGACGATGCGCGCCAGTTGACGATCGGTATCGCGCAGGAGGACCGCATTGTTTTCGCGGGCGAGGAGGGAGTCGAGCGCCTGGCTGCGCCCTGCGCCGCGGTAAAGCTCAGCGAGGGTCAACGTGGCAATGGCGACATCCCGGTCCAGTCGGTGGGCGGCGCATGAACCGGGCGATCTCCGCCTCGTCCTCGACTGTACTGAGCGGGCCGTCGGTGGCGGCCAGGCGGTCAAGCAGCTCGCCCAGGGCGCGACGCCGGCGCCTCCGGCGGCAGGGCGGGAGAACGGTACCACGCGAAGAGGTCATATTGCCACGTAGCGTCATGAAGAGCGGGCGTTTAGTCGTAATGTGCCTTACGAGAGCGGGTCCCCGCCTATGCGCCCAAGCTCTCTTGGCGCATGTAGTTGGATCGAGGAGGTTGGGCCAAATGCCTCGACTGACACTCGAAGTTAGAGGCAAAAGTGCTTTTGCTAGCGGCGACGAGAGGACCATAGAGCTGGGATCCAGCTACCTTGCCGGCATCGGCATATCTGCGGACGAGCTTTTGGAGGCAATAGCCGACGGCGCCGTGGTCGTCGACAGCTTGGGCGCGATAAGGGCGGTGAACCGTCGGGCGGCGGCGATGTTCGGCTATGACCCGGCCGACCTCGTCGGGCGTTCGCTCCAGGACCTGGTCCCGGTCTCGGCCTGTGCGGTACACCCGGTGGATGTCGAAGGTTTCCTCGCCCAACCCACGAGCCGTGCCGTGGGGGAGCGCATGGAGCTGTCGGGGTTGCACCAAGACGGCAGCGAGTTCCCCATCGACATCTCCCTGTCGGTGTTGCAGGCCGGGCAGGGCCGCGTCGTGTTGGCCTCGGTACGTGATGTCACCGACTCACGGCTCGCGGCCATCGTTGACTCCTCCACGGACGCCATCATCGGCACTCGCCTGGACGGGACGATCACGAGCTGGAACGCCGGCGCCGAGCACCTCTACGGTTACGGCGCGGCTGAGATGGTGGGCCACGACCATTCCGCCATCACTCCGAACGGCCTTCGGGACGAACTGCCCGCCGCCCTCCAACGAATAAGGGCGGGAGAACGCTTAGCCCATTACGTTACCCAGCGGCTGCGCAGGGACGGCATGGCCGTCGACGTGTCCATCAGGGTCTCGCCGGTGCGGGACCACCAAGGGAACGTGGTCGGGGCATCGACGGTGGCCCGCAACGTCACCGAGGACAAACAGGCCCACGATGAACTAGCACGACGGAGCGACGAGCTTGCCCAATCGGGGGGTGAGCTGAGGGCCATGCTGACCCGGGCCGAACAGAGCGAGGCCCGCCAGCGAGCCCTGCTCGACCAATTACCGGACACTGCGATTTTCATTTACGACAGCGACCGTCGCGTGAGCGAGGTAAGTGGGTCATCGTTCATGCCCGGCAACGTCGACCTTTCCGGGCTGGCGGGCAAGACCGTCGACGAGGTCTACGAGCGGGACGGGGCCTTGTTGATGCACACCTACCTGGACACTGCTTTCGCGGGCAAGGTAGTCGACACTGAAGTGGGGGTCATGGAGGACCACCTGGTCAGTCATGTCCACGCCTCCCTGCTACCGGCCCGCCCCGGCGATCTCTCGCCCAACGTGATGGTGGTGCTCAGAGATGTCAGTGCCACAAAGCAGCGGGAGAAGCTGCTCGCGCTGTCCGAGGCGCGCTGGCGCGTGGTGTTCGAATCTGCGCCCGTAGGTATCGCCGAACTTGACGCCAAGGGCACGGTGATCGCGGCCAACCGGGCCATAGGCGACATCCTCGAAATCGCGCCCGACGACCTGGCCGGCACGAATGTCAACTTGTACATACAGCCCGACGATCGGGGTACCCCGGACGAGCCGATGTTGGACCTACGCCAAGGCGGCAGGATCGACCTAGTCGAGAAGCACCTGGTCACCGGCGGCGGCAACCATCGCTGGCTGCACGTCCAGGCCCTGCTCGTCGCCGGTCACGAGGGCCCCGACTGTCGGGCCCTGGCTTATATGGTCGACACCACAGCCGAGCACCTGGCCCGCGAGCACCTGGCCGAGACCAGCGCCCGTTTTGCGGCCCTTGTCGAACGCAGTGCCGACGCCATCGTGGTCCAAGCGACGATAGGGGGAAAGATCGACTACGCCAGCCCCGGGCTGTTCGCCATGCTCGGCCTTACCGCCGACGCCGCCGTCGGCTCTGACTTCATGCACCTGGTCCACCCTGACGACGTGGCCAAGGCCACCGAAAGGTTCTCCTCGCTCGACGCCGGCGTGGGGACCTCGGTCCGTTTCGATGGCCGGTTGCGCCACACCGACGGTGGTTGGCGCTACGTCGAGACGACCACGACCAACCTGATCGACGACCCCGCCGTGCGCGGCGTCATCAGTAACCTGCACGACGTCACCGAGCGGGTCGAGGCCGCCAGACGTCTGGCCCACCAGGCCATGCACGACGACTTGACCAAACTGCCGAACCGGGCGCTGTTGTTTGACCGGCTCGACCAGGCTCTGGCCCGGGCCGAGCGCTCCGGGCGGCCGTGCGCTTTGTTGTTCGTCGACCTAGACCAGTTCAAGCAGGTCAACGACAACCTGGGCCACCCCGCGGGCGATCAATTGCTCAAGACGGTGGCCGGCCGTCTACTCCAGGCCATCCGGCCCGGGGACAGTGTCGGGCGTCTCGGGGGCGACGAGTTCGTCGTGCTGGCCGAGAACATCGACGAGCTGGCCACGGTGACGGCCATCGCCGAGCGGGTCCGCGCTTGTATCGCCGAGCCGGTGACCGTCGGGGACCGAGCGGTAACGATGAGCGGGTCGGTAGGTATTGCCCTTTCTAACCGGCACAGTCCCGACGCCCTGTTCCAAGAAGCCGACATGGCGCTGCACCGGTCCAAGCAATCAGGCCGGAACCGCTGGGAGATATACAACGGGGCCATGCGGACCGAGGCGCACCGGCGCCAGGAAATCGAGGACCTGGTCCGTGCCTCCCTCACCAATGGCACCCTCACGCTCTACTACCAGCCCATCGTCGACCTTAGCTCGAGGTCCGTGATCGGCTCGGAGGCGTTGGCGCGGATCCGCCAACCAGACGGTGCGATGGCCAACCCGAGCGACTTCATTTCTGTCGCCGAGGACTCCGGGCTCATAATCGCCCTGGGCGATGCCGTGCTAGACCTGGCTTGTGCTCAGCAGGCCCGTTGGCGAGCGGCCGGGAGCAGCCGTGGCCACGTCGCTGTAAATGTCTCGGCCCGCCAGCTCGGCTCCGACCACTTCGTATGCGGTGTGGAGAAGGTCCTGGCTGCCTATGACCTGCGACCAGAAGACGTGTGCATCGAGGTCACCGAGTCCACTCTCATCGACGCCGGGTCGAGCACCCGGGGCCGCCTCCACGAACTGAAGGACCTCGGCGTCTCCCTCGCCCTCGACGACTTCGGTACGGGGTGGTCCAGCCTCAGCTACCTGCGGCGCTTCCCCTTCGATATCGTCAAGATCGACCAGAGCTTCGTGGCCGGGCTGGGCACCAACCACAGTGATACGCAGCTGGTCAAGGCCGTCATCGACCTCGCCCATGGCCTGAACCTGGAAACAATCGCCGAAGGCATCGAAACTGGCCCACAGGACCAGCTCCTGCGCCAAATGGGCTGCACCCAAGCACAGGGTTACCTGTACGGCCGCCCCGAACCGGCCCAATAGCCACGGCAGGTCTCAAAGACGGCAGGTCTCAAAGACGGCAGGTCTCAAAGACGGCAGCTCTCAAAGACGGCAGCTCTCAAAGACGGCAGCTCTCAAAGACGGCAGCTCTCAAAGACGGCAGCTCTCAAAGACGGCAGCTCTCAAAGACGGTGGTGCGCAATTCGTTGATGGCGATGTCAGCTTCCAAGATGGCTGCTTCGATTTTCTGAGCCTGGTGAGGGTCGGTGGCCATCTTCAGGGCACTGGCGAGGCGAAGTCCCATGGCGAAGAGCCGCCGGACCGTGGTGTCGACGAGCGTCGAGGCGATACGCTCCTGCTCGACGACGCGTGTCAGCTGGTCCCGTAACTGCTCCGTCGAGTGACGGTCGGTCTCGTCGCGGGTGAGCTTGGCAAATCCACGCAAATGCCCGGCACCGTCCCAGAGCGGGGTAATCGTCACATTGGCCCAGAACCGGCTGCCGTCCTGACGCACCCGCCAGCCCTGCACCGATACCAGGCCATCGGCCATGGCATCGGCGAGTTCCCGGTCCGGGACGGCCGCTTGGCGCTCTTCGGTCGGGTAGAACACCGAAAAGTGCTTCCCGATGATCTCGTCCGCCTGATAGCCCTTCATCCGCTCGGCACCTTTGTTCCAGGTGGAAACGACCCCGTCCGGGCTGAGGGCAAATACGGCGTACTCGGTGGCCCCCTCGACGAGCAGCTGGAAAGCATCTGTGGCGTCGAGAGGTCTGTGCGGGCTGATCGCTTCATCGGAAAGCGACGCCCGAACCCCGGACCGTCCCTCGACGTTAGCACCGGGTAAGGGCATTGCCTTCTCTCCGCCGCCGACAAGGTCAACGTGCTGATAGTGCTTATATTACCACTGAAAGTGTCGTTATCTCAAAGGCGTTCGTGGATATTCCCGCCACGCTAAGCCGGCTCACCGGGTACGTCGGGTAGCGCCGGCCCTCGAGCGCCGGGAGGACGTCGTCCCATTCCAGGCCGTATCGGCGGTCACCGGCCCCTCGTGACCCTGGTGGGGGAAGCCAAATGGCAGGACAAGCCACTCGACTTCTCAATGCTCAAGGACCTGCGCGAGTTCAAGGTCCCGGCCCTGCGCCAAGCGGGCTTTGAACTGGCCACCGAAGTGACGACCGTTCTGATGGCCCGTAGCGGCCTCACGGAACAGCTGCGACGGGCTGCTTCTGAGGACCAGGGGATGGGGCCGCTGAAAAGGGTGGATAAAAAGTGACGGTCGCGGGTTGGGACGGTGCCCGTGATGTAGGCGTAGTCGCTGCGGTATGGTCGCGTCTCGCAGGCGACTGTCGAGACGTCCGGCGAACTACAGGTCGAGGACGCGGCGAAGGCCTCGGTCCACTTCGTGCAAGAGCGCCGGCGGGGTGCCGCCGGCCTGTTCGGTCAAGTCGGACTTGTTCAAGGTGACGAGAGCGGTCACGTTCACGACAGAGTCCCGGGGCAAACCGGTGGCACCGGCCGGGAGGAACACGTTGCCGGGCATGGCAGCCAAGGCGGTGTTCGACGTGATGACGGCGGCGAGGACCGTGGCCAGTCGGCTCCCGTTGTAGGCGGCGGCCGAGATGACGAGCACCGGTCGCCGTTTGGCCGGTCGCGAACCGGCTGGCGCGCCGAGATCGGACCAGTAGATGCCGCCTCGCTCGATCACCAGTCGTCGGCTGCGTCGGTCAACAACTGGTGGCCGACGCTCACCGCGTCGGCGGCCGAGCCGTCTTCTCCGGCGAGAGCGTCGACAACAAGGTCGACCTGGCGCGTCACCGATTCGCCGTCCAGCTCGTCCAAATAGCGGGCGGCGGCGCGGGAGAAGAACTCCGACCGGCTCATGCCGAGGTCTTTCGCTCGCTTCGACGCCCTCTCGAAGGTGCCGTCCGGGACGGAAATGGCGGTCTTCATTACCCGTGAGTATAACCCGGTATGACCACGAGCGACTGACGCGCCGTAAAGCCACCCACTCCTGGTCGGCGTACCAGCGCTCAGCGTCCCTTTTTGCTAGTATTAGGTGGTAAGCGGAAGCGTTGAGGCTCCATGGCCTTCATTGGAAGGCTTTTTTCAGGTTTCGCCGCCGGAAGTGACGTACATGGTTAGCCAGCCAGGGAGAGACGAGCTTGGCAAGGCCAAGATCCGTGACTACTCGTACCTAATTGCCACCTGGAGCGACCTGACCACCGTGGTGGACTCGGACGGCTATTTCCTGTACTGCTCGGCCGCTTTACAAGGTACGTTCGGCTGGAGGCCGGACGAGCTCGTAGGAATGCGCGAGGACGACTTCGCCCACCCCGACGACGCGTCGGCGCTGGTCAGCAGGCACTCGTCTTCAGGGCTCGTTACCACGGGCTACCGCTTCCGCTGCCGGGACGGCTCCTACCGCTGGGTCGAGGCGACATCACGGCGGGTCATCGCAGACGGTGCCGACGTCGTGGTGAGCGCGGTGCGCGACATCACAGAACGCCAAGAGCACAACGCCCTGTTGGAGCTGCGGGCGACCACTGACCCCCTGACTGGGGTGGCCAACCGGACCGTGCTCATGGACCGCCTGCGCCAGGGCCTGCGGCGGCTTGGCCGCAGTTCCGGGAGCCTCTTGGTGGTGCTCTACCTCGACCTCGACCGCTTCAAGGTGATCAATGACTCTCTGGGTCACCATATTGGCGACGACGTGCTGCTGAAGATGGCTGAGCGTCTCGCGGGCCACCTCCGTCCCGCCGACACGTTGGCCCGCCTCGGGGGAGACGAGTTCGTGCTCGTGGCTGAAGGCGTCACCGACGAGGTCGCCGCCATCGCACTGGCCAACCGGATAATCGAAGACGGGCGCAGGCCCTTCCATGTCGGCGGGGACGAGTTCAGCTGCACGATGAGCATAGGTGTGGCGTGCACGTCCGACCACCAGCACAACGCCGAAGCGCTGTTGTCCGAAGCCGACCTGGCCCTGTACCGGGCCAAGGACAGGGGCCGGGACCAGGTCGCGATTTTCGACGAGGAGCTGCGCACCACCGCGGTTTCCCGTCTGGCTACCGAGCGCATGGTGCGCCGCGCTCTGGACATGGGCCGCATAGTGGTCGAGTACCAGCCGATCGTCGACATAAGGACCGGTTACCCTGTAGGAGCCGAAGCCCTGGTCCGGATACGTGACCTCAAGCAGCGGCTAATGCTGCCGGGGTTGTTCTTGGAGGTAGCCGAGGAAACCGGCTTGTTGATCAAGATCGACGAGGTGGTGCTGGCCGACGCCGTGAAACAAGCTGCCGCCTGGCGGGCCCGCCTGGGAGCCAAGTTCGCCGGCGTCGCCATCAACGTCACGGCCCGCCACTTGGCTGACAGCGAGTTCCGTCACGCCATCTTTGACCAGCTCGAGGCCAACGGCGTACCTCCCGGCGACCTCCAGATCGAAGTAACCGAACAGGTCCTTATGGAAGCATCCAATTCGGCCCTGACTGGGCTTCGAGCGCTGCGAGACCTCGGCGTCGCGGTGGGCCTCGACGATTTCGGAACCCGCTACTCCTCGCTCGCTTACCTGCGCCAGTTCCCCCTTGACTTCGTGAAGATCGACAAGTCGTTCGTTGACGACGTCGTTATCGACCCCAAGGTACGTGCCATTGCCGGGGCCATCATCGTCCTGGCGCATGCACTCGATCTGACTGTCGTCGCCGAGGGCGTAGAGTTTGCGGGCCAGTCTCAGGTCCTTATAGACCTCGAATGCGACCGCGCCCAAGGGTTTCTCTATGCCCGCTCTGGTCCGCCCGAAGCGGTCGAAATCCCCGTCCTCGCCTGGCCCTCGCCACCCCCTACAGGTCCTATAGGCCCTAGGTAGGACCAGGGCGGCCTCGGCGGCAATGTCGGCCATGATGAGGGCGTCGCCGACGGTGGCAAAACCCGTGTAGAGAGCAGAACAAAGGCCTATCGGCAACGCCCGGGCCGAGGACGGTGCCGCTGCGGGCGCGGGCGCGCCGGTGACCAGCCCAGCAGGCGCAGGGACGAGCCAGGGGCCGGGGTTGTCCGGGAACGGCGGGTCGCTCAGATCGGTCACGAGCTCACCGGCTGCGGTGCTTCGAACAGGCCGGCTTGGCGGTCCCGTTCGGTTTTCTCCCAGTGGTGGGGTTTGCACCGGGCCTGAATATTTTCATATGAGGTGGGGCCGTTATGGGCCACGGGGTCGACGTGGTCCCATTC
>Ga0182013_10000768_pt1 | contig 44785 bp, 47 predicted proteins | sample 612S2MmetaG_FD_120487 | JGI IMG/M metagenome (GOLD analysis project Ga0182013, IMG submission 120487) | Permafrost microbial communities from Stordalen Mire, Sweden - 612S2M metaG | ecosystem: Environmental > Terrestrial > Soil > Wetlands > Permafrost | place: Sweden: Stordalen | collected... | reverse complement strand
GCTACTGAAGATGGCCGCACTCCTTTCGGCCCGCGGGGAAGTGGAAGCCGCTTGCGCGGCGTGCGAGGCTGCTATGTACTCCGGCCATCCCGATGCCGGCCCCAGGGCAGCTGCGATCCTCGGAATGCTGCTATCGAGTCAGGGTGATATAGCCGGGGCGCGAGCCGCCTATCGCCATGCCATTCAATCGGGCCACGCGGAGGTCGGGCCTCTGGCGGTTGCCCGGCTTCGGCAGATAGGTGGATGACATTGCCTTGGAAGGATGCCAGACGGGACGCATTCACGTCGTTCGTCGGGCAGACAGCCAGCGCTCGGGTCGGTCGAACAGCAGGGCGGATGCTGCGTGGATGTCCGTGGATGGCGGCGGACGCCGGGGCCTGGGAAAGCCCCGCGCGTAGCGCTAGGTCGCGGACGGTTAGCCTGCGGACCTCAGTGGAGGGCTCAGACCGAGTTCGACAGCTAGGACTTACGATGCCCCAGGGACGATGTCGGTGGGGACAGACGAGCGCCGAGCTTTCGGCGCCAGTACGAGGTGTGTGATGGCGGTGGATGAGACAAGGGGTGGAGGTGGTGCCCCGGGAGGAGATGACGGTGCGGCGACCACCGAGGCCGCCTACCGGCGCGCCGACGAACGCGGCGACGCCGACGGCGCCTTCAACCTCGGCGTCCGCCTCGCGCAGCGCGGCGACCTCGAGGGGGCCGAGGCCGCCTACCGGCGCGCCGACGAACGCGGCCACGCCGCCGGCGCCGCCAACCTCGGCGTCCTTCTCGCGCAGCGCGGCGACCCCGAGGGTTCCGAGGCCGCCTGCCGGCGCGCCGACGAACGCGGCCACGCCGCCGGCGCCTTTAACCTCGGCGTCCTTCTCGCGCAGCGCGGCGACCTCGAGGGTTCCGAGGCCGCCTACCGGCGCGCCGACGAACGCGGCCACGCCGCCGTCACCTAGCGCGGCCTCGACGCGCCTGGTCCGACCAACGGGTACTCCTGCTTCGTGCAGGTCAGCGTCGCGGGGCCGTCAGGTTCCAATGCGGCGGCCACGTTGGGTGATAGTCCGGCGACCGGCACCTGGACGGCGAATGTCCTCGCGAGTTGCAGCGATAGCCAGGGCCACGGTGTGGCCCGAGCGGTACCGTGAAGGACGTATCGCGGGTAGGGCCGTGATGAAACCGGTGAGGAGCTCTATGAAACCCGGGGCGGTTCAGTGATCTCGTACCGCCCCTCCAGATCCGGAAGCAGACGGAACAGGGTCCGCACCGCATCGCCAGCGGTGTCCCTGGTCGTCGGCGGCGGACCGTTTCCCACCCACCCACGGTCCCGCTTGGTGGCAGGCGCCTCCGGCCTCGACCGGCTCTCTCCCCCATTCCTCTCCGTCCGCGGGACCGTCGTCACCTCAGTCTCCCCGCTGTGCTTTCACGCGCCTGCGGTATGCGCCCTTTTGGCCACTCGTGGACCCCATCCACACCCCATCGGAGGAAGGGATCCTGAGTGAGCAGACCTTGGAGGAGCAGAGGGGACGAAACAGCTGGCCATGTGGAGCGCCTCAGTGATGACCTCGATAGGTGACGCGGGTGGCGCCTTGGGCGAATGTCATTCAAACGTGAAGCTACTTTGGCCTCATCTGCACCGGGACCCTCAACGAGGGGAGGTGGCGCTCGGCGGACGCACGTCGCGCCCCTGCGCCGGACCGATGGCGCCGGCAACCCTGCCCTACTCGGGCTCCCGGCCGCTATGAGCCCCACTCCGATCGCTGGGGCGAAACGGTGTCCTGCCGGGCTGGCGCATCCGCAGTGAAGAGCTACGGTTTGTGGCCTGACCCTCCGCACCGCGGACACACCTTGGATCCGCCACACGGAGGGCAGCCGGTTTCTCCGAATCCGGCTATTCCGCCCTCCCTGCCGTACCCCTTGCATCGCGGACACTTGCCGTCGTATTTGCTGTGACAGGCTGGACAACACGACATGATCCGCGCGCCCAACCAACCGGCGCCTTAGGCCTTCCCGATTTTAACGCCGGGGTCCACCCGCTGCAGTTGGCGGGCCACCAAGTGCATGGATCCGCGAATGAATCGCGCGTCAGCGGTCGTCGGGAAGATAGCAACATGAACCGTCGTCGACCGGCTCAGCCACATCGAGCACACGGTGGGGTGGCCATCGCCAGCTGCTCCCTCGATCTTGAAGGTCAGCTCCGACCCCTGTGCAGCTCCCTGCTCGTGTGTAGCGGACTTGGATACGGGAGTCACTCCTCGAACCCATCCGCCACGTCCCTTATACGAGGCAACAGCGGCCGAGGTACCTCGTGGCGCAACATCCCACCTTCCAACGACCCTGAAGGCGTTCGCCAGCGATCTTCCGGTAAGGGCTGATCGGAAGGCGTTCAAGCATTCGCTCGGGGCCGCCTTCGTCTCGAATCGCCACGTCTTCCTATGGTCGAAGATACCCATGGTTTTCTCCCGCAGAGCTGAGCTGACGAAGGGATCGCTGACGATCGGACGGAAACGTCGGCGTTAGGAACGAGCCGGGGTCGTCTTCATCGCTGATGACGTCATGGATGAGGAGGCGAACCGAAAGGTCAGCTTTCTCCAAGCTGGCTGCGAATGGTATCGAACCTGGAGCTCGGCGCTGGGCGGGATAGAGGCGTTGGCGCCGTATGTAGCATAACACCCGTTCAGTGTGATCGCCGCATGCGCGAGCATGGCTGTGGGCACTGGCAGGCCTGACGCCTCACAGGAGCAGGCACCTCGCCCAGCGGAGGTCTGCTCCGTGCAACAGGTACATTCCGACGCCCGATAACCCAGTCATGAAACCTGGGAGGCGCAACCCTGTTGTCCCGTCGATTCCGAGGAGAAGACGATAGTTCTCAGGACTATCCCCTGCCCCCGATGCAACAAGCGACCCGATCCGAGCCCCCTCACTTTCCCACCGGGCATCTCCCGTTGATTGGCCTGCGAGCCTGATCACAGCGGCCCGTCCCATATTGCCGCAGCACAGGTGGTCCACCGCGGTCAGTGGAGCGCTGAGGGAACTCTCAATAGCCACGACAAGCTCTTGGCGCCAACGTTCAGCGTCCTTGTGAGTCCCGAGAAGCTCGAGCATCCGGAGGCGAGCCAAAGCGACGCCCACAGAGCCATGGCACCAACTGCGCATAGCTACGCGATCCACCGGCAACCGGCTTCTCCTTAGATCCGGCCAGTTGAGCGCATCGGGGTCGAAGAGGCGCGCTTCAAAATCGAGGCCGCGGGCGGCTGCCTCCGCATATTGGTCATCCTCCAGCGCAACGGCGATCTCCGCCAACGCCACGGCAACCCCGCTGGCACCGTGGGAAAGTCCGACCAAGGCAGGGTGCCCTGGTGCCAGTGGCCAGCCACCCATTGAATCCTGGCTCTTGAGGAGCCGCCTACCGATGACGGAGAGCACCCGCGTCGTTGCCCGCGTCGGTGCGTTCCTGTGCACCGCGGCCACCGGGGGCGCAAGTCCTGCAAGGCCGCTGACAAGGTCAGACGACTGGCTGGCCGCAAGCAGATCTCCGCTGAGGGCAGCAATGACACGGTCTGATCGCTCCAACCAGGCAGAGCCGCTCTCATCCGAGTCCGACCGGTAACGAAACAGTCTCAATAGCCCTCCAACGCCTGACATGCCCAAGCCGATGTTCCTCAGATAACGAAACAGACGCACCTCGTCACGATCGTCAAGCTTCTCCAGCACGGGATGAAGTGTCCTGGCGGCCAGCTCGCCCTCGTTGCAGTCATAAAGGAAGGCTGCGATGCCTGCTCGTCCATCGTAAAGCCCCGGTGGCACGAGGCCGAGCTGGACCCGCGTAGCGTCGGCAAGCAGCGTTACTGTTAGCCACGTCGGCTCCCCCGCGGGGTCATCGAGAGCCTCCGCCGCGATCATGTCCGCGATGTCGTGGGCAGTGTGCCTGAATCGCTCGTCACTTTCGATATCCCGTCCGCGACCTCGTGCGGCGACTGGTGCCCCCATCTCAAACCGACGGGCAGCAATGGCGCCTCGAATGAGGCGGCTCTGCCATCTGCAACTAGTCTCCGAAAGTGTCTCCAAGCGCCTCAGAGACTCCTGTAGCCCCTCTCTCTCGTAGTAGCCTTCGACGACGAGATCGTTCCCGACAAACAGATCAGGACTGCCAACAACCCCTTCAAAGTAAGGCACGTCAAGGCTCTCTAACGCGGCTATCTCATGCCGAAGAAGCGGCCAAGTCCGGGGTTTATCTCCTTCGCCGACGTAGGCTCGCGTCAATCGCTCAAGCCGTAACGCTCGTTCGTCCGGGTCACGGAGAGCATCCGGATCGAGCGCGTTCTCCTGGATTAGGACATAAGTCCGGGTGGGGCGAACCACGACCCGACGTCTAGCCCCGCGAAACGCCTGTAGGTGGCGGCGAGCGCGTTCCCGCGTGTCAGGTTGCGTGAGTACGTCAACAACATCCTTGAATCCATCTAGGACGCCTTCGGCATGCTCGCAGAGCGGGTTTACGTTCTCAGCTTGAACGGGCAAACATCCCGGATGCGAGGGCTCAACTTGTCTGCTTCCCCACACCATGTCGTCAGTATTCACGAAGCACCAGCCAGCCGCCTGCGTTATCAGTTCGTCAGCTGCAGGTGCCCCCAACGCGCTTATGTCGATTGAGCGCACAGGCCCGACGGAAATCCAACTCGGCAGCATCCCGGTACCGAGCACCGAACCTTCGATTCCCTGGGGGGCCGGTGACTTGAATGCGGTCACGTTGGGTGCGACCTCGGCATCGATGGGGCCAGCGACTACGCCTTCGAAAAGTGTCTCTGCGTCGATCAGCAGCATCTGGTCGCCCGCCGCGATCATGTTCTCCCAGTGGCAATCGGTGGCGCCAAGGAGGTAGAGAACGGCCAGAAGACGCCCACTGTTTCGATAGAAGGCGCGAAGCTTCTCAGGTCCATCAGCGGCCCGTGGCGCCACGTGCTCGACATAACCGTACCCGTGCAGTGGCAGCACTGCTAGCCTGCGCAGCGGATCCCCCGGGAGAAGAGGGCTGAGCATCGCCAGGAAATCCTGGAAGCGAGCCTCCATGTCCATCGACCGTGGTTTGTACACCAGGCGGGAGTTATCGCCAAACGTGACGACGACGACTGCTCGACCGCCCCGGTGCGGGTCGCTGAGTTCCGTTGCGAGGGAGCAAATGGGCATCTGTCGCGGAATACCGAACGCGCGCTCGATAGAGGCCCTGTCCTTCGTGATGCGGAGGAACAGTTCCTGACATCCAATTGTCCAATGCCTAACGACAGTGGCGAGCAGCCGACCAAGCACTGGAAACTCCGCCAGAAGCGAACTGAAACCGGAGTCGCGCTGGGCTTGGCAGAAGAGCCGGTAGTTCGCATCGGTCGCGCCAGCAGCCATTCCGTCGGCGATCCGGGCAATAGCTACATCGGCGAGAGTCCGTCTTCCCGAGAAGAGTTGTCCGAGCGGCTGAGACGCTATCGCGCTCAGGCGGTGCAGCAGAGCGTCTCGAAGGTCCTCACACGCCGGAGGCATCAGCCCAGCAGACTCACTCCCGTCCTGTAGACTCGCCCAAGCTCTCTCCACCACGCGCTGCAGAGCGTGGCCGAAGGGGACGTGCGCAGCGGCCACCGCAACCTCCGCTGACGCGGTGTCATCGGGCCCCCCCATGAGGTCGAGCTCAGGGATCCAGGATGCGGTCGGATCGTTGTCCGCCGCCTGTACTTCCGTACTCCCAAGAAGCCCGCCCCATGAGAGTCGCCGATCCCACGCTCCGGACTCATAGGGGTCTACGGCTTCGCGCCAGCGATCCGGGGGTAATGCCGGCCGAGAACCGCACCTTTGGGCGGCATCCAATCGGTCATCCCAGCGGCGCCCGGCCCAACGGGCCGCTGAAGTGACGGCGTCACGGGGCCGCTGGTTGGCCCCGTGGGAAGGATGAGTATCTACGCTAACGCTCGGAGTAGTCAGCGGCGGCAGCAGTCAGTGGTGCCAAAGCAGGTGTGCTTGGTCTGACAGCAGTCCGTTGTCCCATAACATGTCCGGTCGGAGGCACCTGGCGGAAACCCGTCCAGCTCCGCGTCGGTGAGAATATCGAGGCTCACGGTCGATCCAAGGTCAAACCCTAACGAGACCGCTATAGCGCCAAGATCGTCCGCCGAGCCGACCATACGGAGCCGGGTGCGCAGCACATCGTCGCTGGCCACCCTATCCAGGAGCGCGATCACGTCTTCTTGCGACACTCAGGGCTCCAAACAACCTAAGCCGACGTAGTCGGAGTGTACAACACCCTGCCCGGCATGTGGAAATGGCGGGATCGCCTATGAGAGGCCAGTTTCGTCCACCGTGCCCTTGCCACGGCACACGCGGCCCTTCAAGCAATTGGGGCAGTTCGGGTCGCAGCCAGGTGTGGCGTTCTCCTTGCTCAGGCGTCATACAGACTGGTGGCGATCGCACATGCCCTGGACTCGGCTGTTTGCGCTCGGATCTTGACCGTCCTACGACGCCGCCCCGCCCTGGGCCAGCAGCGACAGTAATGGGGCAATCCCTTCCGCCGCATCCATCGCCCCTCTCCAGCACAGCTGACGGGCGGAGTGAGCTTCCCGCGGGCACCGACGGCCGGGCCCGTTTGGGCGGCCGCGACGGAGCAACAGGGTTGCCGAGTACCTCCGCAGCTTCAGTGCCGATCCCCACCGCAACAAAGCGCAAGAACCCGCATTGCGAGACACGGTCGTTCGGCCCTCTCCGCCGAGGCGCTGCCGTACAAGGCACTCAGGGCTTAGATGAGCGCCCGGCCGATAGCCTATCATTCGACCGTCTCACAGACGCTCGGCGTGGAGGTACCACGGGTGGGGTTACTCGGTCGACACCCAAAGCAACATCAACTGCCATACGGATACGACCGATATGTCGCCGCGTACGGAGAGTGGCTCCTAGGAGGCGCTACCCGCGGCCAGGCACCGGACCCCCCCTTCCACTTCATGCAGGTCGCGGACTACGCCCATGACGATCCGGCGGGTTTCGTTGACGCGATGGCCGCTCAGTTCGGAGCCTCAGGTGGCGCAACCGCTGTCGGAGCAAACGAGCAAATCCACCGAATTCTGAGTACCGAAATTGAGCAAGACTCAAGGTACGTCATCCTCGATGCAGCGCTCGACTATCTTCACGGACTGAGGAGGTTCTCCTTTCAAGGGTTTGCCCCCTACATGCAGAAACGCTGGCTTGCCGTTCACGGGAACGATCAATGGTAGGCTGGCTGTCATATCTCTACCACATCGGTAGGTAGCGCCGATTCGCTGGGACCGCCGCCCAACAGGGTGCGCGCCGACGGCCGGCCCCATTAGGAGCCTGTGGGTGATCCGACAGCCCAGATGAGTCGGCACCGAGGACTTGGAGGTCCCCGTCGGGACCAAGCGCTGCTCCTCGGGCCAGATCAGCGGCGCCGCGGGCTATGAACCGCCCAGACCCACCTCGGCTTCTTGATCGCAATTCGACAAAGAGCTTTCTGGAGCACCTGAGCTGACGAATCCTTCCGCGGCTTCAGTAGCGATCCCCACCGCTCAACTCACGCTCCAGCTCGTCGCCGAACAGGGCCGCCACGTGAAGTGGTTGCTCGAACTCGAGCGGATCGAGATCGGCAAGGGGAAAGGAGTGTCGAAAGACGACCGGGCCGCCCTCGACAAGAGCCAAACCACCAACGAGCATCTTGCTGTTGCGAACGAGTGCTGAGCGCGGGTCGATCTGGCCCTCGTCGCAAACGGCGGTGGAGATTACAGCCCACTCAGACCCTTCCAGCTCACCAGCTTTGGTGACCATGACCAACTGAGTCCGACCTCCTCCCACGTTGAATATGAGCTTCATCGTGTCGAGGCCATCGTCTGCCACTTTATAGTTGCTCTTGATGTACTTGCGAAGATCGTTCCAGTTGGCCATTCTCTTGTTGATTTCCTCCGGACTTGGACTGGATAGGTCAGGGGACCTGGCTTAGCAAAGCGCTGGTCGGGGATAATGACAGGAGACAAGGGTGTTTGTCCAGCGAGCTTCCGAAGCACGCGGACAGCGACGCTCAAGGAGTTGGTGGTCGGGCTCCACTCGCACAGCGGTCGACCTCTCCCTGCACGCCGGCTCAGCCACGCCGACTTGGGAAGTACGGGTCAAGGGTAGCGTCAGCCCAATGTGGCCGGAATTGCAACATCTCACCGAGTGCCCGGAGAGCGTCCGACATCGACGTGAAGGCGGATCCGAGGTCATTCTCCTCGCACCGGACGAGACTTGCACGCTCACTGCTCCACCGTTCGGAGAAGAGCACATACGCCCCGTCGGGCCGCCTCTCGACATAGAAGGCATTACCCTTCGGCAGGGGGGGCATAGGCGCGAGCTGTGCTAGCAGTTTGTGCGCGCCTGGTTCCAATTCGGCAGCCGGCGGCGCCTCGGCGGGGCCGGGTACTGTGACTTCTACAATCCCGTCGAAACTTGACCTCAGATCACCATGAAGCTCGATCCATCGATCAGCCTCGTAGCGGTTGAGATGGCCGCTTGAGTACCCATGCTCGTGCATGTACGCTAGGAATGCGTCCTGCAACTCAAGGCAGCGGCCATCGCGCGAGCGCGGATCCCACTCAGACAGCAGCCCGTGAGCGCCGATGATACTCATGGGGTGACCCACATCGAAGGCCGCGTCGTACAACTCCTGAATCACAACGTCCCGCTGGGGCCCATTCAGGGCGCTTACCACTGGGCCGATGAAGTTCCAGCTGAACCTTGGGTCAGCTGGCTTACCCGCACGGGTGTCTATGACACTCGCTCCGTAGCCCGCTAGCGCGCTGACGACGCCCACCGGCAGGGCTGACGGTTGACGCCGTGAGAAGAGCCCCACGCTACACCTCCTTGATTAGATGGCTACTGAGCTGCCCATCGGTGCGTCACTGGTTGGTGCCCGGGCGACGGGTCCCATGGGATGCGAGAGAGCCGCGGGGTTGCCTACGGGAGAGGCACACGCTTGCGGGCCGCGTACGTCTTGGCAGCCACCGCCGCACGAGACGTCCACCCCCGAAAGACCCACCCGCCTCCACTCCCACCACTCGGTACCCACGGCTTCGGAACGCGCTCGCGCCCGGGACATCGGACTTGAAGCGGGATGGAACTGAATCACCAAACTCCGCCACAAGAAGCAATCGCGCCTCAGACCTTCGGAGCTCCACGCGACGTCCGACCCCCTTGCTGCGAATCCTCCCCTCACATCCCTGGTGCATTCGCGGTGCCCTCTTGGTGCATTCGATCCCATTCCTTGCGGACCCCGGTACGTACAGCGCGGCAGCATATCTGCTCACGGGGCTACACCTAGCGGGCCCCGGTCGGTCGATCTCTCCTCTTCTCAGCTAAGCGTCCACTTCCCCCTAAGGGCTCATAAAAGGCATCCAAGCTCTGATAGCATGCAGCGCCCGCAGACCGCCAGCAGCCGCTTGCGACCGCCACTCCTCAAGCGCAACTCCCACCCGTGCCATCTGGCGATGCCGCGGCAGCGTCACAGCCGGCTGGTCCGTCACGCGAATAGGAATCCCACGCTGCGCGAATATCCACCCGAGCGGTTCCAGTGTTCCCAACGGCCGAAAGGGGCGTTCGTCTCCCGGCTTGGGCATCCGCCCAAGGGCGCTGCATGCAAACCACTGCACGGTAGGGAACGACTGTCTGATGGCACGAACCAGGTTCCCACCGCCATGCTCCTCGATCCAGACCCTCGGAGCCTCTTCGCGGCTCGTCCTGCTTGCCAGCCCCGCGATCGTCTCGCCCACCCCCAAAGCGTCCGTCTTGCACACCACCACCGCCAGTGGTATCGCCGCCGGATTACACCCCCGAGCCCTAAGCTCCGCCACGATCCGCGCCAGTACGTTCTCCGGCAGCTCAGATGACGGCCGCACCATCCCCCACACCGCGCCCAGATCCTGCTCCCGATCTAGCCGCACACTTGGCAGCGAAAACGGGTCCAGAAGGAACACCATACCAACTGCGCGATCAAGAAAGCGCAGTTCGCTGACATGCTGGCTGCCCTCGTACGCCTCCCCAGCAACGTCGTAAATATAGAGTAGGCGCCTCCGCTGGTTCTGACGCATCTCCGCCGCCACGGCCGGGTTCTTCTTGTCCGTAGTGTGCTGCGGCAGGACTCCCCGCGAGAAATTCCGCACCATCAGCTCCCAGCTCGACTTCGACTCAAGGGTGACCTCAAGACTGATCCCACCAGCAGACTCCAACTCAAGCATCTTGAAGATGACCGCACTTAGGAAGGTCGACTTCCCAACGTTCGTCCCGCCTATGATCGGTATCGGTACGTTGCCTGTCAGCCCCACAACTCCCGACATGGAGTGCCCGTTGGGACATTGCTGCGGAATACGCTGGCGCCCGTTCAGTATCATTGTCGGCAGGCGCTTCCCGCACGCGCAGCGCCGCCGGACGATCCCCCAGCGACCGGGAACGAGACGGTGGTGCTCGGCATGGCAAGTCGGGCACAGATATGTGGGCAGAGAAAACCGCTCATGGTCGGTCGGACACTCATAGTGCGCGCCCACGACGCGCCGCCGCATGTCTTCACCCGCGCGCATGGCCAACACGCCCATCCATGCCAACGTCCAGCACACTGCCGCAGCCGCTCCCACCAGAGCCGCGGGCAGGACTGTCAGCAGGGCGGCCAGCCCCGCTCCGCACCAAGAGCCAACGACCGCGCCAACGCCTATCGGCAATAGCCATGCGTCCAGCCCGCTGACCCAGTGCCAGATGCGGTCGAGCACCGCGCTAGCGGATCGCTGTGCTTGACTCACAGCGTAGGCGAAGTCCCGCAGTAGTTGCCCAAGGACGTACAGTTCGTAAGCCGGCTCTGGCGGGCGCACCGTTCGGCGTGTCCCACCCAGCCTCGCCACTGCGCCTGTGTAGGTCGATACGAAGACGACGACGCAGAGGCCCACGAGATACACGGCCAAGGCTATTGTAGCCAAAGCGAATGTCGCGGCGGCCACACCAAGAGCGATGGCAGCGGCGGCGGCAATGGCGACCGCTCCCGCCAGAATCAGTAGGCACCCACCCCATACGTCGTCCATCAGCGGCAGATCCTGGAGGGACTTGCTCTCATTTAGCCACGAGCCCAGAGTGTGTGGTCGCTAGTTGGCGAGCAATACCGCGGAACACGCCGCGGAGGTCGGTAAGCGTCGTCATCACGTCACCTTCGAACGATGCCAGCCCTCGAAGAAAGTCAGCATCAGCGCCCTGGACCCCCTTCGGCCAGATCTCCACCCCTGATTGCTTGCAGCGTTCAGCAGCCTGAACGGTCACGGCGCGATTGTCCGGTGCACCGTCCGTGAGGAGCACGATGACGCGCCGGGTCCCCGGCGCGCTCTGAGCAAGCGCACCAGCAGCCTGGTCAAGGCCGGCGGCCATGTTCGTGCTGCCGGCACTCGACAGTCGATCTACGGCCGCATGCAGTTTGTGATCGTCGGTGGTCGGAGCCTCGATCACCCTTGCACTGGTCGCAAAGGCGACCACCCCCACAGGGCAGCGAACCAGGCTGAAGAGCTCGGTGACGAAGTCATCGCAGGCTCTTTTCGCCTCATCAAGCCGGCCGCCGGACATGCTGCCCGAGCAGTCAATGACCAGAGCGACGGACAACTCCCTGATCTCCTCCTCCGAGGGATCCCCGTCACTCCACGAGATGTCACGGTCCGCGCGGTCGATCCTCGGATCGGGAAGCCGCTTGCCGCCGGTTGACGCGCTGATCGTCACCGTTCCGTCGTTCGCATAGCCGAACTGGACCTCCACTGTCATCTTCCGGGAGGAATCCTCGTTGGGGATCGAGAACGTCCACCGACCGAGAGGGGAGTTGTCAAGGGGCCGGGGCGCCTCGCCCTGGAGCACGAAGACATCCAGCTCCTTGGTCTTCGCGTTGCGATTCGTGAGACTCTCCGGTCGCATGGCGGTTGCCGGGATGGGCGCATTCCGGGGAATCATCACCTGATTCAAGTACTTGTGCCCGTCGGCCGCTATGACGATGAAGCCAAGGGCGTGCGCGGTCACGTCATGCAGCTCCGGAACAACCGGCATCAGCGAAGATCGTCCACCATCACGCGTGGAATGCTCGGTAATCGCTGTCGCCGCACCGCTCCGGCCTGAAGCATAGAGGGCGGCGCCCCGGGCGACAGCTTGATCGGGATCCACCCCTGCGAGCGGCTCGAGGCCAGTGACACGCCGCAGCACCTCTGCGCATGCAGGCATGCGAGTTGCTCCCCCCGCGAGGATCGCACTATCGACGACCGCCTGCCGAGCCCGCCCGTCCTCGAGTACTTGCATCAGCAGCTGTTCGCTGCGATCGATCAGATGAGCCGTGCGCGCCAGGAAGTCGACCCGCGACACGCGGACCTGGCGAAGGTGCCCGCCCACAGCGAGAGTCACCACCGCAGAGTCGAGGACGGACAGCGTCCTCTTCGCAGCTTCGGCGCGCTCGCGCAGGTCAGCGAGCGTCGATGGATCGTCCAGCGGATTCAAGCCGGCCTGCTGAACACAGGCGTCGGCCACGAGGTCCATCAAGGCGTCGTCCCAGTCCTTTCCGCCTAGACGGTGATTGCCGGCCGTGGCCACCACCGTCATCGACGTCCCATTCAATTGAACGATCGAGACGTCGAACGTGCCGCCACCCAAGTCGTATACCACGGCGGTTGCCTCGCGCCCTTTCGCGCTCACCCCGTAAGCGAGCGCCGCCGCTGTGGGCTCATGAAGGAGGTGACGCACCGTGATCCCCGCCGCAGCCGCCGCCTCGATCGTGGCACGGCGGGCGTCATCCTCGAAGTAGGCAGGAACTGTGATCACCGCTGCCCGCACAGTCTCGCCCAGGAACCGCTCAGCGTCAGACCTGAGTGACTGCAACAGCGCAGCCGACAGCTCCACCGGGGACCAGCGGTGGGCCCCGCACCAGTAGCCTGTCTCCGTTCCCATATCGCGCTTGAAGAAGCGCAACACGCTGTCGGGATCGATGCGGAGGGCTCTCAACGCCTCCGCGCCAACCGCAAGCACCTCGTCGTCCCGAACCTGGACCGCCGAGGGTGTGAGGGCCAGGCCTTCGACGTTGGGTACGAGCGTCAAGCCCTCAGGGCCAACGAGCCCGATCGACGAATACGTCGTCCCGAGGTCGATACCCACGCAGATCTCAGCCACGTTGACCGCCTCCTCGAAGTGCAAGTCGAGCGAGCAACGAAGGGGCGGGGTGCGCCGTACACCACTCTTCCCACGCGACGTGACTTGCATCGCTCCCCATGTACCGCTCGATCCCTCGTCGACGCGACCTCGACCACCCTCCGATAGCGGCCGGAAGCAGACGGTCCAGGACCAGGCGCGACATCGCCTCGCTAGGACCGGCCGACCATACTGAGAATACCCAAGCGATCGCCACCCCCGAAGTCGCGGCCGGCTGCGACGCGTAGCGCTCAAGCACCTGACCGTACACGGCCATGACTCGGTCACCGAACACGCCCCGGAGCCTGCGCAGTACATCCCGCTGCACCGCAACCTCGGGCGAGCGCATCACCGAGGAGCAGGCCAGCCATAGCATCTCTCCCCAGCGCGATGCCACAACATCGCCAGTTACGCGGGCGAGACTCACCAGCTCAGTCACCCAGCGCTCAAGACTGTCGCGGTCTGCTCGTTCTGGAAGCCTCAGGCTGAGCTCCACGATGGCGAGGTTGGGCAACGAAGCCGACGCGAACGAGGCTGCATTGGTCGCCCTCAGGCATCGGACCACCCCCGCCGCCTCGTCGCCCGAAGGGGGCGGCAGCGGCACCTGGCTGAGGACACGCTCAACCAGTGATAGGATGCTCTTGTCGACCTCAAGACCCAGCTGAGCGTGCACCTCGACCAGCTGTCCGACCTGAGCCAACGAGAGGCCGGCGCCCGGTGGGAAAAACCGACGTAGGCGCTCAGCCGAGCGCCAGTCTGAGGGGCCCAGGAGCAGCCCCCTCAGGTACTCCGCCATCCTCGACGGATCTCGCCGTGCCTTGAGTGCAAGAAGGATCGGAGCGGCCACGTCTGCGGTGCCCAGGCGCGCCTCCGCCTCTCCGGAAGTCGGAAACCGGGCCAGCACCTCAAACGCCGCATCGTCGCCATCAAGGGCCGCCTGAAGCATCGAGGCGAGCGCTTCCTCGCGAAACGCGTCGCTGCCGCCACCGAAACCGCAAAGGTCCACCATCACATCTGCAACCGCAGGTTCCGCGATCTGACCCACGAAGAGTTTCGCTAGCGTCCGGTCCACCTCAGGGTGCTGCCCCAGCAGGCCAAGCCAAACTCCGCCACTGATCGTTCTTCTCAACTCATGCTGCGAGGAGAGGGGGGCGAGGTTGCCGACCCACGCCGCCGCGATCGGCAACCTGGGTGGGTGCAACGAGGCGCTGCGCGGCGGCCTGTCTGTCAGCAGGGCGGCATGCTCTGCCAGTGCGCTCAAACAGACGGAGGCGACCGTCTCGGCGAACGCGCCGCTCAAGGACTCGGCGACCTCATAGAGGTCCGCCCAGTCACCAACGTGCGTCGGCACCTCAGCAGAGACGCGCACATCAGACAGACATGCCGCCACCCGCGACATCGCTTCATCAGCGACCGGCGCGCGCAGGAGCCCCGCCACCACCGTCAGTGCCTCGGGGACGTCCGTGCCGCCAATCAGCTCCGCGTGCCCCGAGACAAGGGCGAGCTCGACCCCATACGCGTCTAGACTCGCCGGCGGCGACCCACCACTCATGACGGATGTCGCCTCCACGAGCGCACTTGGGTCACTCGCCAGCCCGCCAATGGCGCGGACCAAGCACGACGTCCCGACAACCGCGTCCAGGCTGGACGTCAGGTCGACCACATTGACCTGCCCATCCCACCCACCGGAAGCGACGGCGGCATCTGTCCCGCGAACGGTAAGACAGAGACGATCGCTCGCCAAGCGCGGTCGTCCCTCATAGGTGCTGAATGTCATATCCCACGCCTTCGCCCGAGGGATGGTGAAGCTGACGACAGCGATCCACGCGTCCGGCACTCGACCGGGCTCATCCACAATCACCAGGCGGCGACCTCCCTCCAGGGACTCGATAACCCCCTCCATAACGGTCTCCACGTAACTCGCCCGTCGAGGCCCAAGTACTCTTAGCGCCGCCTCCAGTGTCACACCTCCTGGAACCAGGTTCCCGAGGGCTGGGATGTCAGCCCGGTCCGACTCCTGATCAGTCCAGTGAGGGGCTCCCGCCAATTCGATCGGCAGCAACCCGTCGAACGGCTCCGCTCCCGCCAAACCCACGACGATGTGGGAGAAGTAGTTTCCAAATCGCCCACTTCCGAGCCCACCACCTGCCCGGTATTCCCTTCCTACGTAAACCGTCCGCGTCACCACGGGGCCGACACCATCCACCCGCCGATAAGCGAGCGCTGCTGGGAATGATCCCACCTGCTCCTCACTCGGCTCTGGCGGGTAGTCCGGCGGGGCATGGTACCCCACAACAGTCCGCTCTAACTCGTCGAGCTGCTCGCCACTGAGACCAGAAGACCGAGCATTGAACTGAAATCCAGCGCGCCCACTGACGCCCACCCGACAACAGGTATGGAACGCTTGCTCGTGCACGTTACCGCGTTGCAACCCCGCCCCATCGCGCCAGGAGCCACAGCAACGGATCCTCGACTCTAAACGCCGACACCCCGTGCGTAAGTTGCCCGTTCCGTGGCGGACTGCCAAGCGCCGACACCCCGAAGTAGGAAGAGTAGCGGAAGTTCTGCCGCACGAAGCGGTCAAAGCCTTCACCCAGCCATGCGCTCACCTCAGCGCGTAGGAACTCACTTATATCCTTCGCACGCTGCCACTCGAAGAATCTGTCTTGGCTCGAAGCCTCAAGCACGGGGTTCCCTGGGTCCAACAGGGGCCTGATGGCGTCGAGCTTGGACACCGTGATAGCCAGCGGTATGGGGATGGGGGCTCTCGCGGAAAGCGCGCGGGCCTCACGCAAGAGCGCAGCGAAGCGAACCAGTAGGCTGAGCTGGTCCTCTCGCGACGGGTCTGGCAAGTCTACCCCGCGCAACGAATTACGGATCGCTGGGATCTGGAGAGGGTCGATGAGCATGATCACTGCGTCCGCTTGAGTGATATAGCGAGCCTCGCGCTCCATCACATCGAGCCTGCCGAGATCCTCGCCCGCACTATCGAAGAATATGAGATTCGTGTACGACAGCTTCGGGTACTGGCCTACCGTGAGCATGGCGGCGAGAGGCGCCCGAACGGTGGAGGCCGCAGCCCGCGAAGATTGAGTATTCAACAGCATCTTACCCTGCTCGTATAGGCGAGGATGAAGCTCGCCGTGGTAGAGCTGCATCGTGTAGTCGTCGAGGAGGATCAGGGATGCACCGAATCGATCACCTACCCGGTGTTCGAACTCGTGAAGGGTCGTCACGATGAAGTGGCTCTTCCCGGCGTTCCGGTCTCCGATCAGCGCCACCGACCGGCTCTGGTGCTCTCGGAACAGCTGCGGCAGCCGACGGTGACACCGAGGACACACCGGAGCCGTGGGGGCCCCACACTCGCACAACACAGGGCGCCCCAGCCGCGGCTCGTACGCAATTCCCGGAGGTGATCGACGCGTCACCACCCGGTTCGCAACCTGCGCTGGGCTCCCAAGGTACCGTGCCGCCTGCTCGTCTGGAACGGGTGCGCACCGCTTCCGGTCCGTGCTGAGGCAGCGAAACGCTGCCTCGCGCGTGGACCATCGCGTGAAACAGTAGGGACAGAGCAGCTGTCTGGCAGTTCGCATCAGCGCAGGATTAGCGCACTCGTCGGTGGGTCGGCAAGCCGAAATCGTGACCGCAGCTGCTGATCGGAGATGAATAGACGAATTGCCACGGGAAGATCGAGATTCCCCACGTCCACCTCGCAGTCCGTTGACCCCGCAGCGACCGTGGCGACCGCGACTCCGTCAGATGGTGACCGCGGTAGCAAATCGCCGCGTCTCGCCACGAGCACCAGTTCAGGGGTGGCAATGCCGCTCCCGCTAATGTGCACGCGGAGCCTTCTGCGGAACACCCCCGTCAAAGACACCGAATACGCGAGTGGAGTGACGCCACCGCGGGTGAGGACGCAGGTACTCGATTCGCCGATCGTTGTGCCGACCACACGGCGTCCCTCTGAAGTGCCAGCCGGAAACACTGCAACGTAGACGGAAGTGGTTGCTGGCACCGGGATGTCAACCCCACCCCGATCCCGGTATCCCGCCAAAGTCGTGAACTGCTCAAACAACACATCGTCTTCCGTCGTCACAGGGAGTCGGTCGTTCCTCGCTATCACCACAGCTTCGGTTACGCTAGCTGGCCACGCCCAAGTGACTCGGACAACGGATCCGAAGTCGTGGAGCCGAACGTCTTGAATCGGGGCCATGTGCAGGTATCGCAGCGGCTTGCCGACGATGCGATAGCCGCCCTGCGAGGCCACTGGCAGGTACCAGCAGACGCCGTCGGGCGGATTCGCGTCACGGGCGTGGTCACCGGAGACAGGGATCGAAACCACGAGTGAGCGCAACCCCTCGTCCGAGAGATCGGATCCGAGTCTTACGGCCGGCATGGAGGGGCTGCGGTAGACGGACACGCTCACCGACGGGGGCGCCGTCCATGTGAGGTCAACCCGTCCAGCGGCAAGGCGAGCACTCAGGGTCTGAATCGGCTGAGGCCGTCCAACCGGCACTGCCTCCAGGGTGGCTCCCTGAGTTCGCCGAGCCCCTCGCTCACCGTCTGGGTATTCGACCCAGATCCGATACCGGTATCGTTTGCCGTTCGACACCGAGCGATCAACCGCGCCCTGAGGGGACGCCACGAGACGATTCGTATGCCCTTCCTCGTCGGTTCGTTCGACCAGGAGGCGACCGGATCCCGCGAGTGGCCGCCAGCCCAGCACGACCTCCCCGTCCCTACCCTGAACGGTGGGGGACTCGATATCGCGGATGACCAGTGCGTCGGCACTGCCTGCGGGGGGCGAGGCACTGCCGGCTCGCATCGCAACCACCTCGTATCTGATGAGCAGTCCGCCGGGAAGGTCCGCGTCGTCCCACTCAAGTCGCCCGTTGACCAGGTCCACCTCGGACCTTGCGGACCCATTCCGTGGCCGTGGGGTGAGCCGGTACGTCACGGGTCCTGGGGAGGGGCTGGGCGCCCACCTGACGCGCAGACCGGTACCTCGCTCACTCACTCGGACCTCGGCCGGCGGCTGCGGTGGAATCCGGGCCAGCTCGGACTTGGCCTCCTCGCAGTCGGCAGCACTCTCCAGGACGCTGGCGAAGAGCCGTTCCCGTGTCGTCCCGATGGCCATCCGAGCCCGCTCCAGCGCCCTGCGCACCTCCTCCAGCCTCGGGGCCAGTCGCTCGGACGCCTCGGCAGTGGTATGTCCGTCAGCGGCAGCGACGTCGCCGGCGTCCCTCATCAGCTCGCTCAGCAGGCGATGCGCGGAGTAGAGCTCATGCCGACCCAGGTGTCGACCGACGTCGGCCCAGAGCTCCTGGGCCTTCGCCAGGGCGGCAGTGACCTCGTGCTCGACCGCGACGGCCCTCTCGGGGCGCTCGGCGATCTGGAGGGCTTGCCGGATGAGCTCCTGAGCGTCGGCAACGTGCCCACGCGCGAGGGACGCCTCGCAAGCGGATAGCAAACGCGCGGCCTCGCGCGCCTCGCCGAGCCGGAACCCGCATACCCCGCATGCATGGTCGCTGGCCGGGTTCCGCGTGCGGCACTTCGGACACGCGCTGAACAGCGGTTGACCGCACTTGGTGCAGTGGTCGGGGATTGACCTCCGCTCAGACCGATCATGAGGATGCTGACAGGCGGCGCACGTCACGTAATCCCCGAGCTCACCGAACTCGACGCTGGCCGGCACCTCCTGCGCAAGCTCGCGGACGACGATCCGCGCCTGCTCGTTGTCCAAGCCATGCTCACGCGCCCTGTCGATCAGCTCCTTCGTCTCGGCAGCGTCCAGACGGCCATCGCTCGCCATGACCTTCGCGTCAAGCCGTAGCCGCCCCTTCTCATCGTCACGCAGGGCTGCCAGGTAGGCGGAACCATCGGACTTCAGCAACAGAGTCTCCACGAACGACAGAAGCCTGCCCGCGTGAGTCCTCTCTTCATCGTACTTAAGCACACCGTTCTTGGCCTCGGCCTGATCCTTCGCCCTGCGCAACTCGGCCTGGTCGTAGACGGGACGATCAAAGTCGAGGAAGTGATACAGACTCAGGCCAATCTTCGGATTCTTCCGCGAGGTCGCGAGTGCACCCAGCCTGCCCCGAATCTCGCCACGCACGGTCTCGCTGATGCCCGCACTCTCTAGCGGGGCAGGCATCGCCGCAAGCCGCGCTGCCACCCAGCCGGGCTCAAGTCCCAGTTCGGCTCCCAGCTCGACGAGGTAGGTTCGCCGGGACGGAGTGAGGCGATCCACTTGGACCTGTGCCCGGTCGAACCTGGTCTCCGCCTCGCGGCGCCGGCGATCGACCCTCTCACGCACTTCAGCCGCGAGGCGCTGCCTCTGGTCCGTGTTCAGCAGCGACGCCTGCATCTTCCCGTGCTGACCGATCAACTTCTTCACAAGGACCTGGCGGGCGCCAGACGTCTTCCTCTGGGTGTTGCCCCAGCAGGTGAACACCTCCTGCAGGCGCTGCCTGATCAGGTCCCCATCACATTCGCCCGGATTGAGCCCGTAGCGCTCGAACTCGTCCGGCTCAGTTCCAGCGTCGGCGTGTCGCCCGATGACCTTTCGGAGGTACCCTGCCTCGTCGAAGCCGCTTCCCTGACCCTGCGTGGCCAACTCAGGACGACCTCCGGATCACGTCGCGGTAACTGCCACTAGGAGGCGCGGTAGAGGGCGTGAAACTCTCTCGTCTTGGTCGCCACCTCGTCGGGGGTGAGGGCCGAGCTCACGTCGTGCGTCAGCACGAGCGTCTTGTCATCCCCGGGTCTGGACAGCGTCACCGTGAGTGTGCCGTTCTCGGCCAGCGCGAAGGCGACCTGCAGGGGAGCTCCCTCCGGCAGCCCATCAGGGAGATCGAAGTGACCGTCGACCACGAAGTTATTGTCCGACATCCTGTCCGAGAGGTCAGCCCCACCTTGCTCGTACACAACGAGATGGATCTGCCGCTGATTGTCAGCAGACGTCGCGTACTTGCCGGTCGTCGTCAGTGGAAGCTTGTCGTTGCGCTTGACGAGGTGGTCGACCCTGTTGCATCTCTCGTCATCCTCATCCATCCGACCGGCATGGACGTCATCTATGTACTCGGGACGAAGCACCTTGATCCCGAATCCCCTCGAGCACACGTTGGTGATCTTTGTCTTCACCAGATCCCGCACTCGCTGTGGTGTGATACCCAACGTCTCCGCAGCATCCTTGATCTTCGCAGGGTCAACGCCAGCAGTACCGACAATATCGATGACCTGCTGGTGAGCTGCGAACCACGCCGCCCCGAGCGCCACCGCGAGGTTGGGGTTCCTGAGCTCCGGCGTCCACCCGAACTCCTCATTCAATCGCCGCGGAACCGCGGGCATCAGGGAGGAACCGCCCACCAGGAGGACCCGGTCGATCCTCTGGCTGCCCTTCTCAGCTGCCTCGTCTATCACGGCGTGCGTGAGCTGTATGGTCTCCTCGAGGAGATGGCGCGTGATGTCCTCGAACTCCTGGCGCGTGATGGTGACGGTGGCGCGCGCTGCGCCAGCCTGGACCAGCTCCGTCAGCGTGTCCCTGGTCGAAAGAGAGCGCTTGAGATCCTCCGCCCGGCCGCGAAGCTCGACCGCACCGATGGGGTCATCCAGCGGGTTCCCGGCCTCGGGGTTCGCTTCCCTGAAGCGTCGAGCAAGTTCCACCGTCAGGCACTCGTCCCAGTCCACGCCGCCGAGGCGGTGATTGCCATCGGTTGCAATCACCTCAATCGCATCGCCAGTGAGCTTGACGACGGTTGTGTCGAAGGTGCCGCCGCCGAGGTCGTAGACCAGCACCGTCTCATCGGTGGGCGCCTCGAGGGCGAAGCGGTAGCTCAGGGCCGCGGCGACTGGCTCGTTGATGATGCCCAGCACCTCTAGGCCCGCGATCGCACCCGCCTGCGCGGTCATGTCCCGCTCCACCTGGCCGAAATACGCCGGGACGGTGATCACCACCTTGTGAACGTCTTCGCCGGTGGCCTGGTGCGCGCTCAAGGCGAGGGACTTGAGGATATGGGCCGCGACGTCTGCCGCTGTCAGCTGGTCGCCGCGAGCATCGAAGTGCCAGTCACGGTTGCCCATCTCGCGCTTCACCAACTGGCACACCGCGTCGGGCTCGACGAAGAGTTGCCGCTTTGCCTCCTTGCCGACTACCGGAACCTGCCCCGGCCCTGGAAAGTAGACGACCGAGGGCGTGGTGGGGTCGCCGTCCAAGTTGTTGACCACTGCCGGTCTTCCGAACTCGTCCAGGCGGGCTATGCAGCTGTACGTGGTGCCGAGATCGATTCCCCACACACGCTCCGTCATCTCCGTCATGAGGCACTCTCCTGAGCAGTGGCTTGTGCGTCCACCGGCATTGAGGTTTCCGGCGGTGGTTGGAAGCGCCAGACGAGAACGGACGCCGGGCGCACAAGGGTGCCGGTTTCGTGACGGTACCCTGGCAGTCTGACTTCTGCGACGGTCCTGTCTTGAGTTGGGTCGGTGCTTGTGACGGCGCCCAGTGCCTCCTGGAGCTTGCTGTCAAATGGCGCTCCGAGGGCGGGCTCAAAACGAATGACGCCTTGTCGTGCCAGAATTTCATTTAGGACGGTGGCGATAACGCCCAGGTCAGCGGATGCGAGCGTGTCTGTCATGAGCATTCGCATGATGTCATCCGCTAGACGGATCACATCTCGCAGCGGCACCATCAGTGCGGCACGGATCTCCCCTTGCCGGAGCTGCTGGTTCTCCTGATGAAGGCGATCCAGGAGCGCCGCGTAGTGCGACGTTTCTCCCGCAAGATCGTCAAAGCGGTGTCTGAGGTCGTCGACCTTGCGCTCGATGGGCTCAAGCACGCCCACAAGCGAATTCAAGGAAGGCGACTCGCTGACTTCTGCGGACTCGGATCCCGGCGGGATGGCCAGGCCCAAGGTCTCAGCCTCGCCACTCGGGGTAGCTGCGGACCCGCCTTCCAAAGCCGGCGCCAAGGTACCGTCGACGGCGGGCGGATCTGCCTCAGACACGCTGGATTCCGTCGTCATGGTTCCCTCTCGCTGATCGAGCGGCAGCACTGGAGGCCGCGCTGGCAGTCGCTACTTCTTCTCTTTCGCGCCCTTGATCGCCGCGCTTCCTAGCGCCTTACGAAGGGCTGCGGGGTCCGTCTGCTGCTTGGGCCTGCCTTCGCCCTTCGCCTCGGCTCCGGGCTTTCCACCCTTCTCAAAGTTCGATGCCATTACGTGATCTCCCAGTGAACTCGTTCACCCAGACCGCAAGGCGGGCTGCGATTATAGCGGACGCTAGTGTTGGCAAGCAGGAGCATCGGTGGCCGACCCGGTCGAGCTCGTCCGGGGCAGGGCTGGCGACGCCCTCTCCCTCGGACGGCGAGCCATGAGTGCCGCTGCCAGCCGTGGCGGCCGGCGAGGCGCCGGGGCGCTCGGTGCCATCCTGAGTCGGGGTCCTCCCGAGGAGCGGCATCAGCGGCTCCGTCCCGATCCGGCACCCGGCTCACAACTGCGGACGCCAGCTGCGCGCCACCGCACGGCGGATAGCCCACGCTGCCCTGTACGGCATGGCCAGCCGGGAGAGCGCAGCGGCATGGCCTCCCCCGCCTCCGGCGCTCCTCGCGACCACCTTCATCTCACCTCCGATCTGGACGGGGATCACGATACCGGGTACCCTCCCTCTCATCAACCAGCCGCTTCGTGTTTCTGTTACGCGCCTGAGTCGAGAGCAACTCGCCCTGGCCCTGCGAGCCGTACGGCGCGTTCGGCGTGGCTACCTCGAGCCGACGCGCACCCCTGATCCACTTGCCACATGGCTGGGTGCCGGTCTTGGGGTGGTCTGCGATGAGCTCGCCGACTGGGTGGACTCGACGGTGAGGGACCGCCGTGGCGTCGATGCCACCATCAGATTCTTTGGACTCGTTCGCCTGCCTGAGGAACTGCCCGCTATCGCGTCCGGCCTTCGTGCCCACCGCGGGGATGACCCCGCCTGCCGCGACGCCTCGCTAGGCCTGAGCCCTCGCCAAGTCCAGAATCTTCGGGACGAGGCAATCGCTGACGTGGCGGCGACCGATATCCCCGCGCTCCTCGCACAGCCCGCAGGGTGTGTGACCGCGCTGGCTGACCCCTTCCCCGGGCGATGGAGGGGCGAGCAGTACCTATCTCAGCGCGCTCTGTGGTGGGCGTGGGCTCAGATCCCAGACGGGGCCGCCGTTGCACGTCATGCGTTGCTCTTCTATGAGCAGGAGCACGGCCTCCGGGCGGACGGCGGCCAGCCACAGTCACGCACGCAGTGCTGGCGCTGGCGCCGCCTAGCCTGGTCAATGATGGTGGTGGCCGCCCATCGGGTCGCGCAGACGGAAGGGGCGGACATGCAGACATCCGTCCGTGTTCTGGAACTTGCCCTTGGACCGCGGCTTCTCGGGAGTGTCGAGCACCTTCAGGTGGCCGGTGAGCTCGGAGGCGGCCTGGACCAGCTGATGTGGCTTCAAGCGGCGCCTGGTGCGCGGATTGGGGTCGATGAGCTCGAAGAAGCGCTCGATGCCGTAAGGAACGCGGTGCACAGCGGGAGCAGCGGGCGTCAGGAGCTGCTCGGGATCCTGCGCGACGCGCTGGCGCGGTTTCGTGCGGCGAAGGGCACCCATGCCATACCCGGAGAGCTGACCTCCAAAGTCCTTGCCCTATCTGTCATCCTTGCGCGTGAGCGGCGTAATGTCGCCGGAATCTCGACCGCTGAAGCGTCCCTGGCGCTGCTCGAGAGGTTGCCGCGCGAGGCCAAGCTGCACCGCCCCTCGGCACGATTGCAGATTGCGAGCGACCGCCTCCGCATCGGAAACGAGATCGTCGAACTCTACGATGCTTTGGGTCTCTATGCTGAGGCCTGGAGAGCTCTAGAGCGATGGCGGCGCATTCTTGACGCCGTGGGGGACCCCGACCACGATGTCGAACCGGGTGGTTGGTCCCAGCAGTGGCACCTGGCCGCCGCCAGCGTTGCCCAACACATGGCACGCGTCGACAGCAAGCCGAATCGGTGGCTAGAAGCCGCCACCGAATACGCATCCCGTGCCTCTGATCCCACCCCTCATCTTCCCCTTCCGTGGTTACTGGCGGCTCGAAACCAGCGGATCACCGCGCAGCTGCATATTATCGAGAGGACGCCGGACGCTCGAGGCAATCCCAACCCCCGACTCCTCCTAGCGGTCATGAAGGAATTGGAGGAGGTTCACTCGGCCTGGACAGCCGTCCCGAACTTCGAGCGCTTGGACAACCGCTCCGCCCGCCTGGGCGCCTTCGCGACGGCCTGGCGCGCGGCGCTGGTCTCCCGAGACCCGTCTGCCGTGGAGGCTGCCCGAGCTGCGGCGCTGGCAGCTGGCGGAGCATGGGTGCTCCCCCGAGACCTCGATGAGCTCGCCTCGCTGGAGCGACGGTCAGTCGCTGCCGGGTTCATGCCAAACGCACCAATTGGCCTCGCGGAGGGGAAGGCGGCGTCTCGACCACTGCCTTCCAAGCCCCCAGGCCTTCCACCCGGCCGCCGACCGTCTTCCCTCAGGTCTCGCCGAAGCCAATCAGCGGCGTAACCGATTCCCGAAGTTGGCCCTTGTGCGCACAACCAACCATCGGCTACGATGCGGCCGCTATCAGAGCTGCGGTGATTCTCGGGATGCTACTCTCCAATCGGGGTGATCGAGTAGCCGCGCGAGCCGCGTTCTCGTACGCCATCCCATCTGGCCACTTAGAGGCCGGGCCGATCGCAGCGACCCGAAGGCGAGAGCTCTGTGGATGACGCAAAGGAGTGACCGTGGGACTGTTCAGCAGAAGGCCGACCCACTGTCCAATATGCACCGCCGAACTCGACAAGCGAGACCACTGGCGCCATTGGGACACGCACGTGCAACAGATCCCTGAGGGTGAGGGTGATGCGAGTGGCCAGTACACATGGCGCTGTGTATGCGGCCCAGCAGGAATGAAGTGGCCAAAGGCCGGCGGCGCATCGGCCGGGCTTGCCCTCCACATGCAACAACGCCACTCCATAGAGCTCTAGCTGTGATGGAGCGCGAGAATGGCACTAGAGTGGCCACGAAGAGTGCCACGGAAGGTTGCTACAGAACCGGCACCGACGAGTCGAGCATCCAGCTCTCCACCGGTTGCACGCCTACGCCGGGCACGCGGGCGTCCGTGCTTGGCGGCGACGGCGAGGCGTCGGCCTACCAGGCACAGCTGGCTAGGTGGGCACCCTCTGCGGAGAAGCCCGCGAGACGGGCGAAAGGTGGCCGGAAACGGTTGCATAGGGGCCGCTGCCTCGCCTACGCTCGGCTATCTACGTTTGCTTGCGATCGCTGGGGGAGCGGCGCTTCGGGAGCGACGGCGTGAACGAGCAGCATGACGCGGCGCACCAGGTACCCGGCCGCCCCGCCCGCGTTGGGGAAACGACATGGCCCGAGGTCCGAGCAGCTCTCGAAGCGCGGTGGGGAGGCACACGCCTCGGTGACGAACTGCTGTCCTTTGATGCAAAGGTCGACGACGAGCGGTTCCGAACCATGCTCGCGTCCCATCAGGTTCTTCCTCCCTTCGAGTTTGTCGAGGTCTCAACGAACATCATCCACATCGGAGACGCCGACCTGGTCGCGGTCCTGGCTCAGGCAGGGCCCCTCCTCACCGCCCGGGTTGGTTACATGGGCGGTTCCGCAGGGCCCGATACTCCCGAACCTCTCCGTGTGAGCGGGGGGCTGATCACCCTGGGCAATACGTATGCGCTGGGACTCCTCCACGTCGGCCAGCTTGATGTGTTTCTCGGTCACGTCCTGCTCATCGCCCTGGCGGCGGAGGGAGTGCAGAGCGCGCTAACCACAGGAGCTGGACCAACGCACAACTGGACCGGTCAGGCGGTTGAGATGCGATGGGCACGCTTGTCCGCGTTCGTCCGAGAAGCCAGTTCCTGGTCGATTCTCAGGGAGCTGGAGGACGGCTTCTTCCTTGCCGTCGACGGCGACGAAGGGCCCCATCACACTTTGCTTCTGAGAAATGCTCCGACTCCAGGCTACGAGTACCTACTTGTTCAGGTGCAGCTCGGGATGGCGGACACGATCGACCCGTGGATCGCGGCTCAGAGCTCGGCGGACTTGGAGTCCCAAGGAGGTCTCTCGAGCCAAGCTGGGGTCGCTGGCATTCGCGAGAGCCTCTTACTCACCGGAGCGACCCCCCGGACGTTGGAGGCCGCCGTCCGCAGGGTTGTGGCCGCCGCAGACGAGTATCGACGCCGAGTGCGCAACCGCCGCACGCCAGTTTGAGGATGGAGGGAGTGGATGTGTTCAGCCGCAAGCCGGTCCTTTGCCCGATCTGAGGCGTTGGACCAGCCCCACCCCCCAGGGGTCAACCTAGCGGATGCCGGGTCTGACGCTCCTTCGCCCCTTCCCGAATACGAAAGCCGCCGGCGGGGAGCCCTCCAGCCCTCCCCGCTTGACGCCGGACCCCTGTTCCTAAGGGGTCGAAAATGCGCCTACCGTTGCTGACGAGAGGTCAGAGGGCTCTGGCGCGTGCCTATTCGAGCCAGGCTCATCGGTACCCTGGATGATGCGAAGGAGGTGCAAGTTGCTCAGGATGGGAACGGCCTTGTCCACCGCCGCAGGCCGGCCGCTGGGCGACGGCCACGGGCTTGAGGGATTGGTGGCAATCATCCGCCCGCTCTTCGCAGGGGAGCCGAGTCTGGCAAGGTGGGTCGCATTGAGAGGCGCAGTGACCATTATGTCGATCCACGTGTGGGAGCACGGTACCGAAGCACAGCTGCGGTTGATGGGAGTAATGGGCCTGGGTTGGGACAGGGAGTCGGATGGCAGCATGACCGATTTGGTTTGCACCGCAGACCTGCCCGCGTGGCGCACTTCCCGGCGGCCTGCCGCGGCGTCGGAGGGCTCGTCGGCGCGGTTCGCGACGCCAGCTGCCAGTGAAATCGCCCCACAGGTACCACTCCTGCCAAGAGCGCGCTCGTGGGAAGCCACAGGAGGCCCGGAAGTCGGGCCCGGGGTATCTGGGGGTCGCCAGCGCTCATCGAGGATGGTCCCCTGCACCCGCTCCACGCAGCTGTTGGTCTGGGGCCGGCCGGCGCGGCTGAAACGCTGCTGGGCGCCGGTGACCTGCACCGCCCGGCGGACCTCCTGGGAGCGGAACTCCGAGCCGTTGTCGGTGGAGACGGCCTGCGGCTTCCAGCCCGCAGCGGCAGGTTCAGCGGCCATCCGGCGCACTAGGACCGAGGTGTGGCAGGCGGCGGGGTTGAGCGGAGTCACGTGGATCTCGGCGCACGTGACTGACGGCTCTGTTGGTCGCTCGCCTCGCTCCGTGAGCACCTGCGGGCGGCCATGGCCGGAGGGTGGCGATAGGGACGGCCGCGGAGCGCCTCATCTGGGTGCGGCCCACTACCGTCCGCCAACAATCAACAGGCTTTTCCCACGAGTATTGACATGAGCTCCGCGCGCGGTGACGCTACATTGCTGCCGTAATTAGGCGGCGGCACCATCCGAGGGAGGAAGCGTGGGGCTCTTCAACAAGAGGTCAGCAGGCGGCGCGTCGAACGCTGACCGAACGACCACACGGACTGGAAACTGTATCTATCTGGGTGAACCTTTTCCCAAGCGAGGCGAGCGTATCTCCATCTCGGCTATCGAGGTTGATTTCGCCCTCGACCCGCCCGACGTTCCTGGCACATGGACCGAGATCGCCGACTTTGTGCGCTCACGCACTCGCGAGCCACGAGAACACCGCGTGCTGGTAAATATCCTCGGCACGACTCTCGGAATGGTCGAACTAAAGCTCGTTCACCTTGGTGAGGCTCTTGGCATCGAGCCCGAAGTTGTCTCTGGCAGACGCGCATATTTGCGTCGTGGCGGCAACTCCGTGAGTGAGACGAGCGCGCCATTTCTCGCCCAACCGAACGGATCCCAGTATTGGAATTTCGAGATCATCAAGATCATCTCGCTCATGTCCGGGTCAGGGTCTGGACAAATGCGCGCGCAATTAGGTTGGCCATACCCCGAAATCTGGGGAGGCGATTCGAGCCTTTCCTTACCCATACTAACGGCGGTTGGCCATCACCGACACGTACTCGACCCGGTTCCACTCCAGTTCGTCGGCGAGAATGTCATCCTGGCGCCTATTCGCGAATCGCTCCTGAAACTCACGGCCAGCGCGTTGATCGCCGACGCGGCTTAGTACTCGCTGACAGAGATAAGATGATGTATTAGCAGGCTCTCGATAGTATGCTACTCCCATCCGCCGAGGGAGGAGCAGATGCCGAGAGCCAGCCCCTACGTCATCAATCTTTCGGTTGCCGAGCGCGCTGCTCTGGAAACCAGGAGACGCCGATATTCATTACCGTATCGCGAGGTTGTCCGGGCCAAAGAGGGCCTCGCCACTGTCCTCGCTCGCGCGGTCGAGGACGGCGACGACACTACCCTCAGAGAGATCGCCAGCGTGCTGAGCGATCTCGCAATCGAGGTGGAGCTCATCAACTCGTTCGAAGAGCACCTCGGCCCGTTGCGTGCCGACTCGGTTACACGCTAATCACCGGCCGAGCCACCTCCCCTCGCCGGACAGGCTCGAGTAGGCAGCATGAGGGGGTCAGGCGTCCCCGAGGAAGTCGATCCCGACACCTCCGCAGCCATCATGCAGGCACTCCACGTGATGCGCGAATCTCCGCCACAGCCAAACGCGTCTCGGAGCAGCGGGTCGTCGGTCGCAGCATCAGCGTCTGATTCCGAGTCAGTTAGGACCGAGGATCGTCTGATCCTGGGCCATCTAATCGGTGGATTGTGGCTCTAACGGTTGCGCCGGGACTATCGGCGGCTGAACTTCGTCACAGCGTTTGGCTGGAGAGTAGCGCTCTGCGCAACCCGCGAGCCATCGCGTTGGGAAGTGCTGTTGGCGCACACGAAGCATCTATAGCGGCTCTCCCTCCGTATAGCCCCTGGCCAGGTTGAGCGCGCGGTGTCAAGCTTGGAAGGAAAGACGCCACCGCACAGGCGGTGCGTGTATTCAAAAAGGCCCTCGACGCCAGCGTGGCGCACTTTCTTTGGCTGGCGAACGTCTTTCTGTGAGCCCTCCACTGAGGTGGCTTGACGCCGCACAGGATACCGCTGTCGGAGGTGGTCCAGTGCAGTGCTCCTCCCCTAGTGCGCCTCTGTCGAGACGCTGGACGCGGCGACCATCGGCAGACATGCTGGCCCTTCCTGAACCGCTCGCATCCGCAAGCCCGTGAGGTTAGTGGTTATCGTAGAGTCGCGCGACGACGACAGTGGAGCCACACACCGTGAACACACGCATCGTCTTTGACCGCGACTTCGCCGGTGCGGTACGCATCCGGGTGCTGCCAACGACGGATCTTCCCTCCGCCAACTGAGCCCCGACCCTCCCGCGACTCAAGAGCTCTCTTCATGGGCCCGATCCACAGGTATTGAGGCTTCCACCACTGCCCCGTGGCCAGGGCTCAAGACCCGGAACCATCCGCCGGCCAGCTCGGCCCGCTCCCTCATGCTGGACATGCCAAAGTGCCCCACGGGATCAGACCTCGGTGCGGCCGTGGGGAAGCCAACGCCATCGTCGGCGACGCGCAGAAGGATACCCTCCCCCGCATCCTCGACCGACACGGCAACTGTTTGCGCTTGGGTGTGCTTGCGCACGTTTGCAAGCGCCTCAGCCTCTAAGGAAGCCAGGAGCTGTTTCTCCAGTTCAGCAGTTGGGCGGAGGAACTCGACGCAACCTTCGCAGACCCCGATGCCGCTCACTTGGATGAGCACGTGCACAAGTTGACCAAAGACTCGGCAGCGCTGCACCGGCTCATGAAGGCCGACATCGTGGCCACGGAGTAGGCAGTGGCCTGGATGGCAGCTGATCGCGCTTCGGGCGATCCTCGAGCGCACTCTTGGGGGTCAACTCGGGCGCCAATCCAAGGGCAGCCCGGATCGTCACCAGCGGGAGTCTCGGTCACGGGCTGGCTGCCAGCCAGCGGACTCTTGGGGTTGGCGTCCTAGTTTCGGGATCACGAACGCGAGGAGACCTCCCCGAAGGCCGCCTCCGAACCTCTTTCGCAACTCTCGAGGCGGCCACATCGTCCCTCTGGGCCGCCGGCCCTGACCTCTTCGGGCACCCCCGGCCCAGCTCATCGCGGTGACCAACGCCGCACCGGCAGAGCCAGATGGGCCAGAAGACCCCACCTGAAATAGGGCTCTCGCATCTCCACAGCACTCAATTCGCGCCGTAGCATTCCCAGTGGCTCGCCGCACAAGGTCCCTCTGCCTGAACTAATGTCGGCTCGCCGCCAGCACCCAGACGTTGTCTCGGCGACGTCGAAGGCCACTGTCGAAGACGGTCACAGGGAGGAGTGGAAGACGTGGAGATCAACAGCCACCACGAACCTCTCCTTATCGCTGGCCAGTATGTGACCGCTATCGGAGACCATAAGCTCTACTACAACCCACTCGGTTATGGTGGAGTGACGGTGGTTGATCCGCGATCCCAGCGGCTTCTTGATCTCTGCAACGGCAAACTCACGGTTGAACAGGTCTGCGAACGAGACGGTCGTGCTGCTAGTGAAGTACGGGAAGAGATTCGCACGCTAGCAACTAGGGAAGTTCTTTGGATCTCCGAGCGGTTTACGGAGGAGCTGCATCAAGGTATTCGCGCCAAGAGCAACATCTCCTGCTGGATGCACTTAACCAACAGCTGCAATCTAGCATGCTCCTACTGCTATATCCACAAGTCACCAGGAAGCATGTCGTTGGCGATTGCGCGCCTGGCCATCGACCGAATGCTCGAGTCGTGCCGCAATCACAACCTCAACAGCATGAACATCAAGTTTGCTGGCGGCGAACCGCTGTTGCGTTTTGGCCTCCTTCAGCAACTCGTCGCCTACGTGGACCAGATGAGAGGACAGGTCGCAGTCACCTACACCTTGCTCACGAATGGTGTCTTGATAACGCCGCACATAGCGGAGTACTTGAGATCTCACAGTGTAGGGGTCGGTGTCTCATTGGACGGGGTCGGTCCAATTAACGATACCTGCCGACAGGATAGACGTGGGCGTGGCAGCTCAGACGGAGTCCTTAAAGGTTTAGAGACTCTGCGTCGCTCGGGGATCGTTCCGACGATCATGACCACTGTATCAAGCTGGAACTACCCCCACCTCGAAGAACTGACCAGATTTCTCTTAGCTGGACGATACCGCTTCAGATACTCACTGGAGCGGGAGGGCGTGTCGGGTCGGCCGAAGTTGCTGGATCATCTCGCTGGGCTTGAAGAGTCTCTCCACAGGTGCTATGACTTCATCGAAGCGCACTTGCCCGCGGAGGATTTTACGAGGCTACATACGTTTGGCGATGTCAGCTTCAGGCGGCCGGCCCGTAGGTCTTGCGGAGCCGGCAACAGCTTCTACGCCGTCGGTCATGATGGAAGTGTGGGAGTGTGCGGGTTGGGTCTATCAAAGCCCTTCTCGACGCTAGGCTCCGATGGCGACCTGCTGACACTTGTCAGGCAAGCTAATCCTGGTCTCTCTGCGGGGTCTGCCTCCGAGTATCTAGGTTGCCGTGATTGTGTCTGGCGAAAGAGTTGCGCGGGGGGTTGCACGTTGCAGGCGTGGGCAACCTACGGCAGGTTCGATGCCGCTTCGCCGTATTGCGAGGTGTATAGACAGATGTTGCCTCGAGTCCTGCGCATCAAGGGCTTGCAGATGATCCGGGCCGCTGAGGCACTATGAATCGCCGTTTCCGAATTGATCAAGGCAAAGGAGGTGATACGGTGGCTGTTATCGTCGATACCGACACCCTGCATCCGGATGAGCAGCGTGATGACGCATCAGTGATATGCGGGCATGCTGACCCTTCTGGCGGAGAATGCGGCAGGGACTGCGATTGCAACTGTGACTGTAACATGGACTAGATCAGTCACGGCCAATCCTCCGAGAACGATCTGGTATGTGGGTGTCCGCTGACCATCCGGGCTGGCCCCTCACCTGTTTACGGCGGGTGGGGGGCCAGGTCCTGGATCCCGGTGCGCCGTCGCCACCGTTTGGCCACAAAGCAGTTCCCCGGGCTCCGCCCCCTTTCGCGGCGTCATCCTCCAGCTTCTCCAAGCCATTCTCCGACACCCCGGTGGGCGACGTCACCTCACTCGAGTCTCCCAGCGCCCACTCCCCAGCCGCTGCCCGTGGCCGTCAAGCGGGGAGGACCAGCCCCTGCTGTCGGGAGTCCCAGCGACGAGGGTCCGCCTCGGCTCTGTCTCGTTGCCGGTCGTCGCCAATTCAGGTCTCCTGCGCGGGCGCGTACTCCGCTGCAGTCATCCCGAAGGACCAGGCCACCGCGTCCGCGCAGGAGGAGGTCGTTGGCGGTACCCGAAGGTAGTAGCAGCGATGCGTGCCGTCCGCATCGGGAGTGGCGTTGGTCACCAGAACCATGACGAGGTCCTCGTCGTCCGGTAGGTGGAGACGACTGAGTACGCGGGGCCGCCCGAACTGATCCACATCCGTGTCGATGACGCTGGCTTGTCCTTGCAGCAGGAGGCGCGTGGTGCCGAACCGGTCGATCATGACGCGCCGAACAGTCGCGTTCTTCTCGTTCAAGATCTGATCCACCGTGAGTGTCTCGGGAGCTTCAACCACCTGGCGTGTGACCCGCACGCCGTGGATGAACCACATGCCCCAGCCATTTGGCCACACAATCGCCGGACCGTGATCCGAATGGAAACGGGAGAAGCCGCGGTTGCCTGGATCGGCCTCCTCCAAGTGGATCGCCTTGGGCCGCTCGCACGCAAGTGCGAAGCGCGGATCCAGCCACCACCACCAGGCAGATAGGAGGCACTGTTGGTATGCCTGACGCCGACGCTGGAGGTGAACGGGGAACCGGAGGCCGCAGAGGTCCTCGAGGGCGCTGACGAACCCGTATCCCCAGTGACCCCACCACAGGCCTTGGGGCAGCTGACTGGCGGCCAGGCCGATCTCGGGATCTACCCGGTCAATGCTCGTCATGAGAACCCGTGACTGCAGAGCTACCCACAATTGCTGACGGAGGGGCTCGAGCACCTCCTTCCGAGCTAAGGAACGGTCTCTGATGTCAATGGTCGACTCGATGACGTCGTGGAGCTCGCGACTCACTGTCTGCCCCACCGTCGCGGCCATGGTTTTCGTGATCGCGGCAATAACGGAGTCCGCGATCAGGTCCCGTAGGCTTTCGGGGTCGTCACACGCGGTCAGGTCGTTCCACGGGTGCTCCAGCTCCATCGCCGGATAGGCCGTGCCTTCCACGCCGGCATCAGTGGGTTCGCCGGCAGACGGTGATCGACCTCTGTGCAGGCGCGCCGCCGCATGTCCCACGAGGCTGTCGTCGGCCGCAAGGGCATCAAGGATGCGCCCTCCGGTTACCGCCGCGAGCCACGCTCTGCACATTGCAGCTGGATCCGCGGCGTGCACAACAACCTCGGGCCAGCGGATGCCCTCGGCCTCGTAGAGCCGCCGGGCGCCCGCTTCCCACTCGTCCCAGTTGGCGGGATCGGTGCGGAGCCCCAATACCATCCAGTGGTTGGTGTGCTGTCGCAGCAGGGCAGCTCGGACGGAATCGGAGCGGGACGAGAACCCGACCAACGGTCAATCCGCCACGTCGACGGAGCCCACCTCGCCCGGTTCGTATTCCCGTTGGATGCGCACCTCATAGGTGGCTGCTGGGAGGCGCAGGGCAGCGTGCTCCTCGTGCACAACGAGCGCCTCGTTCGGGAGCACGACGAGCCGGTGCCCATCGGCACGAAGAACCTGTGCCAGGGGGTCGGCGACAACATGCGCGTGGCCGGTGGCCTCGCCCCGGGCAAGCACAAGGACGCCTCCTCGTCGACTGTCCTCCTCGGCGGCGGGAACGTCGATGGGGAGAAGCAGCTGATGGTCCATCTCGAGGAGCAGTACGTCGCCCTGCCGATAGTGCGTGGGGTGAGCCATGGGTCTGCCTCCCTCGAATGCGGACACCGTCGCCTGGCAGGACAACTCCTGCTCTAGGGAGGTCAGATCGTAACTCGTGGAACATTAGTTCGCAAGGCGGGCGCTGGTCCCCTCCGACCCCGTGTGGCCGTGCCTCAGGAGCCCGGGGACCGGAGACAGCCACACGCGCGGGGGCGGAGGTCACCGCTCAAACACGCCCATCGGTTCACCCCTAGGGCTCGCCCCCGCTGAAGGAGTTGAACGGTGCCCACGATGTCCTCGACACATCCAACACCCGCCTCAGAAGTGATTGTGCTTGCCCGCCCCGGGCTTCCCTCCCTTGCCACCGCAGGTGCGACAAGTGACGCGTTCCTTCCATACCTTCCCATTGCTCATCCGTGTCTCGTCCACGGTCCCATTCCCGCGACAGATAAGGCACTTGAAACAATTGGGACAATGTGGATCGTACCCCGGCACTCGTGGCCTCCCATGCAACGACTGACCCTGCGTCACCCACCGGTTCACCGATGCTCATAAAGGGCTACATCAGACGAGGATCTCTCCGTCAAACTTGCCAAAGTGGATCTGCGTGCCCGAGATTAGCGCGAGCGACCGCCCGGGCTCAACCTGGCGAGTCCTTCCGTCACTGGTGACTGCAGTCCAGGGCTCGCCTCCGAGGTTCTTGAGCCCCCACAAGCTGCTGTCCGTTGGGTGACGGTCAACTTCCGCAAAGGCAACCGCGAACTGGTATGTGGCAGCTGGATCAGCCTGATGCTGGAACAGTCGTGCGTCGTGGTTGAGCATGACCACCGCCCTTCCCATGCGGATACGTGGCGGCAGCTGCAGCGGTCGATGACACGACCAACAATCGCCTGGACCGGTCCCTACCCCCTCATGAGCATCGTCGTAGAAGTTCTCGGCGCCGCAAGCACAGTAAAAGATGACGTCGCGGAGTCTGCTCAGGGCGCTCCGCCAGGTCGACTCCCTGACACGCCCATGGCTGGCGTCTGCGAGGCCCATCGTGAAGGCTCTGGTAAACAGATCCCGCAGGAAACTGGGGTACAGTGGCCAGAAGGCCAGCGCGTTGTCATGCAAGCCGCGAACCGGAGCGTTTGAGGCGTCACTGGGATCGAAGATAAACAGCGGCTCCGTGCCGTACAAGCGCGTCATTGCGGGCAGGTCAAAGCAGTGGATCTGAGCCTCTCGGGCACCGTCCAGCGGATGGTGGTTGAGCAGCATGAGAAAGAGCAGCACGGCCAGGGAAAACAGGTCAGTCTGCGTGGAGGGCACGGACTCACCACGCACTATCTCTGGGGCCATGAATCGTGGCGTACCGTCGATTGCTCCCGCAGTTTGGTCGAGGCCCACGTTGTCGTTATCGCAGATCAGGATTTCGCCGGTGGTCGGATCGAGGAATACGTTCTTGTCCGAGATGTCCCGATAGCAGAGGCCCTTGGCGTGCAGCTGAAGGAAAGCGTCCGCGAGATGAACGCTGGCTGTGGTCAAGGCCTGGAATGACGGCTTCACGCGACGCGTCGCCACGTCAGGGATCCCTCTGAACCTTGGCGCGCGCAGCGGCATCAAGTATCCGAACCCCTGAACCGAAGCTGAGCTGACCATCTCAATCGGCCAAAGGAAGCGTCCATCAGGGGCGCCAGCCTCGATGACGGTGGCCAAGATGGCGCGCTGCTGGTCGGTGGCCGTGTGCGGGTAGTACCACTTCAAGGCAAGTGCAGACCCCTCGAGGGTGCCTTCGTACACTTCCCCCTGGCCGCCGGAGCCTAGCATCCGACCGACCTTGTATGGGGCTTCAGAGATCCGGGCTCGGACCTCGTCACCAGCTGAGAGCATGCCGGTCAACACGACCTCTGAATCCTCCCCGTAGGAACCATGACGTGGTATTCAACCCGGACCTTCTGGCAACGCCATCGATGCCCCTCACGCAAGGGGTGGCGCGTGCGGGAAGCTGGAAGACACCCTCGGCCGCAGTCCATCAGCAGGCTCCCTCCGCTTGGCCGTTCGCCGAGCGAGAGGTGTGGCGGCTCACCCTGACCCTCTCGCCTCAGCGTCGGAGACGGCAGGGCTGCAATCTGGTCCCTGCTCAGGATCTTCTTGGGGGGCTGCGGGAGTCGATGACACGGCCTCGCCCACATGTCCGGGGCGAGAAGTCGTGGCTGCCCCGCCGGTACTCGTGATGAGATCAGGGTGGACAATCATGCCGAGCGAGATATCGTCGCCGCTCGCCACTTGCGACATCTCGGTTAACCAGCCGGCAAGACGGCCATTGACGGCCCCGAAACCTTCGGTTGACAGCAGCCCCATGACATCAGACCCGAACTGAAGAAACCCACTCTCATCCTTGAAGGAGTTGGCGAACCCATCGGTCGATATGAGAACCAGAGGAGGTGGTGTGCCAGTGACTACGACGTTGAAGTACCGCCACGCCTCCTCGGAGCATAGAGACATCGTCTCGTTGCCCAGCAGGCCAGGGAGATGGGGCACTGCCCGTTCGACCCTCCCATCGTCGGTGACGGCGACAATATCGCCGTCGCCGATCTGCCAGAGGGCCATGAACGAGGCCGTGACCACCGCTGTGATGAGGGTCGTGCCATAAGCCAGCGCCGGGTCGGCATCCGGCTGGCTCGACTCAGCTGGGGTCTCGCGGGACGTGGCTTGGGCGAGCTCCTCTTCTCGAAAGGGATGTTCAACGATGTCTTCTTCGACCCGGTGTCGCCACGAACGTACGATGTGCTTAGCCACGTCCGCATCCACGATTCGCTTGACGAGTGTCAGATCCTCCTTGCTAAAATCGTTGGCCACCAGCGCTTCAGCTAGGGCGTGGGACACCTCGATGGCGAACCGCGCCCCCGTGGCGCTTCTGAAGCACCTGGCGTCGCTATGACCGTCGGCCACCGACATGATGATGGTCGAACCGACGCCGTCGGGGGGAAGCCACCCGATCGCGTCCTGATTCTCGAGGCCTGACCGTACATGCGATGCTCCGCGCACGGAACATCCGGCCGCGTGCCAAGCGCGGATTGGAACGTGCCCTGCTACCACTCAGTGGCCCCGCTTCCGACTGCCCCCCTCACTGGGGCTACCAGACATCCGGCTGCGAGGTCACGGGCCCGGGGGCGATCGGAATAGGAACATTCACCCCGCCCGGCACGGAATTCGGCGGCCGACTCGCCGGCGACGAGGCGGACTTGAGGACGGCTGTGGAGGCCCAGCGGATGTACTGGACCAGGGTCGCCGCGTTGTTCGCCTGGAGAGGCTGCATCTCTGGGTTCGCCATAAACTTGGTCAACACATCGAGATCAGCGTCCTGGCCCACGGCGATGGCCAGCTTCACCGCCCGGGCACCCCATGGCTCACGCAGGAGTGTCTGAAGGCCGCTTGCGAACTCGTCGGTTGGTTGACCATCGCTCACGAGGACGAGCACAGGGGGCAAGGCATAATCCGTCATGGGTGGAATCCGGAGTTGTTCAGCCACCATGGTCAGCGCCTTTCCCATCTCAGTCACGCCACCAGGGGGAGCGGTCACATCCGACCACCTGAAGTCCGCGACCGGTGTGGGCGTTGCGAGGTGCCATTGTGCGCCGGTGGAGAACGTGAGCACCCGCACGAGAACCTCGGCATTGGGGTTCTCGCGAGCCGTCTCGCGCATGGGGTCGATGGCCTCGCGGATGGCGAAATTGAGTTGCTGAATCTTTCCCTCCAAACTCATCGACCCAGATCGGTCGAGAATCCAGATGAAATGGAGGGGCCGACTCGCCAGCGGACCGCCCGGGAGGTCTCCCATGATGGGACGGGATTGTACAGGCTGACGCCTGGGCTTGGGTGGGGGAACCGACCGTTCCCCGTCGCGCTGAGAGGAGCGGACGGGGAGATCTTCGTTGGGGGAGTGGCAGGCGCAGTTGGAACGCTCACAACGGGGCAATCGTCCACACGGGCCGATCGACTCGCAGGCTCGCACGCAGGCGGCTCGGGTTCCGACTTGGTTCGGCCCCCTCGCCATCGATCGGCTCTATCAGTCCGGCCAGGAGCCGCAGCTCCGCATCGGTCCGCTTCGCAGGGGTCAAGCGGAGACGTCGGTGATTACAGCCAGACCAGCAGGACTCGGTGGTGCAACTCATCCGCCACGTACAAGCGCCTGTCGAGGTCTATGGCCAACCCCCCGGGATCCTCAACGATCGCCACGGTGGTGATGATCCCAAAGGGATCCATTCGCCGGACGCGCCCGTTCCACCGATCGGTGATGAACAGGCTCCCATCGACCCCGACAGCGAGGCTATGGGGCGAACTCAGCTTGGCCCTTGTTGCTACGCCGCCGTCGCCGGCGAACCCGTGCTTGCCCGTCCCTACAACGGTGGCGATCGTCCCGGCGCCGTCAACCCGCCGAACTCTGTCGTTATCCTCGTCGGCCACATATAGGCTTCCGTCGAGCCCGACCGCGAGACCTTGAGGGCAGTTCAGATCGGCCTTGGTCGCTGGGCCTCCGTCGCCCCCGAACCCCCCCTTGCCGCTGCCAGTGACAGTAGTGATCGTCCCATCGGGGCGTGGCCACGATCGCCGGGCCCCTATCGCCGCCGAATCCGACTTCGCCGGTGCCAGCCACGGTGGTAATCGTCCCGTCCGGGTCCACCCGCCGGACGCGCCCGTTACCCCGATCGGGGATGTACAGGCTTCCGTCTGAGCTGACGGCGAGACCGTCCGGGTTCGACAAAAGGGCCTTGGCGGCCCAACCGCCATCGCCGCCGAACTCGTTCTTTCCCATGCCAGCCTGGTCTCGGCCCGGGCCGCCCGCCATTCCTCGCGAGCCAGGCTGCCGCGCAGAGCGGAGAGCCGGTCGGTCAGCCGCTGGACCGCGGCGCCACCAGGTCGAGGCGCCGGAGGGCGTCGTCACAGGCCACCCGAAGGGGGCGAACGCCGGCGGCCTGCTCCACCAGGGAGCGCCGCTGCCGTGGGGTCGCCTCGATGTCGTGTTGGGCGACCACCGCATAGCCGTGCTGGGTCAGCCCGGTGCCGCCGAGGAGCGGTTCCACATCGCGGAGCCGGGCGCGCTCGCCATTGACCCGGCACTCGACATCGGCGGCGGGCAGCTGCCACCTCTCGTTGTCGAGGATCAATTCGACTCGGCCACCCCCATCCGGTCACGTCCCTGACCGCCCGCGAAGATCATCTTGTCGAGGCGGCTGCCGCGGAGCTCCCGGGCGTTGGTCTCGCCCAGGACCCAGCGGACCGCGTCGACCAGGTTGCTCTAGCCGCTGCCATTGGGACCCACCACGCCGGTGATGCCCGGCTCGAAGCGGATCTCGGTGCGGTGGGCAAAGGTCTTGAACCCGCTGAGGACGAGACGCTACAGCCTCATCCGCCGGATTCTCCGTGTCCGGCCGCCCCCTCGTCAACATCTGGGGTCTGCCGCGACTGCCTCCCACAAGATGTCGGGGCGACGTGCGGCCGGAAGGGAGCCCTCACTGCGCCGGCGGCGCCGCGGATGGGGGATCGGGTATCCGCGGGCTCGGCGGCGAGGATTCGGGGGGTGTCGCCCCGGGCGGCGGGGCGGGTTCGGCACGGCGCTTGACCAGCCCCTGGGCGGCGGCCCGGATGGCGTCGAGCAGGCCTCGCGCCCGTGGCGGCTCGGGGGACGCCGCCGTCACCAGAGGGAGCCCTGGGAGGGAGGCGGCACGGCGATCGGCGGCGACCTCGGCGACCCGTCGGCGGACCCTGGCCGGCTCGGCGGAGGGCGCCGGGCGCCGGGCGCGTGCGGGAGCGGGGCGCCCACCCTCGGCAGCGGTCAGCCCCTCCACGGCGAGGCAGGCCGCTGCCTGCTCGGCCGCCTGCTTGGTGCTGCCCCAACCCTCGGCCAGCACCCTGCCCGCCACCACCGCCTCGGCGCGGTACTCGCGGCGGTGGCCGGGCGCGCCGATGGCGGTGACCCGGTACGAGGGGGTGGCCCCCAGGCGCAGCTGAGCGGCCTCCTGGAGCCGGCCCTTGTGGTTCTCATCAGTCCATTCGGAGCGGTTGTTACCACTATCCGCGATGTGGAAGCTTCCGTCGTGCCCGATGGGAAGACCCTGGGGGTCGCACAGAGTAGCCCTGGCAGCGGGACCACCATCGCCGCTGAACCCCGCTTTGCCGGTTCCGGCCACGGTGGTGATGGTCCCCGGTGGAGGTCGCATCGGCATCTGTTGGTGCGAGACCCCCTGGATCGCTGGTTCCTCGAGGGCCGCCTCCTCGCAGCACCCCAGGGCCACCGCCCACGATCCGACCGCCCACGCGGCGGCGCGGGCGTCCACACCCAGCGCGTGCTCGAGGCGTGCGGACAGGCTCGCGACCAGGGCTGCGGCGGGAAGAGTTCGGCTCTGGTTGACGAGCGCCCGGGGGATCCCCTGGTCGGCGCAGAGCCCGATCAGGTGCCGCTCCCGGCGGTCCTCGGGGCAGTGGTCACTGAGGAGGGCGCGCAGGCGGCTCGGGTTCCGGCTGAGGTCGCGCCCCTCGCTGTCGATCAGTTCTCTCAGCGTTGCCCGGACCCGGAGCTCCGCATCGGTCCGCTTCACGGAGGGTCCAAGCCGAGACATCAGTGACTACAGCCAGACCAGCAGGACGCGATGACGTGTGGGCACTTCCTTGAGCTGCCGGTCAAAGCGGCTGGTCACGTAAAGACGCCCCTCGGAGCCGATGGCGAGGCCGCTCGGCCTACCACCTACGCTGGCGACGGTCATGATTTTCCCTTGGGAGTCGACCCGGCGGACACGATGGTTCGAGCAGTCCGCAATGTACAGGCTTCCGTCCGTCCCGATGGTCAGATCCTGCGGGGAGTTCAGCATGGCCTCTGCCGCAGGACCGCCATCGCCACCGAGCCCCGCCTCGCCGGTGCCGGCCACAGTGGTGATGGTGCCACCGGGGTCGACCCGCCGAACGCGGCTGTTACCCGTGTCGGCCACATACAGAGTTCCGTCCAGCCCGACGGCGCAACCGCGAGGGTACGACAAGGGGGCCTTGGTGGCCTGGCTGCCATCTAAGCCGAACCCCACTCTGCCGTTTCCTGCGACGGTGGTGATGGTGCCACGTGCGTCTACTCTCCGAACGCGGTCGTTACGCGAGTCGGCCATATACAGGCTCCCGTCCAACCCGACCGCGAGACGGCAAGGGTCGCTCAGCGTGGCCGCGATCGCCGGGCCCCTATCGCCGCCGAATCCGTCTTTGCCGGTGCCAGCCACGGTGGTAATCGTCCCAGCGGGGTCCACCCGCCGGACGCGCCTGTTACCCCAGTCAGCGATGTAGAGGCTTCCGTCTGGGCTGACGGCGAGACCGTCCGGGTGCGACAAAGGGGCCTTGGTGGCCCAACCGCCATCGCCGCCGAACCCGTCCCTACCGGATCCAGCCACGGTGGTGATCGTCCCATCGGAGTTCACCCGCCGGACGCGGTTGTTACCGCTATCCGCGATGTACAGGGTTCCGTCGTGCCCGATGGCGAGACCTTGCGGGTCGCACAGAGTAGCCCTGGCAGCCGGACCGCCATCGCCGCCGAACCCCGCTTTGCCGGTCCCGGCAACGTTAGTGATGGTTCCCGGTGGAGGTCGCGTCGGCATCTCTTGGTGCGAGACCCCCTGGATCGCCGGTTCCTCGAGTGCCGCCTCCTCGCAGCACCCCAGGGCCACCGCCCACGATCCGACCGCCCACGCGGCCGCGTGGGCGTCCACACCCAGCGCGTTCTCGAGGCGTGCGGACAGTCTCGCGACAAGGGCTGCGGCGGGAAGGGTCCGGCTCTGGTTGACGAGCGCCTGGGGAATTGCCTCGTCGGTGCAGAGCACGATCAAGTGCCGCTCCCGACGGTCCTGGGGGCAGTGATCGTTCAGGAGGGCACGCAGGCGGCTCGGGTTCCGGCTGAGGTCGCGCCCGTCGCCATCGATCAGCTCTCTCAGCTTGGCCCGGACCCGGAACTCGCCATCAGTCCGCTTCACAGGGGTCCAAGCCGAGACATCGGTGACTACAGCCAGACGAGCAGGACGCGGTGACGTGTGGGCACTTCCTTGAACTCCCGGTCAAAACGGCTGATCACGTAAAGATGCCCCTCGGGCCCGAGGGCGAGGCCGCTAGGGCTACCACCTATGGTGGCGACGGTCATGATTTTCCCATGGGGGTCTACCCGCCGGACACGATGGTTCAAGCAGTCCGCAATGTACAGGCTTCCGTCTACTCCGATGGTCAAATCCTCGGGGGAGTCCAGCATGGCCTCTGTCGCCGGACCGCCATCGCCACCGAATCCTGGTTTGCCGGTACCGGCCACGGTGGTAATCGTCCCATCGGGGTCCACCCGCCGGACGCGGTCGTTACGCGAGTCAGACACATACAGGCTTCCGTCCAACCGGACGGCGCATCCGAGAGGGAAGAACAAAGTGGCGTTGGTGGCCTTGCCGCCGTCGTCATCAGGGTCGAACCCCCCCCAGCCAATGCCGGCGACGGTGGTGATGGTGCCACCGGAGTCCACTCTCCGGACGTGGTTGTTTTCCGAGTCAGCCACATAGAGGCTTCCGTCCGGCCCGACGACGAGACGGTAATAGTCACTCAGCGTGGCCGCGATCGCCGGGCCCCCATCGCCGCCGAATCCGAGTTCGCCGGTACCAACTACGGTCGTAATCGTCCCATCGGGGTCCACCCGCCGGACGCGCCTGTTACCCCAGTCGGCGATGTAGAGGCTTCCGTCGGGGCTGACGGCGAGCCCGCCCGGGTTCGACAAAGGGGCCTCGGTGGCCCAACCGCCATCGCCACCGAACCCATTTTTTCCCGTGCCAGCCACGGTGGTGATCGTCCCATCGAGGTTCACCCGCCGGACGCGGTTGTTACCGCTATCCGCGATGTACAGGGTTCCGTCGTGCCCGATGGCGAGACCTTGGGGGTCGCACAGAGTAGCCCTGGCAGCCGGACCGCCATCGCCGCCGAACCCCGCTTTGCCGGTCCCGGCAACGCTAGTGATGGTTCCCGGTGGAGGTCGCATCGGCATCTCTTGGTGCGAGACCCCCTGGATCGCCGGTTCCTCGAGGGCCGCCTCCTCGCAGCACCCCAGGGCCACCGCCCACGATCCGACGGCCCACGCGGCCGCGTGGGCGTCCACACCCAGCGCGTTCTCGAGGCGTGCGGACAGTCTCGCGACCAGGGCTGCGGCGGGAAGGGTCCGGCTCTGGTTGACGAGCGCCTGGGGAATTGCCTCGTCGGTGCAGAGCACGATCAGGTGCCGCTCCCGACGGTCCTGGGGGCAGTGATCGTTCAGGAGGGCACGCAGGCGGCTCGGGTTCCGGCTGAGGTCGCGCCCGTCGCCATCGATCAGCTCTCTCAGCTTGGCCCGGACCCGGAGCTCGGCGTCTGTTTGCTTCACGGATCGACCAACACCTCGGCCGAGGCACGGAGCTCATCCTTCGCCGGCCCGAACCGGCACGGGGGTGTGTCAGTGCTCCGACCGCGCCACACAGTTGTCGTCTCCGTCCTCAATCGCCACAGGTGTGCCAGTCGGGATCGCGTGGCACAGAGTTGAGGATACAGTCTGTCTCTCCATCGGCGGTGCCCCTGGCGCAAGCTGCTCATCGCTTTGGCCTGGATCGTCAGCGTGCCGATCATCGCGATCGGCCGCGCCGTGGTCGAGATCCGGACAGGGGTCTGGTCGCCGCCGTCCGGGTTGGTGGGTGCGTCTTCTCTCTCGGAGTCATGATCGTCTTGCTGGGTGGGTCTTTACCAATACGTGAGCGAGGACGCGCGCCCGCGCCCGAGCACACGGGGTCTCGCACCCGGAGGTATCGGTGGCCATGCCCGTGCGCTCTCGACCAGCTACGGCGCTCCTCCGGGCACGGGGTTGACCGGCACAAAGCGCGTGGCGTGATCGAGAGATCGGCTGCCCGTCCCTGAACTGCCGCGGCACCTCCGCCGCCGGCTCTCGCCTGCGACTACCCCTCCTCTTCTCGGCGGTAGTCGCCTTCAAGCGGGGAGGGCTGGAGGGCACCCCGCCGGCGGCCTTCGTATTCGGGAAGGTGCCTCAAGCGCCGGCGTGGCGCACTTCCCGGCGCCTGCCGCGGCGTCGGAGGGCTGATCGGCGCGGTTCGGGACGCCAGCTGCCAGTGAAATCGCCCCACAGGTACCATTCCTGCCAAGAGCGCGCCCGTAGGAAGCCCTAAGAGGCCCGGAAGTCGGGGACTGACGGCGTGGTGGCCTCTAACAGCCAGAGCGGATGTGTGGCACAGTTTCGAGCCCTTGACGAATGCGGTGAGGCACCAAGTCGGGGAGCAACGCTCCGCCGCCTCCTTCGGCGGCGAGCCTCTCAGGCCGTCCCTGAGCCGTGCCAGGGACGTCCCGACGACTCGCTCGGCTTCGCTCCGTCGCTTGGCCCTAGATCGGGGGCGTATCCCACGCGCCTGGGCAGTTCATGCGATCTATGCGGAACCCGTAATTGAGGCGCAGGGACGTGCCACCGAGGGGCAGGTTTACAAATCTGACCGCAATGAGCCAGACTGTCCTCCATCACAAAGCGCCCCTAACAATTGAGGATCGGTCAGTGCTCACTAAAGAGGATCGCCCAAAGGCTTGACGTGATGACTCGGGGGTGAGTCAATGTCTGCATGTCTTCTCCACCGCTCCGCACCCGCTCCGCCAACACCAACTATCCGCGCCGATCTCGCCGTTC
>Ga0182013_10000765_pt1 | contig 44815 bp, 25 predicted proteins | sample 612S2MmetaG_FD_120487 | JGI IMG/M metagenome (GOLD analysis project Ga0182013, IMG submission 120487) | Permafrost microbial communities from Stordalen Mire, Sweden - 612S2M metaG | ecosystem: Environmental > Terrestrial > Soil > Wetlands > Permafrost | place: Sweden: Stordalen | collected... | reverse complement strand
GGTCGGAAGATCCTGGCCGGCAAGCAACGCCTCCATCGCGGCAATACCCCCTTCAAGCGTCTGGTCGGTCTCTAATGACCACCTCGAGTTAATCCTGATTCCACACTCGCGAACCGAACCGCTGAACGCCGCTGCGCAGGACATTGCGGAGTGCAAACACTTCGGTCCAGTTAAGAATCCGATATTTCTGTGACCGAGGACGGCAAGATGCTGCACGGCCTGGCGAATACCGCGGTGATAGTCAATATTCAGGGGTCTTAATTTAGTGTGATCTGGGCCGAAGTCGATGAACACGAGCGGGATATTTCGTTGAGCAAGGTGCTCAAGCAACAGTTCGTGCATTCCGAAATTCATGACTGCGACGCCATCGACGTTGAGTTCCAGTATTCTGCGCACACAACGCGATATTCGATTGGGGTCGCTGTATGTCGAACCAACCGCAATCTCATAGCCGTAATCAAGCGCGGCTTCCTCAAAACCCTGAATCAGCTCGGGAAAGAACGGATTGGTTATTTCGGGGATGATCACGCCAAGTATCCGACTGCGCCCAGATCTCAGGGACCGAGCCTGGACGTTAGGAGAATAATCAAGTTCCGTGACAATTCTTCGAACACGTTCCGCGACCTTCGGGGAGACCGTATCCCGGCGGTTTATGACGCGCGAGACAGTAGCAATCGAGACATTTGCGATGCGCGCAACGGTGCGGATACCCATTCGAGGCAATATCTCCTCCCTTCGCTCGCCCAATCGCTTAAGAAAAGATCTCCATGAGAATTGTCAACGAGCTGGGTGAACAATGCTCTGAAGAATTGCAGAGTCAGCTGGTCCTATCTGCATAAAGAAGCGGTGCCATGGGGATTGTTTGGAAACACGTCTTTATGATGAGCAAAGTCTACAAACCGCGTGGGAGAGTCGCATCTATCGAAAGATAGAGTAATGGTGGCGAAATGTGATCTCTCTTATGCTGCGCGCATATTTGCTTGCGTCCACGCAGAAAATCCAAGACCTTAGGTTCGCTAAATGTTTCCGGCTTCCCCTTCCGCTGCTTCAATTGGTAGAGCTTTCCGGGGGCAGGTCAGTTTGAAATCGGCGAACCAAGCGATTTCCGCATTTTTTGCCAGCGCCGACTTAGTTTTTCTCTTAAATCTACCTTTCGATAGATGCGCGGCGTCTTCGCCATCGCATAGCTTTGTTTACGCCATCGAAACGACAGCTTGGCGGCATCCAGAATTGGGGTTGATCTGCGATCTGCTAAAGGATTTTGACCAAGTTGCGCATTCTGGGCTGCTGGAGTTGCATGCACTGTTTGGCGCAATTCACTTTGATCATGTTGCGGGGTTCGGAAATAGGTAAGCGTTTGCTGGTTTGCCGCGAAGTTCTTACGCGATTGCCGCAAACAATGTTGTCAAGAATGGGAGTGGCACAACCGATTTTCTATTTCGGTGTGCAAGTTGTCCATCTGGCCAGTAATGCGAGGAGAAAAAATGAAAAAACGCTTGTTTGCTATCTCAGTGTTCCTGATCCTCTTTCCGCTGACAGTTCTTGCTGAAGAATTTACGGGGAGAGTTACCGATCCAAAGGGGGCAGTGGTTCCCAAGGCCAAAGTGACGATTCACAACGTAGAGACAGGCGTCGATACCGGCGCTATAACGACCGACACGGGCGACTACGCTGTGCCGTATGTCAAGCCTGGCCACTATGAGATTTCCGTTGAAGCTCCGGGATTCAAGAAGGAGACTCGAACCAACCTGCAGTTGCAGACAGATCAAACGGAGACGGTGAATTTTGTGCTCTCGGTTGGAGCGGTGAGCGAATCGGTGACGGTCACTTCCGATTCAGCTGTCATCGACACCGGCACGGCAGAGACTGGCGAGGTCATTGATCAACTGCGTGTTACCGAGGAACCGCTTAACGGCCGCAACCCGATCATGCTCTCCGTCTATTCAGCTGGAGTGACGTTTACTGGCACCAATACGATGTTTGTCCGTCCTTTCGACCAACCCCAGCAGAACTTCGAAATCAATGGCGGCCAGGCTGGCCAAAATGAATTGCAGGTCGACGGATCCGGCAATGACTCCGGCGCCGGCGGTCGAGACCTTGTCTATCAGCCCCCCGTGGATTCGGTTGCGCAGTTCAAGATCCTTACTAGTCCCTACGATGCTCAGTATGGACGTGCGGGAGGCGGGGTCATCGACATCACCCTCAAGTCCGGTACAAACCGGCTTCACGGCGATGCTTATGAGTTCGCCCGCCGCTCGTTTCTCGACGCCAACACCTGGCAAGACGACTACAATTATGCGAAAGGAAACGGATTCCAATTTCCACGGCACAGCCTCGATCAATATGGATTTGAGCTAGATGGGCCGGTGGTGGCACCCAAGCTATACAACGGGCGTGACAAGTCGTTCTTCGAGGTGCAATGGGAGCATTGGCATGAAGTGGCGCCGCAGGTGATTGTCACCTCCGTTCCCGACCCCGCATGGCTGACAGGCGACTTTAGCAGTCTGACCTATGCGGATAACGGCGGTTTTTCGCCCATCACAATCTACGATCCGCTAACCGGCGCTTTGGATCCTGTCACGGGCCAATTTACGCGTCAAGCATTCCCCGGCAACAAGATTCCCACAGGCCGGATCAATCCCGTAGCGGCGAAGATTCTGAGTTTCTTCCCGGCGCCAAATACGACGCCGCCGAGCAACCAGACTTCCTGGCAAAACAACTACACCGACCCATCCCCCATCGTCGATGTCTACAACAACGGGACCGCAAAGTGGGACTTTGACCCGACATCGAAGGATAGGTTCACTCTCCGCTACAGCTTCTATGAGCGGTTTGAAAATTACCCCACGAACGGTCTTCCGCTAAGCAATCCTGCCTTTACGGGTCTCTCGCCTTACGCGAATCATAGTCAGCAGTTCGCAACGGAATGGGTGCATACTTTCAAGCCCAACCTGCTTTTAGATTTCAAGGCCAACCTGGGAATCCTCACCAACTTCTACAACTACGGCAAGGTCTACAACGAAAACAATTTCTGGCCGACTTCAGAAACGAACCAATTCGACGGTGTTGGCGCCTTCTTCCCGATGATCACCTTCTCCAATTTCACAAACCTCGGGAGCTGGGGTCCAGGCGATAGCGTGGCGCACGACCTCTTCATACTCCCAGCTTTCACATACATCAAAGGCAAGCATAACTTGCACGCCGGCCTGGATGTGCGTCTCATGCAGAATGCAGCCACTAAGCCTGGAGGCCAGCCTCAGTTGGCAACCGACCGTACGTGGACCCAAAGGCAATATAATAATGGCGACCCGGCGAGCGGAAACGACATCGCTTCCATGTTGCTCGGTACCATGGACGGCGGTTCGGTCTCCTACAACGCAACAAACTTCTGGTCCCAGCACTACTTTGCGCCCTTTATTCAGGACGACTGGAAGGTGAAGAAAAACCTCACGCTGAACCTAGGACTCCGTTGGGATTTCACCCCTGGTCCCGTCGAGCGCCACAACCGATCCATCTACATCTTCGATCAGACCACGGTCAATCCGATCAACTCGCAGGTAAATCTCGCCGATCTGCCTGCGGGCGTCGTCAATGGTGGACTCACGTATCTGGGTGCCGGCGGAAAACCCCGCTCTCTCTATTCGACGGGCCTCGGCGATATACAACCTCGCTTCGGATTCGCGTATTCGCTCAACGCCAAGACAGTATTGCGGGGGGGCATGGGCGAGAGGTTCCGGAGTGCCGACACAACCAGTCCTGGTGGAAACGCCCTGGGCTACAGCGCGAGTACAAACTATGTCGGTAGCCTCGACGGCAACAGGACTCCGCTGGATAACCTCGACAATCCCTGGCCAACTGTCATCCAGCCGACCGGCAATTCGCTCGGCTCCCTTGAAGCCCTCGGTCAGGGCTTCAGCTACATCCCCAAGGGCTACAAGATTTATAACGTCTGGAACTTCTCCTTCGGGGTTCAAAGGGAACTGAGCAGCAAAGATACGCTCGAGGTGGACTATGTGGCGAGCCGAACCTATAACTTTGACAACAGCTACCAGGATAATCTTACTCCGACCTCCTATACCGACCCTTGCAATCTGCAACTGGGCGCCAGCCACAAACCGGACGCCTGCTTTAACGACTGGCGCCCCAATCCCTTCAATGGAGTTGCGGCCTTCAAGGGGACCAACGACTATTCCTATGGAAACCTGCAAGGTTCCCAGTTGTTATCCACTTTCCCCGCCTTCGGGGGAATAACAGAAACGAGAAACAACGGCCAAACCTGGTATAACGCCATGCAGGCCACTTTCAACCACAGGCTGCAACAGGGACTGACCGCTCATGCCACTTACACCTGGTCGAAGAACATGGATGCGGTGGGATACACGGATCAAGCGCACGGCATTCTTTCCAGAGTGATCGACCCTAACGACAGAACGAATGCTGTAACGGTGTCATTGGTGTATCAAGTGCCAGTGGGCAGAGGCCGACAGTTTCTTGGCTCAACCAATCGAATCATCGATGCCGCAGTTGGCGGCTGGGAAATTGGCAACCTGATGGTATTCCAGACCGGCCTGCCCTGGATTGCTCCGGAACAATATCTTGGAAACGCGAAGGTAAAGCGGAGCATCGATCCTGCAACAGGGTACATTCGCGGCGTAAAGCCGTGCGGTGAGCAGTGGCAGGAAACAGCTGGTGTATGGGCGCTGCAACCGTGGGTAGCGTCAACCCAGAGCGCTTGTGGTACCAGCTACAATTTCATCAGCACTCCGCAATATGGGATCAATTACAACAACGTCTACTCTGGCATTCGCGATCCGGGCAACGCGCAGTGGGACACAAATATGATGAAAACCTTCGACATACACGAGAGGCTGCGGCTCCAGCTCCGGTTTGAAATGTTCAACGCCGCCAACCATCCTCTCTGGCAGGAGGCGTTCAGCACTGGTAATGATCAAAACTTCGGAACGATCCAACGTGGAAACTGGGGTCAGAGCAATCTGCCCCGTCAGACCCAGATTGCTTTGAAGATGATGTGGTAGTTTCAAAGCTCCGTGACCGCAAGAACCCTGACCTCACAACTGCTCATCCCTCAGGCGCAATCATGCGCGCGGGGGATGAGCATCAGCTTCGCCGCAACTCACTCAGCTATTCAAGGCGAGACTCTAACATTTGCAAAGATATTCGCTAACGATAGAGCTCTGTACTTTCTTGAACCAACGCGGGCATGAAGTGGCAAAGAGCGGGCAAACATTTCAGTGGCTGGCTGGAGGACTCTCGAGAATTGTGGGCATTTTCTATTCGCAAAGCCTACACGATAATTGTCAAATATCATCTGAAGGGCATATGTTCATGAGAAGCGGAAATCCAGTTATTGCTTTCATCCTTTTGATCTCAACATGTTTCGCTTACGAATCAGCAATTGCAGAAGGCCCCAAAGCAAAGGCGGCGTGGAAGATTGCGCGCGCGCCCCTTACGACTCGATGGGCGGCGGACGTGTCCCCGGATCATCCTTTGCCCGAGTATCCGCGTCCACAGATGACGCGCGACAATTGGCTGAACCTGAATGGTCTATGGGATTACGCGCTTTCCAGTGAGGAGTCCAAGATGCCGCCGGCCTCCTACTCTGGCAAGATTTTGGTTCCGTACTGTTACGAATCGGCCCTCTCAGGTATCCGAGGTCCAAGTATTCCCAAGCAGCGGCTTTGGTACCATCGCACGTTCACGATCCCCGCTGCCTGGAAAGGGCAACGCGTCCTGCTGCACTTTGGTGCGGTGAATTGGGACTCATCGGTCCTGGTGAATGGCGCTTTGGTAGGCACACATCGGGGCGGTTACACAGCATTCGAGTTTGACGTTACCGACAAACTGCGGCCGGGAACAAATGATATGTCCGTCTCGGCGTGGAATCCCCTGCGAGTCGATGTAGCGGACACACAAGTCACTGGCAAGCAGAGGGATCATTCCTACTCTGTGTTCTACACGGCTTCGACCGGCATATGGCAGACAGTTTGGTTGGAACCTGTGCCCACAGATCACATTGTCGGCTTAAAGTTCACGCCGGACATAGATCAAAAAACGCTTCAGGTCATCGTACAATCCACTGCTCCGTCTCAAGTGGACTTGGTCGCTAAGGACGCTGACGGCAAGGTTGTATCTCAGGTTGAAGGTGCGTCGAACACCCGATTGGACTTGGTCATCGAAAAGCCTCACCTGTGGTCTCCCAGTGATCCTCATTTGTATTCTCTGGCCGCATCCCTTGTGCGTGGAGGTGAGACCAAGGATGCAGTGAACAGTTACTTCGCAATGCGGAAAATCTCGCTTGGGCAGGACGATCAAGGCCGAACAAGAATTTTCCTGAATAATAAGTTCCTTCTTGAGATAGGCCTGCTCGACCAAGGCTACTGGCCTGAGGGCGTCTACACTGCTCCAACCGATGAAGCGCTCAAGTACGATATCCAGACTGCCAAAGCCTTGGGCTACAACCTCCTGCGCAAACATGCGAAAGTGGAACCGCAGCGCTGGTATTACTGGACCGACAAATTGGGCATACTGGTCTGGCAAGACATGCCACAGTGCTTCGGAGCGCCTCCGAATGGCACCACCTTGTCTGACGAGGCAAAAGAGCAGTTCAAGACAGAGTGGGCTGCCGAGGTAGCCGAGTTTTTCAATTCACCCTCAATCGTCGTGTGGACGACATTCAACGAAGGTTGGGGTCAGCACGACACGGGCGGAATTGCTGCTATGACCAAGCAAATGGACCCAAGCCGGCTGCTCAATAGCGCGACGGGTGGTGTGGACAAGGGCTTTGGCGATTTGAATGACGTCCATGACTATCCCGGTCCAGGATCGGAGAAGCCAGAGACCAACCGCGCAGCGGTCAACGGAGAATTCGGCGGCATTACGGAGAATGTGAGCGGTCACCGCTGGAGTCAGGATGACTTCGGCTATGGGGCCATTCTGCAAAGCCAATGGTTGGCTACCAAACGATATCAGAACCTTTTGAAGAAGGCCTACAGTTTGAGCGCCGAGCGTGGAACCAGCGCCTTCGTCTACACGCAAATCACAGATGTAGAACAAGAGATCAATGGGATTCTTAGCTACGATAGAGCTGTTACAAAATACGACCCTGTGATCCTCGCGGCCGCAAACAAAGGTGATTTTCCATCGTTGCCTCCAAACCCCAATCCCGATCTAGTACCCACATCGGAAGATGAACCTGTGACCTGGAAATATATGAACGTGGAGCCTAACGAAGATTGGACGCACACGGGCTATTCAGACTCCAGCTGGGCAATTGGACCGGCGCCTTTTGGCCATGATCTGTGGCGGGGCATGCGAACCGAGTGGACAACGAGCGATATCTGGATTCGTCATCAGTTTTCCCTGCCTGCCGAGATACCCGCAAATCTTGCATTCAAGGTGGAGCATAGCGGTACCGCCGAGATATACATGAACGGCGTCCTAGCAGCAACCGCCAACGACCGCAGTAATGATTATGTTGTCGTTCCAATGAATGAACCCGGGCGGGCCGCCGTCAAGCCGGGTGAAAATATTCTGGCTGTGCATGTGCATCATACTGAAGGAACTCAGCTAATCGATATCGGCATCGTAGTGCCGCGCGGCATGTGGCGATAGATGAGGTTCTGCGCTTCGTGAATTTGATCCAGAGAAGTAAGCTTCATGAAATCAGCATACTTGTTCTACGGAACGGAGGCGCCGGAGAGACAAAACTTGATTCGGCGCGGCGCGCGGGCTACTTGACCGTCGATCGGTGGCCCGGTCAAACTTGATAAGTCGGTTCTCGTCGTATACCGTTTCGTGACCGGAAGATTGCCTCATGCCAAATATCAATCGCAGAGCTGTGATCGTGCAAATGAGCGCATTGGCAGGCATGGCGATTTTGCCAGACGGCCTTCGCGCCGAAGGATTATCGAGCGCACAAGCTGCCGCCACTCACTCCGTACCTTTGTTCCGCGGAAACGCAGATCTGCCTGCAGGGACCTTTAGCGAGGGCCTTCAGGAGCAAGGGAAAGTGTGGTTTACGGATGTAGCAAACCGGTCGCCCATTTCCTACAAGACTAACAACGGGTTTACCGGGCGCAAGTATTTCCCGCAGCCAATGTGCGGGGGGATCGCGATTCTGGATTACGACCATGACGGAAAGATGGATATGTTTTTCACCAATGGAGCAAAATATCCGGAATTGAAGAAAACGAGCCCAGCTTACTATAGTTGTCTTCTGCGCAACAAGGGCGATGGCACATTCGAGGATGTCACTGCGAGGGCCGGTCTCTCCGGAGCGAAGCAGGGATGTAGTTTTGGCGTGGCTGCCGGGGATTACGACAATGATGGTTACCCGGATTTATTTATCTGCAATGCCGGCCGGAACACTCTCTATCACAACAATGGCGATGGCACATTCACCGATGTGACTGAAGGTTCAGGACTGGAGAATAAGCCTGAGAACACCCTGAGCGTTGACGCGGCATGGTTTGATTACGACAATGACGGGCTGCTCGACCTTTTCGTAACGAACTATACGACCTGGACTCCAGATGCGGATCAGCGCTGCTTGGTCGGCAAGAGTGACGCTTACTGCACGCCAAAGGTCTACAAGAATGTATCGTCACGTCTCTATCACAACCTCGGTCATGGACACTTCCAGGATGTAACAGACGCGTCGGGAATTGGAACTGCTCTGGGCAAAGGGATGGGCATTGCAATAGCCGATTTCAATGGTGATGGGCTCATGGACATATTCGTCTCCAATGACACGGAAAGAAACTTCCTCTTCATCAATCAGGGAAACGGCACATTCAAGGAAGAGGGGGATCTGTATGGTGTCTCCTACAGTGACAACGGAGCCGTCGTATCCGGAATGGGCGCGGATGCCAAGGACTTCGACAACGATGGCCGAGTGGACATTGTTTACAACGATTTGATGGGGCAACTCTTCGGGCTCTTCCGGAACCTGGATGGCAAAGAATTCGAGGATGTTACAGCCTCAACGAGGCTAGGTGAATTGAGTCGGCCAATATCCGGGTGGGGCATTGGATTCATTGATTATGACAATGACGGCTGGAAGGATCTGTATTCGGCCAACGGAGACGTTGACGATTTCAGCTTGAACAGCAAGCAACACGATACGATGTTTAGGAACGTGGACGGGAAGAACTTCACTGACGTCTCAGCCGAGATGGGGCCGGACTTCAACGCGATAGGTTATCAGCGCGGCGCAGCCTTTGCAGATCTCAACAACGACGGGTCTATGGATATCGTCGTCACTTCTCTAGGCAAAAAGCCGCGAATACTCATGAATAACAAGCTGAACGGCAACCATTGGATTATGTTTGACCTCGTCGGGCGGGAAAGCAATCGCGATGGGATTGGAACAACCATCATGGTAGTGACGGGAACCGGTAGATCACTGTTCAATCACGCAACAACCAGCGTAGGTCTCCTTTCCTCAAGCGACAAGCGAGTGCATTTTGGTTTGGGGAACGAGAATACAGTGACAAGAGTTGAGATTCATTGGCCCAGCGGAATAGTCCAGACGTTGAATCATCCCGTCGTCGATCAGATTGTGATTGTTCAGGAGCCCTCAAGGACCGCTCCCCAGGTCAAAGGAACCAATGTATCGCGCTAGCCCCTCCGAGCGTATTTATCTCTGGTGTTGGCAAAGGGAGGCTCGTGCAGCCAAATCGCGGATTAGGAGCACAAGGAATTGCTCCGCCGCCTTGACCGAAGTTTGCCTTATCTTTCTTGCTGGAATCTTTTCAGGATCCCTCTGGTCCAACGCCGCTGCTCAAGAGTCGACAACTGAGCGAGCCGGTCAACACACTGGAGCTTCTGCGCGCACACATGCTGCCCCGGGAACGGTGAGCGGTAAACCTGCTATCGAGTTTGAAAATGTCATCGAGAGATCGAAGATAAAATTCAAGCTGAAGAACAGCATCAGTCCGCAGCGGTATTCGATCGAAACAATGACAGGCGGAGTCGCGGTATTTGATTACAATAACGATGGATTGCTGGACATCTTCTTTACCAACGGCGCCAGTATCCCTTCGCTCGAAAAGTCCGAATCAAGCTACTACAACCGGCTCTTTCGCAACAATGGGGACGGGACTTTCACGGATGTTACGGAGAAGGCTGGTCTCGCCGGAGTCGGATATTCGATGGGAGTAGCTGCTGGAGATTATGACAATGATGGGTTTGTCGATCTCTATGTTGCGGGGTTTAATCATAATCAGCTCTTTCACAATAATGGGGATGGCACCTTTACGGATGTGACCGCAAAGGCTGGAGTCAGTGGTGTCACCTCGGATGGTGGAAAGCCATGGTCTGTTACTGCGGGATGGTTTGACTATAACAATGACGGTTTGCTTGATCTTTTCGTAGTCAACTATCTGAAGTACGATTTACAATCCGCAACCCACTGTAAGAATCAAGATCGCCCGGTATTTTGCTCACCGAACGACTTCAGTGGAACTCCAAACATCCTGTATCGAAACAATGGAGACGGGACGTTTACAGATGTATCGGAGCAATCACACATTTCACAATATGTTGGCAAAGGAATGGGTGTTGCATTTGCGGACTATGATAGCGACGGATTTACAGATATCTTTGTTTCAAACGACACATTCCCGAACTTCCTGCTTCACAATAATGGAAACGGAACCTTCACAGACGCCGCAGCGGTGGCCGGCGTGGCTTACACCCAAAACGGCGAGACTGTTGCCGGGATGGGCGCCGATTTCCGCGATCTAGACGACGACGGAAAGCCGGAAATCTTCCACACGGCAATGTTTGGGGACAGCTTTCCGCTTTACCGAAACATTGGAGGTGGGCAATTTGAAGATGTCACCAGCGTGGCAGGGCTAACAGCGTTTACTACTCGCTTGACGGCCTGGGGAACAGGGCTATTCGATTTCGATAACGATGGAAATAAAGACATCTTCACTGCGAATTCAGCGATTCTCGATAATGCCATGGAGGTGGAGCACCGGCCCTTTGCTCTCCCCAATGGACTCTATCGCAATAAAGGCAAGCTGACGTTTGAAGATGTTAGTTCAGGGGCCGGCCCTAGCTTCTCCGTTCCAGGGGCGCACCGTGGAGCGGCTTTCGGAGATCTCAACAATGACGGTAAGATTGACATCGTCGTGACAGTTCTGAATGGAGCACCTCAGCTTCTTATGAACCGTTCTGCAAATCACAATCATTGGATCATCTTGAATCTGGTTGGTGTTGCCGACAATCGAGACGGCCTGGGAACTAAGGTAAAGATCACGACATCTCGTGGCAGCCAATACAACGAGGCTACGACTGCTGTTGGCTACAATTCCTCGAGCGACAAGCGCGTGCATTTTGGGCTTGGAGACGTCACTGTTATTGAGACCATCGAACTTGCATGGCCAACGGGAGTGAAACAGATTCTGTCCAACATCAGGGCGGATCAAGTCTTGATGGTGAGGGAGATCTCGAAATAGAAAAGTCACTTCCCTGAATCTGGCGTGAGTCGTTTCGCCAACTCCGCTTGGCCATTTCGGTTGAGTAGGTCATAAAGGCCCTGCATCACTCCTGGCTCGTTTCTTGCATACGCTGCCAATCCTTCGGCCGTTAGTTTAGCGCCATCGATGTTTCCAATATGGAAATAGGAATCGCAAAGCAGGTAAAGAAGGGCTGGAGCAGTCGTCTTGGATTTCGCGAGTAAACTCGCGGCCTCCGACCATCTTCCCTGCCGATAACGAACCTCGCCGAGTTCCGCCATTGCCAGTGGGTGATTCGGGTCGAATATCATCTCTGAATGGAGCTCCCGCTCGGCAGTTACAAGGTCACCTTGTTGGAGATCCAGGATTCCCCGGTAAACATGAGCACCGCGAGCTTTTGGATCTATCAGTAAAGCGCGGTTGAGGTTGCGTAGCGCATCGCTGGAGAGTCCCATTGACAGATATACAGCGCCAACGAATACGCATGCCTGCGCCTGGGTTGCCGAGCCTCCATTCGAACTCACCTGAAACATCCGTATAGCGTCGTCTTCGCGATGTTCGGCGAGCAATTGTCGAGCTTTCTCAAGGATAGCTTTTTGACGTATCGCCTCTTCTTTCTGTGGTGCAAAAGAGAGCTGGTCCATCATCATGTGGTGCAACTCTTGCTCGTGCTGCGCCTCCTCTATCCTGCCCAGGGCGTTAAGATCTCGTGCCATGAAGAAGTGGGCTAACGCCTGGGTTGGATCGAGTTGCAGCAAGTTGTCAAGCGTGTCGAGTGAAGCCTGATATTGTTTCAATTCCAGCTCGCAATGACCCAAACCCAGCAACGAAGCGGTATCGTTCTTTTTGAGGACGAGAATGCGCTCGAAAATTCCTTCGGCATCTTGCCATCGGGATAGCTTCAGAAGCGCAGCGGCAAGAAGCTCCAGGACGTTTGCATTATCGGGTTGAATCTCCGCTGCCCTTTCCGCATACTTCGCAGCACCGGCCATGTCCATGGAGTAGAAGCTTGCCACCCCGAGATCGTAGTCGATCCACTCGAGCTTAGGATCTTGTTCCTGTGCTTTAAGCAGCCAGCGCAAGGCCTCTTTGCTTTCCCCGGAGCTACAAAGCAGTTCTCCGTATTTCTGCCATACGGACGCATTGTCGGGTTCAGCTTTCACACATTTCTGGATCGCACCCAGGGCTTTTTCATTCTCTCCCTTCAGGTGGTAATCCTCGGCCAGGTAATAAAGGGCCTCGCCATCCTGGGGATGGAGTTTCAGGCGCCGGCGTAGGAAATCGATGGATTCGTCCGGCTTACCGGCCGACAAACGGAGTATGCCAAGTTTCAAGAGAAGTTCGTCATCGTCTGGAGCGAGCGTAAGAGCCTTTTGATATGAAGCGGAAGCCTCGAGGCTGTGTCCCATATCCTCCAGCAGCATCCCTTGTAACTTAAGTGCCGGTACGAAGTCCGGGCGTTGTAGAAGAAGGGCGTTGGTGAGTGCCAATGCCCGCTTGTTGTCCCCATTCTGGGCTATGTCGAATGCCTGGCGCACTTGCGTCGTGAGACTGGAATCGCTCGTCGAAGCCGGGGCTTGCGCCGCTAATGCCGCGACTAAAGGCGGTAAGTACAGCGCGAGGCAAATCCAGAGCCGAAGTCCACATTGGTATCGCTTGAATAGAATTGTGGCCGCCTGGGAAAAGCGGGATCTGATTGCGCATTTCGGTTCAACGGCTTTGAATGAAAATCTCGGAAATCGCATCTTGTTATAAGAGCCGCGCAACCCTTTACACCGTTCGCGTTGACAGAATCGGCTTTCAATTGAAAAGTCTATCGCAAGAGCCGGTCCGCCCGTGCACATAAAAGGTTGTCTATCTTTTGATAGATGCTTTTGTCGGTCAAATGCAGTAGATTTGCTGTCTCACGAACTGATGTATTCCCTGTCGAAGATGACCGCCGCCGCACGGCGATCAAGAGCATGTCGGGTGCCCCCAGGGGACGAAAACAAACCAAGTCGCGGAGGGCCAAAAGGACCGATGATGGATCGCAGAGGCTTCTTAGCAAATTCAATCAAGACGAGTGCCATTCTCGGAATTGCACCCTTGCTTGGAAACGTACTTCGTGCGGGAGCTGAACCAACTAATGTCTCAATTCGCATTCATCCCGATCGCAAAACTCGACAGATTCCCAACGATTTTGTCGGTCTTGGATATGAAATCTCCAGCGTAGCGAAACCTGGTCTGCTCGCTGGCGGGAACCGACCTTACGTCCAACTGGTAAGGAATCTGGGAGCTAGCGGCGTGATAAGGGTTGGCGGGGCGACATCTGACAATGCTTCGTTTGTTCCCAATGGAGCGGCCAAATCTTTGCCAAAGGGAACTGTTGTGAACCAGGAAAGCCTTCGGCAACTTCGGTCTTTTCTCTTAGCGGTTGGTTGGAAGCTTATCTGGGGGCTTAATTTAGGTGAAGGCTCAGTCCAGGATGCCGTCGAGGAGTCCCAGGCGGTCGCTAGCATTATTGGAGACAAGCTTCTTGCTTTTGAGATAGGCAACGAACCGGATCTTTTCAGAGGCGGCCATCGACCAAAGGGATGGGCCTACTCCGATTACCTTGTGGACTACCGTCAATATAAGGCTGCCATTCGCGCGCGTCTGCCCGAGGCGCGCTTTGCTGGGCCTGACACGGCTGGATCGACCGACTGGGTTGAGTCGTTTTCCAGGGACGAGGGTCAAGACATTCTGCTGCTCACCGAGCACTATTACCTGGGCCCTGGGGGGAGCGAAGCAAGCACTGAAGAGAAGATGCTCGGGCCCGACCCGAAGATCGCTTCGATTTCGAAAAGACTGGAAGCAATCTCCTCTAGCTCACATCTGCCGTATCGCATCTGCGAAACAAACTCGTTTTACAACGGAGGGAGACCCGGTGTCAGCGATACTTTTGGATCCGCATTGTGGGTTCTTGACTACATGTTCGGTTTGGCATCGGCAGGAGCCGGTGGGGTCAACATGGAGACGGGGGTAAACCACCTTGGCTTCATAAGCCATTACTCGCCAATTGGAGAAGATAGCGAGAAGTGTTTCGCCGCACCTGAGTATTACGGCATGCTCGCATTCGCACAAGGAAGTCAGGGGGAGCTAGTTGATCTCGACGTCGAACAACACGCCGTGAACCTGACGGCTTATGCTGTTGCCCGCAACAATAAACAGGTTGTCCTTACAGTCATCAACAAAGACGAATCGCGCGATGCATCCATCGGAATTCAGTTTCGGGAGGGGCTCCATCGCGCAAGCGCAATTCGCTTGGCTGCTCCTTCTGTGCAAAGCAAGAACGGAATTACTTTCGGGGGCGCATCGGTGGATCCGGATGGAAACTGGAAGGTGGCGAGACAAGAAAATGTGAAGGTTATCCATGGAAACGCGCTGATTGCCCTTCCGGCATCCAGCGCCGCGATCGTTAAGTTCGATCAGTAGACATGTTTGTGCGGGCTGGGAGAGGAATCTATCGCTCCCTGATCGAAGGTTTGGCAAAGAAAAGGGGTGTTGGCTGTGAAAGGAATCAGCGGCAATTCGTATTCAATACTTTTGTGCTCAGTTCTAGCTGCTCTGCTGGGCATGGCATGCCAATCGCAAGCCGGGATCGGTAGGACGGATCCTTATCACTACCATCCGCCTTATGCGCCCGAGACGTTACCGGGGAAGAACCTAGCCGAGCACGACTTGCTCGTCTATGGCGAAAACGACCAGCACCGCATGGAGCAGACGATCTCAATGGTGAGGTATGGCCGCGTCGTCTGGACCTACTCCATTCCACGTATGGAGCATGGGGAGTTTCAGGAGATAGGCGACGCTTATATGCTGCCCAACGGCAACATCCTCTTTGCACGGCAGCATGGGGTAACAATCGTGAATCCGAAGCAAGAGATTGTGTGGAACTTCGATGCGCCCAAGGACGAGAATCAGACCACCTATTTTCCTAGAAACTCCGAAATTCATGCCGTGGAACCTGCAGGTCCGGACCGGGTGATGTTCGTTATCAATCAGACTCCCAAGTCCAAGCTGATGATTGTCAACACCAAGACAAATGCGATCGAGAAGACTGTCGAGTTGCCGACGCCAAAAGAGGGTGTCCACTTGCACTTCCGTCGTGTCCATATCACGCCAACGGGAACGATTCTGGCCGCCCACCTGGACGAGGGCAAGATCGCCGAATATGACATGACTGGCAATGAGTTATGGAGTCTCCCCATGCGCTCGCCATGGGCGGTCTCGCGTCTGGCGAATGGCAACACGCTGGTCGCTGGCAACGGAGTGGACGGAACCTATCTTCGCGAACTGAATACCAAGCACGAGGTTGTGTGGGAGTATAGCAAGCAGGACGAGAAGGGCATCGAGTTGATGCAAATGGATGACATGATCCGGCTGGCCAATGGAAATACACTTGTGGCGAACTGGTGCGCCTTTGCTCCGCCGGCAGACTATCCGCAGACGGTGCAGGAGATTGAGGTGACTCCGGGAAAAGAAATTGTATGGGCCTTGCGCTCTTGGACTCCACCCAACGATCTTGGGACCGTGAGCGGCGTGCGGTTGCTGGATCGCAATAAGGTTGTGGCCAAGCTTTATCCCGATTAGAAAATTTACCTTGGTGGATTGTGAATTCTGCAGAGCCCAAGGTTCGAGCTGTATTCGAGTCAGGGACGGCTCGACGCAGGCTTTAATGCGTGATGTGAGTCCCAGTGAAACCATGGGCGGAATCAAGACGGTCTCAGATGATAAGAATCTCCTTCGACGAGCTGACAGGAACACTTTGCCGCATACTGGAGCGATCTGGATTCGAGAACGAGCGTGCCAAAGCATGCGCTAGGTTATTCGCCGAAACGACCCTCGATGGCGTTCACTCGCATGGCGTTAACCGGTTCCCACGTTTTTTGGAAATGATTCAAAACGGGACTATCGATATTCATGGACGGCCGGAGCTTGTTCGAAAGTTTGCCGCCATCGAGCAATGGGACGGAAGAAGCGGACCGGGAAATCTCAATGCCAGTGCATGCATGGCGAGAGCCATTCATCTTAGCCAGGAGTTTGGGATTGGGTGCGTCGCGCTGGCAAACACCAATCACTGGATGCGGGGCGGCACATATGGCTGGCAAGCAGCGGAGGCGGGAGCAATCGGGATTTGCTGGACAAACACGATGCCAAATCTTCCCGCATGGGGTACAGCAATCCCCAATCTGGGTAACAATCCACTCGTAGTCGCAGTGCCCAGGCCAGGTGGGCATATCGTGTTGGATATGGCAATGTCCCAGTTCTCATTTGGCGCGCTAGCGTCTTACAGAGAGAGAGGCTTGTTGTTGCCGGTAGATGGTGGTTTCGACATTACCGGCAGCTTGACGCGCGATCCGGCCGCGATCGAAACGTCCCAGCGCCCGCTGCCGATCGGTTACTGGAAAGGGTCTGGCCTCGCAATCGTTCTCGATATGATGGCAGCTATGATTTCTGGCGGGCTGGCGACCCACCAAATTCTCCAAGACCCTCTGCGCGAGACAAGCCTTTCTCAGGTGTTTATCTGTTTGAGCCCATCGAAGATCCAGTCGGAGGATGCCTCCACACGGATTTCCGATGAGATCATAGGTTTCATTTTGCAATCGCCATCGTCGGGCGAACCTATCCGATATCCAGGCCAGAAGGTAGTTGAGACACGCACAGAGAATCTCGCTCACGGGATCCCTGTTCGGAAATCTCTGTGGAATGAACTGTCGAGCCTCTTGCAAGGTGCAGTGTAGCGAGTGGCCTCTGAAAATCATTCGTCAGGACGATGTAGTCCTTGGTCCTGATGTGTGCCAAAGGTCACTAAAGTCGAGGAGCTAAACCAATGAACAGGCGCGAACTCATGCTATCCCTGGCGGCTGGCGCAGCCTCGGCGACTTCTTTGCACGGCATGCAGAACGATCGGAAACAGCCTCAATCGCAGTTACCGGATGCGCGACCACGTCCAGCGCATGATTCGCCGATTCGCTCGGGCGATGCTGGTGATATGCGGAGGATTCGAGATGCCAGATGGACTCCAGAGAGGGCTTTTCGCTACATCGAACCATACGGTCCGATCAAGGGTTGCAACTATGTCAACCGGAACGGTGGAGTGATCAATATCCATGAGTGTCAGGCAAAGACCAGCAGCATATGCGGAGATCCCATGCAAGGAGGGTCTGAATGCTGCCCTCTGGGCACTTTAGACAGCAGGTTAATCGAGAAGGAACTTGCCTGGGCAAGAGATACTGTCGGTCTGAATAGCATGCGTATCTGGGCGCCATGCTACGTCTATCAGGCGGATCGGGAGAAGTTTTTCGATCAGTTTGAGAGGTTTCTTCAGGTTGCGGCGCGCAACGGTATTAGCGTAATGCCAGTGACCGACGTACTGAGTGTGCGCGATCCGGACTTGGATCCCAATCTCCCGGCTGAAGAAACTTTGAATTTCGTTCCCGGGGTCCATGGCGGTGGCTGGCATAAGCAGGGACGGATCGGGTGGAGCGCGCAGTGGGATCGGATGAAACCGATTATCAAAGAGTATCTGCAGTCGTTTCTCTCGCGTTACGCCAACGATAAGAGAATTGTCCTTTGGGATCTCTGCAATGAAGCACCCATCAATGCAAGAGCACTCGTGGAGTGGCTCTTTACATGGGTAAGAGAAGTGAATCCATCTCAACCTCTTTCGGTGTGCTGGCAAGGACACGATCTTTCCGACATCATCACCTTCCACACGTACTCCAGGCCTGGGTATCCAAGCGAGAACTCGCCGGGAGGCGATTTTACGACAGAATTGGAATGGGCTGCGCAGTGGGGCCGTCCCATGTTGTGTACAGAGTGCCTGGCGCGGCCTTTCGAAAACACACCGCAAACATTTTTGCCGTTCTTCGGCCGGTACCGGATCGGCTGGTATGTTTGGGGCCTGGCTGCGGGTGGTCCAGCACAGTATCAGTACCCTTGGGGTTGGCCCATGGGCTCGCCATCGCCGGATCGCTGGTTCCACTACCTCCTTTACCCCGACGGACGGCCGTACAGTGCGGAAGAAATCCTCATGATTCGTGATTTCAAGTACATGCGTCCAGCGGAGATGGGAGGCACGCAGTCTTTTTGGCGCAATGAAAATGGAGAGATCGTGGATACTCCGCCAAAGTAACCTGGCGGCCCGGACAATGGGGCAGGACGCAAATCGGGAATGGACGGCAAGAAGCTATTGGCGTCGCTGATAAAGCTAGAAAGGCAATGCAGTCGGTTTTTGAAAGGCGCGAGGAAAACGTATGTGGAATTACAGAGAATTTGCGATCGGCATTCTGGCGGGCGGATTTGCCGTTTCCTGTTCGGCTCAGGTGTTGACTCCGATTCAGAGCCATGCGTCGCAAAAACCGCCTGCGACTTCACCTCGATACGTCAATCCGCTTTCCATCGAGGATTCACGCAGTATCGGAGATCCGTTTGTTCTCCGCTTCCATGGGACTTATTATCTCTTCCTGTCAGGCGGCATGGTCTGGACCTCGAACGATCTGGTCAATTGGAAACATGAAGAGGTGATCCCGCCGCCCGGAATACCGGTGGATGCGCCAGCAGCTTTCCAGCTAGGAGATTTTGTCTATCTTACTGGCAACGATATCGGGTTTCTCCGCAGTCGCAGTCCGCTCGGGCCTTGGGAGTATATCGGCGATTTCAAAGACGACAGCGGAAAGGCTATCAAGGTATTCGATCCGATGGTATTTCAAGACGACGACGGTCGGGTATACCTTTACTATTCCGGCCGGTCGACCAAGGGAATATATGGGGTCGAGCTAGACCGAAAGGATCCGACCAAGTTCCTCGCGGCGCCCACCCACTTCTTTCAGTTCAATTCGGCACACACATGGGAACGCTTTGGCTCTGCAAATTCCTATAGCGAAGTCAGTTGGATCGAGGCGCCCTGGATGACCAAGAGAAACGGGACATACTATCTTCAGTATTCGGCTTCAGGAACGTACTGGACAACGTATGCAGTGGGCGTATACACGGGAAAGCATCCGCTTGGGCCGTTCACATACGATTCGTCTAGCCCGATTCTTGTTGATCACAAAGGTCTCATCAACGGGACTGGGCATCACTGTATTATCCAGGCTCCAGATGGCTCGACTTGGGCGCTCTATACCGTCCTGCTCCGGAACTGGAACCGCCACCCCGGGACCGATCGCCGTGTTGGTATGGACCCAGTTGGTTTCGATAGCCATGGCAGCATGTTCATCAAGGGACCGACGGAGACACCGCAGTGGGCGCCAGGCGTGAAGGCTAGTCCATGGACGGGAAATGACAGCGGTTCCATCCCGTTGTCCATTGATGCCTCTTACACTGTGAGCAGCGAGGGACCTGGCAGGAATGCGCCTTACGCGTTTGATAACAACGCCCGGACCTGGTGGGAGCCCGCTGCGACAGACAGCCGGCCGTGGCTCACGCTCGACCTGGGGGACGCCACAGCCGAAGATCCCGATCAGCAGTTCTTGATCAACTCCTCACGAATACTCTTCAGTTACTCTGGTTCCCATCCTGAACCGTACCGATACAAGATTGAGATATCCAAAGATGGAAAGAACTTTCAAGCGGTTGTGGACAAAACAACAAATTCGACATTCAGCACGGTTGCGTTCGACGAGATTGCGCCTATCACTGGAAGGTATGTCCGCTTGACGCTAACCGGCTGGCAGCAGGGAACTGTGCCGGGAGTCGCTGAGTTCACCGTCTTTGGAATGCCAGTGAGGACAGGTGGGGAATAACCCGCGCAGCGTCGGCGTTCCTCATGGTTTATTGAACTAACAGCGAGAAGGATGTGGAGTGCTGCAAGGAACCTGAGGTGGCGCTGATGGTGATTGTAGATGTAGTCGGCTGCGACGGAGAGGATCCCCCTCCACATCCGATAAGTTGGCCGCAAACAAAGACACCCGCTGCGACAAAGAGGAAGAACCGGATACGGTGCCGTCGAAAGCGCAGGCAACAGAGCATCGCGGCCATCGAGGTTACCGGAATCAGCGGCAAGGAGTTCTGCTTCATCAAGCTCGCGTTGCTGGACGTGTTGACTGTAAGCGTTGTTGTGGCAGCGACGCCGGATGGGGTCACAATCGCAGGCGAGAAAGCGCAAGTTGCTCCTGCGGGCAAACCCGAGCAGGTAAATGAGGCTGAGGAGTCAAAGCCGTTCTGTGGGGTGATTGTCACCGTGGTTGTTCCGCTTTGTCTTGCATCGACAGTCATCGATGCTGGCGAGACAGTGATAGAGAAGTCCGGTGGAGGCGGCAGGTTTATGGCGTAAGTTGCGGAAGCGACGGCGCTGTTGTTGTATCCAGTTGCAACGGCGATGGCTTGGATCTTTTCGCTTGTGGAGACTGAGATCGGGCTGGCATAAAGTGTCGAACTGGTTGTCGGCGTGGTCTTCCCGTCGGTGGTGTAGTAGATTGCCGCTCCGATAGTAGCGTCGCTGATAGAGACCTGCTGCACTGAAGTATAGGTGCCGGCTGCAATTGAGAAGGTTGGCGTCGCTGCGTCAGGGAGCGCCTGCGAGGTGCAAGTGTTGTGAACGGGCACGATCTGCCACTGCTGCGAAGTCCTTGCAGGAGTGACCCAGTCGATGTTGCTGGAGGTGGCAGGTTGCTGTTCGATGACACCATTGGAGTTGGAAGAAAAATCGGCGCCGAGCACGTAGCTATTAGCCTTATTCAGAATGGTGAAGGTGCCGTTGCCGGCTGTAATGATGTCCCATTCCTGTTCCGGAGTCACAGTCGAGGTTGGGGGTTGAAGCGAGACGACCGCGCCGGCCGTGACTAAACCGCCGTTGTCTAGGACGCTCGCAGCGCCGCCGCTCAAGTTGGCGATTTGAAAATATCCGTCGTTGTTACTGGAAATCTGCCATTGCTGATTGGTGCAGCTCACGCCTGTGTCCTGCGTGGTGTCCAAGATTGTGCCGGTGCCCGAAGGTAGTTCAAGGACCTGTCCGTTCGACGCATTGACGAACTTGTAGGCTAGCGATTGATCGAGCTTGCCTCCCAGGGCGGCCATCGCTGGCAACACGCTGTTATAGGAAGGCGCGGCAAAGTTGTCGGTGTCGGAACCGCCGTCGGCATCGTCGAAGAGCGTGATTCCATTCCACTGAAAGAGAGAATCTGCCTCGCCATTATTGTAGTTGTTTGCGTAAAACGACCCATCCACCGACGGTACATTTGTCCCCGTACCGTCCCACCAGTCTATGCCCGCCGCGACATTGTTGGGCAATGCCCGGATAGCCGTCTCGATGTCGATGACGAACTGGCGTTGTCCCGTACGGGTCAAAGGGTAGTAGCAATCGCTGGCGTATCTTCCATTCTCATAAAGTTCGCCGATCTCGATCATCAGGATCGGCTTGCCGGGTTCGGCTTGGCTTCCTGTGAGCAAATTCGTATCTTCGGTCTCGTAGTTACCGGGAGTTCCGCAACTCGCATTTTGTGCCGCGGTAATCGGTCCTTGCCAGAACGGATAGAAGCTTTGGCAGATCATGTCGTAGGGAATGCCATAGCTATCCATGGTGGGAAAGAAGCCGGCGATATTCCAGTGCGGGGTGGTATGAACACATCGCAAGGGTGGGGGAATCGCCGGCCCAATCGAAGTGTCGGCCGCGGCATCCAGCACCGCCTGCATTCCGGCCTTCTGGTAATCGGCAAAGTTGCTCCAGGAAGCGCCAGGTGAGCCGCTTACGCTATTGGAAAGCTCGGCCCCGTTCGAATCCTGCTCCAGAAAGCCATTGTCCACTTCGTTGCCGATGGAGACGACGTCGGGCATGACGCCGGCTTGACGGTACTCCTCGATCTGGGCCTTCACATACGAGTAGATGGCGGCTTTGATCTGCGCCTCGGTGTAGCCGTCCCACGCTGCTGGCAGCTCCCAGTCATCTTCGCCTGCAAAAAACAGCGTAAGTTCAATGGACATGCCAAACTGCTTGGCCCGCTTTGCCAGTGCAAGATCGGCTTGGTCGGTCTCCGCATGGCAGCCTTCGAGAACGCAGGTGGCAGGAATGGGATCGGAACTGCTACTCAGCGTGTAGTTGCCAAATAACGGCGTGGTGGTTCCCGGAATGACTAACGGAGTGGGGCGCAGCCGAATCATGTTCAGGCCGTGATTCTTGAGAATCAGCAGCTCATCCTGCACCGTACCGGCATCATTGAAGAATGGAGTAGTCACTGCGAGGCGATCGGCTTCCTGTTTGACCTCTTCGGCATTGTCGTTACCGCGGTAGAAGACGGGTCGCAAAAGCCATAGCTGGCTTTGCGTGGGGCTGGAGCCCAGCGCAGTTTGCACCAGATGCGCGCCCGTCGAGGCGGAGCTGCTCGCTACGTCGAGAACCAGTCCGCTGGAGACATTGGTCACGGTGCTGTAGCCGTTGGTTACATAGGTCAAGGTCCACTCCTGCGTAGTGATGTTGGCCGCGCAGGTCTCCTGCACCGTGGTGTTGCCCGCGCCAGACTGCGTGTCCATGCAAAGGCCGTTGGCGATGTTGACGATCTTCCAGTTACCGTCAGTCAACCGCGTAAACGCCCAACGCTGCGTCAGGCTGGTGAAGCTGCGGGTATTCTGTAGGAGATAATCACCAATGGCTGTGGAGACGCCATTGAGATCCGCCTGCATACCGGAAAGCTGATCGATCATATAATAAGTTTCGCCATTGAGCGGGCTAGGGTCCTGGGGCACTGACGGCTGTTGAGCGGATACTTCCGTCCCGAGCAGAACGAACATCGCCAAGAATATTGCCCATGGGCAAGACACTGGCTTTACAAATTCAATCCTACGTCTCACGGAAAGCCTCCACATTGAACTGTTACTGGCACACGCATAACCTGACCACCGAGCCGGCGAGCGTCGGAGAGCGCATGGTTAGGTGTCGTCTACAGCACAATGGCAAGCCTACTCAGGGTCGCCTGGGCTTACATCTATCTAAGGTTAGGTCTGTGCTTGAATTGGGGCGCGCTGAGGTTATTGTGCCGGAGTGCCCCTTTCGATCGTTAGACTTCCGTCCTTCGGGTTGGTTTTCAGGGCGATAAAGGCTCCATCCTGCTCGCAGGCCAGCGAAATCGGATAGTGGTCCTTGCCGGGGTCGACGTACCGCAGCAGCTCGCCCGTGTTTGGGTCGAACTCGGCGATTTTGTCCATATCGAACATTCCGGCAGGCGTTCCGTTTTCCGTCGAGCCCTCCTTGGCCGTATGCCCCAGAATCACCTTCCAGGTGCGCCCGTCCGACGGGATAAACTCCCCGAGCGTTTCCCCTTTGGCCAACTTCAATTCCGTCGACTTCATCACCCCGCGCTCGTTGATCTCCACAATGGGATGCGAAGTATTCATCTCCAGCAAGAGCAAGTGTCCGCGGTATTGGAGCACTTGGGGCACACCCGTCATACTCGTCCATGCCTCGGACAATTCCTTCCCCTCCAACTTCTTATCACCGGAGTCGTCTCGCGCCGGCATTAAATCTCGCCGGACGCTACCGTCCTCGTCCAGAACGATCCAATGCTGGCGCCTTTCAATCATGGTCGAGCCGACCACCAGCACCTCTCCGGATTCAAAGAGACCGATGGCGGCAACCGGGAAAGGGAGATCCACCGCGGCTGAATGCAGGAATGCGCCCTTTGTGTCGAAGAAGAGCAGAAATTGATGCGGCTTGCGGTTCTTGTCGTTCAATTCCTCATCCGCGGTAAGGGCAGTGACGCTTAGAACAACCCGGGAATCAGAAGCGAAGATCTGGCTTGACGTGTGGATTTGGCGAAGGCCTGACGCATTCGGATCGTATCGAATAGAATTCGGTCTGCCCCCGGTTTTGACAGAATAGACAGCGGATACAAGAGGAATGACTCCTGTCGTTTGGGAAAGAGTGTTGGCCAGGAAGAGAACCGTGCCAAGGGAACCGCAGAGAAAAGGAAAAGCGATTGCGGTACCCAGAAGCAAGAGGCCAGCAGGTTGGGGCTTGCCGTAATCCAGATGGATCGTGGGAGGCTCCGGCGATATTTCGAGACTCTGTGCACCGAGCGAAGGGACCGCCGGAGGCGCCACACATGAAGCAACAAGAGCCCAGAAAACCAAACTCAATCTTTGCGCAGCCATCCGCTACATCCCCTCCCCAGACGGTTTACTGCTCGCGGTTTGCTTGTAGTCGATGGGCAGCGACCTCTCGGCCTCCGGTTTCCAGTTCTGGCTGGGTCGAGGCAAGGGAATCAGAGCGCCCGTGCAAGAGGCGACAAGAAAGCGACCGTTCGGATCTGCTTTCCACAGCCTTTCGAGCGCGCCTGGTTCTTTGAGCCGCGCTTCCAGGCAATATGGAGGATTGTCCAGTATTGTATTCGGCGCTGGAGAGCCGCAGCAGTAACTCCAAGTTTGAACTACCCCAATCGGGCCGGGATTGGTATACACCGTGTTGTATGTGCCACAGCAGGGATAATATGTCGGGCCCGTGTTGCTAACGCAATTTTGTTGCGCATGCGCAAATGACGAAAGGCCTAGGAGCGCGCAGAGTGACACTACAAACCAGGACAGCTCTTGCTTCATGTCTCTGATCCTCTAATCTCGAATGTTTGCCGACGACTGCGCCGCAACGGGCAATCGCGGCACGCAAATCTTAACAAGACCAGGAATTTATCCGCATCTATCGAAAGGTAGACGCCTGGAACAAAATCCCGCCGTATAATTCTCGCGGTCTGGAAGCGGGATTGGGACTCGGCCGAAGACTCTTGGCTGCATGATATTCGAATGTTCAACCATGCAAGGAGCGAATATGACACCTGTGCAATTTAGCGGGAGAATTAGGTCAGTCCTAACCTTTTCCACGTCGTGCATTGTAGCTATCGTTTGGCTCATCACATTTTCTGTGATGCAACTGCATGCGAATACCTTGCAGCCGCCTGCGGTCCCTTTGGTTGTTTCGGATCCCTACTTTAGCATCTGGTCACCGGGCACTCGATTGTCTGAGACAGATACGACTCATTGGACGGGTACAAGCCAAAGCCTCGCTAGTTTGATCAGGATTGACGGGCGCACCTACCGGCTCATGGGTACCCGACCAGTCAATGTCCCAGGACTGCCACAGGTAGATCTCGAAGTAACACCGACGCGAACCATATATGTTTTTGAAGGAGAAGGAATACGGCTGACGCTTACATTTATGACTCCCCTTCTGCCTTCAGATCTCGATGTGCTATCCCGGCCTTTGACCTATATAAACTGGAGAGTTCAATCCACCGATACACGAAATCATTTGGTACTTCTCTACTATGACAATTCTGCTGAGCTTGTCGTTAACAAGGCTGATGAGTCGGTTGTCTGGTCGCGGGAAACATTGAACAAGCTGTTGGTTGAAAAAATGGGCAGCCAGAAACAACCTGTCCTCGGCGAATCCGGAGACGATCTTCGCATCAACTGGGGCCATCTCTATGTTGCCGTTCCGGATCAGACAGATGTCTCCGAGACCGTGACTAGCATTGATCGTGCACAGCGTGAATTTGCCCAGACAGGAGTGGTAGACGACCCCTACGATACGCGTATGCCAAGGCAGGTGAGCGATGAAATGCCTGGCGTGGTGATTACTTTTGGTGCGCTCACGATCGGCGCGGCCCCGGTTGAGCGTCACATCATGTTAGCCTACGACGAAGTCTATTCGGTTGAAATGTTGCGCCGCCGGCTCCAGCCATATTGGAGGAGAAATGGCGATCAGCCGAAGGATCTCTTGGGCAAGGCTGCGGCCGATTACTCCTCCTTAGTTGAACGGTGCGAAAAATTTGATCGTGCTCTGGAAGAGGATCTCACGAAGGTAGGCGGCGCGAAGTACGCGAGCCTGGGTGCTCTGACATTTCGAGAAGCATTTGCTGCAAATGGACTGGCGGCGGATGTTGATGGACGACCCCTGTTCTTCACGAAGGAAAACTTCAGTGACGGCAGCATTGCTACCCCCGATGTCGTTTATCCAGAATCTCCCATCTTGCTGCTCTTCAGCCCGGAACTTTTGCGAGCCTCGCTTGAACCCATTTTCCAGTATGCGACTTCAGGGCAATGGCACTTTCCATTCGCGCCAGCACAGCTTGGGACTTACCCGCTGGCGAATGGTCAAACATACGGGGGACGTGAGACCTCGCTGGACGGTCAGCAACCGGTCGAAGAATCCGCCAACATGTTAATCATGACCGCGGCACTCGCTAAGCTGGGAGGGGCAAGGAGTATCACAGACAAGTATTGGCCCGTGCTTACCGGGTGGGCTGAATATGTTCGCAAGAATGGCTTGGACCCAGACAAGCAGCTCTGCACAGATGACTTCGCGGGGCCCATGGCGCACAATGCCAATCTTTCTCTTAAGGCGATCGAGGCTCTTGCCGCGTACTCGTATCTCAGCGAGATTAGAGGTGATCGGAAGACCTCTGCGGAGTACTTGGAGACGGCCAAGGCGTATGCGTCGGATTGGATCAAGATGGCCAACAATGGCGACCACACCCGTCTCGCATTCGATCAACAGGACACATGGAGTCAAAAATATAATCTGGTCTGGGACAAGCTACTCGGATTTAATCTCTTCCCGCCGGAGATCGCAAAGACAGAAGTCGCCTACTACAAGCAGAAGTCAACCCCCTTCGGCTTCCCTCTCGATAGTCGTCATTCATATACGAAGCTCGACTGGGAGACTTGGAGCGCCGACTTGACTGATTCAGCATCCGATTTCAATGCATTGATGGCGCCAGTGTATGACTTTGTGGAACGCACACCCGTTTCTGTACCCTTGACCGACTGGTATGAAACAACAGATGGGAAACCCGTAGCTTACAGGAACGATGCTGGGCGAGAAGTCAGCTTTCGAGCTCGTCCTGTTGTTGGCGCCATATTCATTCGAGTGTTGAGCAATTCGATTCTATGGAAACATTGGTCTGGCCTCGGTGCAACTTCTCAAGAGGGTGCACACTGGGCCCATTGGAATTGAGGAGTGAGTAATGCCGCATGACGTTCTGCAATGCCAAGGCCGCGGGCAATGTGTGACCGGGGAGCTGCTGAGAAGCTGTTCTTGGAGATTACAATTCTCTCTGTTGGCCGCATGTCTGTGCTGTATTCTGCCACTTGCGGGAGGGTGTTCTTCGAGCTATCCGTGGGCAACTTACCGCGCAGTCAAAAGAACACATCCCATCAAGATTGACGGCGACCTGTCGGACTGGACTGGCGTGCCGGGTTTCACAATGGCGGAATCGAAGTTCTTCTTCGTGGGTCAGGGAATGTCTTCTGAGAAATGGGGAGGACCAAAGGATCTTTCAGCTACCTTCAGGGTTATTTGGGACAAACACTATCTCTACGTGGCAGTTGAAGTCACGGACGATCATGTCACTGAGCCGCATGGCTCCCTTGTGAAAGGGAACGAAACAGGCTCATGGGATGATGATGGCGTGGAGCTCATGCTGGACGAAGACGGATGTTGTACTGCTGGGTATTATATCGGCGACCTGGCCCATCATGAGATTCACTTCGTCTACAGTTCCACGCATCCATTTGTATTCGATAACTTCTGGATTCAAAAAGCAGGTGCGCCTGCTGCCCTGTTTGACCTTCCTGACGGTAACAAAGAACCGTTGTCACTCCCCGGAGAGGAGATGGTAAAGAACGACGTGACCAATGTGTTTTCACAACGGCCGTATCGCGGCGCCTTTGCTTTCAAGAGAACGGCCGTGGGATATAACCTCGAACTTCGGATTGCGCTGCCGAAGGCTAAGATGGCCACCATCGAGAAGGGCGGCCATCCCATCGGACTTGACATCGCGATCAACGACAATGATCTTGGATCGGGGCCATTGAAACAGCAGCTCCATTGGTCGGGCATGAACGGAATGTTCTGGCGCGACACAAAGTACTTCGGCACTCTCCTTCTCGTAGAAAAGTAATTTCGGAATCGTCACTGTTTATGAGGGTGCGAACGGGGTGAAAACGTTCCGGAGGTCGATACCCAATGCTGCCGACGTCAGCTATGTGGGTACGGCAGCGGAAAAGCTGCCACGCACCAGCGTTCCCAATGCCTATCCTGGTGCCAGTCCAGCCTTCGCGCCCCACACCTTCTTTGACAGCCTCGGCAATGTAACCGGCGGCTTCGGCGTGGAGAACATCATCACCGCAACCGCCCACTCCACCTATCACAGCCTGCAAACATCGCTCTCCGGAACCATGGGCCACGGTGGGCCGGGCATCCAGGCGAGTTTTACTTGGAGCAAGTCGATCGACGACACTAGCCAGGTCATCGGCGGCACAGGGTCCACAGGGGCCGTGGCTCAGGGATTTCCGCAGAATCCCTTCGATAACCACCCGGAAAAGGGACCGTCTTCATTCGACGTGACCAATAAATTCAGCCTCAGCGTGGCCCAAGACCTGCACATGGGCAGCGTGGAATTTCTACGTCCCATGAGCAAGAACTTAACTGGGGGCTGGGAACTGCTTAGCACCTCGAGTATCAACTCAGGGTCGCCCTTTACCGTGTTCAGCGGCGTCCAGCAGACTGGCGCTGGATCGAACGGCGTGGACCGTCCCGATCTGATCGCCAAACCGCGCCTCTCCGTAGCGCGCAAGGACCGTCAAGACTACTTTGGCGCAGGTGCCAACAACGCCGCGGACTTCTTCTCGATTCCCATCCACCTACCCGGTGGCACGGGGCCAAACCAGGGCCGCTTTGGCACACTCGGCCGCAATACCTTCCGCGGACCTGCTTTCTATAACTTCGACTTCGCGCTAATTAAGGACACGCCCTTCGGCCGCCGCAAGAGCGGGGCCGAACTCGTGGACCTGCAGTTCCGCTCGGAGTTCTTCGATCTATTCAACATTGTCACAATGGGCCTGCCTAACAACATCCTCAGCGGTTCCGGCTTTGGCGAGATCAGCAAGACCGCCGGCAACTCGCGCCAGATCCAGTTTTCACTCAAGCTGATTTATTGACAGTTTGACCATCTAGGTCACCACAGGAAAAGAAGAGATGCACAGCCGTGGGCCACGTATGGAAATCAGGGTGATCGCGGGGTGCCGGCGTCGCAGATGTTTTCCTGGATGCGGCGATTTCGGGAGGCCGAGGCGACGAAGTAGGATTGCTAACGCTCGAAACCGCAGGACGTCCGCCGCGCTTCCTCGCTATCGCCGCAGACTCCGTTCACCAACTCGGCTTCAACGATTAGCAACGCATCAATATTATCGAAAATTGACCAGGACGACGCAGGTGCCCCGGTTGCAGGACCGAATCCGGGGTGACTGCAGGTTGGTTCGTAGATGTTTGAGCATCGCCTCTGTTGTTCGGCACGCTCACACGCGAATGCCCTGTCGCCTTGACTGCGACATGGTTCGCAGTTCGTAATGAGTACCAACCCGCAATGGCTTGAGCTGGACCGGGAGTCGTACTATTGAATTGTGTCGGGTCGCTAGACGATGGTTAGCTCCGTTCTTTGCAGAACAACTCGGCCTCGGTTGCCGCGACTGATTTCGGCTGTGGGTCTGCTGTGTTTGCCTTTGATGGTTTTTGCTACTGAGACGTCTTCGCAGGCCCATGTGCGCGAGGATCAGCCTGATACATATAGTCACCGCATCTGGCAGGCACGCGATGGTCTTTTGCAATCGGCAGTGCAATCACTAGCCCAAAGCGCAGATGGATATCTATGGATAGGCACTAGCAGCGGTCTGGTTCGCTTCGACGGAATTCGCTTTGTTGTCTTCAATCACGAGTCCAATCCGGCCTTCCGCGACGATAGCGTCTGGTCGATGGCGACTGGCCGCGACGGGACGCTTTGGGTCGGAACCGAAGGCGGAGGTCTGATTGAGCTTCGCGATGGCCGTTTCCGAAACTATGGACGCGCCGAGGGGCTCACGAATCTGTTTGTCCGAGCGGTGCATGTAGACCGAAACGGAGTGCTTTGGGCGGGAACGGATCAAGGGGTGTTCCGCAAACAAGGCAGCACATTCACCAGAGTCGATGCCACCGGCGCCATACCTGCAATGAATGTCTACACCATCTACGAGAGCAGCAATAATGACCTATATGTAGCCGGCTCCGGCCTGTTAGTCATCAATTCTGCGGGTTTGCGCTATTTCCAGTCGGAGGAGAGTCGAGCCGATGCGATGGTCGGCGCGGTTCAGAACACTCGCGATGGCACCCTGTGGGTCGGGACCTTTGCTCATTTACGCTCAATAAGCCCGCATTCAGCACCTGAGCCATTCCGGAAGGAGCACGTGCGCACAGTACCCGAGTCGACAGAGAGCAGCACCAGCGCCGCAAAACGCTCTGATCTCCACGTGAGCGCTCTCAGCGAGGCACCTGACGGCAGTCTCTGGGTCGGAACCTACGGCGACGGGTTGCTCCGATTCAAAGATGGGCATTTCAGATGGTTTCGTAGTCCCGATTATCTTGCGGACAACAATATCAATGCCATTCTTGTAGATTCCGACGGCGGTATCTGGATTGGCACACAGAATGGATTAGTGTTCCTCAAGCCTACCCAGGCGACAACATTGACCATCGCTTCCGGTTCACCCACAAATGTCAGCTCGGTCTACGGTGACCCGGCGGGACCGGTTTTCCTGACCACTTTGGGCGGTAAGCTCCTGGAAGCAACTGAGAGCGAGTTGATACCAGTGACTTCGATCCCAGGTCTCAAGAGTCTCTCGTTGAGGGCCGTGTTCCGGGATTCCCGGGGCGTACTGTGGATTGGAACCTCAGGTCACGGCGTGTATGCCTGGGATGGAAGTCGGCAGCATCACTTCAGTGACCCGGATTTTGTGCGTGGCTTTGCAGAGTCACCGAAGGGCCGATTGTGGGTTGTAACGGATGGTGGGATGTGGACCTACAATCAGGGTCGCTTCGCGGTCGTCCGAGGCCTCAGCCACTGGAGTGGGAGGGCACTTTGTGCCGATTCGACCGGAGTGCTTTGGGTGGGCACGGATACCGGCATTGAGCGCTTGCGCGATGGCGTGCCTTTGCCGGCTGATCCACACCTCACTCCTCTTGACTCCACGAAGGTTTGGAGCCTGCTGAAGGACTCGGGCGGGAGCCTTTGGATCGGCACCCGCGGCTCCGGGCTTTTTCTCTGGAACGGAAGTCGGCTAATCCATTACTCCAAAACCACGGGCCTTCCCAGCGACAGCGTCTACGCAATCGTGGAAGATGCCATGCACGAACTGTGGATGAGCGGTCCAAACGGTATCTGGTCTGTTAGCCGAAAGGACTTGCTCAAAGCGGCGGACCAGCAGCTCTTTGCACCCGTTATTCATTCCTTTGGTGCATCGGAAGGCGTTTCGTCGTCGCAAATGAGCGGTGGAGTCCAACCCGCAGGGTCGTTGTCAAAATCCGGCGACCTATGGTTTGCAGGCAGCAATGGAGCCGTGAGAATACATCCCGGTGGTCTACCCCAGGTGAAAAAGCTCTCAGTGTTTATTGAAGGGATTGGGATCGACGGCCAACAGTTATCCTTTGCGCATACTGTTCAAGTTGGTCCGAATACCCAGCAAACGGAGATCGCATACAATGCGATCCGCCTTACATCCCCGGAGCAGATTCGGTTTCGATACAGGCTCGAAAACCTGGAGAATCGATGGACCGACGCCGGGTCCCGCCGGGTCGCCTACTATACTCATGTGCCGCCCGGGCGCTATCGCTTTCACATAGTTGCATTCGACCTGGAGGCCCCGGATAAGACCGTCGACTCTTTCGTCGATATCGTCTTTCTGCCGTACTTCTACCAGACCGGCTGGTTTTACGCACTATGCGCGCTATCCGCACTTCTTTTGGCCGGGTTTGCGGTCTACCTGCACAGGCGCTATCTGCACCAGCGATTCGAAGCTGTGCTTGAAGAGCGTAACCGCGTGGCCCGTGAGATGCACGATACGCTGATCCAGGGTTGTGTTGGCATTTCAACACTTCTCGAAGCCGCATCCAATGTTGAATTCACTTTTCCACAGAAGAGCCGTTCGCTGATTGAGCTCGCTCGTGCTTCAGTAAAGATCACGGTTGAAGAAGCCAGGGAAGCGGTATGGAAGCTGCGGCACAATCGCGAGGGAAGCGAAGCGTCTTTTATGTCGATGCTGTCTGCCTTGACCCAGGAGATGAGTTCGCGGTCGGGGACAGCCGTTTCACTCGATTGTTCCGGCGATTTGCAACCCTTCGAAGTAGCCGTAAAACATAGCCTCTTGCTGGTTGTTCGTGAGGCGGTTTCGAACGCACTGCGACACGCGTCCGCTCGAAAGGTGGGCGTTTCTTTGAGAACCGAAGGCGGCTCTCTGAAAATCGTGATCGCCGACGATGGTGTGGGATTCACTCAATCCGACGATAGCCATCATCACTACGGGTTGATCGGAATGCGTGAGAGAGTCAATGAACTTGGCGGCGAGTTGCAGGTGTATACTCGGCTCGGAGTGGGAACCGAAATTCGCATTCAGGTTCCCGTGCAACTGTTGACACAAGAACCGCTTGAGGTGCGAGTGTGATGGAACCAGCGTCAATTCGTGTGCTGATTGTTGAAGATCACCCTATCGTTCGCTATGGGCTTGTCGCACTGATCGATTCCCAGCAAGATATGAAAGTCGTTGGCCAATCGGGAGACGGTGAAGAAGCAGTCTCCATGTACCGCCAAGTCCGTCCCGATGTTGGCATCGTCGACCTTAGACTTCCCCGGATGAGTGGAGTCGAAGTCATTCGCGCCGTGCGCCGGTTCGATAGGAAGGCGCGCCTTGTTGTACTCACGACTTACGATGGGGACGAAGACATACATCGCGCAATTGCATCCGGGGCTGAAGGCTACTTGATCAAGGCAATGTCTCACGAAACACTGCTTGGAGCAATCCGAAAGATCCATGCGGGCGGCCAATTCATTCCTGAAGTGATAGCAAAGACCTTGGCCACACGCGTTTCCGGCGATGAACTCACCCCGCGTGAGATTGAGATACTTTGCCTGATAGTTCAAGGCAAAAGCAATAAGGATATCGCAGCATGCTCGCAAATCACCGAGGGAACGGTCAAGTGCCACGTCAACGTAATCCTCGACAAGCTTGGTGCAAGTCATCGTACGCAAGCTGCCGCCATCGCTCTTCAGCGCGGCTTTGTGCACCTGTAACAGTCCTTACAGTGGTTTCCTTTCAGTCAGTGAGGCGATCCCAGTCCGGCCCTTAAATATGGAAAGCAGGGCGAGAGCTTCATTGGGATGCTGATTCGTTCACAAATCTGATTGTGTGCCGCGCATTTGTGCCCCGTGTGGTCTATCTTTCGATAGATGCAAATGTCGTCTGCGTCCTTCAAACTTGTTGAGGTTCGATGCCGCATCGGAATTGGTGGCAGCTGAGTTGGCGGCCGACCGCGAAGCGGACGACAGGCTGGCAATGGGGCAGTAAGGGCGGTCAAAGTGTAACACCACTGACCATACGCAGCGCGGAGTAGTCTGGCCGCCTGCATGAGAATTTTGATGGACACCTGGATGGGATAGGACAGATTGAATGCTGCGAATTATTGACGCCATCGTACCTCGCACCGGATCAACGAGGATTTCATCTGAATCGGGTTGGAATGCAGTCGCTCGATCCATAATTGGTCCGGCAGTTTTAATTTCGATGGTTTTGCTGGCTTGCGAGGCCAGTTTGCCCGCACAAAGACCGCGGGAAGCTCCGATCATGACCAAGTGGGCTAAGGACATTGATCCGGCCAATCCTCTCCCAGACTACCCGCGGCCCCAGATGGCACGCAATGACTGGCTCAACCTCAATGGAGTTTGGCAGCTGGTCAGCGGATTCCCGAACGATCCGGTGCCCGTTGGAAAAGACTTGAATGGCCGGATTATTGTTCCTTTTCCTGTGGAATCGGCTCTTTCGGGAGTCATGATGCACTTTGATCGCCTTTGGTATCGGCGGATCTTTTCCGTACCTAAGCCTTGGGCCGGGAAGCGCATCTTGTTGCACTTTGGCGCGGTAGACTACGAGTCAGAGATTTGCATCAACGGCAAAAGTGTTGGAGTTCACAAAGGCGGCTACGATCCCTTTAGCTTCGACATCACTCCTTTCCTCGTTGCCAGCGACACACAGGAAATCATCGTTCGCGTTTACGACCCGACCGACTCTGGCGGCCAACCTCGGGGGAAGCAAAGTGTGAACCCGGAGTACATCATGTACACCCCAACCACAGGTATCTGGCAAACCGTTTGGCTGGAGCCGGTCGATGACTACTCAATACAAGAGTTGAAGATCGTCCCCGATCTCGACCAAAGTCAATTACGTCTTACGGTGAATGCCTCCGGCCCTGCCGGCGCTGGAACAGTCCACGTTCTGGTCAAAGACAATGGAAAAGTCATCCAGGAGTTCGATGGTAAGCCGGAAATCGACAATACCTTGTCAATACCAAATCCGAAGCTGTGGTCCCCTGAACACCCATTCCTTTACGACCTCGATATATCTCTGGCCGACAACGGCCGGACAACGGATCGGGTGACAAGTTATTTTGGGATGCGCAAAATCCAGATTGGCAAGGTGGGGGATTTCGAACAGATTTTGTTGAACAATAAGCCAGTCTTTGAGATGGGCTCGCTTGATCAGGGCTTCTGGCCCGACGGCATCTATACTGCGCCGACTGACGATGCGCTCAAAAGCGATATCGAGACGATGAAGGCGCTTGGCTTCAACATGGTGCGTAAGCATGAGAAGGTAGAGCCGGCCCGGTGGTACTACTGGACAGATAGGTTGGGTTTACTGGTCTGGCAGGATATGCCTTCATCCGATCCATATTTGTTTCTGGAGAGAGCAAATGGTGTTCCTCCGGTCGACAAACCTCAATTTGAAACCGAGCTACGGCGGATGATCGAGACGCACTGGAACAGTCCTTCCATCGTTCTCTGGACAATCTTCAATGAGGGGCAGGGTCAATTCGACACTCAACGGCTTGTGAGTATCGTCAAGAGTCTGGACCCATCCAGGCTAGTAAACGAGGCGAGCGGAAACGATATTACAGGAGCAGGTGACATCAACGACCTGCACAAATATCCTGAGCCGGGAGTGCGATCTCCTACTCCAAATCAGGCATTGGTGAACGGGGAATACGGAGGCATCGGTTATCTGGTGCATGGTCATAGCTGGGTAGATAGGGGAGGCGGTTACACCAACGTATCGAGTTCGGACGATTTGCTCTATCTGTATGCGGAATATGCGAATCAAGTGAAGAATCTTCGTGAAACGAAGGGTCTCACTGCGGTGGTGTACACGCAACTTACAGATGTGATGACGGAAATCAATGGCCTGTTGACCTATGACCGTGTTCCCAAAGTGGATATTGCGAAGATTTATCAGGCAAGTCACTTTACCCTCCCTCTTCCAACTTACCGCGCTATCGTGCCGACATCGCAAGTGACGGCGCAAGTGTGGTCGTATACGACGGCAAAGCCCGATGATTCATGGGCCGCACCCGGTTTCAGCGATGTGGAATGGAGTAAAGGGTCGGGAGGCTTTGGCAACCCCAAAGGTGTTGCCGCCACGCCCTGGGGGGCAAAGGAGATTTGGCTGCGCAGGACCTTCAATCCTGGGGGCGTTACGGCAGATCAGATTGCGAATCTGGTCGTCGACGATTCTCATTCCGGGTTTGTGGAGGTATTCATCAATGGCGTGCTCGCATACAAACAGGACAACGCAAGCGATTCATGGGAACGCCGGAGCCTGACGAAGGAGGCCAGAGCCAGCGTCCTGCCAAATTCGGCCAACGTTTTGGCAGTGCACTCGGTTGCGCGTGGCGATGATCGATTCGTCGATGTTGGTCTGGACCTGCGCATTCCGCTCAGAATGTAAATCGTTTGGCTTCTCGTCTTGCCGTTGGTTCACTCACAATTGTCGCCGCGCTCGATCATGCAGGCGCATTTGCTCAGGATCCTAGCACCGACCGAGGACTCACCACGTCTCGGGATCAGATACATACTGCTCACCTTTGCGCCTGGTGGTCAACGTCACAAAGTCGTCTGCACGGCCAACATCCTTCAAGATGACTAGCGACCGGAGGCTTCGCAGTTTGCAATTTGAGACAGTGGTGAGGATGGCCATTCGGTGCGGCGGCCATCGAAAGGACTTCAGAATTGGCATTTTCTCTTCCTATAACTTTAGACAGATGCGCCCTGTCAAGAACACCGCATAAGATTTCTGTGCATTCCTAAAGGGACATCTTGTGAGATGTTCCCACCGGGGTTTGGCGTGGTTGAGCGCCAGTTCAAGTTGTCATCCATGAAGATACGTGCAAGAGGATTAGAATGAAAAGCTTGTTTTTCCTGTTTCCGGTACTTTGCATCTCAGCCTTTGTCCAAGGCGCGTATGCCCAGCAGACGGCTGCAAGACCGATGGGTTTCATGGCCGGCGTCGACGTGTCCGAGATGGCTAAGTTACAGCAGCATGGGGCGGTATACAAATTGGACGGTGTCCCGCTGGATCCTTTCAAAATCTTCCGCCAAGATGGCGTCAACTGGATGCGCGTAAGGCTGTTTGTGGATCCAAGCGGTGAAGGTCCGCTGTGCAACGACCTGCCCTACACGCTGAAGCTGGCGCGAGAAATAAAAGCTCAAGGTTTTCGCCTGCTCTTGGACTTTCACTACTCTGACACCTGGGCTGATCCAAGCCAGCAGATGACGCCGAAGGCGTGGGCCGGGCTTAGTCACGATCAACTGGTCCTCAAGGTTAAGAGTTATACCAGGGATACACTGCGCTCCTTTGCCGCCGTCAATGCGGCCCCGGATATGGTCGAGATTGGCAACGAGATCACAAACGGAATGCTTTGGCCAGACGGCAGAGTTTCGCCTGCGAGCACCGACAAACTGCAGTGGGCTCACTTTACTGACCTGGTGAAGGCTGGGTCGGAAGGGGCAAGGGATTCGGGTCCTGTAGCCAAGCGACCTCTCATCCTCATCCATGTCGATCGCGGTGGCGACGTAAAGGCAAGCCAGCTTTTCTATGATCATTTGTGTGCTGCTGGCGTCCCGTTCGATGTCATTGGGCTGTCGGATTACCCATGGTGGCAGGGTTCACTATATGACCTAAAGACTAACCTCAACGAATTGGCAGAGCGATACGGCAAACCAATCGTTGTCGTTGAGACGGCTTTCCCTTACGTGCCGCAGAGCATGGAAAAGGATGGCCAAGTTTATAAGGGCAAGGATGCGGTAGATCATGTTCTGCACTATCCACCTTCACCGGAAGGTCAGGCTGAGTACCTGCGCCAAATGACCGACGTTGTCCGCTCAATCCCGAATCAATTGGGCATTGGCATGTTCTACTGGGCAGCTGCCTGGGTCAAAACTGATGGATGGGGCGCGCCTAGTTGGTCGCATGATTGGGAAGAGAGGGCTCTCTTTAACGCGGATGGAGATGCATTGCCAGCCCTAAAAGCCTTGGGTGAAGCAGCCGCTCCGCAAGACTCAAAGAAACTTGGGAATCCCTCTGGGGCCCAGTAATCCGCGCGAAACCGGCCAGCAGGCACTGCCAACCCAATTTGCCTCACGACGATTGGCGTTCCACTAACAAGAGGAGTCTTGTATGAAGCTTCGCCCTTCCATACTTATCTTTTCCTGCTTTATGTCTCTGCCAATTCTAGCGCCCGGTCAACAAGTCGCGCGCACTCCAATCGTGATTAAATCTCCCGAAATGCCAACAGTTCTTTACGGCGCTGCCTACTACCATGAGTACGAGCCCACCGAGCGGTTAGATCAAGACATCGCGATGATGAAGCAGGCAGGCTTTACGGTAGTGCGGATGGGTGAGTCCACGTGGAGCCTCTGGGAGCCGGAAGACGGACATTTTGAGTACGCCTGGATGGATCGAGTGGTCGATGCGATGAACAAGGCGGGAATCCGGGTCATTATGGGCACTCCTACATACTCTATTCCCACTTGGATGTACCAAGAGCACCCTGAGATTCTGGCAAGCCGTATGGGCGGAGGTGAGTCTTCGTACGGTATGCGGCAGAATATGGACGAAAGCAGTCCGGCATTCCGCTTTTACGCGCAGCGGCTTATTCGCAACCTTGTTGAGCACTATCGTGACAACCCTGCGGTCATCGGATGGCAGGTAGACAATGAAACCGGTGACAACGGCGCGGACAATCACGATGTCTTCGCAGGCTTTGTCAATCATCTCAAGAGCAAATTCGGTACGACGGACAATCTGAATAAGGCGTGGCTGCTCAACTACTGGGGTCAGGATGTGAACGGATGGGAGAATATGCCCACGCGCGACCGGGCGCAGAGCACAGGCTACAAACTCGAGTGGTCGCGGTGGGAACAGGCCGAGGTTACGGATTATCTGTCCTGGCAGTCTGGGCTGGTGCGTGAGTATTGTCGCCCCGATCAGTTTGTGACTCACGACTTCTCTGGAGGACTGCATCGCGACGTGAATGAATTCGATGTTTCCAGGGCCCTCGATATTGTGGGTGTCAACGTCTATCACGGCACGCAGGACGACTTCGACGGAGAGCGGCAGGCGCTGCTGGGGGACTTCTATCGCTCCTTGCATCGCGCCAATTATTTGGTAACGGAGACCAACGCGCAGGCTATTGGATGGAGTTCGGAGGAGCAGTTTCCTCCCTATCCGGGGCAGGCGCGCCTGGATGTGTACAGCGATCTTTCCAGTGGCGCGAACATGGTGGAGTATTGGCACTGGGCCACGCTGCACTCAGGCCAGGAAACGTACTGGAAGGGCGTCCTGGGTCACGATCTTGAATCGAATCGCGTTTACCGCGAGATGTCCAGGACCGGCAACGAACTCAAGAGCATCGGGCCTGAGATCGTGAACCTGAAAATAAAGAATCAGGTCGCCATTCTATACAGCGTCGACTCGGCCAATGCGTTGGATTTCATGCCTTTTGCGCCGAAGAATTACACCGATCTGATCGATCAATTTCACAGCATACTGTTCAAATCGAATATCGGAGTGGACTTTATCTTCCCGGAACGGGCCAATTTCTCAGACTACAAGGTGGTCATCGTTCCAGCGCTCTACATTGCGAATGATGCGCTGCTCAAAAAGATTTCGGACTATGTGAAAGCTGGCGGCCGAGTTGTAATGACGTTCAAGAGCGGCTTTGCCGACGAGAATTCGATGGTTCGCGCGGTCCGCGCCCCAGGTCCTTTGCGCGAGGCGGCAGGTATAAGCTACCAGGAGTTTTCCAACCTCAAAAAGCCCATTCAGTTGAAAGACGACCCGTTCCACGTCGGCGATAGCAATCGCGTGATGTACTGGGCGGAAATGATTGAACCGGAACATGCAAAGGCACTCGCCTATTACAACCACCCATTCTTCGGGCAGTGGGCTGCGATTACAGAGAATAGCCTCGGCGGTGGGACGCTCACGTATGAAGGCACTTGGCTTTCCGATGCGCTTCAGAAGAGCGTCTTGCTCAACGTGCTCAAAGAGGCAGGACTCACGAATTCGGATCAGGACCTGCCGTCTGCCGTGCGAGTGAAGCATGGCATCAACGGCTTCGGCAAGCCGGTTCACTACTACTTGAACTACGGTGGAAGCGAAACTTCATTTTCCTACGACTATGCTTCCGGCAAGGATCTGCTTACGAACAACCCGATCAACCACGGTCAGAAAATCACTCTAAAGCCTTGGGATCTCCTTATCGCCGTGGAATAGCATGCCATGGTTCGCCTCTGCTCAGTTGTGAATGGTCGGCGCACATCGCTGCGAGCGGTGCCTTGATTGGTGTGAACCTTGAAACGCTTAATCGCCACAACTCTAACTTTTGATAGATGTGCTTTGAATTGTGCGAAGCGTATATTTCCGCGTTGTTGGAAGTTGGAAGTGTCTACTCGGATTGTACCTTTTGATCAGAAGAAGTTCAGAAGGAAACTCCTTCAAAGTTTCTGACCGGAGGGAAGTCGAGACGCATCGCTGACTCCAAAGCATGACCAGATTTCACACGAGGAAGAGCATGGAGGAATCTGGATCGCCAATCGCTTCTTGAAAGGAAGGCTTTTATGAATTACGCAGAATGTCATCCAAAAATTGGAGGAACCCCGTTCCTTTGCCTTTGGGCGTTGTTGAGCGCGGTACTAACGCTCTCCATAACGCCGAACTGCAAGGCTCAGACATCTACTGCAGATCTTGCGGGATCGGTTTCTGACCCGGCGGGCGCTGTAATCCCTGAAGCCCAGGTCATGATCACAAACCTTGCAAGCGGGGACATCCGTAGAGCGTCGAGCAATACTAGCGGAGAATTCACTATCGCTGGACTTCAGCCGGGCACTTACACCCTCGATGTCTCCCACAACGGATTTGAGCATTACAAAGCCGAAGGGCTCGTCCTGCATGTTGGCGACAGGAAGGCGATCCAAATCAAACTGCAGATCGGCTCGGTGAGCGAAACCGTTTCGGTGAATGCTGCCGAATCGCTAGTCACTTCAGAGGCGGGAGATGTCTCCGCGGTAATCGAGAGTCAGTTTGTGCAGAACATGCCGTTGAACGGCAGAAGTCTCCAAAATCTAATCTTGCTCATCCCGGGCGCCATCACGAACAGTCCGCAAAGCACAAGCTCTCTGAATGGACAGAGCGGTACCCTCAGCGTCAACGGGCAGGGTTCCTCCTCGAATGGATTCATGGTGGATGGAATCAGTGCAAATGTGAATGCAGGCAATACACAGGGATTTTCCAGTTTGGCGAGCGCTGGCGCCGCACCCTCTGCCACCGCCGTCGGAACGACTCAGAGTATTGTGCCGCTCGATGACCTGCAGGAATTCCGAATCGCGACCTCGAGCTACGCAGCGGAATACGGTCGTTACTCGGGAGCACAAATCTCTTTGACGACGCGTTCCGGCTCAAAGGAAGTTCACGGATCAGCCTTCGATTACCTTCGCAATGACGTGTTTGATGCGAACGATTGGTTCAATAACTATTATTCGGTCAAGCGGCAGCCATTGCGTCAGAATGATTTTGGAGGAACATTCAGCGGCCCAGTTGTCCTTCCTCGCATTTATGACGGGCGCACCCGGACCTTCTTCTTTGGGGATTACGAGGGACTTCGATTGACCCAGCCCATAGCCGCTTACCCGTCCTATGTTCCCGACGCGACACTTCGAGCCTCAGCAGGAAGTACAAATCTGGGCGCATTGCTTAACGCGTTTCCAGCGGCAAACGGTGCCGATTTGGGTGACGGACTTGCCGTGTTCACGAATGCATACTCATCAACGGGATCGATTGATTCGTACAACGTGCGTGTAGATCACTCTCTAAGCGACAACGAAAAAGCCTTTTTTCGGTTCGCTTATACGCCTTCCAACACACTGCAAGAGTCTCTAGCACAAAGAACCACGTCAAATCAAAACACGCGCAGTTATACGTTCGGTCTCACGAGTGTTTTCTCACCCAGTGCAACCAATGAACTACGCGCCAATTTTAGCTATAACCTTGGAGATCAGATTGGCGCATATTGGCAACAGCCAGGCGCCACCCCGACAGATTTGCTTACAATGTTCGGCTATCCAGGCTCAGTTAATCGCTACTACGCGGGAGTTTCTCTCGATTTCACCCAATCAACGGGCATCTCCACGTTCGATGGTTCGAACATGGAACATCAATTCAACGTGGTCGACTCCTTTACTCTCACTCATGGAGCGCATCAGTTTAAGGCGGGTCTCGACCTGCGCAGACTAGCCTCGACTGCTCTTGCGGCGAGTCCAAATCTCGGCTATTACTACTACTCGGCCGCGAGTGTGGCTGCTAACCAGTTCGACTATTCATACATCTACACATTCTCAAACCTTTACCCTCGGTATTGGAGCTTCGCATCGTTCGTCCAGGATGAATGGCATGTTTCCTCGAACCTGCATTTATCATACGGCGTAAGATGGGAGCTGGATCCGCCACCGACCTCGCGTCAAGGATCTTTGCCCTACGCTCTGACAAACCAGGAAAACCCAACAGAGATTGGCCTTGCGCCGCTCGGAACACCCATATTTGACACGCAGTACACCAATCTTGCCCCACGTCTCGGCTTTTCCTATGGGATGCGCCCGCACGCGGGTCATGAGACGGTAATTCACGGAGGAATCGGAGTTTTCTATGACCTCGTTACCGATTCCTGGGATATACTCGCAGATTACTATGGACCCGGCTTCTCGGCCGGAGAAAGCTACTGCGCAGCCTCCTACTGCACAGCTCAACTTCCCTCTTACAATCTTCCGGTTCCGGTCGCAGACCGCATTCCGGTGCTCGTCCAGCCTCCTATTCCGCCTTATCGCCAGTCCTATGCAATCCCGCCGCACCTAGCTTTGCCGTGGTCGCTGCAATATAACCTTGCAGTTCAGCAGAATCTTGGTGCATCGGACGCTCTGACCGGATCCTACGTCGGCTCTCTCGGGCGGAAAATTATCGGAAACATCGAGAGCTACATCTACCCGGTGAATCCAGACTTTACTTATATTCTGGCCATGGGAAACTACCTGCAGGCGAACTATAATTCTGCTCAGGTACAGTATCAACATCAAGGTTCACACCACCTGAATGTATTTGCAGGATATACATGGCAGCATGCGATAGGAGAGCAGCAGGTGAATAACTACGGTGCTTACGTACGAACGAACAGCGGCAATGGGAACGGCAGATACGCAGAGGATGTTCGCCAAGTTGCCAACGCCGCGCTGACCTGGGAGGTTCCCACTCACATCCAGAACAGGGCGGGGAAGTCGATCACGGAGGGTTGGGGAACAGATCTTCGCTTCTTCACGCGAACCGGATTTCCATTGCTTCTTAACAGTCCTCAACAGGCGACCCCTGAAGCAGGCGGTAGCAGTGTTTCCTGGGGTTTGAACTACGTGGCCGGAGAGCCGGTCTATATTCATTCCTCACATTTGCCGGGTGGAAAGCAGCTGAATCCCGCTGCATTTACATCTGCGGCTGCTGGAGACAATGGCAATGTACCTCTAAACTATTATCGCGGATTTGGAATGAACCAGGTGGATTTTGCTCTGAGGCGGAACTTCAAAATTGTTGATAGAGCTAGTCTCCAGTTCCGCGCAGATGAGTTCAATATCTTTAATCATCCGAACTTTGGCACGATCGACACGAACTCCGGTGATCCGACGTTTGGGCAAGCTACGAACATGCTCGCTACCGGCCTTGGAGGAATGAGCGCGCAATACCAAGCAGGAGGAGCAAGGTCGATGCAGTTTATGCTCAAGCTTGTTTTCTAGAATAGGCCTTCAGCGCGTAGGTATATATGTGGAGGTTCCGCCGCTGAGCCTCCACGTATTGTTTGCGACGATCGGTCTGAGATAAAAGAGCGAAGCAGGTTGAGTCCGTTTACGCAGCCGGACTATTTGTGGAGGAGGGATTGGCGAAGAGTCATTCATTTAAAGTGTTGCTGGCTTATGCGGTCTTATTGGCATCTTCGGTTGTATCCATTTGTCAAAAACCGATTAGAGACAATCTGAGATTGGAAGAGGTTCCTGCGCACGATCCCTGGGTAGTTGCGGATAGAAAAAACAATACTTATTACCTTTATGTGAACTCCGATCCGTCCTATAGCGGCGATCATCGCTGCGGAGTTGTGACCTATAGGAGCAAGGATCTGGCGACTTGGTCGGGTCCATACCTGGTCTTCGAGGTGCCCACCAATTCTTGGGCCAATCCCATCCAGGGCGTATGGGCGCCTGAGGTGCATTTTTACAACGGCAAATACTATCTGTTTGCGACCCTCAACAATTATGACAAGGCGCTACCTTTTGAGGGTAGCCAGGAGACAGACCCGGCTGCGCATCAAGTTCATATACACATCACTTACCTTGGCACCGGCCCGCACCTGAGAGGAACTCAGGTGTTCGTCAGCGACTCACCCGAAGGCCCCTTCAAGGTCATTGCAGACAGGCCGATCCCACCCTTCGACTATATGACGCTCGACGGCACTTTCTATGTAGAAAACGGAACTCCCTACATGATCTATGCTCATGAGTGGCAGCAACTCTGGGATGGAGCCATGGAAGCTGTTCAGATGAAGGCCGATTTGTCTGGCTCGGTGGGGAAGCCATTTTATCTCTTCAAGGCATCCGATGCTCCATGGCTTGCTGGCCCTCACGATACGTTCAATACTCCGCAGAACTATGTCACAGACGGTCCCGAATTGTACCGAACACGCACCGAAAAACTCCTAAGAACTCGTTGAAATTCGCGTGATTGCAGCGTCTTTCCTGGCGATTTTCGTTTTGTCTTGTTCGAAATCCGTTTGAAGTGCGGTTCTGGCCAGTGTTTATAGGGGTTTGCGGGCCTCAGGGAGTCATCCCCGACGCCCGCGACCATGGTTCAGGCACACTGCTCCCTGAGCGTTTTCGTTGGTTGAT
>Ga0182013_10000763_pt1 | contig 44844 bp, 42 predicted proteins | sample 612S2MmetaG_FD_120487 | JGI IMG/M metagenome (GOLD analysis project Ga0182013, IMG submission 120487) | Permafrost microbial communities from Stordalen Mire, Sweden - 612S2M metaG | ecosystem: Environmental > Terrestrial > Soil > Wetlands > Permafrost | place: Sweden: Stordalen | collected... | reverse complement strand
TTCAGTCTGCTGGGTCGAGACTTTCCAGAAACCTCGTCGTCTTCGGTTGAAGCTGAAACCGCTTGCTGACGCGCGCGGCTCGGAAACGCAATCCGCCGATACCGAGCCGCGACCGTGAGGGAGTGGTCCCACTGACGAACGCCCCCAGAGACGCTCCCGATAGGGACCGTCCCTGCTCTTCTCGACCCGGCGCGCCGAGATGAGTCAGTCTCGGCGCTGCAGACTAAAGTCCGCGCCACGTCAGTCAGCGGCCATCGTGAAATAGAAGGTCGATCCCGCGCCGGGGGTCGATTCGACCCACATTCGCCCGCCATGCCCCTCGATGGCTTTCTTGCAGAATGCCAGCCCCAGTCCGTTCCCGGGGTAGTCTTTTCCGTGCAGGCGCCTGAAAGCCTCGAAGATTCTACCCTGGAATGCGGGCTCTACACCGGGACCGTTGTCCGCCACCGAAAATACCCAATCGCGATCCACCCGCCTGGATGAAATATGAACCCGCGGAGAAGCCGCCCCGCAGAATGCGATGGCATTCCCGATCAGATGCCGCAGCACCTTGGTCAGTATTTCGAAGTCTCCAGTCACCGCCGGCAAAGGGTCATGGGTGACGACTGCGCTTCGTTCGGTTATCTGCTTGCCGGTGAAGAGGAGCGCCTGGCGCAGGGCCGCCTCCATGTCTGTCCGGGTGGACAGCCGGTCGGCATCGGCCGTGGCCCAGTAGTCCACCACGTCGGCGAGCAGGGACTGCATGTCGGCCGCGCCTTCCTGAATGCGCCCGAGGTATACGCCGGCGTCGGAATCGAGCCGGCTGGCGTACGTTTCGGACATCAATTGGCTGTACGAAGCGATATCCCGGAGAGACTGGCGCAGATTGTGAACCGCCATCGAAACGAACTCCTCAAAGTCCGCGTTCGCCCGGTCCAACTGCTGGCGCAGCCGTTCGATCTCGTCTTCCGCGCGGCTTTGGTCAGTGTTTCCCATTGTCACTCCGCGCGCCGGGAGGGGGGATTGTGAATTTGAAAGTAGACCCCCGGCCGGGTTCCGATTCCACCCAGATTCGTCCGCCCTGGCGCTCGACCACTTTTTTGCAAATCGCCAGACCGATCCCCGTTCCGGGAATGTCGCTTCCGTGCAGGCGTTTGAACATGCCGAACACCCGCTCGGCGTCTTGCGGGTCGATGCCGATGCCGTTGTCGCGCACCGCAAACCGCCACCCTTCGCCGTCCCGTTCCGCCGAGACGTGGATTTTCGGGGTTTCCTTGTCTCTGTACTTAATCGAATTGGAGATGAGGTTCTGGAAAAGCTGCATCAGCAAAACCTCTTCGGCCGCCACAGTCGGCAGTGGGTCCGAAGTTACTACGGCGCCGCTTTCCGCGATGGCCGCCTGTAGATTGAATAACGTCTTAGCCAGAACTGCGCCGCAATCGATCGAGGCGAGCCTTTCCCGTTCCCGCTCGCTAACCTCCCAGTACGCCAGCAGGGCTTTCAACAAGGCCTCTATCCGAAGGGCGCCCTGCACGGAATAGGAGATGAACTTGTCCGCGTCCCGGCCCAGCTTGCCGTCATATTCCTGCGCCAGGAGCTGCGTAAAGTTCACCACCATCCGCAGGGGTTCCTGCAGGTCGTGCGTGAGCGCATAGGCAAAATGCTGCAGTTCGGCGTTGGTTGTCTGGAGCGCGTCCTCGGCCTGCTTGCGCTCGGTAGTGTCTTCGATCGCCAGCAGGATGGTCCGCGCCTGCGCATTCGGATTGAAGATCTCGCTGGCATTGAGGCACATCACTTTCCGCCCGACGCGATCGAATTCGTGAGTTACTTCAAAGTCGCGGAATGTCGAATGCGCGGGGAGAATGTTCTCCAGCAGTTCGCGCAGTTTGGGAATATTCCATTGTCCGTTCCCCAGGTCGTAAATCAGACGCCTTTCCGTCTCCCCGGACGCGGACTGGAACGTTTCATAGAAAGTCTTATTGGCTTTGACCACCTGCAGATTCTGGTTCAGGATCACCAGGGGCTCGCGCACGGTCTCTACGATCGCCTCGGCGAAGTCCTGACCGCGTTTGGCGGCATCGATATCGGTCAACACCATCACGGCGCCGTCGGTTTTGCCATCCGGCCCCGCGGTGGGCAGAACGCGCAGCGAATACCAGCAGCCGTGCGAGTCGCGGATATCGCGCGGTGTCCGGTTGCGGCCCTCCATGGCATCCTGCAGCAACCGCCGCAGGTCGGGCAATTCCACCTGAGGCTGAAAATCGGTGATCGGCCGTCCGACATCGGAGGCGATCAGGTTCAACATGGGTTCAATGGCGCGCGTAAAGCGGCGGATGCGCAGGTCCCGGCCAACCATTACCAGGGGTATGCTGATGCTCTCCAGAAGATTGGCCAGGTCCCGGTTGACCTTGCTGAATTCCACGTTGCTGGTCTTCAGCTCTTCGTTCAGGGTGTTCAGTTCTTCGTTGGCCGATTCCAGCTCTTCCTGCGCGGTTTCCAGTTCCTCATTGCCCGCTTGCGCCTCTTCGTTAGCCGCCCGCAGCTCTTCCAGAGTACTGGCATTATCTTCCACGATGGATTGCAGGTACTCTTTGGTCGCTACCAGTTCGCGATGCAGCCGGGCGCTGTCTCCGTTGCTCTGCTGCGCCGGCTTGCGCCGCGCCCTCGGGCCGCCGTTCGGCCGCGCCTCTTCGAACTTGACCAGGAAATAGCGGTCTGCGGAAGAAGGCGACCCCCGGAAAGGGATGACCTTGATGGTGACGTCTTGCAATTGGCCACCGTCCTCGATCCGGAAGCCGCCTTCCTGGGCTACGGCGTTGGTTCGCCGGGCAGTTCGGATCGCCTTACCCAGGCCGGCAATCAAGCCTTCGCGCGCCAGTTTCAAGAGATTCTGGGTCGGCTCTCCCGGCGAAAGCTCGAGGTACGGCGCGGTGCGGCCCCGCACCTCAACGATGTTCATCTGGTCGTCGACGATGACGCCCGGGGGAGCATACTCGGCCAGCGCCAGCCGGTCGGCTTCCCTCTGTACGTCGAGGGCGGTTCCGCTGCCGGCAACTCTCTCGCGGAGATCCACCCGGCTTTCCGTTCGGCGGCCTTCGCTCAGCGGCAGCGTTGGCGTGCTCGCGGCTGCCCGCAAACAATAAATCTTGTGGCTCTTCTCAACTTGATGAAATGAGTCGGAAAGCCCCCCGATACTTTCCGAAGGGCCGAGCACCAGGAAGCCCTTCGGCTTGAGGGCGTACTGCAGGGTTGACCAGACCTTGCGTTGCAATACGTCTCCCAGGTAGATCAGCACGTTGCAGCAACTGATCAGGTCCAGCTTGGAGAAAGCCGGGTCCTGCGCCAGATTGTGCCTGGCAAAAACACACATGTCGCGGACGTCCTTCGCAATCTCGTACCCGCGATCCGATCGGACGAAGAAGCGGGCCAACCGCTGCGGCGAGACATGCGCCAAGGCGCCACCCGCGTATGTGCCGGAGCGGGCTTTCTCGATGGCGGTTTCGCTGAGATCGGTAGCGAAAATCTCGATCGGAAAGTGGACTTTCGCCTCGTCGAAGAATTCCATCAAGCAGATGGCGATGGAATACGCCTCCTCGCCCGAGGCGCACCCGGGAACCCAGATCCGGATGGGATCCTCGGGCACTCGATTCTCTATCAGCGCGGGGAATACAAGCTTCTTCAGTTCCTCGAAGACCGCCGGTTCCCGAAAGAATGCCGTGACGGTGATAAAACAGTTCTCGCACAGCGCGTTGGCTTCGTCGCGGTTCTGCTCGAGATCCCGGCTGTAGTTTTCCAGCGTGTCGAATCCGCGGAGGGTCATGCGACGCTTGATGCGCCGCGCCAGGGTGCCGTGCTTATAGTGCGTGAAATCCACGCCGGTGGCGCTCCGCACCAGCCGGAGTATCCTGGCTAATTCCGCGTCCTCCGGCTGCTCAACGGCATCCGGAGATTCGGCCGGCGCTTGCGCATCGCGCGCCAAGGCCACCAGTTGCAACGCGATTCCGGCCGGCGGCAGGACATAATCCACCACACCCGCGGCGATGGCGCTTTTCGGCATGCCGTCGAACTTCGCGGTTCGCGTATCCTGAGCGAAAGTAATGCCGCCCGCGGCTTTGATCGCCTGCAGGCCCCGCGTGCCATCGGATGCGGTACCCGATAGAACGACGCCCAGGGCCTTGCTGCCGCGATCCGCCGCCAGGTCGCGGAGAAAAGCGTCTATCGGCATATTGCAGCCATCCACCGGCCGTGGCGGAGTGTGCAGAGCCCCGGCGGAAAAACCCAGATTGCAGCGCGGCGGAATCACGTAAATGCGATTCGCCTCAACCCGAGTCTCGCCGGTCACTTCGGCGACGGGCATTTTGCTTTCCTTGGAAAGCAACTCCGTAAGATGGCTCTCGTGCTTGGGATCGAGGTGCTGAATCAGCACGAATGCCATGCCGGTATCGTCCGGCAGATGGCTGATTAGCTCCGTGAACGCCTCCAGCCCGCCGGCGGAAGCGCCTATCCCGACGATTGTGGGACAAGTGCTCTCGGCGCGTTCTTCCTGGGCTGGTACTACTGCCGCCGCCGAGACCGAAGAATGCATCCGACTACTCCCGGTCTTCTTTGCCACTCACCACCATTACCTTTCCCTGAACGAAAAACCAGAGCACGCGCATGGCCACTCTTTCAAGCGGCACCGCTCCCTCGCGGCCGCGGCTCAGAACGTGGTGGAAATAATGAGCCGGGCCAAAAGGGCGCCCCGCAAGCGAGGGGTGCATTGTAGCGCCATCAGCCGGTCTTGGCGACCGGCAGCAGATCCTTGATGATTTTGCCGATCTCCATGAATTGAGGCAGCCCGGAAGGTTTGGGGATGAACTGAGAAACTCCCAGGTCTTTGAGCAGCGATTCGTCTCGCCGGGACCGGGAGGAACTCCACACGCATACCGGAACGCCTGCCAGGTGGGGGGCGTTGCGGATTTCGTGCAGGATGTCTTCGCCGGTGTATTTGGACAGGTTCAGATCCAGCAGGATCAGGCTGGGGATGGCCGCGTCCATATAGGCCCCCTGCTTGCGGATGAAAGCGAGCGCGTCGCCGCCGTTCAGCAGGTGGACCAGCTCGAATGGGAAATCCTGCCTCTTGAGCGCCCTATCGAGAAGGAAGACATCCGAGTCGTTGTCCTCTATCACCAGGATTCGGGCGGCGATCGTAACCGACACGTGTTTCAAACTTACTCCCCGGCGGCCGGCCTTAGCGGGCCGTCTTTATCATTTCACATCTGGTGGCGGCACCGCTTGCGATGACACCTGTCTTGCCCGTACGATCCATCGCTTGGGCGCCGGTCCGACGAAGTAGAAAGGGTAACAGGTTACCAGCGTCAACACGTTCTCGCCTGACGGAGCGAGTACGCCTACATTCTCCGGATCCACAATTCTCAGCGATACAACTTGGTACTTGAAATTGCTTGCCGGCGTTGAGACTTGAATCTCATCGTCGATCTTTACATCCTTCAGCTGACGAAAAAGCGTGTCGCGATGCCCGGCGAGTCCAACATTGCCGTCCTCACCTGGCAGCGCCGTGCCCGGAATATGTCCGACGGCGCGCCGGAGACTGATTCTGTCGACCCCTTCGACCACCACCACCGAAAGAGCGAGCCGCGGAATCTCGATCCGGCCAATCAAACTGCCCTCCGCGGCACGCATGGCCTTCGGCAAGGTAACGGACACCGTTTGCGGAGTCACCAGTCCCGCCGCGCGCCGATCGCGCTGCAGCCGGTCGAGATCCCTGGCCGCGCGCCTCTGGAAAAGCCAGGCGTCCGTCAGGGCGAATCCGCAATAGCCGATCAGCAAAATGCCGCAAACAAGGAGCACCCGCTGGGCCCATTTCAGGATCTTCCTGAGCGCCTCCTTGCCCACGATCACTTTCACTTGACGCCCTGCCCGCCACCAAGCCCGGGTTCGCCGCCGGCAATGTAGCCGGTGCGGGTACGCACGGAGAGTTTGCCCTGACCTTTGGTCCGGACAACTACCCGAATGGAACGATAAGAACCGTCCGGAGCCGGGTTGCTGGGAGCATATCCGATAATGTACTGATGGCGAATGTCGCGGGCGATGCGCTCGCAGTTGGCCACTACTTCCTCGAGCTTTCCGGGAAGAAAAGCTTCGCCGCCCGTCGCCCGTGCTAGGCGATTGAGCACGCCCGGATTCTTTTCCTCATCGTCCTGGTCGAACACGCCTATAGTGTAAATGACAGCGCTGGACCGCTCGGCGAGCTTCATGACCTCGTCCAGCTTGCGCCGGCTCGCATTGTCTCCGCCATCGCTGACCACGATCAGCACTTTCTTGTCCCGGCTGGCTGTTTCGAGTTGCTCCAGCGCTTTGGCGATCGCGTCATATAGAGCCGTCTGGCCTCTGGCCGATTGGTCCGAGATCGCGTATTCCAGTTCGGCGGCGCTATCGGTGAAGCGGATCGAGGGGGGCAATCCCAGCGACGCAATTTCGTTGAAGTTGACGACGAATATCTGGTCTTCCCGATTGCTGGATCGCACGAAGGCCCGGGCAGCGGCCGTCACCTCAGCGAGCTTCGGCCGCATACTGGTGCTGTGGTCGATCACCAGCCCCACGGCAACCGGGATGTCTTCATTTTTGAAGAGCTGGATGTGTTGCGGGACACCGTTCTCGTAAACCTGAAAATCCTGCTCGCCCAGGTTGCTGACGAGGGTGCCTTGCCGGCCGGTCACGGTGGCGTGCAACACCACCAGGGGAACATCCACTGAGATTCGGAACGAACCCGCGGCGGGGTCTTGCACAACAGTTGGCGCCTGGTATCCGGCGTAGACAATCAGGACCATCAGGAGGAGAGCTGCGAGACGGATGGCTTTCGAGACATAGCGCTTCGTCCTCATAGCTCCTCGCCTTCCGATTTCGTCTCTCCCGGACCAAACGGTCCGAAGCTCTGCACTTCGATTGCCAAAAACAAAAGAGTTAGCGAACCCGGCCGGACCAAATGGTCCGCCACGCGATTTCGCCTCCGTCCTCGGGCCGCCGGGCTGAATTGCCTCGGCGGCGACACTACCCTCTGCGGGGCTTAGTCAGTTACACAATGCGCTTCTGCAGGAGCCCTAGGCCCAGGGCTCCGCCCAAAGCCAGCAGTCCGAAGAGCGCGATCAGCGGCAGGGTGCTCGAAGTAGTTGGGAGCACGGCTGCTACCGGCGCGGCGTCCGGCGTAAGTTCCGGTGTCGGCGGAGCGGTCACCACGGCAGCCAGTTCCGCCACTTCACCCGTCGGCTGAAGTACCTTGACGGGCGCCTGCTTCATTTGTACGACCACCGGCTCGTTCGCCGCTACGATCGGCTGTTGGACTTCCACCGGAATCTCCGTTTCGGTAAAAAGAACAGGCGTGTTGGTTGTCTTGGCCAGCTCGATTGCCCGAGCCTTGGGATAAACGAATTCCTCGCCCCAGTTTCTGCCAGGGTAGAACCAAGCCCGGAGTGCTTCCGGCTCGCCGGCCGGCCGCTCCCGGAAAGTAACTACGGTCTTGCCGGTCGCATGGAGGCGATAATTCGGAATCGCCAGAATGGTGGCGTAGACTGTTTTCTCGTCCGCGCTGAAGATCTGGACGATGTGGCGGTCGGACTGGGAGTCCAGGATTTTGAAGATGTAGGTGCCGGCTGGTAACACCGCCCATCCCTGCAGGTGAACTCCCGGAATCTCCACCGGCCCGCTGAATGTGATCTTGGTTTTCCGGTTCCACTCGTCGGCTTTCGCGGCTGGTGAGAATACTGCGCCCATCAGCGCGAAGCTAAACACGGTCGTTGTTACTACTCTCAAAATACTCATCTGTTACTTCTCCTTTTGCATTAGAAAGTCTGTGCGACCGGCTCGTCCTGTTATCGGACACCTTGCCTTTGCGGCCCTCCGCCAGCCGGTCACACGTGGGAAGGGGAGCACTCCGAGGTCCATCGCATAGTTCGCTGCTTGCGGGCCCACACTTGCCGCCTGGAGGGATGCGCAATAGGTGCAGCTTCGGTGGACGAGGTGCGGAATTCGCAGGCGCACCGAGGCGTTGAGCCTCTCCTCAGGTCCAGGCAAGGACACTATTGGCCACGGCTGCACACGGATAAGAAAACCAGCTTGGTCTTTATCCGTGTCCATCTGTGGCCAAATCTTTTTTTTGCGAAGCTAGGCTCAGCCTAAACGCCTCGCGGCCCTCGAAATTGTGGGCGACTTCATGAGGCCGGCCAGAGTCTTGAGCGGGTCCTTGGCGGGATGACGGCCACGCCGCAACTTAGTAAATACCCGGTTGCGGAATCGAGTGAGGTATGGATCGTACGGCGCTCTGCGCCGGTTGGGGCAATAGCACCGTGCGGCGCATATCCGGCGCCGGACGTTCCCAGCAAACCTGGTGCCGCCGCCCGCACGTCCGGCATTCGTACTGTCCATGCGAGGGCCACATTGGATTCTTATGCATTAACTTGCACCAGCGGTCTGCGATTCGTGTTTGGGTCGGTTTCATAGATCCACCTTCCTTGGCTGTGGCACGTTTGCCCCCGTTCGGTTTCGCCCGGCTTACGGTGCGAGCCTGCGCTTCGGCGGCGCCGGATGGCGAAAGGTGCATCTCCAACAGCAGATTCTGCACGTGCAGCGTGGCGTCCTACCGCGCATCTCTGCTGCGCGGCGGCCTGGCGCCTTGGCCCCGCTCGTGCACAAGCGCAGACGACACTTCCAACAGGAGAGCACTAAATGGCAAGGAACACATCGGTAATGGGTATCTATCCGAATCGCGCAACCGTTTCGGAGGCCCTCAACACTCTGAATAAAGCCGGGTATCGGCCGGCGGACATCTCGGTCCTGTCGTCTGACAACGTAGGCTCGAAGGATTTCGCGCACGTGAGGCAGAACAAGGCGCTGCAGGGAGCGGCCATCGGAGCGGCAATCGGCGCGGTGGTTGGCGCTGCATTGGCTTGGCTGGTATCTACTCAACCGGTGACGGTCACGGCCTTAGCGCCGCTCGCGTCTGCCGGTGCGGTCCTGGCTGCTATTGCCGGGGCGGGCGCCGGCGGAACATTGGGCTGGATCGTCGGCTTGCTGGCGGGCCTGCGTTTGACTGACTATGTTGCCAAACGGTACGCGGGCCGAATGCTGCACGGCGGGATTCTGCTATCCGTTCACTGCGACACGCCGGAGTGGTGCGACCGTGCGAGGAAGACTTTGAAGGATACCGGCGCCCGCGATATCTCCGCCGCCGTGGAAAGCACGGCCGACTATGGCGCCACGGATAAGCCGACGGAGCGGGCGCCCATATCGGTTGCGGTTCGCGCCGAAGCGCCCATCCCACCGGCCCCGGCTCGTGTCGAAGCGCCGGTGCTCCTTACGCCGGTTCGTGTCGAGGGGCCGGTCCTGGTGACGACGGAAGACGTTCCGGTGGAAATCAAATAGAACACCGCGGCCGGAGCGAGCGCGGACGGTGGTCTGCGTGCTTACTCGATAGTGACTTTAACGGAGACCAAGAAATGCAGCTCATTCGATCTACCAGCGCCGTCGCCTTGCTTCTGATTGTCGGGGCGATCGGTGTATTGTCCGCGCAGGAGAAGGAAGGCCAGGGCAAGCCGCCAGAAAAACAGGCCCAGCCAGCTCAGCAGAAGCAGGCGCAACCGCAGCAGCACGCGCAGCCCGCTCAGCAGGATCAGCGCAAGGCCGAGCCTGCGCAACAAAAGCAAGCGCAACCCCAGCAGCACGCGCAACCCGCTCAACAGGCTCAGCGCAAGGCCGAACCTGCGGAGCAGAAGGCACAACCGCAGCCGCACGCTCAACCCGCTCAACCCGCTCAACAAGCGCAGAGGAAGGCCGAACCTGCGCAGCAGAAGCAGGCGCAGCAGCCGCACGCGCAACCCGCGCAACCCGCTCAACAGGCGCAGAGGAAGGCCGAACCTGCGCAGCAGAAGCAGGCGCAGCAGGCGCAGCAGCCGCACGCGCAACCCGCGCAACCGGCTCAACAGGCGCAGAGGAAGGCCGAACCTGCGCAGCAGAAGCAGGCGCAGCAGCCGCACGCGCAACCCGCGCAAGCGCAGCAGCGGACCCCGCAGGCCCAGCAGAAGCAACCGGTTCAGCAGGCGCAGCGAACCCAGCCGGCCGTGCAACAGGAGCAACCGCAGCGCAGCCAGCAGCAAGCGTCAGCGTGGCAACAAAAGAAGGGCTGGGCGCCGCAGGGCGCATGGCAGGCGCACAGCACGTGGCAGCAGGACGGCAGTCAGAGTTGGGGCAGCGACCATCGAACCTGGGGGCAACGCGGGGGCTATGGCGGTTCCTACATTCCCCAGGCCGCCTTTAATCTTTCGTTCGGGAGCCGACACTCGTTCCGGATGAGCAGTCTTCCCACAATGTATGAGGGATATCCGCGCTTCGCATACGGCGGCTATTCGTTCCTGTTGGTGGATCCTTTCCCGGGAACCTGGGCCGCAAACTGGTACGACAGCGATAACCTTTACATCACCTATAACAACGGGTACTACCTTTACGACAGCAGGTATCCGGACGTCGGACTGGCGATTACCGTCGTCCTGTAATTGACCGATGCCCGCGGTCAAAATAGAACGGCACCGTAGCGCGCGCGTAGGCTGGCTGCGCGCTTCGGTGTTAGGCGCGAATGACGGGATCCTCTCGACGGCGAGTCTGGTGCTCGGTGTCGCGGCGGCACATGCCACTCACGGCAGCGTGATGGTCGCGGGCGTCGCGGGCTTGGTGGCCGGGGCGATGTCGATGGCGGCCGGAGAATATGTCTCCGTGCATTCGCAGGCGGACACGGAGAAGGCCGATCTCAAGCTGGAGCGGGCGGAACTGAAGTCGGACGACGCGGGAGAGCACCGGGAACTGGCCTCCATCTACGTGGCTCGCGGGCTCGATCGCAAGCTCGCCAACCAGGTTGCCGTCCAGCTCATGGCCCACGACGCCTTAGGCGCACATGCTCGCGATGAACTCGGGATCTCTCCGGCTTTCACGGCGCGCCCGATTCAAGCCGCGCTGGCTTCGGCCGCCAGCTTCGCCGTCGGGGCGGCCATGCCTCTTGCGGTCACGGCTATAGCTCCGGCCGCGGGTCTGATCCCACTGGTCGCTACAACTTCCCTGCTATTCCTGGCGCTGCTCGGAGGGTTGGCCGCACGCGCTGGGGGCGCCGGTGTGTCGCTGGGCGCGGCACGCGTCACCTTTTGGGGTGCTCTCGCCATGGCGGCGACAGCGGGCGTAGGAGCCTTGTTCGGGACCGCCGCGGCTCACTGATACTTTTCCACCATCACGAAGGTAATGTCGTCGTTTTGTACCGTTCCCTGAGTGAATTCCTCGACGGCCTTCAAGAGTTGCCTCTCGATCGCGTGACTTCCCGCAGGCGCCTCTTGCCGGATGACCTGCAAGAGCCTTTGCTCGCCGAACATTTCCTGTTGCGGATTTTGCGCGTCGGTAACGCCATCGGAGATCACCACCAGAATGTCCCCCTGGCCGAGCTGGAAGGGGCGGGATTCAAAAGTGGCTTCCTCGAACATCCCCAGGAAAAACGCCTCGGAGAACAGTTTTTGAATCTTCCCGGTAGCGGCGCGGAACAAATAGGCCGGATTATGTCCCGCGCTGATGAACTGCCCCGTGCCTTGCCGGTTCTGCAGAAAAAGAAAGAGCGTGACGAACTGTCCCGGTAGCGACTTTTCGCAAAGGAGCCGGTTCACTCGCGCCAACACCTCCCGCGGTTGCGTCCCCGAGTGGAATTCCATGCTGAGCGCCCCCAGCACCATGGAACTTAACAAAGCGGCGGACATTCCCTTCCCGGAAACATCGGCCAGGACACCCATCCAATCTCCCGAACCCAATTTCAGGAAGTCGTAGAAGTCGCCTCCCACATAGCGCGTGGGAGCGTTATAAGCGCGGACGCGGTAATTCTCAAACTGGGGCACACAACAGGGCAGCAAGCTCTTCTGAGTCTCCTCCGCCAAGGCCAATTCCTGCTCGCTTCTCTGTTGCTCTTCCAGGGTTTTGAGCCGAATCACCTCGCGGCTTCGCTCCAGTTCCCGGACCGTTTCTTCCAGCCCCCGGTGCAGCAGGCGCACTTCCAGGATGTTATGGACGCGCGCCCGCAGCTCAGCCAGGTCGAACGGCTTGCTGACGAAATCCTTAGCTCCGGCTTCGAGAGCGCGCAGTTTGTGCGCCGGCTGGGCAGTGATCACCAGGACCGGAAGATAGCCGTCCCGCTCGACTTCCTTCAGACCCTCCATCACCTGGAATCCATCCATGCCGGGCATTTGGAGGTCGAGCAGGATAAGGCAATAACGGTTCTGCCGGTGGAGTTCGCAGACCTCGTTCGGATTGGTCGTCGAGTCGATGGAAGTGTACCCGGCGATCCGCAGCATGCCCTCCAGCAGGCTGACATTGGCGTGCTGATCGTCCACCACCAGGATTCGCGCGCCCAGGATTTCGGCTGGGCTAACCATGGCGGGCGAATTCCATAACGGCATCCAGCGTCTGCATGAACTCATTCACCTTGATCGGTTTGGTGAGATAGCGGAAGAACCCGGCCTGCAGGCCCTTCTCGATGTCGCGCGGCATGGCATTGGCGCTGAGGGCAACCACCGGAATGTGCGCCGTCTCCGGATCTTCGCGAAGAATTTTCAAGGCTTCGATGCCACTGATGCCGGGCAGATTGATGTCCATCAGGATGACCTCCGGCCGATTGGCGCGCGCCAGCTGGATACCGCGAGTTCCGTCGGTCGCACTGAGCAGGCGCATATCCGGGCGGCGCGCGATGAGCTGCTCGATCAGCTTCAAATTAGCCGGGTTGTCCTCCACGTAGAGCAGCGTCCGCAACAGCGCGCCGCGTTGTGCCTGAGCTTGCGGATCCGCGGCGGGTTCGGCGACATCCGCCGTCAGTTGTGGGGCGGCAGCCGCCTTCAGCTCGAACCAGAAGACGCTGCCCTCGCCGACCGTGCTCTCCACGCCGATCTCGCCGCCCATCAGTTCCACCAGGCGCTTGCTCATCACCAGGCCGATGCCCGTTCCTTCCTCGCCGCTTCTCTCCTGCCCGAGGCGATTGAAAGGTTGGAAAAGCTGCTCCAGCATTTCCGGAGCCAGCCCCGCGCCGGTATCTCCGACGCTGATGCGGACGCGTTCCGGGCGGCTGGCGGCGCGAACTGCCACAACCACCGTCCCGTTCGTCCGGTTGTATTTAATTGCGTTGGAAAGCAGGTTGATGAGAATCTGTTTCAAGCGGGTGCGATCGGCGTCGACGAAGCACGGCAGATCGAAGGCTGGGAAGGTCATAGTAATGCCGCGTTTCTGCCCCAGTGGCTCGATCATGGCCTGGCATTCGGACATCACTTCGCTCAGCGATGTCGGCTCCGATGACAACGCGAACCTCCCGGATTCGATCTGCGCGAGGTCGAGGATTTCATTGATCAGCTCCAGCAAATACCATCCGGCATGGAGAATCTGATCGATGCTGGCCGTTTGCGCGGACGTTGGCGGCGGGGTATCGGAATTCATGAGCTGGGCGAACCCCAGAATGGCATTGAGCGGCGAACGAAGCTCGTGGCTCATGCTGGAAAGAAAATCCGATTTCGCCAGATTGGCTTTTTCCGCCGCGCTCCTGGCCCTCTTCAGCTCGACGTTCTGCTCTTTCAGCGCCTGGTCGAGACGCTTAGGCTCGGTGACGTCACGTGCGGCGGCGAATACGCCCTGCAACTTCCTGTCGCGATCGTAGAACGTCGTGGCGTTATACGACACCACGGTGGTCTTGCCGTCTCGTGCGCGAGCCGTGAGCTCGTAGTTGGTGAGCTTCTTCTCGCGCAGCATCTGCTTGATGCCTGCCTCGGCCCGCTCCGGGTCGGTGAAATAATTCTTAAATGGCGCGCCGATCAGCTCGTCGCGCGTGCAGCCGGTGAGCGCCTCCATTTGCTTGTTGACGTCGGTGATGATGCCGGCCGGGTCGGTGGTCATGAGCGCGTCGATGTTGGATTCGATCAGCGAGCGGGTGTAGAACTGCTGGTCGCGCAGGCGCTGGTCGAGCTTCATCTGTTCCGCTTCCACCTGCTTGCGGGCGGAATTATCGGTGCCGATCAACAGGTAGCCGATAATCGCGCCCTGATCGTCGCGCAGCGCGGTGACGGACACGATGGCCGGAAAGCGGCTGCCATCCTTGCGGATGTAGGTCAACTCGTAGATGTCCTCGATCCCGCGCGAAGCTTTGAAGACCAATGCCTGGAAGCCCGGCGTGATCGGCGTGTCGAGTTCGGCGCTTAACGCCACCGCGCGAGCGATCACTTCCTGCGGATCGGAGATGTCGGCAGGCGTGATCTTGTTGACCACGTCAGCGGCCGCGTAGCCCAGCATGCGCTCAGCGCCGACATTGAAGATTTGAATCACGCCCTTCTCGTCGGTGGCGATACTCGAGAAGTTGGCGCTGTTGAAAATGGCGTTCTGCAAGGCGCCGGTCTTCAGCAGAGCCTCTTCACGGCGCACCTCGGTGATGACGTCCACCGAACCGGCGCCATCCTCGGCGGACTGCGTCAACACGGTTCCATTGGTCATGTAGTTCTCCCTGTTTACTTGACTCTTTTCGAGAGGTCGTCATACGCGCAGGCTACCGCGTCGGACTGCTCCCTGTAGGCTCTGGCGTCTCCGTACGGCAGAAACTTTCCGTATCGGGAGTGGGTTTGAGCCAAGCGATGCGCATGCTTGATCGGACAGAAGTATTGCTCGGTTCGCGCCGCGATTTCCGTAATCATGGCGAGCAGCCCGTTAACATACGAGCAATAAATACAGCCGATCTTCTCGATGGTGTTCAGGTAGGCCAGCCGGCCGCGATCGAACACCAGGTAGTCTTTTCTGCGAACCCTGGGAATTCCGTAGATCGGGAAGCAGACCAGCTGATAAAGCTCAACGGAAGCGTCAACCATCAAAAAGGGGAGTACGCAAGCATAAATGAGCGGCGATGACAGGATTACCAGCAGTCGTGTGGTCCGCAGGTGCTTCCAACTGGATTTCTTATGGCGGCGGTGCTCGATCAGAGTCTCCAACGAAGGAGACAAGGGCCCCTGGTCGTTCTTCATGAACGATTGCATGCGCACGAGCGGGGCCAAACCGATTCCGGCCAGCCGGCTCCCTTGCAAGTGAGGTTCTACATGCAGCAACCGCCGCGCCAGGTGCAGATCCTGCACCTTACCCGTACAGGACAAGCTGAAGCATGTCCCGGCAAAAGGCCAGTACATTCAGACGTGGGGCATGCTTCAGCTTGCCACGGCGAGCGAAGCTCGCCTTCAACGGCGCGGTGCCGGTAGTGGATAGTGGATTGCACTTGTGGAGCTTAGGAGAGTAAAGCAAATGCCTCTGATCAACATCGTTCTGGCGCTGATCGTCGTCGGCGTCGCATTGTGGTTAATCAACAACTTCATCCCCATGGCCGGCAGCATCAAGACCATTCTGAATATCGTGGTGGTCGTTTCGGTTGCAATCTGGGTTCTGCAAGCCGTTGGACTGTGGGGCCGCGTAACCAGTTATCGGTTTGTGAACTGATCGTGTCCCAATGACAATAGTCGGCGCCCTACTGCTGTGCGTGGTCCCGGTTGCAGCCATAGCTCAGGCCGTGGAGCCGCTCAACGTGATGAGCAAACTGAACTTTCATGCCCAGACCGTCGGCAGTCCGTTGTCCTTGGCGCAGACCGCGGCATACGCGGGAATCTTACAAGGGCTCAACTCTCCGCGAGAGTGGGGGCAGGGTGGCGGCGCCTACGGTAAGCGTTTGGCGTCCGCCCTTGGCGGTTCCGCGATCCATGGAGCTCTGGCGTTCGGCCTGGATTCGGCGCTACACCAGGACCCGCGATATTTTCGCTCGCACGATACAGGCTTTTTGCGCAGAACGGGACACGCATTTCGCGGCACTATTCTCACGCGCACCGACAGCGGCGGCGAGACATTGTCCACCTGGCGCCTGGGCAGCGACTACGGAGCTGCCTTCCTCTCCAACGAATGGTATCCGGACCGCGTAAATACCGTCCGCCTCGGCGCGCTGCAGGGTTCCCTCCACCTCGGGTTCGATTTCATCAGCAATCTCGGTGCTGAATTTTGGCCGGACGTTAGACGAAAGATACTGCATCGAAACCCGTAGCCTTGGCATATGAGCCTGCAAATCGAAGAGCGGGAAAAAGAAGGGATCGTCATTCTCGACCTCAAGGGCTCCCTCATGCTGGGTGACGGGGATTTGGCCTTGCGTGAGAGGCTGGCGGCGATCCATCGATCCGGCAAAATCAATATCATCCTGAACCTCAAAGAGGTCGCCGACATCGACAGCACCGGGCTGGGCACGCTGGTATTCGGACTCGCCAAGCTGCGCAAAGCGGGCGGAAGGCTGGCGCTGCTGAACGTCAATCGGAAGCATCTGAAACTGTTCCTGTTGACCCGGCTGGCGCTTGCGTTTGAGTTCTTCGTGGATGAGCAGGATGCCGTGAACAGTTTCTTCCCGGATCGCGAGTTGAAGCACTTCGACGTGCTCGAATTCGTGCAGCACCAGGAGGATCCAAATTCGAAAGACGATACCCGGAGGGAGCCGGCTTGCTAGAATGGAAGCTGGTGCCCAGACTTTCCGCAGTTTCGGGCCGGATCCTCATCGTGGACGATGACCGGCACCAGCGCGCCGCCTTGGCCGCGATGTTGGCGGACTCCGACTTCGAAACACAAGTGGCTTCAGACGGGCTGGAAGCGTTGGAACGGCTTGCCAGCTTCAACGCAGACGTCATCATCGCGGATTTAGTGATGCCGCGGATGGACGGCTTCGAACTGATCCGGCATCTGAAGGAACGAGGCGACCTCACGCCGGCGATTGCGCTTACGGGCTTCGGCAGCATGGAGAAGGCGCTGTCGGTGATTCATGACCTGAAGGCATTCTGGTTTCTTGAGAAGCCGGTGGAACCGCGCGCCTTCAAGACGCTTCTGGAGCGCGCGATTCTCTACAAGAGAAGTCTGCAGAAAACCGAGGAGCTGAAGCGCGATCTGACCCTGCGCGGAGTACTGGGCGATATGGTGGGCACTTCGCCGGCGATGCAGCGGATTTTCGCCATCATCAGGCAGGTGGCTCCCACTTCAGCGCCGGTTTTGATCCGCGGCGAAAGCGGCACGGGAAAAGAGCTGGTGGCGCGTGAGATCCATAAGTACAGCCGCCGTGGCGACGGGCCCTTCGTGGCGATTAACGCCGCCGCTTTGCCCGAGACTCTGATCGAGAGCGAGTTGTTCGGCCACGAGAAAGGCGCGTTCACGGGCGCCATGGAGCGCTCCGCCGGTTGTTTCGAGCAGGCCCACGGCGGCACGTTGTTTCTCGACGAGATCGGCGAGATGCCGCAGTCTACCCAGCCCAAGCTGCTGCGTGTTCTCGAAGACCTGAAAGTGCGGCGGCTGGGCGGTAAGCACGAAATTCCGGTAGACGCCCGCGTACTTGCCGCCACCAGCCAGGAACTCGAAACGCACCTGCGCGAGGAACTTTACTACCGGCTGAGTGTGTTCCAGATTGTGATTCCGCCGCTGCGGGAGCACAAGGAAGACATCCCGCTGATTGCCGACGTCATGCTGCAGAATCTGAATAAGAAGCACGGCACGCGCGTAACCGGAGTCGATGGCGAGGTGCTGGACCTTTTTCAACGCTACGACTGGCCGGGCAATGTGCGGGAGCTGCGCAATATTCTGGAACGGGCAGTCATCATGACGGGCGAAGGATTCATCCGTGTGAAGGACATGCCTTCCCCAGGACTCGGCGTCAGCCCCGGCCCGTACTCCAGGCAGCCAGCCGGGCCCGATGCTCCCATCCTGCCCAAGCCTGGCCAACCCCTCGAGAAACTCGAGGAGGCTTACATCTTATTGACCCTCGATCACGTGGGCGGCAATCGCAAACAGGCAGCCGAGATGCTTGGGATCAGCCTCCGAACGCTGCAGAACCGCATCGCCGGACTGCGCGAGGAGGGAAAATCGGTTGGGACCTGATCCGGCGCCCGCGGTTTCTGCTCGGCGCGCTGCTGCGCATGTGCCGGCAGGCGTCCAGCGCTTGGGTGAACGATAATGCTTCGCGCCTGGGCGCTGCCGTCGCCTTTTATACCCTGCTGTCGCTGGCTCCAGTCATCGTAATAGCCGTCGCCCTGGCCGCCATTGTTTATGGGCGGGACGCTGCCGAAGGCCGGCTCGCATCGGAAATCGGAGGAGTGGCCGGTCCTGCAGCAGCGAAGACCATTCAGGAAATCGTCAAAGGCGGCACCCAGCCTCGCATCGGCGTGATTGCGACGGTGCTCGGTCTGGCGATCCTCGCATTTGGAGCCTCTTCCGTCTTCGTCGAGTTACGCGACTCGATGAACACCATCTGGCATGTTTCCTTTCCCCCTTATCGAGGCAATGCCGCAACTATGATGCGCCTGATCAGGGAACGCTTCTATTCGTTCGCGACGGTGCTGGGCGCAGGTGTCCTGCTGCTGCTTTCTCTGGTGTTGAACGCGTGGATGATGGCAATGAGGATTGTTGTGCCGCGGGCCGCCACATGGATTATTTCGTACCTGCTCATTGCGGTGCTGTTCGCGGCCCTCTACAGAATCGTTCCGGACGTTGGACTGAAATGGAGCGACGTGGCCCTTGGAGCCGCGATCACCTCCCTGCTTTTCATGGTCGGCAAGGAGTTTATAGCGCTATATTTCGCGCATGCCAGCTTCGGGGCAACGTATAGCGCCGCCGGCTCGCCGATCGTCGTGCTGCTGTGGGTCTACTACTCGGCGCAACTGTTCTTTTGGGGCGCCGAATTCACCAAGGTCTACGCGCAGACCGTGGGGTCCCAACGCTTGCTCTTAGTGGAAGACCGCTCAAAATGAGCGGAGTCTTGACCGCGGGCCATTGAAAGGAAAGGGGTTGGGCGAATGGGCCCGCGCAAGATCAGCGGAACGGCCCACATCGCCTACTTCGCCTGGCCGCACATGTCGGCGATTTGCACGATGCCCGCCACAATGAATGCGGCGGTCTTCAGGCCGGAAGATCTCGTCCCTCTAACTTCCACTTTGTGCCCCACGTACTTGGCGAAGACTTCCTTTTTTGGACCGGCGGATTGCAGATTGACGATCTTCTGCATTTGACCGTCGAGAAGTACGTACTGCCCGAACTCTTCGTCGATGCAGCCGGTCAACGACCGTTGCGCCACGGGGACGAACGTACTCGCGGGGGCGCTCCGACTCGGTTGGCCGGCCATGTTCGCCGCCATGCAAAACAAAACACCCAGCAATACGATCCGGACCTTCATGTGTGCTCCTTCCGGCGCAGGTTAAGCGCCGCCAGACGTTCTTCCGTACGAGTGCGCCGCGCGGTTTAAAGCCGCCCCCGCGAGAAAGCCGATGGCGACCGCGAAAACCAGGGAGCCGGTCAGGTGCCGGCGGCCAAATCTCCGCAAGCCTTTGAATACCTCTCTCAGGTCATGATCTTCGAGATAGGACGCCGTGGCGTCCAGCCGATCCGCCGCGCCGGTAGCCAGGTTGCCGATCGCCTCCGACCCCTGGCGTCCTGTTCTGCGAGTGGACGAGGCCGCCGTATGCAGCGCGCCCGCCGTTTCCTCTCGCGCGTCATCCAACGATTCTATGGCGTCTTTGCCGAGTTTCGACGCCGCGTCGGTTAATGTCTCTAATGAAGTCAAGATGCTCCTCCTGGATTAGTTCGCCTGTGCGTGCTTCAACGCGGAGAACCAAGGCACGTTTGCCGCCATCGCGCTCCATCGGACGAATGACCGGTTGGCCAGACGCGTGCCTAGAGGATGATCTCGGAGCATACTGAACGATGAAAAGGGTTATCGGGTTATCGGTTCTCATTTGCGTGGCTGCTTTTGGGCAGCAGCACGGCGGCGGGTCTCACGGCGGTGGCAGTCATGCCGCGGTTGGCGGCGGACACATTCCTGCGCGCGGTCCGGCTCCCGCGAGGGCTTCCGCGCCGGCGCGCGCTGAGTCCAGGCCGACGACGGAGAACCATGTGAAAGTGGACAAGCAGGGCCATCCGGACGTTCCGCACGTCGATGCCAAAAACGATAGATGGGTAGGCCATGATAGTGGCGCCAACGATGCGCATTACCACCTCGCTCAGCCTTGGGTACACGGACGCTTCGGCGGCGGCTTCGGACCGCAGCACGTATTCAACCTCGCGGGCGGAAACCGGGAACGATTCTGGTTTGGCAATTACTATTGGGACATTTCTCCGTACGACTACAACATCGTGGCGGACTGGAACTGGACTGGCGATCAGATCGTGATCTACGAGGATCCGGACCATCCTGGCTGGTACCTCGGATATAACCCGCGGTTCGGCACCTACGCTCACGTCGAATATCTGGGGAACTGACCTGCGTCGGCGGGAGTTGTTGGGCGACGGCAACTCCCGCACTTCCAGGTGCAGCTTCTGCACTTTGCCCCGTGGTGAGAAAGGGAACTACGCTTGGCAGTGGACATCGTCAAAGATCCAATCATCGGCCCCGACCATCGAATCGCAGCTCCGGTTCCCCGGCATAGAATTGCGCGGGTTGTCATTTGGAGTCTGCTTCTGCTGCTGCTCGCACTTGGGCTGTTACTGTACCTGCGCCACCGCGAGGAAGCTGCGAAAAAGGCAGCGGCCCTGGCGGCAAAACCTGCGCCGGGGATCAACATAACCAGTGCCACGGCTCAAAAGGGCAGCATCGGCGTCTATCTCGACTCCATCGGTACGGTAACCCCGGTTTATACCGCTTCGATTACGAGCCAGGTGACTGGGCTGATCGTGGCCGTCCACTATCAGGAGGGTCAGCTCGTAAAGACCGGCGATCCGCTGGTGGATATCGATCCGCGTCCCTACCGCGCCACGCTGCTGCAGGCGCAAGGGGCGTTGGAGAGAGACGAAAATGTGCTCGCGCAGGCCCAGATGGACTTGGCACGCTACCGAGCCGCGCGAGCGCGCAACGCCATTGCACAGCAAATCCTGGATGACCAGGAAAAGCTCGTACTGCAGGACGACGGCACGGTAAAAAATGACCAGGGAACGGTGCAATACGATCAGGTCCAGGTCGATTTTTGCCACATCACCTCTCCCATCGGCGGCCGCGTAGGTTTACGGCTGGTGGATCCGGGCAACGTGGTGCAGTCGGCTGGAACCGTGACCCTGGCAGTCATTACGCAGTTGGATCCCACCACCGTAATTTTCACCATACCGGAAGACAGCCTGGGACAGGTGGCAGCTCGCCTGAGCAAGGGAGCGAAGCTGACCGTGGATGCCTTCGACCGCACCGCGCTGAAGAAGATCGCCAGCGGGATTCTGTTGACGCTTGACAACCTGATCGATACCACCACCGGCACGGTAAAAGGGCGATCGCAGTTCGACAACAAAACCGGCGCACTCTTCCCCAACCAGTTTGTAAACACGCGGCTGCTGGTAAATACACTCCAGGGCGTGACGCTGCTTCCCTCATCGGCCATCCAACAAAATGGCCAGGCGTCGTTCGTTTATGTGATTCAGAACAATATCGCTCACACGCGTAGCGTCAAGCCGGGAGTTACCGACGGGGGAACGACACAGGTTGACGGCATCAATCCCGGGGATGCGGTCGCCAACAGCAGCTTCGATAAGTTGCAGGATAACTCCGCCGTCGTCGTTTCGAACACGCCCGTCTCGCCCGGCACGAGCGGGAGCAAGGCGCAGTGAGTCCGTCGCGTCCGTTTATCTTGCGGCCGGTAGCCACCTCTTTGCTGATGGCCGCAATCCTTCTGGTCGGTCTGGTCGGCTACACGCAACTGCCTGTCTCCGCACTGCCGGAGGTGGATTATCCCACCATTCAGGTGCTGACGTTTTATCCGGGAGCAAGCCCGACGGTGATGTCGACCACCGTGACCGCGCCGCTGGAACGCCAGTTCGGCGAACTGCAGGGCTTGAGCCAGATGACCTCCACCAGCTCCGGAGGCACGTCTGTCATCGTGCTGCAGTTTAATCTCACCATGGCTATCGATGTCGCCGAGGAAGAGGTGCAGTCCGGCATCAGCGCTGCGCAGAGTTTGTTGCCATCCGTACTGCCCGCGCCGCCCACCTACAGTAAGACGAATCCAGCCGATGCCCCTGTCCTCACCTTGGCCATCACCTCGAATTCCATGCCGCTTTCCCAGGTCGAGGACCTGGTGGATACGCGCTTCGCTCCCAAGATTTCGCAGCTCAATGGAGTGGGCCTGGTAACCATCAGCGGCGGCCAAAAGCCCGCCGTGCGCATTCAGGCCAACCCCACGGCGCTGTCATCCTACGGCATCAACCTGGAAGACCTGCGCACCGCGCTGACGCAGTCCAGCGTGAACGCCGCCAAAGGCAACTTCGATGGGCAGAGCCAGGATTACCAGATCGACGCCAACGATCAACTGGTCACCAGCGGAGACTATCGGAACGTCGTCGTCGCCTACCGGAACGGCGCGCCGGTGATGCTGCCCGACGTGGCGCGCATCGTGAATGGCGTGGAGAACAACAATCAGGCTGCATGGATGAATCAGACCCCGGCGGTGATCCTGAATGTGCAGCGCCAGCCCGGGGCCAACACCATCAGCGTGGTCAGGAGCATCAAGAAGCAGATACCCCAACTGGAGGCCAACCTTCCAACGGGCATTCAGGTGACCACGCTTACCGATTTGACAACCGCGATCGAAGCATCGGTTTCCGACGTAGAGTTCGAACTGCTGTTGACGGTCGGGCTCGTGGTGCTGGTCATCTTCCTGTTCCTGCGGAGTCTCTATGCCACCATCATCCCGAGCGTGGCCGTGCCGCTCTCGCTGGTCGGCACTTTCGGGGTGATGTATATCCTCGGGTACAGCCTGGATAACTTATCGATGATGGCCCTGACTATTTCCACCGGTTTCGTGGTGGACGATGCCATCGTGATGATCGAGAACATCTCTCGCTACATCGAAGCGGGCGATCCGCCCATGGAAGCGGCGCTCAAGGGTGCGGGGGAAATTGGCTTCACCATCCTCTCGCTGTCCGTATCGCTCATCGCTGTACTGATTCCGCTCTTGTTCATGGGTGACGTGGTGGGGCGCCTGTTCCGCGAGTTTGCGGTCACACTGGCCGTTACCATCGTGATTTCGGCGGTGGTGTCCCTGACGCTCACGCCCATGATGAGTGCGCGCATTCTGCGGCACCAGCCCAAAGAGCAGCAGGGGCGAATCTATAAGGCGTCGGAGCGGGCTTTCGAGGGGATGATCGCGTTCTATGGGCGGACACTGAAGTTCGTCCTGCGATTCCAGACAATCACCCTTTTCGTCGCGCTGGGCACGCTGGTGCTTACGGTGGTGCTTTACATCGTCATCCCCAAAGGATTTTTCCCGGTACAGGACACGGGCGTCATCCAGGGCATCTCGCAGGCGCCGCCGGCGATCGGTTCCAAGGCCATGGCAGAGAAGCAGCTGGAGCTGACCAAGGCGGTTCTGAGCGATCCGGCGGTGGATAGCGTCTCCTCGTTTATCGGCGCCGACGGAACCAATACAACCCTGAACAGCGGCCGGATGTCGATCAACTTAAAGCCGCTCGACCAGCGCAAGATCAGCGCCTCAGACCTGATTCGCCGCCTCAACTCCACAGTGAACCAGGTGCAGGGAATCCAGTTGTTTATGTCGCCGGTGCAGGACATTAGCGTGGACGACCGGGTGAGCCGCACGCAATACCAGTACACCCTCGAAGACCCCGATGCCGGCGAATTGAACGACTGGACCAATCGATTCGTCACCCGCCTGAAGCAGTTGCCGGAACTGGAAGACGTGGCCACCGATCAACAATTGGGCGGTCTGGCGGTATCTCTGGTAATCGACCGGGTCACCGCCTCGCGGCTGGGCATCGCGCCCTCGACCATCGACAACATCCTCTATGACGCGTTCGGCCAGCGGCAGATCAGCACGATGTACACGCAAGTCAATCAGTACCACGTGGTGCTGGAGAGTGAACCGCAATTTCAGAAGGACCCCGACAAGCTGAACCATCTCTACATCCAATCCGGCACGTCCGCGGGCACCAGCGGCGCGGGAGCCTCCTCCTCATTCGCGTCCTCCGGATCGTCCTCCGCGGGCTCCAATGCGCTAACGGGTTCGGCACTGTATACTCCGTCGGCAAACACTCTCGTTCCCCCGACTAACGCGCTTTCGGCCAGCACCTCCACGGCGGCGTCCAGCAAGGGAGCCGGTTCCGCCGGCGCTACCAGTTCGGCCACCAGCAGCGCCGTTCCGTTGAGCGCTTTCTCCCACTTCACGAAGACCACAGAGCCGCTCGCCATTACCCACCAGGGTCAATTTCCGGCGATCACGGTGTCGTTCAATCTGGCGACAAACGCCGCGCTGGGCGCCGCCATCACGGCGGTCGACAAAGCGCAGAAGGACATGCACATGCCTCCCAGCTTGCAGGCAAGTTTTCAGGGCACGGCGGCATCGTTCACCAATTCCCTGGCGGGTGTGCCGCTGCTGATTCTGGCCGCCCTGGTCACCGTGTACATCGTGCTTGGCGTCTTATATGAGAGCTTTGTGCACCCCATCACCATTCTCTCCACGCTCCCTTCGGCGAGCGTCGGCGCTTTCCTTGCCTTGATCCTCTTTCACCAGGATCTGAGCATGGTGGCGATCATCGGCATCGTCCTGCTGATCGGCATCGTGAAAAAGAACGGCATTATGATGGTCGACTTCGCGCTGGAAGGCGAGCGGAAGCACGGCAAGAACGCCACGGATGCCATTTACGATGCCTGCCTGCTCCGCTTTCGCCCCATTATGATGACCACCATGGCGGCGCTGCTGGCGGGGCTGCCGCTGGCGCTGGGAACGGGTTTCGGCTCCGAGCTGCGCAAGCCGCTGGGCATCGCCATGGTGGGGGGACTGCTGCTCAGCCAGGTGCTCACGCTTTATACCACGCCCGTCATCTATATCTTTTTCGACAATCTGGGGCACCGCTTTGCGCACCAGCCACACCTGCCGCAAACCGGAGGCGCGGAACTGGCGGGGCCGGCATGAATATCTCCGCACCCTTCATTAGTCGGCCGGTGGCCACCACGCTGCTCACCGTGGCGATTGCTCTCGCCGGGGCGGTTGCGTTTGAGGTACTGCCGGTATCGCCTCTGCCGGAAGTCGACTTTCCCACCATTTCGGTTAGCGCCAGTTTGCCGGGGGCCAGCGCCGACATTATGGCGTCGTCCGTGGCTACTCCCCTGGAACGGCAGCTCGGTCACATTGCCGGTGTGACGGAGATGACTTCCTCGAGCACGCTCGGCAGCACCTCGCTCACCATTCAGTTCGACCTCAGCCGCGACATCGATGGCGCGGCGCGCGATGTGGAGGCTGCCATCAATGCCGCGCGAACCTACCTTCCCGCCAATCTGCCCGGCAATCCGACCTATCGCAAGGTCAATCCATCCGATGCGCCGGTCATGATCCTGGGTCTCACCTCCGACAAATACGGTCCCGCGAAACTTTATGACGAAGCCTCTACGGTGATCGAGCAGAAGTTATCGCAGATACAGGGTGTGGGGCAAGTCAGCGTCGGAGGCGGCGCACCGCCGTCGGTGCGGGTGGACGCCAATCCCACACAATTGGCCAGCTACGGACTTACGCTCGCGAACCTGCAGTCCGTACTGAGCCTGCAGAACGCCGACCTGGCGAAGGGCCAAATCTCCGATGGCATTGTCACCGCGGACATCGTTGCCAACGACCAGATCTCGCTCGCGGCCGATTACAAGCCGTTGATCGTCGGCTATAAGCACGGCGCGGCTATCCGCCTGTCTGACGTCGCCCAGGTAACGGACTCGGTGCAAAACGTCCGCACCGCCGGCTATTTGAACGGCAAGCCGGCGGTATTGGCTATCATCTTCCGCCAACCGGGCGCCAACATCATTAATACGGTCGACCGAATACGAGCGCAACTCCCGTATATCGAGGCATCCATTCCGCTGGGCATCGACACCACCATCGTGCTCGACCGCACCACTACCATCCGGGCGTCGGTCAGCGACGTCGAGAAGACACTGCTCATTTCCATCGGCCTGGTCATCGTGGTGGTCTTTATCTTCCTGCGTAACGGCCGCGCGACGCTGGTTCCCGCGGTGGCAGTGCCGGTTTCCCTGATCGGTACCCTCGCGGTGATGTATCTGTTCGGATACAGCCTGGACAACCTCTCGCTGATGGCCCTGACCATTTCAACGGGATTTGTGGTGGACGATGCCATCGTGGTGATGGAAAATATCACCCGCCATCTGGAAAACGGCATGGCGCCCTTCGCCGCGGCGTTGAAGGGCGCGGAAGAAATCGGTTTCACGGTCTTCACCATCAGCCTTTCCCTGATTGCGGTGTTTATTCCTCTCCTGTTGATGGGCGGAATCGTCGGCCGCCTCTTCCGCGAGTTTGCCGTCACTCTTTCGACGGCCATTCTCGTGTCGATGGTCATCTCCCTGACCACGACGCCCATGATGTGCGCTTACCTGTTGAGAGACGAACGCACGGTCAAACACGGCAGCATTTTCACCGCCAGCGAAAAGTGCTTCGATTGGCTGCTGTCCTTATATCGCAGAAGCCTGCGTTGGGTGCTGGACCATCCGACTCCCACGCTCGTGGTTCTCTTCCTCACCATCGCGCTCAATGGCGTTCTGATCGTCAAGATACCCAAAGGGTTCTTCCCGCAGGAAGACACGGGAGCGCTCAGCGGCGCCGTGCGAGGGCCGCAGGATTCATCCTTCCCCGCGATGAACAACTCGATCCGGCAAATCGGCGCGGCGATCAAGAACGACCCGGCCGTCGCAAATGTGATTGCGTTCACCGGCGGCAATGGAGCCACCAATACCGGCTCACTCTACGTTGCGCTGAAGCCACTGGCGGCACGCAAGAACGTCAGTGCCGCTCGGATTATCAACCGCTTGCGTCCGCAATTGAACCGTCTGCCGGTGGCTTCGGCCTTCCTCCAAGCCGTGCAGGATTTGAGAATCGGCGGCCGGTCCAGTAATGCGATGTACCAGTACACCAGCCAATCCGACAACATGCAGGATCTCACCAAGTGGGCGCCGATACTGTTGGGCGGGGTACAGAAACTGCCGGGTTTGCAGGACGTGAGTTCAGACCAGCAGAATGGCGGGCTGGATGAGATGATGACGTACGATCGCGTCACCGCCGCAAAGCTCGGCCTAACCGTACAGTCGCTGGACTCGGCGCTATACAGCGCATTCGGCCAATCGGAAGTATCCATCATTTACACTCAGTTAAACCAGTATTATGTGGTGCTGGAAGTCGCTCCCCAGTATTGGCAAAGCCCCGCAGGACTGAAAGACATCTACCTTCCGACGTCCACGGGCGGTAACATTCCGCTGCTCGCGGTAGCCAGAAGCCAGGCCAATACAATCCCACTGGCCGTCAACCATACCGGCTTATTCCCCTCAGTCACCGTATCTTTTAACCTCGCGCCGAACTTGTCGTTGAGCGACGCCACAGCGAGCATCGGGCGGCTGCAAACACAGCTCGGTAAACCTTCCACGATTCAAGGCTTCTTTGCCGGCACACTGCTGGCATACCAACAGTCCCTGAGCACCGAGCCCGTGCTGATTCTGACAGCGCTGCTGGCGGTATACATCGTTCTCGGCATCTTGTACGAAAGCCTGGTCCATCCGCTGACCATCATTTCCACTCTTCCCTCGGCGAGCGTAGGAGCCATGGTCGCACTGATGCTGTTTGGAGTGGACTTGAACGTCATTTCCATTATTGGCATCGTGCTGCTGATCGGGATCGTAAAGAAGAACGCCATTATGATGATCGATTTCGCATTGCAGGCGGAGCGCGAAGAGGGAAAGAGCACCGCCGATGCGATTTTCGAAGCCTGTATGTTGCGCTTCCGTCCCATCCTGATGACCACCATGGCTGCGTTATTAGGAGCTTTGCCCTTGGCGCTGGGGACGGGTATGGGGTTTGAACTCCGCCGTCCCCTGGGCATCACCATCGTGGGCGGACTGATCTTGAGTCAGTTACTCACGTTCTACACCACGCCGGTCCTCTATCTGGCGTTCGACCGGTTGCGGATACGGATGCGCGGGAAGGAGCACGGTACGTTGGGCCACGCGGCCGGACCGGCCCCCAGCGCTGCCACTTAACAGGAGCTATTTATGACTGCGAAGCCTCCCAATCGGACTGAAAAGCGTAGAACAGCCAGCGGCCTGACCGGCGCCGCGGCAATCTGCCTGTCTCTACTGAGCGCGTGCAATGTCGGCCCCAGATACACCATGCCCGCCGCTCCCACGCCGCCGGCTTTCAAGGAGGCGTCTCCCGCGGCTTACAGCACAGCACCCCCGGGCTCCTGGCAACCCGCGCAGCCGCAGGACGCGGAACTCAAGGGAAAGTGGTGGGAGATGTTCAACGAACCCGAACTCAACGCGCTTGAGGATCAGTTGAACATCGATAACCAGAACATCGCCCAATCCTTCCAGAACTTCATGGCAGCCCGCGCGCAGGTGCGTGAGGCCCGTGCCGGCTACGCTCCCACCGCTACGGTGAATGCTGCATACACCCGGAGCAGCGTAGGCGCGGCGTCCGCAATCGCTGGAACGGGAACGGGCGGGACATCGGCCGTTTCGCCGGCGAAAGGACGCACCACCATTAGCGATTTTTCGCTGCCGCTCGATGTGTCGTGGGCGCCGGACCTGTGGGGCCGCATCCGCAATACGGTGAGCGAATACCAGTTCGCCGCCCAGGTGGGCGCCGCGGATCTCGAAAACGAGCGTCTCACGGAGCAGGCCTCGCTGGCAGAGTTCTACTTCGAACTCCGCGGGCAAGATGGGCTCCAGGACTTGTACAACCGCACCGTCGAGTCCGATCGACAGTCGCTCGAACTGACGCGAGCCCTATTCGATACTGGGATCGACAGCGCTGAGGCCGTCGCTCAGGCAGACGTAATTCTGAAGGAGGCGGAAGCGGCGGGAATCGGCATTGCCACCAACCGCGCCCTATACGAACATGCCATGGCAACGCTGATCGGCAAGCCGGCTTCCAGCTTTTCCATGCCGGTGAAACTGCTGACGACCCCGGTTCCCGCGATCCCGGTCGGAGTGCCATCGGAGCTACTGCAACGCCGTCCGGATATCGCCGCGGTGGAAAGAACCATGGCGCAGGCAAATGCCCTCATCGGAGTGGAGAAGGCGGCTTACTATCCGACGCTGAGTCTCACCGGGAGCGGCGGCCTGCAATCGTCGGCGCTGGCGAAGTTGTTTTCTCTGCCGGGTCTGCTGTGGTCGCTCGGAGCTTCGGCATCCGAAACGATCTTCGACGCCGGTCTGCGCAAAGCGACGGTAGCGCAATACACCGCGGCCTATAATGCCGATGTCGCCGCTTACAAGCAGACGGTGCTGACCGCGTTTCAACAGGTGGAGGACTATATTTCGACGCTGCGCGTGACATCGCAGCAGATCGCCAGGCAAAATGCGGCGGTCGAAGCGGCGCAACGATACGTCGAGATTTCCACGGCGCGCTACGAGACTGGCCTTGACCCTTACCTGGATGTGATCGCTGCGCAGACTACCCTGTTGAGTGATCGGCAAGCCCTGCTGACGCTCCGCGTGAGTGAGATGACAGCATCGGTTCAGTTGATCCAGGCCCTGGGAGGCGGATGGAACGTCACCCAGATTCCCTCGGTATCGCAGGTCACGTCGAAAGACGGAGCGCTCCAGGCTGCCAAGATTGCGAGGTGAAAGAATGAACGACAAAGCGGAGAAGGATTGGGTAACTGCGCGTTCCTTATGCTCTCTACCGAACGTATTCAAGGAACTCCGATTACAAATCGAAGAGGATGTGAAGACTCGCAATGCCCTGCGCCCCAATAATTCCCCTTATGAATTTTCGGTGACGGAGAACGGTGACGAGTTTGCGGTCGTGCTGGAGGCCACAGATACCAATAGGTCCATAATATTCAGCCTTGCCGACCGCGCGATTCGAGTACGGGACTCCCGGGGCAATGAGATGTTCGATGTGACTTTGAGCTTTAACGATGGGGGCGAATGCAGGCTGAATGTTCAGGAGAAGGAGCGCGAATTATGGCAGGTGCGGCGGATGGCTCTTGAGGAGCTGCTTTCGAAGCTATTAGGTTGCAGAGTGCCAACCCATGCTCTTAACTCCTAGTTCAGACTCTCGGCCCCGGGCGGCGGTTGTCGTCGCCCATCCCGACGATGAGACGCTCTGGTGCGGCGGCTACATTCTGACGCACCCGGAGTTCCTTTGGCGCATCGTGACCTTGTGTAGGGCCGGCGATGCGGACCGCGCCCCGAAGTTCCGCCAGGTCTTGGATCGCTTCGGCGCGGAGGGCGAAATGGCGGATCTTGACGACGGTCCGGAGCAGGCGCCGCTGCCGTCCGGTCAGGTGGAGGAGACCATCGCCCGGCTATTGGCTGGAAACAGCTACGACCTGGTTTTGACCCACGGTCCGAACGGCGAGTACACGCAGCACCGCCGGCACGCGGAATGTTGCCGGGCTGTGGTGGAGTTGTGGCGATCGGCCGGTATCGACACTAAGCGGCTGTGGCTGTTCGCTTACGAGGACGGAGGCCGGGCGTACTTGCCGCGGGTTCGTCAGGATGCCGACAGGCGCGACGCGCTGCCCGACGATATCTGGGTAGAGAAGCGGCGAGTCATTACGGAGCTTTATGGGTTTAGTCCCGACAGCTGGGAAGTACAGACCACGCCGCGACACGAGGGGTTCTGGTGCTTCTACTCGGCGCAAGAGGCGGTCTTGGCCCTCTTGGATAAACAATCATGAAAGTACTGGTATTGACGGAATACCCGCCATCGGCCGCCGGCCTGGCGACGCAGGGACAGCTATTATGCAGGGGCCTGAGTGAGATCGGTGTGGATGTCCACCCGGTGCATTTCGAATCGCCCCAGGAAAAGGAATGGTATTACCGCTGGTTCCAGCCGGACATAGTGGTCGGCATTGGATTCTGGGGCCATATTCAGCACCTGGTCCTGCACCCGCAACAGTTCGGGATGAAGTGCGTGCCCTGGCTGTTGGCCAACGGTTATGTCGCGGCACATCGGGAACTGTTGAACTCTCTGCCGCTGATTCTGGTCACATCCAACTGGGTAAAGCAGGTGTATATCCGGGATGGCATCAGCGGTGACAATATCGTTGTGCTCCCGGTGGGTTGTGACACGGACAGCTTCGTGCCGCGCAGCCGCAACGACTTGAAGGTTCGCTCGATCCGCGAAGCCTTGGGGGTGACTGACGGCCAGATCATGATTCTGACCGTCGGCGGCGATGCGGCTTCCAAAGGCGCCCAGGAGGTGATGCAGGCGTTGGCCCTGATCGATGCCGAAGCGCCCGACTGGAGATACGTCTGCAAGGTCTGGCCGCAGCCGCGCACCGTGCAACAGAACCTGATCGACCTCCAACTAGCGTTGGACCTGGGCATCGACAAGAAGGTCATCTACTCCACTAACGTGGTCTCCCACAATTTCATGCCATACTTATTGGCTGCCTGCGATATCTACGCGGCGCCATCGCGGCTGGAGGGGTTCGGAATGATTCAGGTGGAGGCTAACGCCTGCGGCAAACCGGTGGTCGCCATCGATGCGATGGCATTTCTTGACACCATGGTCCACGGCGAAACGGCCTTCCTGGCGAAAGTAGCGGAAGAGAGGAAGATCACTGAGGCGGTGTTCGGGGAAGGCCATGGGATCGACGACAGCCATCGCATCGTGTTTCCAAGCCCACGGACGGCGGAGTTCCGGGCCAGCGTGCCCGACATCGCTAAATACCTTCTGGCCCTCATGCGGGACAGCGATCTGCGTCAACGCATGGGCGAAGCAGGCCGAAAACGCGTAGTCGAGTTGTTCGACTATCGCCAGGTAGCCCGGCGCTTCGTGCAGATTGTGTCCGATCGATTGGGGATTGAGTAAGGTGGCTTCCATAACCGTCGAACAGGCCAAAGAGGCGGCCCTCCGCATCCTGCTCCACAACGCGCGCGGGCCGTTTCAAGGACTGCCGCGAACCGCGGGGTGGGGATACCCCGAGCCTTATACGCGAGACCTCATGATTTCCGCGCTGGGTTTTTTGGCCACCGGCAACGAGGAGCTTGCCGATGCCCTACGCCGGACTCTGCTGGCCTTAGCGGCGAACCAGACGCCGCTCGGCCACATCCCATCCCTGGCGCACGATCCTGCGGACCGTGGCTCCAGCGATACCACCCCGCTCTTCCTCTTCGGCCTGGCACTATACAGAAGGTCGGCCAATCAGCCTGAATTCCTTGACGAGGCCGCGCAGAAGGCCCTGAAGTGGATGCGGTACCAGAGCCCCGACGACATGGTAATGGTCTCCCAGTTACCGACCAGCGACTGGCGCGACGAGCAGTGGGTGATGGGCTATGGACTATACGTAAACACTCTGGTCTACGCGTATCTGGTGCTGTACGGCGAGCACCAGTCCGCGGCTCAACTGCGAGGCCTGATGAACCGCCTGGAGGTTCTTGGCGAGGCGAAGAATCCCCATGAGCATGAGGGCCTGGTAGTGCCATCCAAGCCTTATTACGCCCTCTACTCCTACAAACTCTTTCACAGCGACCGTTTCGACCTGCTAGGCAACAGCCTGACCATCCTGACAGGAATTGCTCCACCCGATCGGGCGCGTAACCTGGTGGCATGGGTTGAGGCCGAGTGCCAGGCCATGCGGACCCGGAAAGAACTGGCCGTCGATTTGCCGCCTTGTTTGTTCCCGTATATCCTGCGCCACGATCCCGATTGGCGGCCGCGATACGAGCAATACAACCGGCCGGGCGAGTATCACAACGGCGGCATCTGGCCGTTTGTCTGCGGATTCTATGTGGCGGCATGCGTGGCGGCCGGGCGCATGGACCTGGCGAGGCAGAAGCTCTTAGCGCTGACCGAACTGGTGAAACCATGGCACGAGAACGAAGCGGAGTGGGGTTTCAACGAGTGGATTAAAGCGCAAACCGGCCGGCCCAGTGGACGGGATTGGCAGACGTGGTCGGCCGCTATGTATCTCTACGCTGCCGAATGTGTCGAGCAGCAGGGCACGCCGTTCTTCGGGGAAGTGCGCGGAACGAGTGGATCGGTGGCCGATTGAGTCAGAACTCTTCAGGAGCGAAAGCGGCCAGGCGCGTGTTTGTCCTGCAAGGCCGCTTCCGCAGGTTCTTCTCCAATCTGGGGCCCGGATTGATTACCGGCGCCGCGGATGACGACCCATCCGGCATCGCGACCTATTCGGTTACCGGCGCCGCATTCGGGTACTCGCTCTTGTGGACGGCCATCTTCTCTTTCCCGCTGATGGCGGCGGTGCAAATCATGTGTGCCCGCCTCGGCATGGTCACTGGCCTCGGGCTGGCGGGTGCGATTCGACTCCGCTATCCACGGTGGATATTATGGGGCGCGTGTGGGCTGCTCCTCGTCGCCAATATCTTCAACATTGCCGCGGATCTGGGCGGCATGGCGGAAGTCACGCAGCTTCTCACCGGTGTCGGGTCGCTCTATTGGAAGCCGGCGTACGCGATCCTCCTGGTATGCCTGTTGTTCTGGACCAGCTATCGCCTCATCGCGCGGATTTTCAAATGGCTTACGCTGGCTTTGTTCGCCTACATTGCGGCGGCATTTTTCGCGCACCCGAACTGGCCTGCCGTCGTTCGGGCTACGCTGATTCCCCATGTGCAGTGGACCGGCGCGTATTGGGCGACACTGGTCGGTATCCTGGGAACAACCATCTCGCCATACCTCTTCTTTTGGCAGGCCGCGCAGGAAGTTGAGGAGGATATCGCGGCGGGCAAGTCGACCGTTGCGATGCGCGAAGGCGCTTCCCATCGGGAACTCCGGCGCATGCGGACCGATGTCGTCACCGGCATGTTCTTTTCGAACCTGGTGATGTATTTCATCATTCTCACGGCAGCCGCCACGCTGCACGCGCACGGCAACACTACGATCTCCACCGCGCGCGAAGCCGCCGAAGCGTTGCGTCCTTTGGCCGGCGCCGGCGCGTACTGGCTCTTCAGCCTGGGCTTGCTTGGCGCCGGCATGCTTGGAGTCCCCGTATTGGCCGGATCCTGCGCTTACGCCATCGCGGAGGCGGCTGACTGGATTGGTTCATTGGAGGTGCACCCTCCGCTCGCCCACGGCTTCTACGGTGTGATCGCCGTTGCCATGGCACTCGGCCTCGGCCTGGATTACGCAGGGCTGAACGCGGTCAAGATGCTCTTCTGGTCGGCGGTGCTGAATGGCGCCTTGGCGCCGCCCCTGCTGGTCCTGGTTGTGCTGCTCACCAGCAGGGCCGACGTAATGGGTGAGCACCGGAACGGGGTCCTGCTTCGCTGGCTTGGGTGGACGTGCGCCGGTGTCATGTTAATCGCCACCGTCACCATGCTGGTGACGGCAGCGACAGCATGAGGTAATGGCGATGTGGCAGTTGAGCCGGATGGACCCTTCAGGTTGGGGGCATGAACAGGACAAGCTGAAGCTTGTCCCACAAAAAGGCCTCGTCCGCCTTCAGATGTGGGGCATGCTTCAGCTTGCCCAGGCGAGTGAGACTCGCCCAACGGCCACGACAACGGGCTCAACCTAAATTCCATGAGGCACGGAATCGGGATGAGCTCTGTTCGAATCGAGGCAAGACATTATTGGCCACAGATGAACACGGAAAGGAACAGGCGCTCTCTTATCGGTGTTCATCGGTGGCCAAGTTTGTTTTTCGCTCCCCGCAGGTTGCAAAACTGTGGGTAGACTTTAGGAGTCCGGAGGACTCATCTCGGCGCGACGGGTCGAGAAGAGTCTCGCCCCAGCAGCCTGAAGGCTGCGCCAGATCGGCCCTTAGGCGTGAGCTTTGACGACCGAGCCGACAGCCTCTTCGTCTTTGTCGGCTAGACCTGCGCCAGCGAGCTGCTCCGACACGAACCAGACTTGAAGCTCGTTCCGGCGCAGGACGTCGCTTACGAGCAGATCGTTGGTGCCATCGTCGCCGCTTGCCGCTGCGGCATGCGCCGCTTCGCGGCTTTCGTCAATGATGAGCTCGTGGGCCTGCAACAAGCGGAATAATTGAATGGTGGAGTCTTCGCGTCCCCTTGGCACGCGGGCGACACGCGTTGTCTCGGCGACATCGTGAGCCATGGCAATGGCGACTCCGCCGAGGGTCTGAATGCGTTCGGCCAGCGTATCGACAAGCTCCGCCTGCTCTCCGTAGTGCTTGTCGAAGAGAAGATGAAGCTGGTAGAAAGTCGGGCCGGAGACCTGCCAATGGTGCTTCTTGTACATGTCGCGTAAGGTCATTGTGTCGGCGAGAATCTGATTGAGGGCCTCGACGCTGGCCAGGCGAACTTTGTGATCGAGCGATAAGGGCCGATTGACGACTGTTCCGTATTCCTGGACATCAGTCTGCCGGCCGGTGAGCTGCATTTGCGGTGAAGAAGTAGGTTTCATGATTTTGTACGCAAAACAGTTGGCATGTTGCGTGCCAATAAGGAAGCATGAAAAAGCAAAAGGATGAAGGAAGGCGTACGTACGCTGTGGTTTCGGCTGGGGAGCAGGACAACCCTGCGGATTCAGCCGGCCAGTCCGGGGACACTCAAGGATTGTCGAATGTCGCGGAGGCTGGCTCAGAGAGCGTTACAGAACTGCTCGAAGAAGGGCAGTCCTTTGAGGCGGAGGCAATTAGCGGAGTGGAAGACGCACCCGACCCGGACGTGGATGAGGTCCACACGAAACAGGTCCCGGAAGACGATGTGCCTGGCGAATATCTGGAGAGGGACTAAGGGCAGTGTCGGCGCTTCGTCATTTGGCCGGACACAGGGCGCTGACACGGAGCTGACTCAAGCCAGCTCCACCACCATCTTGCCAACGTTTTGCCCATGGAAGAGACCGATGAAGGCGGCTGGCGCCTGATCGATTCCTTTCATCACCGTCTCTTTGTTCTTCACTTTGCCCGCTTTGACATAGGCACCGACTTCTTCTTCGAATTCGGCGCGCCGGCCGAACCAATCCGAAACAATGAAGCCCTTCATAGTGAGGCGCTTGCCGATGATGTTCGCCAGGTTCGAGGGGCCGGGGTGGGGCGCTTCCGCGTTGTAGATCGAGATAGCACCACAGGCGACGATCCGGCCGTGCAAACGCAGAGCCGAGAGCGCCGCTTCGAGCGACTCGCCTCCGACGTTGTCGAAGTAGACATCGATCCCGTCCGGCGCCTCTCGATTCAACTGTTCCAGCACAGGGCCAGATTTGTAGTTGAAGGCGCTGTCGAAGCCGCATTCCTCCTGGAGGAACCGGACCTTTTCCGCCGAGCCCGCCGACCCGATCACGCGGCATCCGCGCAATTTCGCCAGTTGCCCGGCCACATTGCCAACGGCGCCCGCGGCGCCGGAAATGAAAATGACGTCGCCGGCTTTGACTTCCACCAGGTTTAGCCCGGCCCAGGCGGTCATGCCCGTCATGCCGAGGGCGCCCAGGTAAACCGAGAGCGGCTGGATCTCACGGCTCACCCGATGCAAGTCCTTGGGGGAAGCCACGAAGTATTCCCGCCAGCCAAAATTGGACGTGACGACATCGCCAGGCTTGAATTCCGGGGCCCGCGACTCGATCACGTCGCCGACTGCGCCTCCGTTGAGCGGTTTGCCTAATTCGAAAGGGGGCACGTAAGACTTCCGGTCGTTCATGCGGCCTCGCATATACGGGTCCACCGACATAAAGAGGTTCCGGACCAACACTTCTCGATCTTTCAGCGGCTCGGCATCGGTCCAAGCCAGCGTGAAGTTGGCTGCGGTTGGAAGGCCGCCGGGACGGGAGGCCAGGCGAATTTCCCGGCTGCTAAGTCTGGACATAAATACGGTCTCCTTGGGATGCCGCGCTCACTTCGGGAGGCTTTCTCCGCGGGCCCGCAGCTCGTGAGCGGCGTTGAACCAGTCCTCTTCCGGCGATCCCTGCGGACAGCCTCTAGCTTGCCATAGTCGATGGGCCAGCCGAGCGATATCGTCGTGCCCGAAGGTCGTGACGCCGTGCTCATTGACATGTTCCTGGTGCACCTGGTTGCTATGCTGGTAAGCCAATTCGGAATGTTCGAGAGCTTGCCGGGATTGCTCCTGGCCGGTTTGGTGATCCTGTTTCTCAAGGGTTTCCGCGGCGCTACGATGCGTGTGGGCCGCACTATCGTGCAAATCGGCAGCTCGTTGATGGTTCTCGTAATGCGATCCGTTTTTATAACGAGTAGACATTTAAAGGCTCCCTATCTTCCCCGACTTGGTATGAGCGTCCTTGGCAAGCTTGTAAGCTTGATCCGAGTACTCCAGCGCTCGTTGCGAATGATATTCTGCAGCCGTGAAATTGCCTTTTTCGTTATGTTCGGCGGCGGTACGATGTGCCCGTGCCGCGAGTTCGTGTAGCTCGGCGGCTTCTCGGTGTTCCTCATGCATGGTGTTTTCTCCTGTGGAATCGTTGGTATTACCCCTTGCAAGTGCACGAGGCGGACCACTCTTTGCGCGAGCCGGAATGGGCCCGGCAGTTTCGCGCCATCGCCTAAGGGTGCGAACTCTGCATTTGCAATAGCAGATTCTGCACTTCACGGCCTGGCGCCTGGTGTAGTGCGTCATGCAGAAATGTAGATTCTCTCTAGAGGCTCACAAGCACCGCTCCCTCGCGGTCGCGGCTCAGTAGTTTCACAACGTTCCGAGCCGGGCCCAGAGGGCGCCCCGCGAGGGAGCGGTGCTTCGTCCTCAGGAATTGTGTTGGTGCTGCGCGTGCACTTGTCGCTACGCCGCGGCCGTGTAGGACAGTCGTCGCCAATATTCAACCAGCGAGGAAATAAAAATGCCTGAACAAAACGCAGTAGTAGCTGTTTATGAAACGCATGCAGGAGCTGAAGAAGCGATCAAGGAGCTTCAGCGCGCGGGAATCGATCTTCACACCCTGTCCATCGTCGGCAAGGACACCCATGCCGATGAACACGTGGTGGGGTACTACAACATGGGCGACCGGATGAAGTATTGGGGCAAGACTGGCGCCTTTTGGGGAGGCTTCTGGGGATTGCTGTTCGGATCGGCGTTCTTCGCCATTCCCGGCCTTGGTCCAATACTCGTGGCAGGCCCTTTGGTTGCTTGGATCGTCGGAGCGTTGGAAGGCGCGGCGGTGGTTGGAGGCTTGAGCGCAGTCGGCGCCGGTCTCTATAGCATGGGCATCCCGAAGGACAGCGTCCTGCAATACGAGACGGCCCTGAAGACCGACAAGTTCCTGTTGATGGTGCACGGCACTGCACGGGAAGTCGAGACGGCGAGGAGCATTCTCGAAACCACACGGCCTGTCACCGTGACCCTGCACGCAGCCGAGGTGGCAGGAGCTGCGAGGTAGCACACCATGCTAACGAATAAACATTTGAAGGATTTTACGATTCGAGCTACGGACGGCGACCTTGGAACCGTCGAGGACCTCTATTTCGACGATGAGACTTGGGCCATTCGATACCTCATGGTAGACACCGGCAAATGGCTCAGCGGACGGCGAGTGCTGATTTCGCCAATATCCGCGGTCCGCACGGACTGGACGGCCAAGCGGTTAGATGTCGCGTTGACGACGAAGCAGGTTGAGAACAGCCCCGAGATCGATTCCCACCAGCCCGTCTCACGGCAGCATGAAGCCGCATACCTCGGGTATTATGGATATCCCAATTATTGGGGTGGTCCCTATCTGTGGGGCCCGGCGTTCTACCCGGGAGGCCTGGCTGGTTCCACAAATGCCTCCGCGGGAGTCATCGCCGAAAGGGTGCGGCGAGAGTCGCCGGATTCGCATCTGCGCAGCATGGAAAGCGTGACCGGTTATCGCATTGAGGCGGCTGACGGTGAAATCGGCCATGTGGATGGCTTTGTGATAGACGATGAGAGCTGGGCGATCCGCTACATCGAAGTGGCAACGCGCAATTGGTTGCCAGGCAAGAAGGTGTTGGTTTCGCCCGCGTGGATGGAACGAGTGAGCTGGGCGGATTCCAAAATCTACACCGGCCTCTCCCGTGAAGCCATCAAGGAGGGACCGGAATATGTCGAATCCCGGCCTATCACCCGGGACTATGAGAACCGTCTATACCTGCACTACGGCCGGCCGCCATATTGGCTGCACGACGCTGAAGCAAGGTCTTCGTATTCCCTGAGTGGCGTTTAAGTTTGGGGTGGGTGTCCGGCCGGCCGGACACCCATGATTCCGTCCGGCCTGCCGTAAGGTTGCGATCGGCCTCTCATGCTCTGGCTATGGGGAGGCCGTGCCGGCGATTGGCGCTAATTCATCGGCCGACGTCGACGAATTCCGCGTCCACCACGTTGTCGTTGCCGTCCTTGCCGCGATCTCCGTTGTCCGCTGGCGGCGCCTGTGCGCCGGGTTGCGCGGAAGCGGATTTGTACATGGCCTCGGCCAGCTTGTGGCTGGCGGCTGTAAGACGGTCGGTTGCCGTGTTGATCCGTTCCGGGTCATTCTCTGCAATGGCTTTCCTGGTCTCCTCGACGGCCGATTCGATTTCCTTCGCTTCGGCCTCGCCGATCTTGCCGCGATGCTCCTTCAGCGTCTTCTCGACATTGTAGACCATGGCGTCGGCCCTGTTCTTGGCCTCAATGGTCTGGGCCTGCTTGCGATCGTCGGCCGCGTGCGATTCGGCATCTTTGGTCATCGTCTCCACCTCTTCTTTGGAAAGGCCCGAAGAGGACGTGATGGTGATCTTCTGTTCGTTGTTGGTCGCCGTATCCTTCGCCGTCACATTGAGGATGCCGTTGGCATCGATATCGAAGGTGACTTCGATCTTGGGCACGCCGCGCGCCGCCGGCGGGATATTGCCGAGTTGAAACACGCTCAACAAGCGGTTGTAGCGCGCCATCGAGCGTTCGCCCTGGTGCACCTTGATCTCGACCGAGTTTTGATTGTCGGCCGCCGTAGAAAATGTCTCACTTTTGCGGGTGGGAATGGTGGTGTTACGGTCGATCAGTTTGGTGAAAACACCGCCCATGGTCTCGATCCCCAGCGACAGCGGGGTGACATCGAGCAGCAGCACGTCCTTGACTTCGCCGCCCAGCACACCGCCCTGGACCGCGGCGCCAATCGCCACCACTTCGTCCGGGTTCACGCCCTTGTGGGGCTCTCTTCCGAACAGATCGCGTACCAGCGTCTGGATTCGCGGCATGCGGGTCTGGCCGCCCACGAAAACGACCTCGTCAAGTTGCTGGGGCGTCACGCCGGCATCCGACAGAGCCTGCTTGCAGGGACCTACTGAGCGCTGGATGATGTCTTCCACCATTTGCTCGAAACGCATCCGCGTCAGTTTCATGATCAGGTGCTTGGGGCCGGTGGCGTCGGCCGTCACGAAGGGCAAATTGATTTCCACTTCCAGCAAGGTTGACAGCTCCATCTTGGCCTTCTCGGCGGCTTCCTTCAGGCGCTGGAGGGCCATCGGGTCCTTGGATAAATCGATATGATTTTCCTTCTTGAATTCTTCCACGATCCAGTCGATGATGCGCTGATCGAGGTTGTCGCCGCCTAAGTGAGTATCCCCGTTGGTGGACTTCACTTCCACCATCCCCTCGCCGACCGCCAGGATGGAGATATCGAAGGTGCCGCCGCCGAAGTCGTAAACGGCGATGGTTTCGTTCTTGTTCTTGTCGAGTCCGTAGGCCAAAGCGGCTGCCGTGGGCTCGTTGATGATACGCAATACTTCAAGGCCGGCGATCTTTCCCGCATCCTTAGTGGCCTGCCGCTGGGCGTCATTGAAATATGCTGGAACAGTGATCACGGCCTGGGTGACCTTGCCGCCGAGGTAAGCTTCGGCCGCTTCCTTCAGCTTGGTGAGAATCATGGCGGAGATTTCGGCCGGCGAATACTTCTTGCCGTTGATCTCCACCCGCACGTCGTCATGCTCCCCGCGCACCACCTTGTAGGGCACCATCTTCATTTCTTCGTTGACTTCGTCATAGCGGCGCCCCATGAACCGTTTGATGGAGAACACCGTATTCCCCGGGTTGGTGATGGCTTGCCGTTTGGCGATCTGGCCCACTAAGCGCTCGCCGGTTTTGGTAAACCCCACGACCGACGGCGTAGTGCGGGTGCCTTCCTGGTTTGCAATTACCGTAGGCTGGCCGGCTTCCATGACGGCGACCGCGGAATTGGTGGTGCCCAAATCAATACCGATGATTTTTCCCATTGTGCTTAAACCTCTTCTTTGTAAGATTTACGATTACGGCCGGCCCGAATAGCCTCGGGGCCGGCAGCCTGCTGCATGGTTATTGATGCACGAACTGCACCAAGTTGCCGCAGTAGGCGCCGCGAGGCCATGTAAGCTGCCGAATAGGCCGATATCTGCGCCGATGGAGGCGGTGCACTGCCATGAACGAGTGCGCAACCTTACGCTCCAACAGGTTGGGAGGTGCAAGTCCTGCTGTCTCTCAGGCAGGAAGTGCAGGAAGTCGATGCGAGAGTACAAGAGGGGACGGCTGTCTGTGGGGTCGAAAGATCCCGGGTTGGCGCCACTGAAGGTCGTCCGCTATTTGACCCGCTTTACAGCAGCTACCAGGTCAGGATATGGATCGACGGCCTTTCCCTGCCACCACAGCCTTTCCGGCCCCAGCTCGAAAATTGCAAAGTGCAGGTGCGGCGCGCGCGCGTCCGCATTGCCCGTCGATCCCACGAAGCCGATAACTTCCCCACTTGCGATCCGCATTCCCTCGTGCAACCCTTCCACGTACCCATCCAAGTGCGCGTAGTAGTAGCAATACGCTCCCATTTCGTCGAACTGGTATATGGTGTTACCGCCCGGTTTGCTGAGGAACAGTTTGCGGATGGTTCCGGACACGACCGCGCGCACGGGTGTCCCTCTCGGCTCCATGATGTCGATCGCCTCATGCCGCTGCCCGTTGTGAATCTCTCCGAAGGTATCGCGCAGATTCGTAAGAACGAGTCCGCGAATGGGCGGAGTCATCTCCGTGATGGACGCCGCGCCCACGGCGAGAGCCAGCGGCAGCAGTCCGGCAATGCAAACGCTGAGTGTCAACGCTACTCCTCCAGGTCAACCGGTGTGCCCCGTCGAACCATGTGCGACAGCTCATCCACATCCCAGTTCGTCAGCCTGATACACCCGTCCGACACGCCATGCCCGATATTCCCCGGATCCGGCGCTCCATGGATTCCATAATCCGGTTTCGAGAGGCCGATCCAGGCGACGCCGACGGGATTGTTCGGACCCGGCGCGAGTTCCGCTTTCGCCAGCGTCTTGTTGACACCCCACAGCATCTTTGGGTCCCAGTCGAACCACGGGTAATGCACAATCCCCACGACGGCCCAGTGACCGATCGGCAGAGGATCGTGCGAGTCCCCAATTGTGCTCGGATACTGCGCCAGTTCCTTGCCGCCGGCGCCGTACGCGATGACGGTGCGTTTTGACTTCGACACCACCACACGCACTGCCAGGCCCACAACCGCGCGCCGCACATTCGGTACGCTGATTCGCTCCCCCGCGGTACCCAGATTTGAGCCAGGATTCAACTCGGCGAGCAGCTTCGGCGAGATGTGGAACTTCTCGCCGAGTCCTTCCTCCGGCGTTTCGAAGCCAAGCCACTTCAGCTTTGCCTTGTCCTGAACCTCGGCCGGTAGCGGCAGGAACGGGCCTTTCACATCCGCCTGGGTAATCGCGTAGGTCAACAGCAGAGGGCCGGCGTCGCGATTGAGCAATCCCCACATCGCGGCGTCGATTGTGCCGGTTGGCTTCAGATCGTGGTCTTCCTGATATCCCTTGACGGCAACCCCGAAATCGTCGCCGTAAACGCCGTCAATTTGGCCGGGCGAGAACCTGGCACGGTCCAGAAGAATCTGCGCCCGCACGACCCGTGGCCCAGCCGCTCCCGGCCCCACCGGCCCGGTCTTCGTCGAGTCCTCTATTTCGTTTGCGGCAGGACTCCGGACGGCCGGAGTGGCAATGTTCTTCTTCGCTGGTCCGGATGTGTCCGCGGCGGCCAACGCCAGAATCGAAGCAGTCGCCGCTAGTAGATAAGTCAGACGCATACCGAACAGCGGGCACTTTGCGGGCCGTTCGCATGCCACAACTGCTTTTCCTATCCGAAGCAAAGGGCGAAACTCCGACAACCAAGTAACTATGACGAACTCCGCCTCGGTGAAACGCTGACAAGCCTGGCGCCGGCCAGCTTCGGATCCGCTTCTTCAGATCCACTTCTTCCGTAGCAACCAGACTTTGATCGTCTGCGTAAGGGCCATATAGCTAAGCAACGTCAGCATCAAGATCGGCCAGTACATCCGGGGCAAGCTTGTGAGGCCCAGCGAAGATGCCAGAGGGGAATACGGCAGCCACATTCCCAAGGCCATGATGGCTAGCGTTGTTGCTGTCAGCGGCCAACTCGCACGGCTCTGCAGGAAGGGAATCTTATTGGTGCGAATGACGTGGATTATGAGCGTCTGCGTCATCAGCGACTCGACGAACCAGCCCGTCTGAAATACCGCCGCGCGGGACGGGTCCCAGCAGTGGAACACCCAGAGCATGACGAAGAAAGTCGTGTAGTCGAAGATCGAGCTGATGGGACCGATGAAGAGAATAAACCGCTTGATCTCATCGATGTTCCAGGGCCGCGGCCGCGCCACTTGCTCTTCGTCCACCGCATCTACGGGGATCGGCACCTGCGAGAAATCGTACAGGAGGTTGTTGGTCAACACCTGGATCGGGGCCATCGGGATGAAAGGGAGAAAGGCGCTTGCTCCCAGCACGCTGAACATGTTGCCGAAGTTGGAACTCGCGCCCATCCGGATGTACTTGAGGATGTTCGCGAAGACCTTCCGGCCCTCGATCACGCCCCCTTCCAGCACCATGAGGTCTTTCTCGAGTAAGATCAGATCCGCGGACTCCTTGGCGATATCGGTAGCGGTGTCGACCGAGATGCCGACATCCGCGGCGCGCAAGGCGGGGGCATCGTTGATTCCGTCGCCCACGAATCCAACGACATGTCCCTTGCTCCTGAGGGCGCGGATGACCCGCTGCTTGTGGGCGGGCGAGAGACGGGCGAAGAGCGTGGTCTTCTCTGACGCGTCGGCCAGTTCGGGATCGGACATTTTTTCGACGTCCGCGCCCAGGAGCATTGGATCGGCCGAGAGGCCCACGTCCTTGCACACCTTGCGGCTGATGAGGTCGTTGTCGCCGGTCAGAATCTTTACTGCCACCCCATTTTTGTGAAGAGCCTCGATGGCGCGTCCCGCGGTGTTCTTAGGCGGGTCCAGAAACGCGACGTACCCTTTGAGCACGAGGTCGTGCTCGTCGTCCTTTGAGCAGGACTGCTTCCCCGGCAACTCCTTTTTTGCCACTGCCAGGACCCGGAAGCCGTCGTTGCTAAGGCTCGCGTACTCATCTTTCAGCCCGACTATCAGCTTGGGGTCCATCGGCGAGAGTTTCCCGTCCAGTTCGAAGTGAGAGCACTGGTGGAAGACCTCTTCCGGGGCTCCCTTGGTGAGGAGGATTGCTTTGCCTTCGGGATCCTCTACCAGCACGGACATCATGCGCCGCGTGAAGTCGAAAGGGATCTCATCCAGTTTCTTGTGCTTCTCGACCACCGCTTTCCCGTGAAAATCGGGGCTATCCAGGATGGCCACGTCGAGCAGGTTCTTGAGACCTGTCTGGAAGTAGCTAATCAGGTAGCCATCCAGGAGCACTTCCTCGGTTTCCCGGCCGGCGACGTCGCAATGCCGCTGGAGGACGACGCGGTCCTCGGTGAGCGTGCCGGTTTTATCGGTGCACAAGACATCCATGCCCCCGAAGTTCTGGATCGCGCTCAGCCGCTTGACGATCACCTTCTTGCGGCTCATGGCGAGCGCACCCTTCGCAAGGCAGACGGAGACGATCATGGGCAGCATCTCG
>Ga0182013_10000762_pt1 | contig 44877 bp, 45 predicted proteins | sample 612S2MmetaG_FD_120487 | JGI IMG/M metagenome (GOLD analysis project Ga0182013, IMG submission 120487) | Permafrost microbial communities from Stordalen Mire, Sweden - 612S2M metaG | ecosystem: Environmental > Terrestrial > Soil > Wetlands > Permafrost | place: Sweden: Stordalen | collected... | reverse complement strand
TCGCGTCGAGCAGGTCCGCGTGGGACTGCGGTATATCGGACATGGGGTCAAGTCTAGGACTGGCGCGGGAGGGTGTGGCAGCTCACCGAGCTGGGAGGCGTGCGAGCGGGTGCGGTGCGCCGCTCAGCAGTTGACGTGCAGGGCGGGCAGACGGTCGGGGCTGATCCCCTGCTCCACGCATGCCAGGTAGGCGATGCCGCGGTGTATCCCGTCGATCACGACTGTGGCGCCGTCAAAGATGCCGATGCGGATGACGACGTCATCGCTCCATCGCGCACTCGCCATGTCGTCCATGAAACGATCGACCCGCAGGTCGTTGTCCCTGTCCTGCGCCGGGTGCAGCGCACTGCTGCGCTCGCGGTAGATCGCCAGAAGCTGCCCGAACGTCTTGTAGCTCGTGTCCACGTAGCCCATGAAGCTGGCGAACAGCGTCTTCGTGTCCGCCAGTTCGTCCGCGGTGACCGGCTGGAGAGCCATCCTGGCATCGTCCCGCCGGGGACGATTTGGGCATATGGCCCAGTGGCCAAGGGTGCTCGAGACCGGTTGGTACATCCGTCGCAGCCCCGTGAGCGGCGCAGCGGCGGCGGCCTACTCGAAGGTGAGGCGTTCCTGTCCCGGGATTTCAGCGGGAGGCGGCTCGTGGTCCTGCCCCTCGGGCGTCTCCCAGTCGAATGCGCCCTCGTCGTCCGCACCAGCCCCGCGCGCTGCGCTCGCGGGTGTCGCGTGGGTGCCGGGCGCGGTGGGCTCATCACCCGCCGCGAGCACGCTTCGCATGTCGATCTCGGCTGTCTCCTGGCCCGAGGGCGAAAGGTCCACGGGCCGATGCGCCTGCGGGTCCTCGTACTCCGGGGCGCCGACCGGTTCGTGCGCGGGATCGTCAGCTGCCTGCGCGCGGTCGGGCTCGGGCACCGAGAGCTCGTCCTCGTGCGACGGGAAGGCCGGCTCGAGTGCCTCCTTCTCCTGGCGGGCTACCTCGCTCGCGTCGGCGCCGCGGCGCCGCTTGAGCTCCAGATGTTCGCGTATCGCGTCGTCTAGCAATCCCATGTCGCCCCGAAACCATACTGCGCTCGCTGTGCCTCGTTATCCGTCTACACTTCTCCAGCCGGCTCCGCCTATTGCGGGCCGTGCGTGCGGGGCTATAGCTCAGATGGGAGAGCGCCTGGATCGCACCCAGGAGGTCGGGGGTTCGAGTCCCCCTAGCTCCATTTCTGAGACACCGAAGTGGTCCGACTCCAACCCGGCGGCCCGGGCTGTGGACGTCACCGGTGGCGACCCCGCCGCGTCAGTGAGACCTGGAGCGCCTAGGGCTGAGGTGATGCCTGGGGCTCTCTCGGCAGCAGGCGGTGTCCGTCGACGACTGCGGTGGCAAGGTCGATGAGCTTGCGGTTGTCGATCCTCGAGCGCTCTCTGAGCATCTCGAAGGCGCTCGTCTCGTCGATGCCGTGGCGCTCCATGAGGATGCCCTTCGCGCGCTCGATCAGTGCGCGGCGGCCGAAGGCGCCCTGTAGGTCTTGGTACTCGGCGAATCGCCGGAGGACGATTTCGATCGCGCTCTGCCAGTCCTCGACGTCGACGTCGCTGATGTGGGCGAACACCCCTCGCTTGGAGGCTTCGCTGATGAACTCGGGGTCGCGGGCGTGGAGCAGGACGATCACGGGGCAGGCAGCTTCGCGGACGATCTTGTCGATCAATTCGAGCGCGTGCTCAGAGCTCTCTCCGAGCCCGACGAGGGCGACATCGGGGCGCTCTCTGGCGGTCGCGGGGCCGACGTCCTGAACATCGATCTCTCGCGCGATCACCTCGTGGCCGAGGCTTACGACGATCGGAGCGACCAGCGCCAGTCGGTCCTTGCGCTCATTGGCGATCAGGACACGCAAGTGCTTGGTTTCGCGGGAGCTCATTGATGCACAGCCGGTCTGGCGGACCAGTCGATGCTGTTAGAGTACGGCTTGTTCCGCCTCAATCCTCGGCGGGGGGCAGTTCCGGCTCCGACATTTGGCCGGCGCAAAGCGTTTGACCCAGTTGGTCAACGTCTCGATCGCCAGCGTCAGGAGTCCCTTCATGGCGAACCCCGCCGGAGCAGCAGCACCACACCCCGCCTACGAGCGGCCATCGTGACCGCCGTCTTCGTGGTCATAGGCGTTGCATTCGTAGCGCTGGTCATGCTTTCGCAGTCGGTCCGGATCCTCAAGCAGTACGAGCGCGCCGTGATCTTCCACCTGGGCAAGGTCCGTGACGGCGCACGCGGCCCGGGCGTCATCTTCTTTGCTCCGTTCATCAACCAGGTTCACCGGGTCTCCCTGCGGATCGTCACGATGCCGATCCAGTCGCAGGGGATCATCACCCGCGACAACGTCAGCGTCGATGTTTCGGCCGTTGCCTACTACCGCGTGGCCGACCCGGTCCGGTCGGTCGTCGCGATCGAGGACGTCGAAACTGCGATCAACCAGATCGCCCAAACCACCTTGCGGGCCGTCGTCGGACGTCACACGCTGGATGAGACGCTCTCCGAGACGGACAAGGTCAACGGAAATATCCGTGAGATTCTCGATGTGCAGACCGAGGAGTGGGGGATCAAGGTCACGACGGTTGAGCTGAAGGACATCCAGCTACCGGACTCGATGAAGCGCGCGATGGCACGCCAGGCCGAAGCCGAGCGCGAGAAGCGAGCCAAGATCATCGCCGCGGAGGGCGAGGCACTGGCCGCCGGTGAGTTGGCTCGAGCCTCCGACGTGATGATGGAGCACCCCCTGGCGCTGCAGTTGCGCAACCTCCAGACGCTCGTCGAGATCGCTGTCGACAAGAACTCCACAGTCGTCTTCCCGGCCCCGCTGATGAGCACAATCCAAGAGCTCGGCGCCTTTCTCAAACGAGAGGCTGTGGCCGCCGGCGGCCTCCCCACGGCGCCGGAATTGACGCCGACCGTGTCAAACGGCTCGACGGCGATCGAGTAGCGGCCGCAGATGCTCGTCCTTGACCGTCCGATGGCTAGAGCGGCACCCACCGCCATCGACGAGCGCGCCGCGTTTCCCCCAGCGCGGCCGCGGGGCGCCACCTGCCCGCTCTGCACCGGTGCAGAGCGGGCAGGGTGGCACTCCCCTCGAGGGAACGCCGAAAAACGCGAGAGCCATAGTCGCCACATCTCACCGTCCCCCATCGATAGGAGCCGTTCTCATGCGCCGTTCTGTTTTTGATGTTCTCGCTAGCGCCGTTGGCCTGGTCCTCGTGGTCGTGCTGCTGATCGCAGGCGGACTGCTGATGTGGGGGTCGAGCTACACCCACAACAACGTCCACAACCAGCTCGCCCAACAGCAGATCTTCTTCCCGCCGAAGGCCGCCTTCGCCAACGCCAAGGCCGGTACCGAGATCACCCCCGCGATGATCCCGTCGGTCTCTAAGTACGCAGGTCAGCAGCTCCTCACCGGCCCACAGGCCGAGGCCTACGCCGACCACTTCATCGCGATCCATCTCTCTGAGATGCCCTACGGCGGCATCTACTCCAAGATCAGCACAGCCGCACGCGCGGAACCGGCCAACACCAAACTTGCAGCCCTCGAGACGACCTCGTTCCAGGGCACAACCCTTCGAGGGTTGCTGCTTGAGGCTTATGGGTTCTCGAAGATCGGCACGATCATGCTGATCGCCTCGATCGCCTCATTCGCCCTCGCCCTCGTGATGCTCGGGCTCGTCCTTCTCGGCTTTCGCCACGCCCGTTTGACACCGGCCGAGGAGGAGCTGCATCTGCACGAGCCGAGCCCCGAGCTTGCCGGTGCGCCCGCATGAGGCTCGGCAGGGCTCGGAGTCGACCGCACGCATTTACTACCAGAGATCGGAGACCACGATGAAGGCGCTCGTTTACCACGGCCCAGGCCAGCGCGGCTGGGATGACGTGCCCGATCCGTCGATCATCGATCCGACCGACATCGTCGTGCGGATAGACACCTCGACGATCTGCGGCTCGGATCTGCACATCCTCAAGGGCGACGTGCCCGAGACGCCACCCGGCACGGTCCTCGGCCATGAGGCTGTCGGAACGGTCGAGGAGATCGGTGCCGGCGTCAGCACGGTGGCGGTCGGCGACCGGGTGCTCCTTTCATGCATCAGCGCCTGCGGGCGTTGCCGCTACTGCAAGGAAGCCCGTTACGGGCAGTGCCTTGGCGGGGGCGGCTGGATCTTCGGCCACCTCATAGACGGACTGCAAGCCGAATACGCACGCGTCCCGTTCGCGGATAACTCGGTCTTCAAGGTCCCAGACGGACTGACAGACGAGCAGGTGCTTTTCCTCGCCGACATTCTCCCCACGGCGTATGAGGTCGGTGTGCTCAACGCCAGGATCTCACCAGGCGACGTCGTGGCGATCGTCGGTGCGGGGCCGATCGGCCTCGCGGCGATGCTCACCGCGCAGCTCTACACCCCCGGGCGAATTGTCGCGATCGACCTTGCCGACAGTCGCCTGGAGAGCGCCGGGAAGTTCGGAGCCGACACAACGATCAACAACGGCCGCGAGGACGCCATCACGCGGATCATGGAGCTCACGGATGGGCTTGGTGCCGACGTGGCACTCGAGGCGGTGGGCATGGCTGAAACGTTCGAGCTGGCCGTTGAGCTGATCCGTCCCGGAGGCCGCGTGGCCAACATCGGCGTACACGGCCGCCCAGCGACCCTCCATCTCGAGAACCTCTGGACCCGCGACGTCACCATCACCACAGGGTTAGTCGATACCAACACCATCCCCCGGCTGATGAAGCTCGTCGCCGACGGCCGCTTGGACCCGACTGTGTTCGCGACACACCGTTTTGCGCTCGAGGACACGATGAGCGCATACGACACCTTCGCCGACGCGTCAAAGACGGCCGCCCTCAAGGTAGTGCTCGAAGGAAGCAGTATCAGCGCCAACTCGGAGGTTGTCAGCGCGGCAGGCGCGCTGGCATGAAAGGAGCAGTCATGCCCGTAGGTAAGCTCGAAGCGGAGAGTGCCGCGGCGGCTGCGCCGGGAAGTCTGAAGGCACGGGCGTTCAGCCTCGGCTCGCCGAGCGGCGGCGTGCTGACCCCGGCCGAAGAATGGTCAAGACGCGTGCGGCGGATCGGAGGTCTGATACAGGTGGCTTTTGCTGCTCTGTGGCTCGTGCGCGGCAGCGTCGTGATCGGCGGCGGCGTGTCGGCCGCGCTGATCGCTGTGTCCGGCGTCGCGGTGATCGGGGTCTTGGCCTACGCGATGCGCGTCACGGCCGGAACAGCACCGCGGCCGACAAGCGGTGAGGGTAAGAGGATCGAGCGGGACATCACCGTCGCAACCGTGATCGAGCTCGCGGCGGCATTCGCACTGCCGGTGCTCGTCACCGCTGCCGGACACTCCGACTGGGTCCTGCCGTCGATCGCGATCACGATCGGCCCGCTGCTCTTGTATCTGGATCACCGCGTGCACATCCCCCGCTACCGGCCTGTCGGATGGCTGCTGACCATAGGCCCCGTGATCCTTGTTGCCACGATGTCAGGCACGCCGCTCGTCGCCACAACGGGCATCGCGTCTGGCGTACTGCTGCTCGGCACCGCCGCTGCAGGCTTCCACGATCTGGCCGGAGTACGAAGCCGTGCCGCGCGGGCCGCGAGCAGAACGGTCCGCGCCGGGATAGACACAGCCCGGCCGTGAGCCAGGGTCCACTCCACGTGGTGTTCGGTGCCGGCCAGGTCGGGCGCGCGCTCAGCGCCCGCCTGGCTCGGCTGGGCCTCGCGGTGCGGGCCGTGTCGCGGCATCGCCAGTCAGGCTGCGTCGACGGGGTCGACTGGCAGGCCGCCGATGCGTCTGACCCAGCGGCCGCCAGCCGCGCTGCCGAAGGCGCAGCGGTCATCTACCAGTGCCTGAACGCGCCTTACACGACGTGGCCGGAGCGCTTCCCCCCACTTCAGCGAGGTGTGTTGAGCGCCGCCGAACGCCAGGGGGCACTGCTGGTGAGCCTTGAGAACGTGTACGGCTACGGCCCAACCGGGGGCCAGCCGATGGCCGAGGATCTCCCCCTGGCCGCGACGACCGTCAAGGGCCGAGCGCGGGCGGCGATGACCCATGAACTGCTCGCCGCCGCTGAGGCCGGTCGTGTGCGTATCGCCATTGGCAGGGCGTCTGACTTCTTCGGTTCCGGTGTTACCGAATCAACGCTCGGCGAGCGCGTCTTTGCCAACGCTCTCGCCGGGAAGCGTGCCGACTTCCTCGGCAACCCCGACCTGCCGCACACCTACAGCTACGTCCCGGACATCGCGGCCGGACTGGCGACCCTCGGCACGGACGACCGGGCAGCCGGAGGCGTGTGGCACCTGCCGGGTCCGGAGACCGTGACCACTCGTGAGGTCCTCGCGCTGATCGCCGGGGAGGTCGGACACCCGGTCGCAGTTCGCACGATGCCCAAGCTCCTCGTCCGCGCTCTCGGCCGGGTCAACCCGATGATGCGGGGCCTCTCCGAGATGGCGTATGAGTTCGAGGAACCATTCGTGCTCGATACCTCCAAGTACCAGGCAACATTCGGCGAGGCTGGCACACCCCTCGCCAGCGCGATCGCCGCGACCGTCGCGTGGTACCGCGGTCTGGACGCCAACTCCGACCCTTCGTCAGTCCCAGAGGCAGGTGGATCGAGTGCACGGCCGTCTCCCAGGACGGCGAGCACGCTGGATGGCGGCGCTCCCTAGACAAGGGCCGCGCTCGATCGGCTCAGGTTCGACGCTTGGAGTCTGGTGCTGCGGTCAGGGTCGGTCCGCGAGTCGGTATCGACCCCGAGCAACGCGCACGAACCTGGGGGAGGGACCGTGGACGTTGCCGGCGAGCGTCGCCTTAACGGACGCCCTCCGCACCCTTTCGCCGAGGAGCGCCTCGATCTGCGCGTGCACGTCGCCCGCCTGCATGGGTTCGCCCTCCTCGCTTAGTACCTCCGAGATGGCGCTGATGATCCGCCCCTGCCGTGGATGCGCTGCGCCGACGGCTTGCCGGGGAGCTTCGGGAGCGCAAGGTCGACCGTGCTCGCGATCCGATCGGGACCCGCGGGATGCCCCGTTCAGCAAACACTCCAGCGGCGCTCGAGGGTTGGAGTGGTGTCCACTAAGGTCCACTGTTCGCCCCTCCGCGCGGATAGTGAGGCGTGTGCAGAGGGGATGATGCCGCGGGGTCTTCGCAGGCGCGGGCGATCGGCCACCGTGCGGAGCGTAGGACGTTGGTCGGCGCCGCGGCGTAGCGGGCGGGCGTGATCGCGCAGCTCGCGCAAGCGACGTCGCATGCGTGAGAGCCGGTTGGTGCGTCGCTTGGGGACGACGAGGTTCTCATCCGTCGTGCGCGCCGGACTCCGTCTCGTGGAACCATGCGGTGACGACCCTCTCGGCGCGTTCGGCGGCACCCACGAGCCGGTCCACGTCGCCTGACGGGACGGGCTCTCCGGCTGCCGCGGCGCGTTCGATCTCGGCGGCGAGCGCGGCTGCCGCGGCGGCATCGACGAGCCCGCACGTCGACTTCAGGGTGTGCGCCACCTCCCGCAGGCGCTCGCGGTCCTCCGAGGCGGCGCATTCTGCGGCCTCGCCGATACGTCCGGGGAGCTCCGCCAGCCATGCCTGTACGACGCGGCGCGCCGACTGCAGCGACCCGAGCTCGTCTGCTAGGAGCGTCAGCTTCTCTCGTATGCGCCGTGCGTCATCGTCGCCCGCGACCAGGCCGTTCGTGTCCTGCGCGGGCGAGGACGCGGCAGGCTCGCCGTCCGGGGGGGCCGGGAGCCAGCGCGAGAGCGCCTGAGCGAGTTCGTCGAGCATCAGAGGCTTGGCGGCGAAGTCATCCATCCCGGCGTCCATGCATTCGGTGCGGTCGCTGTGCATCGCGTTCGCGGTCACCGCGATGATCGGCGTGCGCGGCCGGCCGCTCTCGTGCTCGCGTGCGCGTATCGCCCGCGTCGCCTCGAGCCCGTCCATGCCCGGCATGCGCATGTCCATCAGGACGGCGTCGTAGCGCTCGTGCTCGAGAGCGTCGACGGCCGCTGAACCCGAGTCCACGGCCCGAGCCCTCAGGCCGAGCCGGTTGAGCTGGCGCAGACCGAGCTCCCTGTTTACGGGGCTGTCCTCGGCGAGCAGCACGCTTCCCGTGAGTTCGGGGCGCTCCCGCTTGCGCTCACGTTTGGCCGGCGCCTTCTCGGGACCGCACAGGAGGCTCACGCTCGCGGTGAACGTGGTGCCTGTGCCGGGTCGGCTGCGGACCCTGATGTCTCCGTCCATGAGCTCAACCAGGCGTCTGGTGATCGCCAGGCCGAGGCCGGTGCCCTCATGCCGGCGTGTCGTCGACGCGTCCGCCTGCGAGAACGGCTCGAAGATGTGCTTGAGCTGCTGCTCTGCTATCCCGATGCCCGTGTCGCGCACGACGAACGACACGAGCGCCAGGCGCCTGCTGATCGCATCGAGTCTGACGGTCACGCTGACCGTTCCGGCGTCGGTGAACTTCACGGCGTTCGCAACGAGGTTCAGCACGATCTGTCGCAGACGCCCCGGGTCCCCGAGCAGGTTCTCCGGCACGCCCTCCTGCACCTCCGCAAGCAGCTCGATGCCCTTCGCCTGCGCCCTGACGCGCACGGTGTCGAGGGCTTCATCGACGATCGACGCGAGATCGATGGGCACGTCGCTCAGCTCCATGCGCCCGGACTCGGCCTTCTGCAGGTCCAGCATGTCGTTGATCACCGCGAGGAGGTTGCTCGCGGAGCTCTCGACGATCGCGACGAGCTCGGCCTGCTCGACGTCGAGATCCGCGTCCTTGAGCAGGTCGAGCGTTCCGAGCACACCATGCATGGGGCTGCGAATCTCGTGGCTCACAGTCGCAAGGAACTCGGACTTCGCACGCGAGGCCTCGACGGCGCGGTCGTGGGCTTCCTCTATCGCGCGCTGAGCCTCGATGTGTGCGGTGACGTCGCTGTAGACCCACAGGTGCCCGCGCTGCTCGCCCGCTATCTGCATCGGAACGTAGTCGCGCTCGAACACCCGCCCGTCGGCGAACTCGACCTCCTCGCCGTAGACGGCGAGCCCGCGGGCGAGGATCTCGTCGATGCGCGTTACGAACCGCTCGGGGTCTGCCGCCAGCGCTTTCGACGCCTGTGCCGCTCCGGCGCAGTCGGTGCCGATGAGGGCGTCGGGCTCGACGGGGATACCGAAGACCGAGCAGAAAGCGCTGTTGGTCAGCGCGACGTCGCGGTTCTCGTCCTCGAGCAGAACGCCCTCCTGGAGGCTCGCGACGAGGGTCGCAAGCCGCGCTCCGGTCTCGCGCAGCCGCTGTTCGGTCGTGCGGCGCTCGGTGACGTCGAGCATGTAGCCGAGGCGGTACAGCGCCCGGCCCTCGTCGTCGAGCACCACCTGGTCCTCGTCCTGCACCCAGACCGTGGCGCCGTCCGCCCGGATGAGGCGGAACTCTCCCCTGTAGGGCTCTCCGCTGTGTGTGGCCGCCACGTGGTCGCGGAGCACGCCGGGCAGGTCGTCGGGATGTATGACGGAGAAGAAGAAGTTCGGCTCGGCTGACCACCGTTCCGGGGGGTATCCCGTGAGCTCGAGGATGTTGGCGCTCACGAACTCGGTGGTCTGGTCCTCTCCGAGGCCGTCTATATACGTCACAAGCGGTTGCTGCTCGACCAGCGCGCGGAGCCGGCGCTCGGCTTCGGTGAGCGCGGCGTTCGCGCCGCGCAGCCGCAGCGAGGACTGCGAGAGCTCGGCGTTGAGCACCGCGAGATCCTTCAGGCTGCGCTCCTGTGCGCGCCTGAGGATCAGCAGATCGGGCGTGGGGTCGCTCGCGGCGAAGTCCCCGTACCCGAGGCCGAGCCTTGAGATGTCCGTCTCGCTCGCGAGCGCGAGCGACCCGAAGAAGATGATCCTGTCGCCATCGGGCGGGCAGATCGGCTGGCAGCGCAGCGACAGGTCGTGCTCGCGGTAGCGCAGCAGGAACGAGGACGACGCACGCTCCAGGATGTCAGCCGCACTGGTGATCCCATGCGGCCGGTCGATCACGAATTCGTCGAGCAGGTCGCAGCCGGTGAGCTCACGTCCGAGCGCCTTGCTCAACGAGGGCCCGGCATGCTCGATCACCAGGTCCCTTGAGCACACGATCGCGAACGGGGCGACCGCGTCGAGCTGGCCTGTGTCGAGGTGCAGGTCCACCCAGCCCCTCAGACGGCGATCTCGAACACGGCGTGGTTAGCGTCCGCCGTCGCCTGCCTCGCCTGTGTGACGCTCGCAGGGACGTGCAGGAGCTCGGCCAGGCCCTCCAGCAGACCGGTCATGAATGGCTCAAGGCCCTCGCGTTCGGAGCGGTAGTGGACCGTGATGAGATGGTCCTCGGGTGGATCGACGCCGATCGAGGGCGGGCGCAGGTGCGGGAACAGCGCCTGCAGGCGGGCGTGCATGTGGTCGAGGCCGGCGAGCACATCCCACAGCCCGCGGCCGGTGGAGTTCAGGTAGTCGCCGTAGCTCTCGGGGGCGATGCGCACGCTCCAGTAGCGCCCGAACCTGCGCAGCATTTCGGGCGCGGGCGTCTTCATCTCCCGCGACGCCGCGTCCACGAGCGCGTATGTCAGCTCGTCGTCGTAGTAGGCCATCGCGGCGAAGCTCCTGCCGGCACCCGCGTCCTCGGCCACGCGGTCCCAGGCGTCGTCCCCGGCCTCCTCGAGGACGAGCCGTCGGATCGAATCGTTGATCAGCCCGTACATCTACGCTAGGGACAGCGTAGCGGTGGTCGGATCGCCCGCTGCGTGCGTTTCGAGCTCGCGTGCGTCCACCACCATGTCCGCGAGCATCCGCACCATCCCCACGGGCGTGAAGTCGCCGGCGTCCTCCGGCAGCTGTTCTCCAAGAGCGTCGGCGAGCGCGAGCTCCGGCAGGTTCACCCCGCTGGCGATCGTGACCGCGAGCGTTCCGGGGAACCGCGGGTTGATCTCGAGCAGACGCGGTGTCCCGTCGGTGTCGCGGCGCAGCTGCACGTTCGCGACCCCGCGTATCCCGGCGACCTGTGCGCAGCGCCCCGCGGCGTGTTCGAGCTCCGGGTCGTGGAGTGTGCGCGAGACGACGGCGACGCCGGAGTCGACGCGCATCCGCACGCGTGGCACAGCAGCCACAACGAAGCCTTCGCGGCCGACGAGAACGTCCACCGAGTACTCCTCCCCCGGCAGGAGCTCCTGGGCGATCAGGCTCCCGTCGCGGGGAAGCTGATCCAGGCCCTCGCTGTCCCGGATGACCTGGAAGCCCTGTCCCCCTCGCCCGGTGCGTGGCTTGACGATGAGCGGCAGCTCCCAGCCGCCCCCGTCGAAGTGCTCGTCGAGCACCTCGGTGCGGGGGCAGGCGACGACGTCGCGCAGCTTGTTCACCAGCGCGAACTTGTCGAGGCACGTGGCGAGCGACGAGGCGCTCGGGCAGATCACGACGATGCCGTGCTCGGAGAACGCCTCGCGGCTGTGCGCGAGTGCTATCAGCTCCTCGTCCACGGTCGGGATCAGGACGTTGACCTCGCCCTCGAGGCACGCCCGCAGGACGGCGCCGGCGAACTCGGGGTTCTCGCCGCGGGGGAGCAGGACGCGGTTCTCGGCGGGGACGAGGTGAAGGCCGGTCGCCAGCGCGTCGCAGTCACCGGCGTGGACCCGGTGGCCCGCGGCACCGAGCGCGCGGATGACCGCGATCCCCGCGGCTCCTCCGGCGCCCGTGACGAGCACGCGGCTGCGGCTCGGATTCTGGGCAGAGCTCATCGCCGGTCCTTTCATGCTGCTGTGGGCAGGGAGAAGGCCGAGACGGGGTCGCCGGAGCGCACGATCTCCAGTGCCTCCACGTAGCGGCCGCGGCCGAAACGGCTCCAGTAGCGCGCAGTCGAGCGGATCATCTCGTCGTCCAGGTAGCTGCGTGTCGAGTACTGCGATCTGAACGCCCTGATCGCCTCGAGCTTGCCGTCGATCGCCCCGGTCACGTCGACGAACCTGGACGGCGCGAACGAGATGCTGGTGGACGGCGACTCGTAACAGCAGAGCTCGGGCACCGATCTCGCTGCCACGAGCGTCGCACGGTGCACGGCGCGGTGGTCCTGGTGGTTGTCGTTGAGGGAGTGGGTGTAGACGTGCGTCGGTTTGATCTGCTCGATCGCCCGCGAGATGGCTTCGATCGTCGCGCCCGCCTCCGGCACGTCCGTATCGGGGAGGTCCTGCATGATCAGCCGTGCCCCGATCAGCTCCGCCGCGGCATGGGACTCGAGCACCCGCTCCGAGCGGACGCCGCCGCGCTCTCCTCCGGTGAGGGTCAGCAGCCACACCTGATGGCCTTCCTCGACATGGCGGATGAGCGAGCCTGCGCAGCCGATCTCCACGTCGTCGGGGTGAGCGCCGATCGCCAGAACGACCGGGGTCTCGCGCCGCAGGGCGCGTGACTCGGCCAGCAGCGAGGAGACGGTGCGGACGAGCTCGCCTGCCTGCACGGGCTTCACAAGGAACGCGTCGGCGCCGCTGCGCAGGGCGTCGAGGGCGTAGTCGAAGCGCTGATGGCCGGTGAGCACCACCAGCGGCACCTCGGGGTCAAGGCTCTTGGAGCGTCTGGCGAGCTCGAGGCCGTTCGCGTCGGGGAGCTCGATGTCGGTCAGCACGATGTCGAAGGACCGGGCCGCCAGCTGCGCCGAGCCGGACGCGCCGTCCGCTGCCACCACGACCTCGCAGCCGCACGAATGCTCCAGGGCGCAGCGGGCGAACTCGGCGACGGCGGCGTCGTCCTCGACGATGAGGGCGAGCGGTTGAGCGTGGCCGGTGGCTGACTGCATGCTTCGAAGTTACGGCGCTCGTGTCAGGCGCTGCTCACGCGCGCATCAAGAAGCGGTCAAGGACGGGGTCGCCTTGAGCAACTCTTGACGCGCCCGTGAGCGCAGGCCAACGGCGGTGGGGCAACCTGGTCGCATGCTCACACCGATCAGTGCGCCCGGCGATCCCGGCGAGATCAGGCTCGACGAGGACTGGCACGTGCACTCCACCTTCTCGGATGGGCGCAGCTCGATCCAGGAGAACGTCCAGGCGGCGCGGGTGGCGGGCCTCAACACGCTCTGCCTGGTCGACCATGTCCGCGCCGACACCGTCTGGGTCCCGCGCTTCGTCGCCGAGACTCGTCGTGTGGCGCTCACCGGCGGCCTGCGGGTCCTCTGCGGCGTGGAGGCGAAGATGCTCGACGCCTCGGGCCTGCTGGACGTGCCGCACGACCACGAGCTCGCCGACCGTCTGCTGATCGCCGATCATCAGCTTCCGACGGGCGAGGGTCCGATGGACCCGGCGCACGCGCGCACGCTGATCGAGTCCGGCGGGCTCTGCGCCGGCGGGGTGGTCGAATGGCTGATGCTCGCCTACGAGAATGCTCTCGAACGCCACCCCGGCGCCATCCTCGCCCATCCGTTCAGCCTGCTGGCGAAGATGGGGCTCGACGCGTCTGATCTCCCGAGGGAGGCGGTCGCGAAACTCGCGTCCGTGACGGCGCGGACGGGTTCGCAGATCGAGATCAGCGAGCGCTGGAGGTGCCCGGAGCCGTGGGTGATCCGGGCGTTCATGAGCGCAGGCGTCGAGGTCCTCGCGTCGACCGACAGCCACGAGGCCGCGACGATCGGCCGCTACTCCCACTGCCGTCAGCTCGCCGCGACCGTGCGCGAGAATCTCGGCGGGCGCTGAACGCCCTGGTTCGCGCCCGGAGTGCTGGGCTCTAGTCTTCTTCCATGACGATGGTCCTCATCGTCGAGGATGCCGCCGAGTATCGGGAGCTGCTCGTCGCTCTTTTCGAGGGCAACGGTTTTGACGTGCGGACCGCCGAGGACGGTGAGCGCGCACTGGAGCTCGTGCGCTCGGACCGCCCGGACGTGGTCCTGCTCGACGTCGGCCTGCAGGGGATGGACGGCCTGGAGGTATGCAGGCGCGTGAGGACCTTCAGCGATGTCTACGTGATCATGCTCACCGCGCGCGATGAGGAGATGGATCGCCTGGTCGGGCTGTCGATCGGCGCGGACGACTACGTCACGAAGCCGTTCTTCCCGCGCGAGGTCCTCGCACGGGTGCAGGCGCTGCTTCGCCGCCCGCGCGCCGGCGGGGCGTTCGAGGCGCAGGCGCAGCGCGTTCGGAGCTTTGGCGAGCTGACCATCGACACTGGGGCGCACATCGCCTCGATGGCCGGTGTGGAGCTCGAGCTCACACCGATCGAGTACGGCCTCCTGGACGCACTGTGCGAGAACCCGCGACTGACGCTCAGCCGCCAGCAGCTGCTGGACCGCGTTTGGGGCGACTCCTGGTTCGGGGACGATCACGTCGTGGACGTTCACATGTCCAACCTGCGAAAGAAGCTCGGCGACGACCCCCGCCGGCCGCGCTACGTGCGCACCGTCAGGGGCTTCGGCTATCGACTCGGCGAGCAGGCCGCCGGCTGACCGCACGCGCTACTCGAACGGCTCACAGAACGCGTCCACGACACCGGGGTGGAACTGGGTCCCCGCGCACCGCCGCAGCTCGGCGATCGCCTCGGCGACAGTGATCGCGTCGCTGTAGGGCCGCTGTCTCATCATCGCTGTGAAGGCTGCGCATACCGTGATCACGGACGACCCCAGTGGGGTCCTCGCTCCGTCGAGCCCGTCGGGGTAGCCGCTTCCGTCGTAGCGCTCATGGTGGTGGCGGACCAGCAGCGCCACGTCGGCCAGCGAGGCGGCCGACCTCAGGATCCTCTCGCCCGTCTCTGCGTGGGTCCTCATCACCTCCCACTCCTGCTCGTCGAGTGGGCCGGGCTTCAGCAGGATCGCCGTCGGGATCGCGACCTTTCCGATGTCGTGCAGGCGTCCGGCAAGGGAGATCCTCGGGATCTCGCCGGCATGCACGGCGAGCCGTTCGGATGTGGTCCGGGCGAGCTGGGCGACCTGGTTGAAGTCGATGTCGCCGGCCCCGCCGGACTCGCGCAGCGCCCCGAGGAGAACATCGGTCCATTCCCGCGTCGTCGGGCCCGCACCGCCCGTGCCTTCGGTCTCGGGCATTCTCAAAGCGCGAGCGGCCCGTGCGCTGTACCCGCCCTCATCGGGTGAATATAGACCTGCCGACCCCGGTCTCTCCGGGTCGGCGTGCGCCCGGCGCCCGCCTCCGTGGCCCGGCGGCTGCAACCCATCTTGCGCGAGGCACGGGCGCGCTGCAGATCACGTAAAGGTTTTTCCGCGAACGGCCGATTGTCGGGTGTGCGTTTCGACGTCGCCAATGGGTTGCGAGTACTGGTCTGCCTCTGGGCGGCAGCCCTGCTGGCATTCCTGCTCGCCGGATGCGGGGCGGACGGGTCGTCCAGCGCCGGGACCGTCGTGCCGGTCTCCGAGGCGGACTTTCAGATCAACGCGCCCACCAATCTCAGGGCCGGCGAATACACGCTGCGTGTCAGCAACCACGGGCCGACCGAACATGAGCTGATCGTCGTGCGCTCGAGCTCCGGCCGCCTCCCGATGCGGGGGGACGGACTCACCGTCAGCGAGGAAGCGCTTGACAGCCAGGAGGCCGGCTCGCTCGAGCCCGGGCGCCCGGGGGCGGTCCGCGACCTTCGAGTGCACCTCACGCCGGGGCGTTACGTCCTGTTCTGCAACATGGAGGGCCACTACATGGCTGGCATGCACAGCGAATTGGTGGTATCCGCATGAGGCTTCACCTGGGCACGCGAAGGCCGTTCGGATCGGCAGCCTCCAACAGGGGGACGATCATCGCGATCTTCGTCACGATCGGCCTGATCTCGATCGTCAGCATCTGGCTGTCGGTGAAGGTCACCAGCGGGTCCGAGCACCGCGCGACGACGATCGAGGTCGCGAGCCGCCAGCGCACCCTCGCCGAACGCTACGTCAAGGAAGTCCTGCTGGTCCGGGAAGGCAGGCAGGCCGACCCCGCCTACACCGCCTCGGTGATGGCGGCGAGCGCCGCGGCACTGCTCGAAGGAGGCGCTGCCCCTCCGGTCAACGGCGATGATGACGGCACCACGCTGAAGCCCGCGGAAGGGTCCGCGCTGCGCAACGAGTTCGCCCAGGAGGCGCGGCTCGTGGGCGACATGACGGCGACCGGGGAAGCGGTCCTCGCGAACCGCCCGACAAGCGGCCTGCCGCAGAGCGCGAACGAGCACATCGGCAACCTCGACCCTGTGCAGCGGCTGCGCGTCCTCGCAGCTCTCGCATCGAATGTCTCGCTGGTCGCCGCGCGCTCGCTGACCCGCTCGGACGAAGCGAGCATCCACGATCTCATCACGGTCCAGGTCCTGCTCGGCGTCGGCGGCCTGCTGATGATGATCGTGCTCGCCTCGATGCTGCTCGCGACCACGCGGCGCCAGAGCGCGCACTTCCGGAGCCTCGCGCTGTCCTCACGCGATCTCGTCGTCGTGCTCGACCAGTCCGGCTGCCGCTACGTGAGCCGTTCGGTGGCGGCGATGGTGGGCAGGGCCGAGGATGACCTGTTCGGCAACCACCTCGCGGAGTTCATCCACGAGCAGGACAGGCCTCTGCTGGCGTCCGTCGCGGCCACCGGGAAGCCCGCCGAGTTCAACTTCCGCATGCGCAACGGCGCGGGCGAGTGGCGCGACCTCGAGGCACGCGCGACCGACCTGCGGGCGGACCGGAACCTCCGCGGGGTTGTCCTCCACGCACGCGACACGACCGACCGCGTTCAGCTCGAGCGCCAGCTCACCGCACAGCTCGACCGCGACGGGTTCGCGAGCCACCTCTCCGAGGCCCTCGAGATGGCAGACGAGGAGGACGAAGTCCTCGACGTGATCCAGCGCGCGACGGTCGAGATATCGCAGGTGACACCGATGGAGCTCCTGCTCTCGGACTCGAGCCGGGCAAATCTCTCGCGCGCCGCGTCCAACCCGTCGGCCGAGCCGCCGGGGTGTCCCGTCAAGTCCCCGTTCTCGTGTGTCGCGGTGCGCCGCGGCACGGCAGTCGTGTTCGACTCGAGCGAGGCGCTCAACGCATGCCCGCAGCTGCGCGATCGCGCGTCGGGCCCATGCTCGGCGGTGTGCGTGCCCGTGAGCTTCATGGGACGCGCGCTCGGCGTCCTTCATACGACGGGCCCCGACGGGGAGCCGCTCTCGGGCGAGCCCGTGAACCAGCTGACGGTCCTCGCGGGTCAGGCGGGCGCGCGCATCGGAACGGTCCGTGCGTTCGAGAAGACCCAGCTCCAGGCGTCGACCGACGGGTTGACGGGACTCGTCAACAGGCGCACCGCTGAGAAGGAGCTGCGAGAGCTGCTGAAGGCCAGGCACCTGTTCGCCGTCGTCATCGCGGACCTCGACAAGTTCAAGCAGCTCAACGACACCCACGGCCACGAGGCCGGCGACCGTGCGCTGCGCCTGTTCGCCCAGACCGCGAAGCAGACGCTCCGCGACAACGATCTGATCGCCCGCTGGGGCGGCGAGGAGTTCGTGATAGTGCTGCCCGAGCTCGACCGCTTCCAGGCCGTGAACGTACTCGACAGGGTGCGCCACGACCTCGCGGTCGCGCATCCGGGCGAAACCGCTCGTTTCACCGCGAGCTTCGGCATCGCGGACTCCGGCCAGGCCGACACCGTCGAGGAGCTGTTGAACATCGCCGACGGCGGGCTCTATGCCGCCAAGCAGGCCGGCCGCGACCGTGCCGTCGTGGGCGACGAGAGCGCCGTCAAGAAGGACACCCCCGCCGACTCTGCACCAGAGACCAGCCCGCCCGAGGAGGAGCCGATTGTCATGGCACGCAAGGCTCGTCCGCCGATCCACGAGGCGGCGGACGAGGAGGAACCCCGTCCAAGCGGCGTGCAGATCCGGTGAGCGCAGGCGCTCGCTCTCCCGCGGGCGGTAGGGGAGGCCACCCGCGGGAGTCGAGGCCGGCGCCCCTCCGGCGGTATGCGCCGCAGCGCAGGGCGTCAGTCGCGGCGCGGCCCTGAGGCCGCGCGCCTGCCGACCGGTACGCGGGAGCCCGTCCGGCGGATCACCCGGACCGCCCGGCTACCAGGATCTGGTGCCGGGCGCGCCCTTGAAGGGGCCCGTGATCTCGCTGGTGATCCAGCCGCCGTAGAAGTCGCCCTCCTGCGCGCTGACGAGCTCCCCGTCGACGGTGCACCGGTCCATCAGCGCCGGGTAGAAGGCGACGGTGCCTCGCAGATCGTCAAAGCCGGCGGCTGGATCCGGATACGTCCACGCTCCCGCCCTCAGGATCCGGCCGTCGCCCGCGTGGACGTCGTAGTAGCTCGCCACGCCCTTCCACTCGCAGAACGTGCCGCGCGCGCGGGACGGGCCCAGGACGCCATCCGCGATGTCGGCCAGCGGTATGTAGTACACCGGCGGATGGCTCGTCTCGAGAACCCGTCGGGCGTCGCTGCTCCTGGCGATCTGCTCGCCTGCCAGTACGACTGTGATCAGCCTGCCGGAGCGCTCGACGCGCGGCGGGCGGGGATAGTCCCATACGGACTCGGACACGCGGCCATTCTCGCAGCGCGGGGCCGGACCCCCGCGAGGTGGACTCTGCGAAGCTGGGGGCGATGAGCCTGTGGCCGAGCCCATGGCCCGCCGAGGACGGCGGGCCGACACGTTCGCAGGCACCGTCCGACGCACGCGGCCTGGCGATCGGCCACGGCGAGCGGCTCGTCACGAGCACCGTACGCGACGCACTGGCGAGCACGATGGTCGTTTCGCGCGAGCCGGGCGAGGTGTTCGTGCTCAGGCACACCCTCCGGCGACGGCCGCTCGTCGAACCCAGCACCTGCTGGGTCGAGCAGGTCGACCCGAGGAGCCTGCGGACGCTGGCGCGCTCACGCGAGCTCCCCGGAGGCCCGTTCTGGCCGGGAGGACTCGCGGCCCACGCGGACGGCTCGCTGCACGTCGTCTTCGGGCGCCACTGCCACAGGCTCTCGCCGGACCTCGAGGTGCTCGCCTCGCTGGAGCTCCCCGTCCACGCGCCCTACAACTCGTTCGTCGTCCTCGGTGACGGGACGCTGGCGATGAAGGACCTCGACCGCACCCTCGGCAGGCCGGCCCGCCTGACGCTGCTCGACCCCGCGACGCTGGAGCGCAGATGCCCGGACCTGGAGCTCCCCGAGAGCGTCGTGGCGCGGCTCTCGGCGGACGGCGAGCACCTGTATGCGGTGGGCGCGGGCTCGGTGCACGGGCTGCGGTGGGACGGCCGCCGTCTGCATCGCGAGCTTGAGGTGCGCTACCTCGAAAGGGGCGGGCAGTCCTACGGCTGGGACCCGGTGATCGCGGCGGGCCACATCTGGTTCCTGGACAACGGCGCCCACGACTACTCGACGACGATGCTCGGGGCGGGCATCGCGGCAGGGCCCGTCCACCTCACCCGGATCTCGATCGCCGATCCCGCGGACCGGGAGGCCGTGGAGATCTGCGGACTGCCGCGCGGCGCCGTGACCGACCCCCCGCTGTATGACCCGCAGCGGCGGATCGCCATCGGGTACGACTCCGCGAACGGGGTGCTCGCCGCGTTCAGCTTCGACGGGCGCCTGGAGCGCCTCTGGCAGCGGCCGCTCGCACACGCGGCGCACATGATCATCTACCCGGATACCGGCGAGCTGGTGGTCGGCGACTGGTCCGGGCCCGCGCTCTCGAGCTCACGTCTCGCGCGTGCCGTGGGGCCGTGGGCCGGCTGGGTCCCGCGCTCCCGGATGCTGCGGGCGGGCGCGGCGCGGGCGGGCGGCGACGACGTCGTGGTGCTGGATATCGCAACGGGCACCGAGATGGGCCGCACACGCGTACCGAGCATGTTCCAGTCGGTGTTGTTCCCGGCGCCGGGCTGGGGCCGCGACCTGTACTGGTGCACCTTCTCGACCGTCGCCCGCATCGAGGTGGCACCCGCTGCGTAGGCGACCTGCCGGTTCGGTGCTAGTCGACGGGGACCAGGCCCTGTCCGGGAACAAGCCTTCGCGAGGCCGCCGTCGTGTGGAACACGGCATCCGGCGGCCCGTCGAGCAGCTCGCCGAGCGCCCCCAGGAACCGGGCGGTGTGCGGCTCGGCGAAGTGCCTCTGCAGGGCGTCCTCGTCCGCCCATTCCTCGACGAAGACGTAGTGCTCGGGCCGCTCGAGGTCGCCGTAGACGCGGTAGCCGCCGCAGCCCTGCTCATCCCTGGAGAGCCGGCACATCTCGCTCGCGACCTCGACGAACCTGTCACGGCTGGAACCTGCGATCCGCACGCGCCCGGTCACGACGATCATCCGCGCACTGTAACCGCCGGGCGGGGCTTGCGACATCCTTGCGCCCGGCTCGTATAGATTCACCGCATGAGCGACGACCGAACGATCAGGGCGCTCGCCGGCGTGCGCCTCGCCATCGGCGCCGGCTCATGGGCGACCCCGCGGGTCGCGGGCAGGCTGTTCGGCCTGGATGCCGCCGCCAACCCGCAGTCTCCGTATCTGGCCCGACTCTTCGGTGTCCGTGACATCGCGCTCGGGCTCGGCGCGCTCGCGAGCGAGGGCGACGCGAGACGGCAGTGGCTCGTCGCCGGCCTCGTGTGCGACATCTCGGACGTGCTCGCCGGGATAGCGGGCGGCCGCGGCGGATACCTCCCGAAGTTCACGAGCGTCCTCGTCACCGGCACCGCGCTCTCGGCGGTCGCCCTCGGCGCACGAGCCCTGAGCGAGCAGTAGGCGCCGCGCCTACCCGTTCGCGATGACCGCGAGGAAGTCCCGGCTGTACGGTTCCAGCAGCTTGCCGTAGATACCGAGCTGGCCGGGGATGAGCGGAACGGGCGTCGGCCCCCCTGGATGGTGTTCGTAGAGGTATCCGGCGACCCAGTCCGGGTTGATGTCGAGCTCCATCGCCCTGACGACGCCGGCGCCCACGAGCGCACCGGCGAGCTGCGACGGGGTGAGCAGCTCGCCCGCCGCCCACACGAGATCTCCGCCTGAGGTGACCCCGATGCCAGAGCGCGCAACCGTCGTCTGCCCGCCGATCGTCGCGCCCCAGCATTCGATGATGCACGTCGAGGCGTTCGCCGCTGCTCGGCCCTGGTCGACGAGCAGCTGCTGGTTCTGCAGCACCGAGAAGACCCTGTGAGCAGGGCTCGGGACGCCCTCACCCCAGGGCCCGACATCCGACGTTCCGTCGGTATACGTGACGAGTGACGCGAGCCCGGCCTTCAACGGCACGGCGACATGCGAGCCCGAGGAGAAGCCCACACCCGAGGAGGTCAGCTTGAAGCCGCCGTTGAAGGCCGCCACGAGGTGGTGGATCTCAGAACGCGTGACCTCGTCTCCGTAGCTCCAGCCGGTCACACCGCCGTCACTCGAACCCGCGTGCAGCGTGAGGTGGACCAGTTCCTGGTTCATGCGCATCAGCGTCACGCCGGAGCTCTCGGCCAGCCACACGGCAGGGTGCCCGTGAACACGCGCCGCCACCGTCCAGCGTGAGGACGTCGCGCGGGGTGCCCGCACCACGAGGGCCGGCGGAGCCGGTACCGCAGCGGCAGGTGCTGACGCGCGGGCCGCCGTGCCTGCGGAGCTCGTCGGGGCGCTCGCCCGTGTCGCTCGCGAGCTCGAGCCCCCCGCGGCCAGGGCGTACGCGCCAGCCGCGACCAGCACGATCAGCAAGCCGACCGCCGCAAGCCGCCGCCTTGCGTGACGGCGGCGCAGCTCCGCGCGCGCCCGGCTGGGCCGAGCGGAGAGCGCCGGTTGTCGATTCGCAGGCGCGGGCATACGTCAACCGATGCTATTTCGGACCGGGCGGCCTCCCGATGAGAAGCGCTTAACCCGCGCGTCGAGTCGCCAGCGTGTGCTCTAACTTCAATGGCCTTGCGAGGCGGCACACACGGTGGATCGAGGCGTGCGAGCCGTGGCCGGCGCGGGCGGCTGCGCCTCACGCCGCGTGGGCGCCTGGTGCTGCTCATCCTTCCCGTCGTGCTCGCGGCGCTGGTTCTCCTTATCGCACGCGGGAGCCGCTCGCCTGCGCTCCGCGTGCCGCGGGCTCCCCACGTGCCCTCCGCGCCTGCGATCCCGCTCGCGGCAGCCCAGACCGTGCCGGTGAGGGCCCCCGAGACGCCGCCGAGGACGCGCCAGGGGCCCTCGCCGCTGGCGCTGGACGCGATCAGACAGGGCGAGCTGCCGCAGACCCCCGAGCGACCCACCGCCGGAACGGCCCGGTTTCACGAGGAGATGCGGGCGCTGTGGTCGGGCATCACGCGCGACTCTGTCTCCCCGGCCATGCCGGCATTCTTCCCCGAGGGAGCGTACGTGCAGGTGAAGGCGATCTACGGGGCGAGCTCCGACTGGTCCTACCGCCTGGTCCATGACTTCCGCCTCGATATCCAGGCGGCGCACGGGCTGCTCGGCGACCGCGGCGCCGGTGCGCGGCTGGTCGCTGTCGACGTGCCCGCGAGCTTCGCTCACTGGATCCCGCCTGGCGTCTGTTACAACCGCATCGGCTACTGGGAGATGCCCAACGCCCGCGTCGTCTACCGGATCGGGGGGGCCGAGCGCTCCTTCGGCATCGCCTCTCTGATCGGCTGGAGGGGGGTTTGGTACGTCGTCCACCTCGGCGCGGTGGAACGACGTGGCGCAAATGGGTACATCGATGACCCGGAGTCCGGGCGCGGGACCCCCCAGGACTCAGGGACCTGCTGAGCACCCCTATGGCCCCCCACATCCTTCTCCGTCGCCTGCTCGCCGTCGCGCTCCTTCTGCTCGCCGCGGGCGCAGTCGCTCTCATCGCCGCATCGGCACTCAGCGGCACCGGCCGCAACGGGTCCGCGGACGGCCGGCAGCGGGCCGCCGGCCGCACCGGCTCCGACCATCAGGCGCAGCCTCGTCCCGCCCGGTTCGGTGTCGGGCTCGAGGTCGTCCGGTACGTGGACACCAGCCGGACAGCCACCTACGCGAACGGCGAAAGCGGCCCGCGGCAGATCGTCACCGAGATCCGGTACCCGACCCTCGCGAAGGGAGTTGACATCCCTTATGCGCCGCCCGCAAGGGGCTTCGCTCCCTTCCCGCTGCTGATCTTCGGCCACGGTTTCGCGGTCACGCCGGCCCTCTACTCGCGTCTGCTGCAGAGCTGGGCGAGCTCCGGGTTCGTCGTGGCGGCGCCCGTGTTCCCGGTCGAGAACGCCGACGCACCCGGCGGACCCGACGAGGCCGACCTGACCAACCAGCCGGGCGACATGAGCTTCGTGATCACCAAGCTGCTGGCCGCGTCCGCCTCGCCCTCCGGGACGTTCGCGGGCCTCATCTCTCCGGCCCAGGTCGCCGTCTCCGGGCAGTCGGACGGCGGAGACACCGCTCTCGCGGTCGCATACGACTCGACCTACCGCGACCCGCGCGTGAAGGCGGCGATCATCCTCTCCGGGGAAGAGATGCCCGGGGCCGGCGGGTACGCCTTCGCGCCGGGGAGCCCGCCGCTGCTTGCGGCGCAGGGCACGGACGACACCGTCAACCTGCCGGCCGGGACCGAAGAATTCTTCGCACGCGCGCAGCGGCCCAAGTATCTGCTGAGGTTGCTGGGCGCCGAACACCTGCCCCCTTACTCCGATCAGGAACCGCAGCTCTCGATCGTCGCGCGCGTGAGCACCGAATTCCTGCGGGGATATCTGGAACACAAGCCCGCCGATCTGCTGCGGCTTCCCGCGCTCGGCAACGTCCCGGAAGTGTCCACGCTGACCTCGCAGCCGTAGCCGGGGCCCGGCCGGGCTATTCCTGGCGGGCTTCGCGCACGATCCTGCGCATCCCGCGAAGCCAGCGCTCAGGGTCCGCGCCCTTCAACGCCAGGAAGCCCGCGACGTTCTCGTGGGGCAGGATCAGGAAGCGCTCGTCCCCGATCGCCGCGACCACCGTGTCGGCGACATCCTCGGGTTCGATGAAGCCCCCGGATGCGAGCGCTGCAGCTCCGGCCGGATCATCCATCGCCAGGTCGAGCATCGGCGTGCGAACACCCTGCGGGCATATGCACGAGATCTTCACGCCGCGTTCTGCGTATTCGATCGACATCCACTCCGCGAGCGCGACCGCAGCGTGCTTGGTCACGCTGTAGACGAGGGAGGAGACCTGCGTCAGGAGCCCCGCTGCCGAGGCGGTGTTGATGAGGTACCCATCTCCGCGCTCGAGCATCTCCGGCAGCAGAGCGCGTGAGGCCCACACGTGGGCCATCACGTTCACACGCCACGCTTCGTCCCACTGCGAGTCTTCGGTCTCAGGGCCGCCGCCGCCTCCGGGCACGCCGGCGTTCGAGATGAAGATGTCGATCGGCCCACCGGCCTCGGTGGCGGTCCGGATCAGCTCTCTCACGCTGTCCTCGCGGCCCGCATCGAGCTCGACGGCGAGCCCTCCCACCTCGGAGGCGACGGTGCGGGCGCCCTCGAGGTTGCGGTCGGCGACGACCAGCGCCCGCGGCCCCTCCTGGGCGAACCGGCGCACGAGTGCGCGGCCGATCCCGCTCGCCGCGCCGGTGACGACCACGTGCCTGTTCGCCAGCTCCATCCGGGTAATGTACGCGAGTGCCCCGCCGGGGGCACGCCCGGCGGGTGCCGGGGACAGCCGGCGGACTGCCCTACGATCACATCCCGATGCCGCACGCCGACGACATGCTCGCCGTTGCCGCCTCGCGCACCAGCGAGCTAGCGGCACCCGGCCTCAGCCCGCGCCCTCGCCGCAGGGTCGCCGTGCTGTCCTGCATGGACACCCGGATCGACCTCTTCCCGATGCTCGGGCTCGAGCGCGGCGACGCGCACATAATCCGCAACGCCGGTGGGCTGGTGACCGATGACGCGCTGCGCTCGCTGAGCATCTCCCAGCGTCTTCTCGGGACCGAGGAGATCGTCGTCGTGATGCATGACGGCTGCGGCCTCTGCGGGGCCTCCGAGGACGAGTACGCGCGGGCGCTCGCCGCTGACGGCGCGATGCCGCACTGGCGTCTCGGCGCGTTCGTGGACGTCGAGGCGACACTCGCGCACAGTCTCGCGAGGCTGCACGCCAGTCGCGAGCTGCTCGTGCACGAGCACATCAGGGGGTTCGTCTTCGACCCCGAGACGGGTGCGCTGCGCGAGGTGCGGCACGCTCCCGACCGGTAGGCTGGCCTGCCATGCGAGCGGTCACATTCCAGGCCCCCGGCGTAGTCAGCGTCGAGGACCGGCCTGAGCCGGAGCTCATCGACCGCGGGGACGCGATCGTCAGGATCACCGCGACGGGCGTTTGCGGTTCGGACCTGCACATCTACCACGGGCGCGTGCAGATCGAGCAGGGCTTCACGATCGGCCACGAGTATGTCGGCACCGTCGTCGCCGCCGGCGACGGGGTGAAGGACTTCGCGGTCGGCGACAGGGTGCTCGGTTGCTTCCAGACCGCATGCGGCACATGCTTCTTCTGCAGGCGCGGCCTATATCACCGCTGTGAGCACTCGCGCACGTTCGGTCACGGCTCGACGCTCGGATCGCTCCAGGGGACACAGGCGGACATGGCGCTAGTGCCGAACGCCGATCTCGTGCTGCGGCGGGTGCCCGAGGGCATGAGCGACGACGTCGCCCTGTTCGCCGGCGACGTGATGGGGACCGGGTTCCATGCTGTCGACGCGAGCGGCCTGCGCCCCGGCGACGTCGCGGCGGTCCTCGGCCTCGGCCCCGTCGGCCTGTGCGCGGTCCAGGCGGCGCGGGCCGCCGGCGCAGCCCATGTCTTCGCGATCGACTCGGTGCCCGAGCGACTCGCGGTGGCGGAGTCCTACGGTGCGCAGCCCCTGCACCTCGGCGAGCAGGACGTTCGAGCGCTCGTCCGTTCGGCAACCGACGGGCGCGGGGTGGACGTCAGCATCGACGCCGTGGGTGACCCGAAGGTCCTGGAGAGCGCCATCCGCCTGACGCGCTCCTGCGGCGCGATCCAGTGCATCGGCGTCTACGCAGAGCGCGCGGAGGTCCACATGGGGCTGCTCTGGCTCAAGGCGCTGACCCTGCGGGGGGGACACGCGAACGTCCTCGGCCACGTCGACCGGGTGCTGGCGATGATGGCGGCCGGCGTGCTCGACCCGTCCGCGCTCGTCACCCACCACATGAAGCTCGAGCAGGCACCCGAGGCCTACGCCGTCTACGACCGGCGCGAGGCCCTGAAGATCGTCCTGACGCCCTGACCTAGTCGGTCCAGTCCAGCGAGCGCTCGACGGCCTTGCGCCACTGCGCGTACTCGCGCTCGCGCACCCCGCTCTCCATCTGCGGCTCCCACCGGCGGTCCTCACGGACCAGGCTGCGCAGCTCCCGCTCGCCGTCCCAGAACCCGACCGCCAGACCCGCCGCGAACGCCGCGCCCAGCGCCGTCGTCTCCGTGACCGCGGGGCGCATGACCGGTATCCCGAGGACATCGGCCTGTATCTGCATCAGCAGCTCGTCGGAGGTCATGCCGCCGTCCACGCGGAGCTCGCCGAGGGTCTCCCCGGTGACCTTCTCCGCCGCGTCCACGACCTGCTTGATCTGCCAGGCGGTGGCCTCCAGCGTGGCCCTCGCCAGATGGCCCGCACGCGCGTATGCGGTGAGCCCCACGATGACGCCGCGAGCGTCGTCTCGCCAGTGCGGCGCGAACAGCCCTGAGAACGCCGGCACGAAATACACGCCGCCGTTGTCGGGGACGCTTCGCGCGAGCTCCTCGACCTCCGATGCGGCGGAGATCAGGCCGAGCTGGTCCCGCAGCCACTGCACGGCGGCGCCCGTGACCGCTACGGAGCCCTCGAGCACGTAGGAGGGGGGCTCGGAGCCGACCCTCGCGGCGACGCTCGTCAGCAGCTCGCGCGAGCGTACGATCTCCCCGCCGGTGTTCACCAGCAGGAACGAGCCCGTCCCGTAGGTGCACTTGGCCTGGCCCGGCTCGAAGCACGCCTGCCCGAACAGCGCCGCCTGCTGGTCGCCGAGGATGCCCGTCACCGGGCGTCCCGCGAGAGCGCTCACGGCCGCGGGGCCGTAGAGCTCGCTCGAGGACCGGATCTCGGGCAGCATCGATCTGGGTATCCCCATCAGGTCAAGGCTCGGCTGATGCCAGTCGAGGCTCGCGAGGTCCATCAGCATCGTTCGGCTGGCGTTCGTCACGTCGGTGGCATGGATGCCGCCGTCGGGGCCGCCCGTGAGGTTCCAGAGGATCCAGCTGTCCATCGTCCCGAACGCGAGCTCCCCGTTCTCGGCTCGCTCGCGCGCCCCCGGCACGCGGTCGAGGATCCAGGCGATCTTGGGGCCTGAGAAGTAGGTCGAGAGCGGCAGTCCCACACGGTCGCGAAGCCTGTCGATGCCCTCGTCCCCCGCGAGCTCGCGCACGAGCCCTGCCGTGCGGGTGTCCTGCCAGACGATCGCGTTGTGCACCGGCTCTCCGGTGCGGCGGTCCCAGACCACGGTGCTCTCCCGCTGGTTGGTGATGCCGACCGCGGCGATCTCCCCGGCATCAGCCCCCGCCGCCTCCAGCGCGCCGCCGATCACCTCGCACGTGTTCGCCCACACCTCGGCAGGGTCGTGCTCGACCCATCCCGCCTGCGGGTGGATCTGCCGGTGCTCGAGCCGGCTCTCCGCGGCGGGCTCGCCGCCGGCGGTGAAGAGGATCATGCGCGTGCTCGTCGTGCCCTGGTCGATCGCCGCGACGTAGCTGCTCATCGGGGCATCCTAAGCTGCTGGACGGGCGGTCCTGAAGACCCACCGGATGCGTGCGGGAAGGTGCGCACATGCGCAAGGGGGGCGTGTATGGTGGACGCACTCTGTCCAGAGGCCACCTGCTCATCCTGTCCGCGCTGCTCGCCTTCGCCATCGTCGGACTGACGCTGGACTCCGGTGGCCATGCGGCGCGCGCCGCCACGCAGAGCGCTCTGCGCACCACCTACCATGCGCCGCAGTCTCAGTACCGGGCGGTCGGATGCGAAAGCAGCGGCAGCTCCGCGTACTTCCGGGGCCCCTCCGTCAAAGAGGTCGCGTTCGGCTTCGACGACGGACCAGCACCGGACACCTCGCAGTTCCTGTCGATGCTCGAGCGCAACAACGTCCGCGCGACGTTCTTCATGATCGGCGAGCAGATCACATCCTCCTACAGGGCCGACCTGCTGCGCGAGCTCCGTGACGGCGACGTGCTGGGCGACCACACCTGGACCCACCCGGAACTCACGAAGCTGAGCTCGGGTGCGGTGCGCGGGGAGCTGTCACAGACGATCTCCGTGATCCGCAAGCTGAGCGGCTACACGCCGTGCGTCTTCCGCCCGCCGTACGGCGCGTACAACAGCTCGGTCGTGGGGATCGCCCGCTCGCTGGGCCTCGCAACCGTGCTGTGGAACGTGGACCCCACCGACTGGGCGCTGCCCGGCACCGCGGCGATCCAGCAGCGGGTCCTCGCACAGGTCAGGCCGGGCTCGATCATCATCTCCCACGATGGCGGCGGCCCGCGCGGGGAGACACTCGCGGCGTATCCAGGGATCATCCGTTCGCTGCGCTCCCGCGGGTACCGGATAGTGACGATCCCCGAACTGCTCGGCTTCACCCCGATCTACCAGCAGTGCCTGCGCGACTGCATGGGGATAGGGGTAGCCCGTTCGAAGCTGCCCGCCGACGCGATCCTGCAGACGGCAGCCGCGAACGCCAACCGCTGAGCGGGCCGCCATGATCGTCGACGCCTGGATGCAGCATCCGACCCGACGGTTCCTCGAGCAGGACATGTTCGCCTCCCTGCGGCGCTGGACGGGTGGCTCGATCCCGACGGGAGAGGTGCCGATAGAGGCCACGCTCGCCGCGATGGACGGAGCGGGTGTCGACGTCGGGCTGCTCAGCGCCTGGTGGTTCCCGCGCGAGGGCGCCCTCATCTCCAACGAGGACGTCGCGGGATGGGTGGCGGCGCACCCCGCGCGCTTCGCGGGCGTGGCCTCGGTCGCGCTGGACAGGCCGATGGCGGCCGTGCGGGAGCTTCGCCGCCTGGTCACCGAGCACGGCTTCGTCGGGCTGAGGGTGCTGCCATGGCTGTGGGAGACCCCGCCCACCGACAGGCGCTTCTATCCGCTGTATGCGGAGTGCGTCGAGCTCGGCGTTCCCTTCTGCACGCAGGTCGGGCACACAGGACCGCTCATGCCCTCCGAGCCGGGCCGCCCGATCCCCTACATAGACCAGGTCGCGATCGACTTCCCCGAGCTGACGATCGTCGGCGGGCACGTCGGCTACCCCTGGACACAGGAGATGATCGCCGTCTGCCGCAAGCACGAGAACGTCTACATCGACACGTCCGCGTACACCACCAGGCGCCTTCCGGCGGAGCTCCTGGAGTACATGCGCACCCCCGGTGGGCGACGCAAGGTCCTGTTCGGCACGAACTATCCGATGATCGCCCCCGACCGCGCACTTGAAGGCCTCGACCAGGCCGGCCTGGACGAGGAGACGATGGGTCTCTATATGCACGAGAACGCGCGCCGCGTCTTCTCCCTGAACCCGACCGCCGCGTGAGTCCGGGCCGCCTGCGGGTGTGCTGGCGGCGCGGCCGGCGCGAGGGTGCTTAGAATAGGCTCCTCGGCGAGATCCGAGAACACATCTCCATAGCGCGCGCCCGTAGCTCAGTGGTCAACGGTTCTCTTCGGGGAGCCAAAGAGCAGCGGTCTTTCAAGCCGCAGGCCGAGGGTTCGATTCCCTCCGGGCGCATCTTGTGAAGTCTCGGGACATGCTGGACGCGTGTCCTGGGAGCTCCGGCAGCGAGTTCGAGTTGATGCGCCGGGGCCAGCAGAGCCGATTAGCGGCGCTCGTGTTTCAGGGCCGCCGCCGGCGCGTGGCACGGGCTGCGCCGGTGCTCGCGCTGGAGAACGTGCGGGCGAGCTGCTCGATGTAGCCGCGTGGATAGTCCGAGGGCTCTCCGGGGCGACGGGGCTCGGTCGGCCTGGGCTCGCGCACGTGCGGGCGCCGGGCCCGGTTCTGCGTACGGTTGGACGGGTTGCTCATGGGGCTCTCCTGACATCGGATGAGGCAGGGCGAGAGTTGAGTCTCGTCCGGGTCCCTAAGTACGTCCTTTGCCGCAGTGAAGAGTTCTCTGAGAGTCTTGGTGAGCAACGGCCGGCCTGGACGGCATTACCGCCCTCAGAGGCCCGGCCGGTCCCGTCAATTCGGGGAGGGGAGGGAATGTGATGGCAGACCGGGATGTGACCGCGGAGATACATGGGTTCAGCGAACCGGGCGCGACGCCTACGCCGTGGGCGGCGGGACTTGAGCAGGTACGGGCGGCGGACACGTTCTGGCTCTCCACCGTTCGGCCCGACGGCCGGCCCCACGTCACGCCGCTGATCGCCGTCTGGCACGCGGGGGCTCTCTGGTTCGCCACCGGGCCCGAGGAGCGCAAGGCCAGGAACCTGGCCGAGAACCGGTCGTGCGTGCTGACGACCGGGCGCAGCGACCTCGTCGAGGGAGCGCTCGACGTGGTGCTCGAGGGCCGGGCAGAAGAGGTGAGCAACGACGCCGAGCTCGAGCCGGTCGCCGCTGCGTTCGCGGCCAAGTACCCGTCGGGTCCGTGGCACTTCGTGGTGCACGACGGGGCTTTCAGCGACCGGGATGTCGCAGGGCGCGTGATCGTCTACCGGGTGCGCCCGATGCGAGGTCTGGGGTTCCGCAAGGGTGATCGCTTCAGCCAGACGACCTGGCGTTGGACCTCATGGCGATGACCGTCGGCCGCCCTCATGCGACCTGCGCCGGGCAGGCGCCCGGTCAGCGGTCGCAGGTGGCGGAAATCGCCGCGCAGCCACGTGCCACGGGCGCGTGGAGCGCCCGGACAGGAGACCGGGTCTTGGAGCGTTGACAACTGGGCCCCCGTGCGGTCAATATGTGTGATCGGGAATGACTCCCGGTGACCTGCGGACTTGCCTCAGGGAATGAACATGGGAAGGGCACAGAGGCCACTGACAATGGGCTTTCAGTCGAGCGGGACGAGGGATCGGATCAGGGGAGCCTGCGCGTGCACGCGCACGGCAGTCGGTCGGCGGGCGGCGAGAGGACGGGCATGAGGGAATCCGTCTGTCTTGGGAGCCGAGCGCAGCGTGCACCTGGGGAGTGCACGTCCGAGAGGCGCTCCGGCTGCAGGGGCATGGGCGCGCGCGGGGGTGCGCGCCCATGCGCGCCGTGCTGGCGCCCCGCACGCCTTCACGCGCGGCTCGGACTGCGCCGCGTGACGCGCCGGCCGCAGCAGCGCTGAGGCTTCTAGCCCTGCAGGCTCGCCGGTGCTGACGCACCCGGCGCGCGAGGTTCTTCCGCCCTGGCAGCCGTCTCGACGATGCCGTCGATCACCTGTGGCCAGATGACACGTGGCAGGTCGTGGCCCATCCCCTCGATCATCAGCAGCCGCGCGCCGGGGATCGCCCGTGCCGTGGCGCGGCCCCCGGACGGCGCCACGAGGTGATCCGCGGTCCCGTGGATGACGAGCGTCGGGACGGTGATCCCCCGCAGCTCGGCGGTCCTGTCGCCGGAGGCGATGATCGCCGCGAGCTGACGTCCGGGTCCCGCGGGGTCGTGGTTGCGGTCGAAGCTGGCTTCGGCGAGCGTGCGGATGTCGTCGCCGTCGCGCGGCAGGCCGGAGGACCCGATCGCCTCGAACACCCTCTGGACCTGGGCGACGTACTCCTCGCGATCGTGTGGCGGCCGGCGCAGGAACGAGGGCATCAGCCGCGGGGAGGGCTGACCGTTTCGCAGGCTGCCCGTGTTGGACATGATCGAGACGAGCGAGCTGACGTGCTCCGGGTGGAAGGCGGCGAGGGTCTGGGCGATCATCCCGCCCATCGAGGCGCCGACGACGTGTGCGGGCCCGAGGTCCAGGGTGCGCAGCAGGCCCGCGGTGTCGGCGGCCATTGCGGCAAGCGTGTAGCCGGCGGCGCGCTTGGAGCGCATCAGCAGCTGGGGGACCGTCGGCGGGCGGCCCTTCATGTGGGTGGAGCGCCCGATGTCCCGGTTGTCGAAGCGCACGACCTGGAAGCCGCGGCCCGCGAGCTCGCGGCAGAAGTCCTCGTGCCACGCGATCATCTGCGTCGCGAGGCCCATGATCAGCAGCACCGTCGGATCGGCGGGATCGCCGAACGTCTCGTAGCACAGGGTTATGTCCCTGCCGACATCGCAGAACTGCTCAGGCACGGTCCGAGGGACTCTATCGCCCGGCGACTGTAGGATCGGGTGGATGGCCTGCCCACCTGGAACGAGCGACTCGCAGGCGACGGGCTCCGGCAGCGACGAGCACGATCTCCGCAGACGGTCGATCGACACGATCCGCGGTCTCGCGATGGACGCGGTGCAGAAGGCCAACGCGGGCCATCCCGGCACGGCGATGGCGCTCGCGCCGCTCGCGTACGTCCTCTTCAAGCGCTTCCTGCGGGTGAACCCGGCGGACACGGCGTGGCCGGACCGCGACCGCTTCGTGCTCAGCGCAGGCCATGCATGCGTGCTGCAGTACTCGCTGATGCACCTCACCGGCTACGACCTGAGTCTCCAGGACCTTCAGGAATTCAGGCAGTGGGGCTCACGCACGCCGGGTCACCCCGAGCGCGGCCACACACCGGGCATCGAGGTCACCACAGGCCCGCTCGGGCAGGGTGTCGGCAACGCCGTGGGCCTCGCGATGTCCGAGCGCTTCCTCGCCGAGCAGTTCAACCGTCCGGGCCACGCCATGGTCGACCATCACGTGTACGCGATCTGCTCCGACGGAGACATGATGGAGGGGATCAGCCAGGAAGCCGCGTCGGTCGCCGGCAATTTCGCCCTCGGCAAGCTCGTGCTCTGCTACGACGACAACCACATCACGATCGACGGGAGCACGACGATCTCCTTCGACGGGGAGGACCATGCCGCGCGCATGCAGGCGAACGGCTGGCATGTGCAGCGGGTGGCGGACTCCGAGGACGTCGAGGCCCTGACGGCGGCGATCTCCGCCGCACGGGAGGAAACGGAGCGGCCGTCCTTCATAGCGATCCGCTCGCACATCGCATACCCCGCGCCGAACGCCGTCGACACCTCCGGCGCGCACGGCTCACCGCTCGGCGAGGACGAGGTCCGCGCGACCAAGCAGGTCATGGGCATGGACCCGGACGCGAGCTTCTCCGTCTCCGAGGACGTGCGCAGGCACATGTCGCTGCTCGAGAGCGGCGCGAGCGAGCAGGGCTCCTGGCAGGAGAGGGCGGACGCGTGGCGGGAGGCCCACCCCGATCTCGCACGGGACTGGGACCGCGCGTGGGCCGGAGATCTGCGCGAGGGATGGCGGGAGTCCCTGCCCGAGTTCGCCGCCGGGGAACAGATCGCGACGCGATCGGCCGGCCAGAAGGTGATGGCGGCGTTCGCTGAGTTCGCGCCCACGATGATCGGCGGGTCCGCAGACCTGGTCGAGTCCACCAAGACCGTCTTCGAGGGCGGCGGCGAGTTCTCGCGCGTGCACAGCGGGCGCAACGTCCCGTTCGGGATCCGCGAGCACGCTATGGGCGCGATCGTCAACGGCGTGGCCGCGCACGGCGGGCTCGTCAAGCCCTACGGCTCGACGTTCCTCGTGTTCTCCGACTACATGCGCGGCGCCGTGCGGCTCTCCGCGCTGATGGGCCTGCCTGTCCTGTGGGTGTGGACGCACGACTCGATCGCGGTCGGCGAGGACGGCCCCACCCACGAGCCGATCGAGCACTACGCCGCCCTGCGCGCGATCCCGAACCTCTGGGTGATCCGTCCCGGCGACGCAAACGAGACATCGGTCGCCTGGCGCGTCGCGCTCGAGCGCGAGGACGGCCCGGTGGCGCTCCTGCTCTCGCGCCAGAACATCCCGGTCCTCGACCGCACGCAGGTGGCCGGTGCCGACGGCCTTCAGCTCGGCGGCTACGTGCTGTGGGATTCGACCGGCTCCGATGCGGCGACGACAGCGGCGCAGGTGATCCTCATCGCGACGGGGGCCGAGGTGGACGTCACGCTCGCGGCCGGACGTTCGCTCGCCGAGCAGGGCACGCAGGTGCGCGTCGTGTCGATGCCGTGCATCGAACTGTTCGAAGCCCAGCCGCAGGAGTACCGGGATCAGGTGCTGCCGCGTGCGGTCCGTGCGCGGCTCGCGGTGGAGCCCGGCGCCACCCTCGGCTGGTGGAAGTGGGTCGGCAGCGACGGCGACGTGCTCGGTATCGACCGCTTCGGCGCCTCGGCGCCCGGCGCTACTGTGCTTAGGGAGTTCGGTTTCACGGCCGAGAACATCGCGGCGCGTGCGCGCGCGCTCCTCCAGCCACAACCCTAAGGAGAAACATGTCCGCAGATGCGTCCACGCCCCTGGAGCGCCTCTCAGCCCTCGGGCAGAGCGTCTGGGTCGACTTCCTTTCGCGAGACTCGATCCACGGCGGGCACCTGCAGGAGCTAATCGACGACTCCTCGGTCGTTGGCGCGACCTCGAACCCCACCATCTTCGAGAAGGCGATGAGCCAGGGCAGCGCCTACGACGAGCAGCTGCACGAGCTCGCCGGGCAGGGCGCCGGCGATGCCGAGACGTTCTGGGCACTAGCCCAGCAGGACATCCGCGACGCATGTGAGCTGTTCAGAGGCGTCTGGGAGTCAACCGGCGGACGCGACGGCTACGTCTCGCTCGAGGTCGACCCGCGGCTGGCGTACGACACGCTCGAGACCTACCGCGAGGCGATCCGCCTGCACCGCGAGATCGACAGGCCGAACCTGATGGTGAAGATCCCAGCGACCAAGCCCGGGCTCGCAGCGATCGAGGACGTGATCGCCAAGGGCCACTCCATCAACGTGACCCTGATCTTCGCGCTCACCCGTTACGCAGAGGTCGCCGAGTCCTACATCCGGGGCGTGGAGCGGCTCGTGGCGGCAGGGGGCGACCCCAGCACCGTCGCCTCCGTCGCGAGCTTCTTCGTCTCGCGCATCGACACCGAGGCCGACCGCAGGCTGCAGGAGCTCGGGGCGCCCGCCGAGCTGAGGGGCAAGCTCGCGATAGCCAACGCCAGGCTCGCATACGAGCACTACAGGGAGGCGTTCTCAGGCCCACGGTGGGAGTACCTCACCGGCAAGGGCGCAGTGCCCCAGCGAGTGCTGTGGGCCTCCACGTCCACCAAGAACCCCGACTACCCGGACATCCTGTACGTCGAGGAGCTGATCGGCGCGGACACCGTCAACACGATGCCAGAGGAGACGATCGAGGCCTACCAGGACCACGGGTCCCCCAGGCCCACCCTCACCACCGGCCTGCAGGAGGCTCATGCGCTGATGGGAGCGCTCGCCGACGCGGGCGTCGACTATACGGACCTCACAGAGACGCTCGAGCGTGAGGGCGTGGAGAAATTCGCGGCCTCGTTCGACGAGCTGCTCTCATCGCTCTCGGAGAAGCGCCGCTCCCTCGCCGCCGCCTGAGCCTCAGGAGTACGGGACGGGGACGAGGCCCCGGACGAGAAGCGGCCCCGATGGGAACGCGTTCAGGTGCATCGTGAAGACGCGGTAGGTGCGGCCGCCGTATTCATACAGGCCACTCGGGGGGACCGCGCCCGGCGCCGGCCCGAGGCTGTTCTTGACCAGCTGCCCGTCCATGTACATCAGCACCTTCACGCCGGCGAGGCGGTCCGTCAGCCGCTTGTAGCCCTCGTCGTCCTGGATGGACAGGACGAAACGGCCGATGGTGCGGCCGTTCCTGCGGAGCACGCCCGGCACGGGCGCCAGCACGAACACGCCGCCCACGTCGGCGAGCAGCTCATGGCGTGCGTACACGCGTATCCGCACGACGTGCTCGTCCAGCAGCGACTTCACGGCCGCGCGCGTCGCGGCGGGATTGCGTTCGGCCACGGCCTGCACCAGCGCGCTGTCGTTCTCGACCCTCCGCACCTGCGCGAACGCGTGGGTGCTGAGCTCCGCGTCGTAGATCGAACGGGCTACATGGTGCAGCGTGTTCACGACCGTGTCCTGGATGCTGCCCCCGCACAGGACGCGGTCCGCGGAGACGGGGCGCAGCAGGTAGATGCGCACCGCGCCCGACTGCAGGCTTTCGGCCGGGAACGAGTCGTATTCGTACGCGACGCCGCCCACGGTGAGCGTGCCCGCCGCGGCGAGCGCGCGGTGCCCGAGGGCCGGCGTGCCGCCGAGCGACTGGTTGCCGGCACGGATCACGATCTCACCGCCGGTGATGCCCTCGCCCTCGGTCAGGAACCCCGCGTCCGACCACACGCTCGCCGTGTAACGCGCGATCGCCGTCCCTGCGGGCCCCGTGATCGTGCCCGTCAGCGGTGCGAGCGCGGGACCCCCGACGCTTGCGAGCGTGCGGCCGCCGGCTGCGACGTCGAGGTCTGCGATGTCGCCTTCGGCGAGGAGCCTGCGCGCCGCCGCGAGCACCTCCGCGGGCCGGCCGGACTCGACCGCGCCGCGCAGGGCCGCGGAGGTGGCCGCCCTGCCTGCGATCACCGTTCGTTCGCTGCTGAGACCCTCCCGGTAGACACGCTCGAGCACGCCGGTCGTGAGGGTGTCGATCACCGCCTGCCAGCAGTTGGAGGGAGCTGCGCCCGCGAGCGCCGGCACACCCGGGGTCGTGTGTGTCGATGCGGTTGTTGAACCCGATCCGCACCCGGCGAGTGCGCCCGCGAGGACGAGGGCACCCGCTGTCGCCCATGCAACCGGCCTGTTCATCGGCAAAACATCTCGTGCGCACCTAATCAGCGGCTAATTGGCGGATGTAAGGGATCTCACGCGGTGCGGATAAGCTCGCGGGTATGCCGCTGGCGCTGATCACCGGGGCCTCCACCGGGATAGGCAGGGCGAGCGCCCTGCGCCTGGCCGCCGACGGCTGGACCGTTCTCGCCGGGGTCCGCGCAAGCGAGGCCGGCGAGGAGCTCATCCGGCGCGCGGCGTCACCCCGCGTCATCCCCGTCACGCTCGACGTGACCGACGCCGCGCAGGTAGCAGGGGCGGCAGGCGCCGTCGCCCGGAGCGCCGGCGCCTCCAGCGCCGGCGGCCTGGACGCGCTCGTCAACAACGCCGGCATCGGGGTCGGCGGTCCGCTGGAGCTCGTCACCCAGCACGACCTGCAGCGCCAGTTTGAGGTGAACGTGTTCGGCCAGGTGTCCGTGATCCAGGCGATGCTGCCCGCGCTGCGCCGCTCGCGCGGCAGGATCATCCTCGTGTCCTCGATCGGGGGGCGCGTCGCGATGGCCTACACCGCACCATACGCTGCGTCAAAGCACGCCCTCGAGGCGATCGGGGACTGTCTGCGCGTCGAACTCGCAGACTCGGGCGTCACCGTAGCGATCATCGAGCCGGGGGCCGTCGCAACGCCGATCTGGGCCAAGAACCGGGCCGACGCGGAGCGTCTGGTGATACCGGCCGAGCTCTCCGGGGACTACGGGCATGTCCCCGCGGCGCTCGAGCGTGTGCTCGAGCGCACGGGTCGGCGCGGCGTCCCGCCCGAGCAGGTCGCGGACACGATCGCGGGGGCGCTCGCCGCTCCGCGCATGCGCGCGCGCTACCTCGTCGGGAGGGACGCGAGGGCGATGCTGCTCGCCAGGCGGATCCTGCCGGACCACCTCTTCGACCGTTTCGCCCGACGCGCGCTCGGGGTCTGAGCGGTCGTCAGGACGGCGGCGCGTAGACGGCGAGCCAGGCGAACACGCTGGTCGTCGCCGCCTGCGTCTGGAGCATCCCCGGAAGCGCGTATTCGGCCGGCAGTTCCTGTCCCCCCCAGGAGAGCAGGTACAGGCCCTGCGAGTCCGCGGAGCGCGCGAGCGCGTCGCCGGCGTTGGCGGCGGCCAGGCGGTAGAGCTCCGGGTCGTGGTCCAGCGAGTACAGCTCGAGCATCCACTGCAGGTAGATCGCGTCGTACTGCGGGGAGAAGTCGAGCGTCGAGCCGAAGCGCTGGAGCGCGGTGCGCTTGAGCTGCTCGGCCCGCGCGCAGCCGCCGGGTTCGGCGCCGAGCACACACAGCTCCTCCTGCGCGAAGATCAGCGGCGCCTGGATGTAGTCGATCGGGGTGGAGCTGACGTTGCTCGCGGCATACAGGCCCTGTGAGGAGCTGAAGCCGGAGGTGCTGGCCCACCTGAGGTACCTGAGCGCCTGTGCCAGGGCAGCCGGAGAGTGTGTCTGGGCATAGACCAGCGTCGCCAGGAGGGTCGCGGACGCGATCGCCTCACCCGCCTTGTAGGGATGCTCGGTGTTCCACCAGATACCGCCCGAGCTCGTGTCCCAGCCGGCCGCGGCGATATAGCGCAGAGCGCGCTCGGCGTCCGCGAGATAGCGGCGGGAGCCGGTCGCACGGTACGCGTTGACGAACGCCAGACCCCACCAGCCGTTGTCGTCGAACCAGGTCTCGGTGTTCGCTTCGCGGTCGCCCGGGTAAGGGGAATAGCCGGGCACCGGCCGCAGCCCGCGGTTCAGGTAGCGCTCGGCGCCGTCCGCGAAACGCTCGACCGCCAGGCGCGAGGAGGGTGTCGGGTCGGCGATCGCGATCGCGTCGAGCGACTCGAAGAGCGGCACGATGTCCCAGATCGTGGCGAGCGGGTAGCGTTCGCGATCCCCGAGGCGGGCGTCATACCAGCCGCGCCGCCGGTCCCCCCAGCGCTTCTCGGCGCTGCTCACGCCGGCCCGCGCCAGCGACAGGTAACGCAGCTGCGCGGCGCTCGCCGGAGACGATGCGCTCGGCGCGGGCGCGGCGCCGGCCGGCCCCGCGATCGACAGGGCCAGCGCGACGGCTGTGATTGTGGCCAGGAGCCTGCTCATGGGTCCGCGGACACGACCGGCCGTGTCCTTCGTCCAGCGTAGGCGCCCGAGCGGCCGCAGGCGCCGGCAGAGGACGGATTGCCCGGCGCGGGCACGGCCGCCATGCAGCTACCTTGTTAGCGCCATGCACCCGCACGAACTCGACGAGGCAGCTCAGCCCGCGCAGCCCGGACACCGAACGCCTGCTCCGGGGTTCGCGCCCCCGCCCGAGCCGCGCTCCGAACGCTCCTCGTGGGTCATCGCGATCGCGATCGCGGCCACCGGCCTGGCCGTGCTGCTGGCCGTCATCACGGGCGCCGTCGGGCAGAGCTCGGCGCAGCAGCAGGCCGCGCCCACGATCATCTTCGCGCCGACACCCGTTCCCGGTGCGCCCGAGGCCGATGCGAACCTGGTGAGGGCCGCCCGCACAGCGGCGATCGTCGCCCGGCCGACGGCGGCGCAGCAGCGAGCCCAGGGCGCGGTCCTCACCGCCCGCTCGCAGGCGCAGATCGCAAGGACGTGGATGGAGGGCTTCTACCCGATCTACGAAACGGCGCAGCGGACGTTCGGTGTCAACTGGCTGCTGCTGGCGTCGATCCACATGCAGGAGACCGCGTTCTCGACGGCGCCCGGCACCTATCACGGCCTCAACTTCGCAGGCTGCTGCGGCGGGCCTATGCAGTTCAACGTGACCAACGGGCCCGTGAGCACATGGGACCTGGTCAGCGATTCCTACCTCGACGCCAGGCGCCCCGCCAGGTACGACCACATGACCACCGTGCACCCGTCGATCTATGACGACTTCGACGCGATCATGGCGGCCGCCCACCTGCTGTCCGCCGACGGCGCCGGCTACGCCCTGGGCTCCGGAGCCTGGGACGCCGCGTACGACTACTACGGCCACGACGCCACGGGCGTTGTCTACGCCGACCAGGTGCTCGCCCGCGCGATCAGCTGGTCACAGCACGGGTTCTGTATCGAGTGCGCCCCCTCCGCCCCGCTGGTCCAGGCGGTGCAGGACGCGTACGGCGCGCCCGTGCTGAACGCTCTCACAGCCGCAGAATCGGCGGCTGCCAGGGCTCATCGCCCGGCGGCTCGCGCCGCCGGGCGGAAAGCCTGAACGCCGCTCAGGCCGCGTCTGCCTGCAGGATCAGCTCGCCGGAGACCCTGTCGGTCGCCTGCGACGTGCCGCCGAGCAGGCGGCGCGAGAGCTGTGCCCGGCGGAAGTACAGCGGCGCGTCGTGCTCCCACGTCGCGCCGATGCCGCCGTGCACCGAGATCATCGTGCGGGCTGCCTGGTCGAGTGCGTTGCCGGCGACCGAGCGCGCCGCGCTCGCGGCGAGCGGGAACTCCGCGGGAGAGCCCTGGCGGGCCCAGCCGGCGTAGTACAGCAGCGAGCGCCCGTTCTCGAGCTGGCGCAGCACCTCGGTGAGAGAGTGCTTCACCGCCTGGTAGGAGCCGATCGCCCGGCCGAACGTGTGACGCTCCTTCGCGTACGCGACCGAGACGTCGAGGGCGACCTCCACGCTGCCCAGCGACTCGGCGGCGATCAGCGCCTGTGCGAGATACCAGGCGCCGGCGAGTGCCTCCTCGGGTGCGTCGAGCACGCTCGCGGGCGCTTCCTTCAGCGACACATGCCCCAGCGAGCGGGTCGAGTCGTAGCGCTCCACGGGTGTCACGGTGACCCCCGCTGCGCTCGCGTCGATCGCCACGCCGACGGGCTGTCCGTCGAGGATCGCCACTCCCACCAGCACATCCGCGCCCGGAGCATCCGGCACGAACGCCAGCTCGCCGCTGACGCGGGCGCCGCCGTCCGCCGACGCCGCCGTGGGCGCAGCCGCGCGGGCTGCGCCGCTGGCCGGGTCCGCGCTCCAGCCGCCGCCGAGGTCATCGGGCGGGCTGACGGGCAGGTACGCCGCCCGCCGCTCGCCCGTCGCGAGGTCCGCGAGCGAATCCGCACCGGACGGCGAGTCGTTCAGGATCGCGGTCGCCGGGAGATGGCCGAGAAGGCCGATCCCTGCGAGCACGCGGCCGCACTCGCCGAGGACGAGCATCGCATCGAACGCGTCGAGACCCGCGCCGCCCTTGTCCTCGTCGATCAGCAGCCCCGGCCAGCCCGCCTCGCATGCCGTGGGCCACAGGTCCGGCAGCGCGGCGGTGTCGCCGTCGAGTGCCTCGCGTGCCGCCTCCAGCGTCTTGAACCTCGAGAGCGCGCCGCGCGCGGCCTCGCGAAGGAACACCTGCTCGTCTGAGAGTGCGAGATTCATGCCGTTGCTCCTTCCTTCGAGCGGAGCTCAGAGAACGGGATGCCCTTGTCGAGCCGCGGCTCGGGGGGCAGACCGAGCACTCGCTCGCCGATCGTGTTTCGCAGGATCTCCTCGGTCCCGCCGGCGGACTTCAGGCCGGGCAGGAACGAGATCATGTAGGACCACTCGCTGTCGGGTGTCAGGGCGTCCGGTCCGACGACGTCGGCGATCAGGTCACCCGCTTTGATGGCACCGCTGACGATCGTGACCTTCGCAAGGCCCGCCTCGGGGCCGGGGATCTGGCCCTTCTGCAGCGCTGTCAGCGTGCGATAGCCCGTGAACCGGACCGCGAGCAGTTCGCTGGCGATCTCGCCCAGGCGGTGGCGCACCTCGGGGTCCCGGCGCGCATGCTCGTCAGCGGCGATGGCGCCGGCGAAACGCGTCGAGTTGTAGCCCATGCCCTCGCTGCCGAGCCCGATCGTCACGCGCTCGAACATCAGCGTGGTCAGCGCCGTGCCCCAGCCGTTGCCGACACCGCCCACGACGGCACCGGCATCCAACTCGACATCGTCGAAGAAGACCTCGTTGAACTCGGCCTCGCCGGAGATCTGGCGGAGCCCGCGGACCGTGACGCCCGCGGCGTCCATCGGCACCACGAACATCGTCATGCCCTTGTGCTTGGGGACGTCGAGGTCGGTGCGCGCGAGGAGCAGCCCATATGAGGCGAACTGGGCGTTGGTGGTCCACACCTTCTGACCGGTCAGGCGCCAGCTGCCGTCGTCCTGCAGGCGGGCGCGCGTCTGCACCGCGGCGAGGTCCGACCCGGCCGCCGGCTCGGAGAAGAGCTGACACCACACCTCGTCGCCGTGGAGCATCGGCCCGAGGTAGCGGGTCTTCTGCTCATCGGAGCCGTGGGCGATGATCGTAGGCCCGAGCATGCCGACGCCGATCGCGTCAAGGATGCCGGGGACCTTCGCGGCCGCGATCTCCTGGTTGCAGATGACCTGCTCGATCGGGCCGAGCCCCTGGCCGCCGAACTCCTTGGGCCATGTCACGCCGGCCAGCCCGCCCTCCGCGAGTTTGCCCTGCCATGCGCGGCGCGCCGCGAGGATCTCCGCCTCGTCCTCGAGTGCTCCCGGTCCCTGGAGGATCGGTGCTGAAGGCTTGTTCTGCTCGAGCCACGTGCGCACCTGGGCGCGATAGGCGGACTGCTCTGGTGTGTCGTCGAGATCCACTGCTTCTCCTTAAGTTGACTGACCAGTCAATCGCTGTTCCCGAACGGTACCCGACCGGGGGCGCTCGCGTCGCGTACGCCCTCAGGCGCCGGGCGGGAGTTCAGGCTCGGGTACCGGAGGCAGGTGGTAGACGCCGTAGAAGCCGGCGTTCAGCAGCTTCGCCGCCTGCCCGCCCGGTTCGATCGAGTTCAGCACGATCGCCGCGAGGCGCACGCCGTCCCTTTCGGCGGTCGCGACCAGGCAGCGGCCCGCCGCGATCGTGTAGCCGGTCTTCATGCCCGTGGTGCCCGGATAGTGGTAGATCAGCAGCGGGTTGTTGTTGTAGAGCCACAGTTTGCCGCCCTTGATCGGGAACGGCAGCGCCGCCGTGTAGGTGTGCACGACGCGGGCGATCCGCGGCTGGAGCAGGTCGACGTGGGCCAGTACCGCCAGATCCGCGGCACACGAGAAGTTCCCGTCGTTGTAGAAGCCGGACGGGGAGGAGTAGCGAGTGCATCCCATGCCGAGCTGCGCCGCGCGGCTGTTCATGGACCGCACGAAGTCCCCGACGCTGCCGGCGTCGTGCTGGGCGAGCGCCACCGCCGCGTCGTTGCCGGATGGGAGCAGGAGCCCATACATGAGGCTTTCGACCGGCACGTGCCTGCCGAGCGGCAGCACGCCGACCTTCGAGCCGCTCGTTTCGATAGCCGCCTTCGTGATCAGGACCTTCTGGTGTGGCGTCGTCCTTTCGACCGTCAGCAGCGCGGTCATCATCTTCGTCAGGCTCGCGATCGGCACCCTCAGGTGCGGGTTGCGCTGCCAGAGGATCTGCCCCGTGTCCAGGTTGATCAGGATCCCGGCGCGCGGAGGGTGGCGGAAGGGGATCTGGACGGGGTCCTGGGCGGGGGAGGCCGGGCCCCTCAGCGCGAACGCGGGCGCTGAAAGGGGGAGCCCGTACGCGGAGAGGGCTGGTGCCGCGTGCACGCTCACATGGGCGGCGTGGGTCTTCTGCTGCGGCTGCGAGCGCCCAGCACTGGACCCGTCCAGGACACCGGACACGAGGATCGCGAGGGCTGCGAGCACCACGCACGTGGCCCCGGCCGCCGTAAGCCTGCGCCTGCGCCGGCGCTGAGCCGCCTGCGCCCTGCGCCGCCGGCTGTACTCGGGTGTCATGAAGGGGGTCTGGCTCATAGCTCTCCGACGGTCCGCGACTGCGGGCCCGTCCTCTTCTTCGCCCCGACGACGGGGTGTCCTGGCAGAAACCTCACCGCGGAGGATTGCGCAGCGCGCCGACGATTCCAACTCCGAGCAGCACGAGGATGAACACCGACAGCAGGCTGCCGAGCGAGAAGCCCTGGTGCCGGACCGATGCGAACGTCAGGAAGGCGAGCCCTGCGATGAACAGGAGCGCCACCACGAGGACGAGCAGGCGTGTCATGCCGGTGCCGGTGGGCGCGGAGCCATGCGCATCAGTAAACCGGGGGCCGGGACGATCGGCGCGGCTACGCGCGGGTCGCCAGCGGGCCGTCGCCGGCGATCGGCTGCGGGACGTGCTGGTCGGCGTGGTATGAGGAGCGCACGAGCGGGCCGGCAGCCACGTGCTCGAAGCCGAGCGCGTACGCGGCGAGCTCGAGCTCCTTGAACTCGTCGGGGTGCCAGTAGCGCACGACGGGCAGGTGACGCTCGGACGGGCGCAGGTACTGGCCGACGGTGAGCACCTGCACGCCGTTCTCCCTGAGTTTCCCGAACGTGTCGACCATCTCGTCATGGGTCTCGCCGAGACCGACCATCAACCCGGACTTGGTGATGACACGGCCCTCGCCCAGTTCGCCCGCGACACGCAGCACACGGCAGGAACGCTCGAACTCCGATCCCCGGCGGGCGACGCTGTACAGCCGCGGGACCACCTCCACGTTGTGGTTGAAGACGTCGGGGCGCTCGGCGATCACCCTCGCAAGGAGCATCTCCTGACCCTGGAAGTCGGGTGTCAGGACCTCGATCTGGCAGTCGGGCGCCTGGCTGCGCACCTGGCGTATGACTCCGACGAACGCCGATGCGCCCTTGTCGGGCAGGTCGTCCCTGTCGACCGACGTGATCACGGCGTGGCGAAGGCCCATGCGGGCTATCGACCGTGCGACGCGCGCGGGCTCGAGCGGGTCGTTCCATGTCGGCTTCCCCGATTTCACGTTGCAGAAGCCGCACCGGCGCGTGCACGTGTCTCCGAGGATCATGAAAGTCGCGGTGCCCCGCTCCCAGCACTCGCCGACGTTCGGGCACGCCGCCTCCTGGCACACGGTGTGCAGGTTCTCCTCGCGGATCATCTGCGTCAGGCCGCGGTAGCGCTCCCCGCCGGGTGCCGGCACCTTGAACCACGGAGGCTTGCGCTCGCGCATCGGGCGCACATCCGATCCGAGCACCGTCAGGACGTCCATCCCTCCTGGGTTCGACCTCGAGCGCGTGGAGCTCATGCGGGAACCGGCTCGCGGTCCGCGCGAGGCCCGGCGGGCGCGGCGAGGGGTCCCTCGATGCCGAGCGCGCGCGGGCCGACCAGCCGCTGGCGGCGCCCGTGGGCGCAGGAGAAGGCGTGGGCCATCCGGCGCCGGAAGCAGCTGAGCTCACCGCCTGCGCGGCACTCCGGTGCCCCGGGGGCGAGCTCCCGCTCGCGTGTCACCGACGTCATGCTCACATCGGGAAGCCCGCACGCCAGAACCCAGGAGAACGGCTCGAGCTCGTTGCTCACGTTGACCGCGAAGCCGTGCGTGCTCACGCCCCGCTGCACGTGCACTCCGATGCTCGCGATCTT
>Ga0182013_10000761_pt1 | contig 44881 bp, 43 predicted proteins | sample 612S2MmetaG_FD_120487 | JGI IMG/M metagenome (GOLD analysis project Ga0182013, IMG submission 120487) | Permafrost microbial communities from Stordalen Mire, Sweden - 612S2M metaG | ecosystem: Environmental > Terrestrial > Soil > Wetlands > Permafrost | place: Sweden: Stordalen | collected... | reverse complement strand
TCGTCCCGTCCGGCGCGTGATCGGACTGCGAGGTGCTCGCTGCACTGGTGCCGGAGAGGGTCCTCCCGTTTGCATCCGGTGATTCCAGGAAGCGCGGCCCGGGCCGAGCTGGGGGTGAAACCCTGGTCAGAACCGCGGTGGGGCGCCGAAAGGCGAGCGCGCCCTGCTCCAAAAGGGGTCCAAGGAGTCCATTGGGCCCCGGTCTTCTCCACTTTCGGGGAAGACGGAGCAAAAGCGCGCGCCGCATCGCAAGATGCGGCCCGGTGGTGCGTCTTTTGGCGCTCCGCCTCCCTTCTTTTTTGGAGGGAGGAAAAATTGGACGGCCTTGCGTGAGGTCTGAACGCAAAACTCGGATGCGGATGCATCGCGAGAACGAGATTGCTTGTTTCACCTCCCCTGCCTGCGGGAGAGGGAGTGCGAAGCGGCCCGCGCCTCAGAGTCACGGAATAAAAGGGAGAACCCCATGCCCGACAACAAACGAAGCTTTCCCGGCCGCCTCACGCTTGAAGAGTGGCTGGTGGAGCGGTTCCGTTGGCGCTTGGTCGAGCGCGCGCAAGCCGATCTGTTAGGATCGTTCAGATTGTGCGCCAACAAGCGGTGCCGCAGGCTGCGCGGCTGCTGTAGCGACACACCCGACGACTGTCGGCGAAGGCTCAGCCGGCTCAAGAAGGTGAAACCGAAGACGCTGTTGCGGGAATGGGCCAGGCTCGACCGTCTCAAGGCGCTGTAATGCAAGTTGCCGATACAGCGTTGGGATGTCGAGACGCGGGGAAAGCCCGACCCGCGGGCGTTGCGCGGCGGGGCGTTTTGTGCGATCTCCGCGCCGATTTGCGCCGCCCGCCAGTCCATTGTAAGGCGAGGCGCCTTCCTTGCGGGCCGGTTTTGAGTCCGGCCCTCCAAAAGACCGGGGACGTTCCATGAATACTCTGTGGCTCATCGTACTTTGCGGCGCATTGGCGATTGTCTACGCCATCTGGGCCACGCGCTCGGTGCTGGCGGCCAATGCCGGCAGCGACAAGATGCAGGAGATCGCAGCCGCAATCCGCGAGGGCGCGCAGGCCTATCTCAAGCGGCAATATAGTACCATTGCCGTGGTCGGCGTCGTGATCTTCCTGATCGTCGGCTATTTCCTCGGCTGGCTGGTCGCCATCGGCTTTGCGGTCGGCGCCATTTTGTCCGGCTCCGCGGGCTTCATCGGCATGAACGTCTCGGTACGCGCCAATGTGCGCACAGCCCAGGCTGCGATCTCTTCGCTTGCGGCCGGTCTTGAGATCGCATTTCGCGCCGGCGCCATCACCGGCCTTTTGGTCGCGGGCCTGGCGCTCCTTGGCGTGACGCTCTATTTCGGCTTCCTCGTCGGCACGCTGCATCTGGCGCCGAACGACCGCGTGGTCGTCGATTCCATGGTGGCGCTCGGCTTCGGCGCTTCGCTGATCTCAATCTTCGCGCGGCTTGGCGGCGGCATTTTCACCAAGGGCGCCGACGTCGGCGGCGACCTGGTCGGCAAGGTCGAGGCCGGCATTCCGGAAGACGATCCGCGCAATCCCGCCACCATCGCCGATAACGTGGGTGATAATGTCGGCGACTGCGCCGGCATGGCGGCCGACCTGTTCGAGACCTATGCCGTGACCACCGTGGCGACCATGGTTCTCGCCGCGATCTTTTTCCGCGCCGCGGGCGGCGACACGCTGTTGCGGATGATGGAATTCCCGCTGGCCATCGGCGGGGTCTGCATCATCGCCTCGATCGTCGGCACCTTCTTCGTCAAGCTCGGTGCCAGCCAGTCGATCATGGGTGCGCTGTATAAGGGGATGCTGGCGACCGCGGTGCTGTCGCTGATCGGCATCGCCGGGGTGACCTACGCGCTGATCGGCTTCGGCCCGCTGCCGGGCGTCACTTACTCGGGCCAGACGCTGTTCATCTGCGGCGTCGTCGGTCTCGTGGTGACGGGCCTGCTGATCGTGATCACAGAGTACTATACCGGCACCGACTATCGCCCGGTGCGCTCGATTGCGCAGGCGTCGGTGACCGGCCACGGCACCAATGTGATCCAGGGCCTCGCCGTGTCGCTCGAATCAACCGCGCTGCCGGCGCTGGTCATCATCGCCGGGATTTTGGTCAGCTATAATCTCGCCGGCCTGTTTGGCATCGCCATCGCGGTGACCACGATGCTGGCGCTTGCCGGTATCGTCGTCGCGCTCGATGCCTTCGGACCGGTGACCGACAATGCCGGCGGCATTGCTGAAATGGCTGGCTTGCCGAAGGAAGTGCGCAAGTCGACCGATGCGCTCGATGCCGTCGGCAATACCACCAAGGCCGTGACCAAGGGCTATGCGATCGGCTCGGCCGGGCTCGGCGCCTTGGTGCTGTTCGCCGCCTATAACGAAGACCTCAAGTTCTTCATCGGCAGCGCGAGCCAGCATCCTTATTTCCAAGGCGTCGCGCCCGATTTCTCGCTTAACAACCCCTATGTCGTCGCCGGCCTGCTGTTCGGCGGCTTGTTGCCTTATCTGTTCGGCGCCATGGGCATGACGGCGGTCGGCCGTGCCGCTGCCTCGATCGTCGAGGAGGTACGCCGGCAGTTCCGCGAGCGGCCGGGCATCATAAAGGGCACCGACAAGCCGGACTACGGCCGCGCCGTCGACATGCTGACCAAGGCCGCGATCAAGGAAATGATCGTGCCGTCGCTGTTGCCGGTGCTCTCCCCGATCTTCGCCTATTTCGTCGTCTACTTCGTCGCCGGCGGCGGCGCGGTAGGCAAATCGGCGGCGTTCTCCGCGCTGGGCGGGATGTTGCTCGGCGTGATCGTCAACGGCCTGTTCGTTGCCATCTCGATGACGTCGGGCGGCGGCGCCTGGGATAACGCCAAGAAGTACATCGAGGACGGTCATTACGGCGGCAAGGGTTCCGACGCGCACAAGGCCGCGGTCACCGGCGACACCGTCGGCGACCCCTACAAGGACACCGCAGGGCCGGCCGTCAATCCGATGATCAAGATCACCAATATCGTGGCGCTGTTGTTGCTCGCGGTGCTGGCGCACTGATCAAGGCCGAGCTGGAGCGTCGATCGCTTCGCGATGAAGCGATTGCGCTCCACTAGAGCATGATCCCGAAAAGTGGAAACCGGTTTTCGGGTAAGATCATGCGCAAACGAACAATCTAGACCCTAATCCGATTCAATCGAATTGGATCAGGGTCTGGCCAATTACGAACCTCGGCCTTCGAGGTTGTGGATCATTGTCGTGATAACGTTGAGGTCGTTGCCGCTGGTCGGTGTCGTGCGGCTGACGAAGTCGAACACTTTGCCGTCCTTCATACCGTACTCCGCGAGCCGCTGAACCTTGCGGCCTCTGTCGAAATAGACGGCGATCACGCGTTGATCGTGGACGCTGGTTTGCATAAAGGCGATCGGGCGGTCGGCTTTCTGCGAGATGTAATAGAATGCTTCGCCGCTGACGGTCGCGACCGTGGAGGGCGTGCCAAGCACGAGCAGCACCTGTTCCTGCGAAGCGCCGAGCGGGATCTGTTCGAGCGCGCCGTCGGGCAGCACATAGCCGCGCTGGAAGGTTTCGCCGGTGCAGCCAGTCAGCGCGAGCGCGAACGCAAAAATCGCAGCGTGCGTTACACTTGCCGGGGTTTTCGACCGGCCGCCGTTGCGCTTAAAAATCCCCAGCATCCCTCGTACCCTAACTTGATCCCTAACTTGCGCCGAGCCGCCGCGTGCCGTACGCCGAAAGTCAAATATTGGCAATCCGTGGCCGCATCGGCTGCCATAACGGGTTGGTCGGAGCGACGTGGATTAACCTTATGATCTTGAGGCGTTTTCGGCCCAAGTCCCAGGATCGCAACATCGGCGAGCTCTATGGCGCCATCGTGGCGCAAGCGCGTTCGGTCGCCTTCTATGGCGATTATGGCGTGCCTGACACCGTCGAGGGCCGGTTCGATCTGATCGTGCTGCATCTCGTCCTTGTCCTGGTCCGGTTCGGCAGCGACGAGCAAACCGGGCGGGGCATAGGCCAACAGCTTTTTGACGTGTTTTGCAGCGATCTTGACGGCAACTTACGCGAAATGGGCGTCGGCGACCTTGCCGTGCCGAAGCGAATGCGGCGCTTCGGCGAGGCCTTTTACGGCCGGCAAGCGGCCTATCTTGCCGCTTTGGCTGCAACCGATGAAGGGGAGCTTGAGAAGGCGCTGGCACGTAATATCTTTTCCGGGCGCGATGATGACTGCGGGGCGGCTCGGCTTGCGCGCTATGCGCGCGCTGCGCTGGCGCAGTTCGAGCAGCAAAGCGAGGACGCGTTGCTACGGGGCGACGTTGTCTTTCCGAGACCCGAGGCGATCGCGACCGTGTGAGCGAACAGCAAATGTATGAGCAACCAAATGGGTGAGAAGAAGTCCGAGACCCCCGCGCCTGCGCCATCGCACGGAGCATCGCCCGTGCCGCCGCCCGCAGCTTGGCACGTGCCGGTCGCTGTGGAGCAGATTGCCGAGGCCGGTCAGCACTTCGATCTTGCGGCCGACGCGACCGTGCGCGCGGCTATAGCCAAGGTTGTGGGCTTGCGCGATCTACCGCGCCTGGAAGCCCATTTTGACGTCGGCCGGCGCGGCGCCAGCGTGCACGTTGCAGGCCTCGTAACGGCAACGGTCGGGCAGAATTGCGTGGTCACGCTCGAGCCGCTCACCAACGAAGTCGACGAGGAGGTCGATCTGCGTTTCGTGCCGCAACAGGCCCCGGCGCGCCAGCCGACTACAGACGACGGAACCGAAAGCGACGCCCGCGACGTTAAATGGGACGATCCGGAGCCGCTGATCGACGGCGTCGTCGATCTGGGCGCTCTCGCCATCGAATTCTTGATTCTTGGGCTTGATCCCTATCCCCGCAAAGCCGGCGCGGTTTTCGAGCCGCCAGCGGAGCGCGAACCGGAGGAGGGGCCCTTTGCCGCGCTGGCCAAACTGACCAAGGGCTAGTGCGGTGGGGTTGAGTTTCCTATAATCGCGCCGCGCGTTCGAATCGGAACTTCAAGTTCAAAATCTGCATTAGAATTAGATAGTTGCCAGCGTCCCTTTTGATTTTGAAGTTCGCATGAGAGGGCGCGCCAAGCACTTGCGAGCTTCGCAATCGGGACACGAGATGACCACCAAACGCAGTTGTGTCCGGGCGTCGAACCGCTATTCTCCCGCCCGGTGCCACTTTCCCACATTCCGGACCTAGGACCGCAAGGTCAGCCAATGTCAGACAAGGTCCGCATTGCCCTCGACGCGATGGGGGGAGACCACGGTCCCGCCGTGGCCGTCGCCGGAGCCGAGTTGGCGCTGGCACGCCACCCCGGCAGCGAGTTCCTCTTTTTCGGCGATTCAGCGCTCATCGCGCCGTTGCTCGACGCGAGGCCCAAGCTCAAATCCGCCTCGCGTTTGGTCCATACCGACATCGCGGTGCGCATGGCGGACAAACCGAGCCAAGCCTTGCGCTACGGCCGCTGGAAGTCATCGATGTGGCTGGCGATTGATGCGGTCAAGAAGGGTGACGCCGACATGGTCGTGTCCGGCGGCAATACCGGCGCGCTGATGGCAATGTCGAAATTCAATCTGAAAACTTTGTCCGGTATCGAGCGGCCGGCGATCGCGGCACTGTGGCCGACACTGCGTGGGGAATCGATCGTGCTCGATGTCGGCGCCTCGATCGGCGCGGACGCCGAGCACCTCATCGATCTCGCGGTGATGGGAGCCGCCACCGCGCGCATCCTTTTCGGCCTCCAACGGCCGACCGTGGGACTTCTCAATATCGGGGTGGAGGAAGCCAAGGGTCTCGAACAGGTGCGCGAAGCCGGCAGGCTGCTCCGCGAGGAGAATTTTCCCGATCTCGACTATCTCGGTTTCGTCGAGGGCGACGATATCGGCCGGGGCAAAGTCGACGTCGTCGTGACCGAGGGCTTTGCCGGCAATATCGCGCTCAAGGCAGCCGAAGGCACGGCACGGCAGATCGGCGAATATCTTAAAGGCGCCATGACCCGCTCGCTCAGCGCGCGGATCGGCTACCTGTTCGCGCGTTCGGCGTTTCGCCAGTTGCGCGAGCGCATGGATCCGCGCCGGGCCAATGGCGGCGTCTTTCTCGGCCTCAACGGCATCGTCATCAAAAGTCACGGCGGCACCGACGCGGAGGGCTTTGCAGCCGCGATCGAACTCGGTTATGGCGTGGTGCAGGACGAGCTTTTGGCCAAGATCAGGGCTGCGCTTGAGCGTCCGGGCAAGCCGCGGCGCCACACACAGAGCCAAGCATTGGGCCAAGCAGTTGGTAGCCAAGTACTGGGTAGCCAAATAGTCGGCGGGGCGGCTTCGTGACAATGATGCGCTCGGTCATGCTCGGCTGTGGCAGTTATCTGCCGAGTCAGGTGCTCACCAACGAAGAGCTCGCCCGCAAGGTCGACACCACGGACGAGTGGATCGTGCAGCGCACCGGCATTCACGAGCGCCGCATCGCCGCAGCGGGCGAACTGACATCGCATATGGCGGTGCGCGCGGCGCAAGCCGCGCTTACGCACGCCCGTGTCGATGCGCAGTCGATCGATCTCGTCGTGCTTGCGACCTCGACGCCGGACAATACCTTTCCCGCCAGCGCCGTTGCGGTGCAGGCCGATCTCGGCATCACGCGCGGCGCGGCCTTCGATCTGCAAGCGGTGTGCTCCGGTTTCGTCTATGCGTTGGCGACCGCCGACGCGCTGCTCAAGTCTGGTGCATTTACGCGCGCGCTGGTGATCGGCTCGGAGACGTTTTCGCGCATCCTGGACTGGACCGATCGCGGCACCTGCGTGCTATTCGGCGACGGCGCCGGCGCCGTCGTCCTCGAGGCGCAGCAGCAGCCGGGGACCCGGGAGGACCGCGGCATTCTGACGACCCAGTTGCGCTCGGACGGCCGTCACAAGATGAAGCTCTACGTGGACGGCGGCCCGTCGTCGACCGGCACGGTCGGTCATTTGCGCATGGAAGGACGCGAGGTTTTCCGTCACGCCGTGGCGATGATCACCGACGTGGTCGAGGACGCCTTTAAGGCCACCGGTTACACCGCCGCCGACGTCGATTGGTTCATCCCGCACCAGGCCAATAAGCGCATCATCGACGGCTCGGCCCATAAGCTCGGTATTCCGCCCGGAAAAATCGTCGTCACAGTCGACCGGCACGGCAACACTTCCGCAGCCTCCATCCCGCTGGCGCTGGCCGATGCGGTCGCCGATCGGCGCATTAAACGCGGGGATTTGCTGCTGTTCGAGGCGATGGGCGGCGGCTTCACCTGGGGCGCGGCCTTGGCGCGCTGGTAAAGCCCGCAAACGATCTTCGCCAAGCCCGTTGACCGTCCGCCGACAAGCTAATATCCTTGATAATTCAGCACGATATCTTGGTCGATGATTGATCGATCGCCGTGCTCGGGGCTGGCGATGGCGGGAAAGACGGTCACACGTGCCGACCTGTGTGAGGCGGTGTATCAAAAAGTTGGACTGTCGCGCACTGAATCCGCGACACTTGTAGAGCTTGTACTGAAGGAAATCACCGACTGCCTCGAACGTGGCGAGACGGTGAAATTATCTTCGTTCGGCTCGTTCGTCGTGCGTAAAAAGGGCCAGCGTATCGGGCGAAATCCCAAGACCGGCAAGGAAGTTCCGATCTCACCGCGCCGCGTCATGGTGTTCAAGCCATCCGCAATCCTCAAGCAGCGGATCAATTCCGATGGCAGCCAACCGGCGTAAAGCCGAAGGCGGCTCGTCGTCTGAGATGAAGCTTTAAATCGCACCGCGAGGATTCGGGCATTGGACAAGGCGCCGGACGCGTTTCGCACCATCAGCGAGGTCGCCGACGAGATCGACGTGCCCCAGCACGTGCTGCGGTTCTGGGAGAGCCGCTTTCAACAAATCCGCCCGATGAAGCGCGGTGGCGGCCGGCGCTACTATCGTCCCGATGATGTCGATCTGCTGCGCGGTGTGCGTCATCTGCTGTACGGCGAAGGCTATACCATCCGCGGCGTGCAACGCATCTTGCGCGAGCAGGGCGCGGCGTTTGTCCAGGACGTTTGGCGCGCGGGCGCCGAACCGCCGCCGCCGCAACTGGAGGAAGATCGGACAGCCGGCAAGATCGTGGAGGAGGCGCCGGCAACGCGGCCGGAGCCGAACCTGTTCGGCTTGGCACCGCCTCGCGCCGCCGAACGCGTCGCAATGCCGGCGGATGAACGCCGCGAACCCATTCTTGAGCCACCGGCGCCGGTCGATCCGCCGCCTCATGCAATCGGGGTCGAGGAACGCCGCAAGCTGCAGTCTGCGCTCGACGAACTCGTCGCCTGCCGCCGCATCATCGATGCAGCCCTCCTGCAGGGTTGAATATCACTTCATAGGCCGCTCTTGATCGCACTGCGGAGCAGCGCGCGATAGGGATAACCGTTATAGGGGCTGACCGTCGCCTTGGTGTCGACCAGGTCAGCGAGCGTCGATATCAATGCGGCGGCGTCTTTGTAGAGATAAACGTCGCCGTCGCGTAGCTCGGCAAATTCAGGGATATCGGTACAGACGACACGGCTGCCGGCGAGGCGCCCTTCGACCACGCAACGGCCAAAACCTTCGCGCAACGCATGAACCCACACGATTTCGTGCATTTGGTATTCGGCCGCGACCTCGCCGTCGGTCAGCTGTCCGCGCACGCGCAACTGGCCCGAGTTCAAGTAGCCTTCGAGCGCCGCTAATCGCGGCGCATCCGTTGCCTTATGCAGACCAAGCACCGCGACGCGATAGCCGACGGCTAGCAGCTTTGGCAGATAGTCCGTGGCGACCGTCTCGACGTCCTTGTTGGGGGTCGAGCCGCTGCACAGCAGAATCGAGGTTTTCGCCTCGCGCTTTGGCGACCGCGCGCGCAGCAGCCGCTCGAACGCGTAGAATGTGTTCGGCAGGATCGTGATTGGGCCGCGGCCGAACCGGCCGCTAGCGTTTATTCGCTGGCGCGATAGCTCCGAGATCGTGAAAACTGGCCGATCGAGCCATTTAACCGCGCGATAGCACAGCAAATAATAGGCCTTGGATGGTGACATCGCGCGATCGAGCTGTTCGAGATCGTGCACGACGATACGCGCGCGCCGCGTGACGAGGTCGATGATGGCGGCGGAATTATATGGGTATAGCGTGACGTCGGCCCGCAAGATCAGCCCGATCAGTGGCAGCACAGTCTGCTCGATCATGACAGCAATCATGTAGAACAGGCTGCGCGGCAGCTTGCGGCAAATGGCTGGCGCGCGGACGACGCTGACGCGATACCCCTCCTCGCGCAATCCGTCGATCAGGTTGCGCACATAAAGCGGAATGCCGCGATCGAGGACGCCGCCGATGAAATCGTTGATCAGGATATGCAAGCGAGGTCCCTGCGGTCGCGAGCAAAGCTATACGCGGGAATAGAGTTGGTCGGCGCGTCGAGATTTGAACTCTGCCCCACAGGCCACCAGTTTGATGGCCCGAAGACTACGATGTTTCCGCAAATTGCCGCAACCGCCCAAAACACCTGTTCTACTTTCATTCGATATTCTCCCATGTTGCCTTATCCGGACCGAGTTGGTTTTCGTGATGCTGAAAAGTATTAGATAGTTTCGAAATGTGTTTGACGGCCTTTCATTTGCTTTCGATATATACCGCGTCACTCTCCGTGAGGTAGGCAGGAGACGCTGGGTACCTCACTACAGCAACACGGGCAATCGTGCCGGCATGGCCGTGTGGCACCTCCTCACGCTTCACGCGCCGGTGCCCCGGTCGGAAGTTTATTGGCAGTCAACTCGCGGCGAGGCGGATTTGCCTCGTCGGGACCTTTTACATGGAGATCGATAAACCATGAGTTTGGAAAAGCTGCGCGTAGCGGTGATCGGCATGGGATGGTGGTCGGACGTGCTTTCCGACGCGATCATGCGGTCTGACAAAATCCAGATTGTATCCTGTTTCACACGTTCGGAAGACAAACGGAAAGCATTCGCCGAGAAATACCGTTGCCGGCAGGCGCTCAGCTTCGACGACGTTCTAAAAGACGCGTCGATTGAGGCGATCGTCAATACGACGCCCAACAGCGTCCATCTCGAGACGACCGCCCAAGCCGCCAGTGCCGGCAAGCATATTTTCCTCGATAAACCGATCGCCAATACGGTGGCTGAGGGCCTGGCAATTGCGCGGATCTGCGACAAGGCGGGGGTCGTCGTGGCGCTTGGCTATCAGCGCCGACGCGAGAATCATTTTCGTTGGATCAAAGACGAGATCGCGGCCGGACGGTTCGGCAAGCTCGTTCAGGCCGAGGGCAATATCAGCCGCGACCGCCTCGGCAAGATCGATTTGTCGTCCTGGCGCTATCAAGCGGCCGGCATGCCGGGCGGCGTCATGCTCCAGATCGGCCTGCATTATGTCGACGTGCTGGAGATGCTGATGGGGCCGGTCAAGAGCGTGTCCGGCTTGCTGGCGCAGCTCGTGCTGCCGGGCGATAATCCGGATGTCTCTGCGCTTATCCTGCAACATGAGAACGGCGCGCTCTCGAATTTGAACGCGAGTTACGCCTCCGCCTCGGAATACTACATGCTCAACGTGTACGGCAAAGAGGCGAGCGCTTACTATGATCTGTTCGGTGGCTTGCGCCATCTCAAGCGAGGCGAGACGACGTCGCGGTCCATAGCGGTCTCAAGCAACGACACCATCCGTGAAGAGCTCGAGGAATTCGCGCACTGCATCCGCACAGGAACGAAGCCGGAAACGGATGCATGGTGGGGTGCGCGCAACCTGGCCGTCGTCAAGGCCGGCATCAAGAGTGCGCGCGAGCGTCGCGTCGTCGAAGTTGCGGAAGTTTTGGCGAGCGGCGAATGAGCAGTATCGGCGCGGGCCCAACCATCCGCGATAACCCCCACGGTAACAGCGGCGCGATCGGGCCGTCTCGCCACCGCTAAGAGCTTATGAATAGGGTGCGATGCAGCATATTTTGCTGTCTGAGCGGTTATACACAGATAAAAATGACGGTAAGCGGTGATATTTTTAACTTCAGTTGGGTGCGGTGCACTATATTTTCCCACCATGCGGAAAAGTCTCCGATATTAATGAAATTGCGTTGACCGGCCCGCTGTCAGGGATAAAAACGCGCGGCACGGATGATCTTAGCCAAGAGGCGTCGGTTGAATCATCACGCCCTGCGGGCTAAACGCCGCCGAATTCGGTCAATGCGCCGGCGAAACGCGCCGAAGCCGGCGGCGTCCAGTCATTCGCGACTACCTCAAGGCGAAATACGTTAAAGCCCGGCTTTGAAGAAAAGCTCGGTCGGAGTGCAGGCAATGTCGAATCCCATCGGAATGCGCCGCAACCTCGCCGGTTATGGTGATGCCGGATTTTCGATTTTTCTGCGCAAGGCCTTCATTAAGGCGCTCGGTTACAGCGACGAAGCATTAGACCGTCCCATCATCGGTATTGTCGATACAGACTCCGGCTACAACGCCTGTCAACGCAACGTGCCCGACCTGATCGAAGCCGCTAGCCGGGGCGTCATGCTGTCCGGCGGCATTGCGATCCCGTTTCCGGTGATCTCGATTCAGGAGAGTTTTGCGCACCCGACCAGCATGTATCTGCGCAACCTGATGGCGATGGACGTGGAAGAGATGATCCGCGCACAGCCGATGGACGCGGTTATTCTGCTTGGGGGGTGCGACAAGACCGTGCCCGCGCTGATGATGGGTGCGGCCAGCGCCGGCGTTCCGGCGATCCTCCTGGTCAGCGGACCGATGCTGGCCGGCAGCTGGCGTGGCGAGAGGCTCGGTGCGTGCACCGACTGCCGTCGCTTCTGGGGACGTTATCGTGCCGGCGAGCTTAGCGACGAGCAGATCAACGAGGTGAACAGCGAGCTCGCACCGACAATCGGCTCGTGTGGCGTGATGGGTACCGCCAGCACGATGGCACTCGCAACCGAGGCGTTGGGCATGATGTTGCCGGGCGGCGCCTGCGTCCCTGCTGTGCATGCCGAGCGCCGTCGCCTTGCCGAGCGGACCGGGGCGCGCGCCGTAGCAATGGCGGCTGAACGGTTGACGCCGGATAAGATCCTAACGCCGGCCGCCTTCACCAATGCGCTGCGCACCGTGCTTGCTGCTGGCGGTTCGACCAATGCCCTGATCCACCTCACCGCAATGGCCGGACGTCTCGGCATCGGCGTTGATCTCGCGGGTTTCGACCGCATCGCCCGCGAGACGCCAGTGCTGATCGATCTCAAGCCGACCGGACAGGGCTACATGGAGGATCTGTATCACGCGGGCGGATTGGTCCCGATGCTGCGCGAGATCGCGCCTTTGCTCGATCTCGATTGCATGACGGTGACCGGCCGGACGCTGGGCGAAAATATCGCGGCGGCGCCGACCTCGTTCAAGCAGGATGTGATCCGTCCGTTTTCGAATCCGATCTATGCCGGCGGCGCGATCGCGGTGCTGCGCGGCAATCTTGCGCCGGAGGGCGCCGTCATCAAGCAGGCGGCGGCCAATCAGGCGCTGCTCCAGCACACCGGCCGGGCGGTAGTCTTCTCTTCGCTCGCTGATCTCGCCGCACGCATCGACGATCCCGCGCTCGATGTGACAGCCGATGACGTGCTGGTACTACAGAACGCAGGGCCGAAAGGCGCGCCCGGCATGCCGGAAGCCGGTTACATCCCTATTCCAAAGAAGCTTTTGCAGCAGGGCGTGAAGGATATGGTCCGCATGTCCGACGCCCGCATGAGCGGTACCGCTTTCGGCACGATCGTGCTTCACATCTCACCGGAATCCGCCGTTGGTGGCCCGCTTGGCCTGGTGCGTAACGGCGATCGTATCAAGCTCGACACGGCCGGCCGCACGCTCTCGCTTCTGGTCGACGACCGGGAGCTGGCGGCTCGGCTCAAGGCCCTGCCGCCGGCCCCGAGCGGGGAGGGCCGGCGCGGTTATGAACGTTTATATTTCGAGACGGTGACCCAAGCGGAGCAGGGCTGCGACTTCAATTTCGCAATGCCGAAGATCACGACGACGATCCCCTAAGGCGTGTTTCGTTCTTCGGACGGGCTCGGCCTTTCGCGCTGCTTGGACCAACGCTGCTCGCCTGAACTGCCCTGTATGGCTCCAGCCAAGCACCGCCATGCTCGTGACCCAGCCGACGATGAAGTATAAGCCTTGGTCGGCGTGAAGTGGCGAAGACAGGCCGAGCTCTAAAATCGGCCGGGCAGTCACCCGTCACGGGGAGGGAAAATCATATGTCCAAGAAGGACCCTATCGGGTTTGACAGACGCGACATTCTCAAACAGATCGTGACGGTCGCTGGCTCGGCCCCGTTATCACCCAACGTGTTGGGAGCGACGGCCGCAGCCGCCACCGTGACGATGCAGGCCGATGCCGCGTCAGCGCAGGCGTCTGCGCCAAGTTCGGCACCAAGTTCGGCACCAAGTTCGACGCTCCCCGCCGGATATCAATCCCTCGGTCCGGATGAAGCCGGCTTCGTCGAAGCCTTCGTCAATGTCATGTGCCCTGCAGACAATCTCACGCCGAACGGCGTTGACTGCGGTCTTGCAACCTTCATCGACCGGCAGTTGGCGGGCGGGTTCGGACAGGGCGAAAACCTCTACATGCACGGCCCGTGGAAGCAGGGTAAGCCGCAGCTCGGCTATCAGCTTCCGCTGACGCCTGCGCAGTTCTTCAAGGCCGGCATAGCTGCGGCCAATGCGGCTTGCCAGACGCGATTTGGCATGGACTTCGACGAGTTGGTGCCGGCGGACGCCGACCTCTTCCTGCGCGATCTCTCCGCCGGAAAGGTTTCCGACCCGCGGGTTCCACTGAGTGAATGGTTCAACGATCTGGCCTATCCGCTCTTCGTGCAGGCTTGCTTCGCCGATCCAATTTATGGCGGCAATAATGACAAGGTGTTCTGGCGAATGATCGGCTATCCGGGCCTGCCGGCGACGCACACGCGCGACATGGTGGAATTCCGCGGCAAGCCCTTTCCGGGTGCCAAGGATCCCAAGTCGATCGTGGACTTCAGCTGAGGGGAATGGTGATGGCCACCAAGCTGAATAAGCGAACCGTCGTGATCGTTGGCGGCGGATTGACCGCCGCCCTGGTCGCGCGCCAGCTCACCGCGAAAGGCACCGACGTTCTCGTGTTGGAGCGCGGTTATGATCGCCGTAAATCGGCGGCAGCGAAACTTCCCAATCAACGCGACGAATTGCGTTGGGATATTCGCGGCGGCCTCGGGCAAAATTGGGCGGTCGAGACCTACACCGTACGGCATTCGCCGAAAGACGAAGCGCTGCCCGCCCGACGCCTGGCGGCGATCCTGCCGGGCGAGGGACTGGGGGGTGCCGCGAGCCACTGGAATGGATTTGCCTGGCGTTGGGCGGAGTACGATCCGACCTTGCGATCGCGCTTTGAGGGTCGTTACGGGGCGAAAGCCATACCGCCGGAATTGCAGATTCAGGATTGGGGCGTGACTTACGCCGAAATGGAGCCCTATCACCATCTGTTCGAGAAGCTCTACGGAATTTCGGGCAAGGCCGGCAACATCAAAGGCAAGATCATGCCCGACGGCAATCCGTTCGAAGCGCCGCGTCGCGACGAATATCCCCAGCCGCCCGTCGAGCCGACCGAAGCCGGACTGATTTTCAAGGCCGCGTGTGAAAAACTCGGCTACAAACCGTTTATTGCACCGTCGGGCAATTCATCGGGCGCCTACACCAATCCGGACGGCATGAAGCTCGCGCAGTGCCAGTATTGCGGGCACTGCGAGAAGTTCATCTGTGAAGCGCAGGCGAAAGCGACGCCGGAGGTGCTGCTGTATCCGATCCTTGCGCAGCGGAAGAATTTCGAGATTCGCATGCAATGCCGGGTGACTGGCGTCGATTACGACGCGGACGCCAAGCGTGTCACTGGGGTGCGCTATGTCGATATGATAACCGGGGCCGAGTACGAACAGCCCGCGGATGTGGTCGTGCTCGCCGCCTTCACGATGTCGAACACGCGTTTCCTCCTGCTGGGAGGAATCGGTAAGGCGTACGACCCGGCAAGCGGCGAAGGCGTAGTCGGCAAGAACTTCTGCTATCAGACCAATTCCGCCATGAACGTGTTCGTCAAGGATCGATGGATCAATCCGTTCCTGGCCAGCGGTAGCACAGGGACCACCATTGACGAATTCAACAACGACAACTTCGACCACTCAGGCCTAGGCTTCCTCGGTGGGGCCGGTATCAGCGCCAATCTGACCAATGGCCGGCCGATCGGTAATCGCCGCCTGCCGCCTGGTACTCCACGGTGGGGCACGCAATGGAAGCAGGCCAGCGCGGACTGGTACGCCAAATCATTCTCGATGCAGGCTCAAGGAACAAGCTATCCGCATCGCGAAAACTACCTGAGCCTCGATCCGGACTATCAGGATGCGCATGGCCAACCGTTGCTACGGATCACGTTTGACTGGCGCGACAACGACATGAAGATGTCGGAGTATTGCACCAAGAAATTGGAGAATATCGCCAAGGCGATGGACGCGACGATCTTGAGTCCCGCGATGCCGCGCAAGGCGCCGTTCGATACACGGCAGTATCAGAGTACGCATGTTACCGGCGGCACGCCAATGGGTGCCGATCCCAAAGCTAGCGTAGTCTCGCAGCACCTCCAGCATTGGGATGCGCAAAACCTGTTCGTCATCGGAGCTTCGACCTATCCACACAACTCCGGCTACAATCCGACGGCATTGCTGGGCGCGCTTGCACTTCGGCTGGGCGACGATCTCAACGACTATATCGAGCGACCGCGGATGCTTTGATCGAAGGCGATCGTGTTTGAACGCCGATTGTGCACAGGGAGCGTGGATAGCCCATGGTTGTTCGTTTGTTGGTTTGGGCCTTGGCGGTAACGATCTGGGCATCTGGCGGTCCAGCTTGGGCGCAAGACGTTGAAATGGGTAAGCAAGTTTTTGCTGCCTGCGCGCCGTGCCACGCGCCGGATCAGAACGGGATGGGCCCGAGACTAGGCGGTGTCCTCGATCGTCCGGCCGGAACTATCGAAGGCTTTCGTTACAGCCGGGCGATGAAAAATTCGAAGATAGTCTGGGACGAAAAGTCGCTCGACGCTTACTTGGCCGAGCCGCAAAAATTAGTGCCGGGCAATCTCATGCCGTTTTCCGGAATCGCCGATCCGCAGAAACGCAGCGATCTGATCGCCTATCTCGGGACGCTCAAATAACAAAGATAGACTGCGAATGCCTCGAATATCCTTACCGACATTTGGCTTCAAGCCGGGACGTGAGCCGTCTCTTCAAGCAAACGCCGCATATCAAGCGCTATCTCAAAACCCGGCTTGGCTATGTATGTTGCGACATCCGGAAAGTTTAGCTGAATTGCGCGCTCGAACTCCGTCCATGGCGCCGACTTTGCGCCCATCATCTCATGGAATTTCTCGTGTGGGGGATGGAGAATGACGACCTTCGGCTTCAGGGCGCCGACGCCGCGCACCACGTCGTCGATAAAGTTGAGCTGCATTCCCGCCAGCAAAATGTCCGTCTTGAACTTTCTGCCCAGGTCTTCGATCTCCCGGTCGGTCATTTTGGTATTGAAGCCTTCGTTGTAGTTCAGGATTGTTACGCCATCCTCCAATTCCAGGAAGTAGCCGGTATATGGCGAGTAGAAAGGCGCATTGACGGCGCTGCTCCATGCCCAGGACAGCTGCGTCGCATTGCCTTGAAATACGGCCATCGTGATCGCTTTCGCGATGTTGATGTCGCGGTGCTTCCATTGGAAGGTCGTAATCTGAAACCCGGGGATCGAGGTCGCGCCGGCGACGCGCGGATCAACCGCAACGAGCTGATCCCGGCCGATACCGTGTCGGCGCCGCAAAAATGAGCATACCGACGGAGCCGCAATCACTTTCGCGCCCGTCCGCTTGGCGACGACAGGCACATCGAGAAAATGCTCCTCGTGTCCGTGCGTCACCAGAATGTAATTTACGTCGGCGAAATCATCCAGATGGAACCACTCGGCACCGCAATAAGGACGGAAAAACGGATCGAACACCAACTTGCTCTTGGCCGTGCTTATCGAAAACCCAGACCATCCGAAATATCTCAATGTTGCTGGGGAAGGCATGACGTCTCACTCCGTGCTCAAACTAGAAATTGCTCCCCGCGGCGGTAGGAGCGACGGGAATCAAAAAACCAAGTTCTTTAAGCTTGGTATCGATATCTATCGCTTGGATTTTCCCTGTTGTTTTGGTGTCAAGTGATCAAGGCGTCATCTTTGGTCTCGCGCGCAAACAGCGTCGCGGTCAAAGTAACGAGGGCCAAGAGTATCAGCATGATCGACACGCCGCCGGTGCCGCCCATATAAGCCGCGAGCGCGGTCGCGATCAGCGGGGCAAAGCCGCCGCCGATGGCCGCCGAAACCTGGAACCCCAGGGATGCGCCACTATAGCGGACATTGGCGCCGAACAGTTCCGGGAAATAGGTCGATTCGGGCGCGAACATCAGGCCGTGCCCAAGATTGAGCGCAATGACGACGGCTATCGTGACAATTTCCGGTGTTCCGGTATTGAGCAACCAGAATAGCGGGAAGGCGAAAATAACGGTGAAGCCGACTCCGGCGAAGTACAGCGCCCGGCGTCCGAATATGTCCGACAAGTGACCGAACAGCGGAATCGTGAACAGCTCCAGTAGAGCTGCCAGCGTGATGGCGTTCAGCATCAAGGATTTCGACAAGCCGAGCTTGGTCGTGGCATAGACCACCACGAATACCGTCAGCATGTAGACCCATGATACTTCCGACAGCTTCAGGCCGACCGCGATGAAAAAGGTTCGGGGGCTCTTGAGAATCATCTCGACGAACGGACTGCGGACGATCTGTCCGCGGGACTTGATCTTTTCGAATACCGGCGTCTCCGGCAGCCGGGCGCGGACGAATATGCCGATCGCCACGAGTACGATGCTGATCAGGAACGGAATACGCCACCCCCAAGCCAGAAAGTCGGCGTCCGGGAGCGTGGTGACGAGAGAAAACACACCAGACGCCGTGACGAGACCGAGCGGAAATCCGACCTGGACCAGGCTGCCGAACAAACCGCGCCGGTGCTGCGGCGCGTGTTCCAGCACCATCAGCGAAGCGCCGCCCCATTCGCCGCCGAGAGCGATGCCCTGTATCACCCGCAACAGAATCAACATGCTCGGCGCCCAAATTCCTATCTGCGCATAGGTTGGCAGAAAGCCAATCGCCGCCGTGGCCAGACCCATGGCGACCATGGTGATCATCAGCATCGATTTCCGGCCCAACCGGTCGCCAAAATGCCCGAAAATCGCTCCGCCGATCGGGCGCGCGAGAAAGCCTACGGCAAAACTGCCCAACGACGCCAAGGTGCCAATTCTCGGGTCGACATTGGGAAAGAACAGTTTGTTAAAGACCAGTGCGGCCGCGGTGCCATAGATGATGAAGTCGTACCATTCGACGATCGTTCCGATCGAACCCGCGAACGCGATGGTGCCGATGTGACGTGGCTTGGTCACGTCCAATGTCGCGCCCAGATCTGTCGTCGTTGTCATTTCAGGCCTCGCTGTCGATCCAATCCCTAGAGAACGAGAGAGGATGTATTGGGCTGCGACGCGGTCGCTCGATGGGTGATCATATCAGGAAACATTTGCTCTGAGTTTAGGCACACGGTGCTCGTACTGTCGATGCCGTACGCTAAAAATCCCGAATTTACCGCAACGCTCGCGCTCTCTATGGATCAATGAGCAAGTTTCATGCCGAGAAACTTCACTTGGCTTACTGCCTTAAAATACGCTATTGTCCCGCTGCATCTCGCTGCGCGGCAACGGCCATGCTGTTCGGAATTCTGATTTACGACGGCGTCGAGGCGATCGACCTCGCTACGTTTGGCGTACTGTCGATGGCGCGGCGGATTCGTCCCGATATCGAGATCTGCACGATCGCGCCGCAAAGCGGCGTCACTACTTTGGCAAACGGATTGCGCGTCATTGCGGATTACGATCTGCGCGACGCTCCCCACCTCGACATTCTGGTGGTGACCGGTGGACCGGGCTGGCAGGCCCAGGCCCGTTCACCGGAGGTGTTGGGCTTTATTCGGCGCCACCTCGACGAGATTCCCATAGTCTCTGTCTGCACTGGCAGCTTGATTCTGGCGGCAAGCGGTGTTTTGGATGGCAAAGAGGCGACCAGCAAACGCGAAGTAGTGCCGCCGGAAATTTCGCCGCTGGAGCGATTGCGCGCTGAGTACCCGCGCGTTACCGCGCGCAATGCGAGTCTTGTGGACGAAGGCAGCATCATCACGGGTGGCGGCGTGTCGCTTTGTATCGACACAATGCTTCACTTGCTCAAAACGGTGTTCGGTCCCGAAACGGCGACCGAAATAGCCAGAACCATCGAGTATCAAAGAGCATGGGCAGCAAACCTCGCACAGTTTCCGCCGCTCGTTACGGCAAACCCGTAACGAGCAGACGGTCCGAAGCGAAGACGTCGGCCCTGACGCCGGCCGAGCTGCAACTGGGCCGGCGGCTGTGTGAACTTCGCGCTGCGCGGGGCGTCACCCAGGACAAGGTGGCGGCCGAAACCGGCTTCACCAAAGGCTATCTCTCGAAGATCGAAAACTCCAAGGTGATCCCGTCGATCGGAACCCTGGTCAAGATCGCGCGCGCGCTTGAGACCGATCTTGCCGATCTTTTCGATACCGATGCCATCAGCGATCAAGACGGCACCGTCAGCATCGTCCGCTCATGGCAAAGACAAGGCATGGTTCGCGGCGGCAGTTCGTTCGGCTACGATTATATCGCGCTCGCCGATAAGCGGCACCATAAGCATATGGAGCCGTTCGTGATGATTTTTCCGCCGCGTGCGGAGCGGGACATCCGTTTCGAGAAGGACGTCCGCTTCGAGCATGCTGGCGAAGAATTCATGTTTGTCCTGTCGGGCAAAGTCGAGCTTTCGCTCTTGATCAACGAGCGCGTCCGGACCTGGGTGCTGGCGCCGGGCGACAGCGCTTACTTCGATTCCAGTATTCCGCATTGCGGACATAGTCTCGAAGGCGAGTCCCGTGCGCTGGTGGTGATTTATAGCTTGCAGCAGCCCAACGCCGAAGCGACCCGACAAATCGGCCGGAATCAGGAAGTTGCACGCGCGGGGAGGGTAGGGTCGGCGATAAAGGGTCGCCTTAAGGCTGCGCATCAATGACTCTGCGCCCTAACTAATCTTGGCGCCGGATAAAAGCAGTTCTGTCAGTGTGACCATTTCCACGGGAAGAAATGGCCGGCATCGGCAGATGACGGCCGCCGGCAATGATCGCACGGGAGATTCGTAGCACTAGCGGCGAACGAGCCCGGCTTTTTAGTCGAAGCCGACGTGTTTTTGTCGCGATGGGCTGCGATTATTGGTCGGAGCGCCGAGATTTGAACTCGGGACCCCCAGTCCCCCAGACTGGTGCGCTAACCGGGCTGCGCTACGCTCCGAAAGCCAGTGTCCTAGTCGGGACCTAGCCTTTTGTTTGATCATGATCTTTTCCGAAAACCACGTTTTACGTTGCGGCTTTCATGTTCCGGGAAAAGCTTGATTTTATTGTCATTACTGGTTTTCCTCGGCTCTGGCAATTGACGCGGCGATCGGGTAGTGCCTCAGTTTGAAATCCTAGCGCCCTTGCGCGCGACGTGTGAGCCGCCATACTGGGACCATGGCCCCGAAGCGTCCCAAGCGCCCGCGAGACCCGAACCAGCTCGGCAAGCTGATAGTCGAGTTGTCGGTCGGCAGCGCCAGCGAAACTGCCACGCCGGAACTGTCACCCGCTTCCGAGTTCGCTCGTCAAGGTGGCTTGAAGGGCGGCAAGGCAAGGGCGGAGGCATTGACCCCAGCCCGCAGGCAGGAAATCGCCCGGCAAGCTGCCCACGGTCGGTGGGGTCAGAAGAGAAAATAATCCCCGCACTGTTGTGGTTTTGCCCCGGCTCAGACATTATCCCACTTAAGGCGAGGGTCTGGGCTATGACCGTAGGGGTTGCGATTTGCTGTAAAGACGGCATCGTAATGGCGTGTGACAGTCTCGCGACCTTCAGTCGCGGCGCTCCCGTCTCTCGTTTTACCAACAAGCTGTTCATTATTGAACACAAAGATTTGCTGCATCCGGTTGCCGTCGTTGGTGCCGGGATGACGGCCTTTATGGACAAATTTCTTGACCGCGCTAAACGCGAAGGTATCGGGATCGCCGCGGCGGAGGTGAAGCGCAAGCTTGACGTGGTCGATTTTGTGGAACGCGTTTGCGAGACAATCATTACACTTTTAGTCAAAGAATATGCGATCGATAGAAATCGCTTTTTTGGAAGCCCAATAAGCGATTTCAGCCTGTCGATGCTGGTTGCCGGTGCGACTTCGGCCGACCATGGTGCAGCCGAACTCCGGTCATATAATATCCATACGATCGGCCTTGCCGAGTCCATTGAAGGGTATGGAACCATCGGAAGTGGCGCGCCCTATGCAGAACTGTTTTTACACGGGGTCGTCCCCGAACCTCAAAAAACTTCAGTGAAGGAAGCTATCGGACTCGTATGCCATGCGATCAAAGGAGTTGAGATCATGGACCCAAACGTTGGTGGCGAGACACGCGTTTGTGCTTTGCAATGGGACAACGCAAAACTACCTGTTGGTCAGGCCCTCAACACAAAATTAAGTGTGACCCGACAGGTCGAGGCAAGCCTGCCGAAGGGGGCTAAAGATCGGATGGAAGGTGTGCTAAAAAAGATGAGCACCGACATGCGCAAGGTTGTGAAATGAGATCGACGGAGCCCGTCATGAATTTTTTGTCTCGCACCCGAATCACCAAGATTGAGCAGGCATCGGACACACAACCTGGCATGCTGGAGACGATGATTAAGCGCCTATATATTCGGCGCTTTCCGCAATTGGAAAATCTAGCCTCGTCCGTCGAAACGCATGGGGAGAAGCGAGTCGCGCGATCTCGGCCAAAGAAACCGGCTGTCTCCAAACGAAAATAAACTTTGTGCTTGACTGTCAAGCATAAGGTTCATTATATTAGGGGGCATGAACAAGCTCCCGTTTGAAAAGCGCGTCCAAATCCTCCACCTGCTAGTCGAGGGCAACAGCCTTCGCGCAACCGCTCGTTTGGTGGACGTATCGTTCAATACGACGGCCAAGCTTTTCGTGGATGCCGCCCGCGCGTGTGCCGAGTATCAGGATCGCACGCTCCGCAATCTCAAGTGTAAGCGGCTTCAACTCGACGAAATTTGGTCATTCGTTTACGCAAAGCAAAAGAACGTTCCGGGCGCGAAGTCTGCGCCAGCCAACGCTGGCGACGTGTGGACGTGGGTTGCGATTGACGCCGATACCAAGCTTGTTCCGTCATGGCGCATCGGTGACCGTAGCTCGGGGACTGCGATAGCCTTCACGGACGATCTCGCATCGCGACTCGCAAGCCGCGTCCAGATCACGACAGACGGTCATCGGCCTTACCTTGAAGCAATCGAAGGATCATTCGGCGCGGACGTTGACTACGCCATGCTTGTCAAAATCTATGGTGCCGACGCGAGCGGTGAGAAGCGGTACAGCCCCGCAGAGTGCATCGGCGCGGTCAAGCATCGGGTTGAAGGCAATCCAGATCCGAAGCACGTTTCGACCAGCTTTGCGGAACGTCAAAACCTAACGCTCCGGATGAGCAGCCGACGATTTACGCGGCTCACAAATGCCTTTTCAAAGAAGGTCGAGAACCACGCTTTGTCAGTTGCGCTGCATTACATGAATTACAATTTTTGCCGCATCCATAAGACGCTGCGGATTACCCCTGCGATGGCCGCTGGCGTGACGGATCGCCTTTGGTCAATTAGTGATATCGTTGGCGTGCTGGAGACGTGGGAGGCTAAAAATGAAAGCCGCTCTACTAGCGTTTAGCTTGTGTATATTTTCAATTTCAGCTCATGCCGAGTCAAACGTTGAAACCTTTCTCCGAGATTATGACGCAGCCAGTTATCCGGCCAAGGAATATATGGCTGGGCACCTCTCCAGCATAGAAGATGGAATGAGTTGGGCAAATGTCGCACTAACTGAGGATCGAAAGGAATTTCCCTTGTATTGCGTACCTAGATCATTGGTACTTACCGGGGAGCAGCTAATCGACGTTCTTCGAAGACACCTAGAGACAAATCCCTACGCAGCGAAAAGCCCTTTTCCACTTGTTTTGCTGGTGGCTCTCCAAGAGGTATTTCCCTGCGCACCAAAATCAAAATGAGGCACTACCGGCGATCGCACCCGCTTGTCATGTTTATAAGTATAACTTTATCATAAACCTGTCGATTATCTATATATCGCGCCGTTGTAAGTATCTTCTGCGTATATTTTACTGTAGTTTTATGTATTCTGATGCCGCATTTACAGTTAGAGCCATATCTTTTCTGAAGATGCGAGCCGTACTCTTCCATCCTAACCCGGGAGGCGTCGCGCATTCGGCAAGCGCCTGAATACAGCCGCACGCCGCATTAGGAGAAGTCATGAAGAGCCATAGCCTGCATACGCAGATCGCCATCGCCGCGCTCGCAGTTGGCGTTACATTCGCTTCAGTTCCGGCCTTCGCGCAAAGTACCAATGGCCCGGCCGCCCAAAATTATGGAGCCGGTTCTAATGCCCAGACCGGCGGAGTGAACTATCAATCCGCCGCTGCGCAGAAGCCGCTATATAACGCCGCGCCCCAGAAACAGCACCAGCAGGTGCAGCCCGCCGACGCATCGTCCGGGCCGGCAGGTCCGGGCGGGGCCAATTATGGCGCGGGCTCAAACCCTCAGACCGGCAAATAATCAGCCAGCCGGCTAACCCGCGCTGCCGACGCGCGAGATGGGTGCAAATTGCGAGCCCCGGCCGCGGCCGGGGCCTTTTTCCTAAGGCCGGCAGGCGGTGGCCGCGTCCAGAATCGATCGGCTACGACAAATCCCGGGCTCGGTTCTTCGCCGCGACGGCGCCTCGTTTGCGGGGCGAAAAGGCAAGCCGTCGCGGGCCTTGGCCTTCCACACGCGATCACTTTGCTGTGCTGCGTTTTTCGCAAGACTTTGTAATTACGTCATTATTGGAAACGGAAATTCAATCCTGCAAACAACGGCGCGACGCCAGCCGCGGGCTCACTAACCGCTCGCGCAACAGCCGCTCGCGCATTTTGGCGACGTGACGTAAAGTGGCGCCGTTCACTCGCGGCTCTCGTCGCTCCCTGCCTGGACAACCGGATTTTCCCTTGAAGCGACTTTTCAGCGCCACCGCCAATTCTCTGCGCGGGATTGTCGACGGCGTTCGAACCGAGCCGGCGCTGCGCGATGAAACGCTCCTTCTCGCCGTGGCGTTGCTGCTCGGCATCGTCGTAGCGCCAAGCGCGGTCTGGTATGTCGCCATGATTGGCGTTATTCTTATTTTGCTCGCCATTGAATTCTTGAACACGGCGATCGAGAAGCTCGCCGATCATGTCACGCGCGAGCAGCACGCCGATATCCGCCGCATCAAGGATTTTGGATCGGCTGCGGTGTTCTGCGGACTGTGCCTCGCCGGGCTGGTGTGGATCGCAGCGATCGCCGTGCGGTTCGGCCTGCTTTAATCCGCCTTCACCGCATTGCGCTCCGAAATTGCGCGGCGCGAAGCGCCTGCGCGGCTAGTTCTCGCCGCGCCTGTTGCAAGGTCTCCGGCAGTCCGATGTCGACGAAATAACCTTCGCAGACGCGACCATAGAGCCGGTGCTCGGCCGCAAGAGCGGGGAAAATGTCGGTTTCCATTGAGCACGGCAATGCGCGAACGCGATCGATGACGGTCGCGTCCATTACGCAGATTCCGCCGTTGATTAAGGCCGGCCCGGCGTTCTGCTTTTTCTCGAGGAATCGCACGATGCGATCGCCCTGAAGTTCGACCGCGCCGTAGCGCGAGGCGTCGGGCATGTGGCGCAAGGCGATCAATGCTTCGCAGTCGGGTTCGCCGTGCGACGCGCACAGCGCCCGTAGATCGATATCGAAAATGCTGTCGCCGTTGAGCATCAGGAAAAATGGCGCGATGATGTTCCGCGCGCCGACAAGCGCTCCTGCGGTGCCTTGGGGCTCGGGCTCGACGACGACGCGCACGCGTGCCGAGCCGAAGTTGCGGCCACCGTAACGCGACCGGACGACGTCGCCGAGATGACCGGCCAAGAGCACGATATCGTCGAAGGACTGCCGGGCCAATTGTTCAATCACGACGTCCAGGAACACCGCGCCATCACCGATCTCCATCAGCGGCTTGGGGATCGAACGCGTCAGTTTGCCCAGCCGCGTGCCTTTGCCGCCGACGAGGATACAAGCTTGGTGAATCGCATGCTTCGTCATGCCAAGGGCCGGAACTTCCGCCGCATCAATTGCACAAGTCTTATCGGGTAATTGTCCATGCCTCGGCGCCGCTCTCGGTGAATTGGACCGGCGAGGCGAGCGCGCCGGCCTCGTTGAGTGCGGTTACCAAGCGATAACGACGTTCCGGATCCGTCATGAACATCAAGAATCCGCCACCTCCCGCACCCGAAACTTTGCCGGCAACGGCACCATTTTTCATTCGCGGCAGGTTTCATCGTGTGAGCACCCGCGGTGCCGTCCACAACGCTTTAAACAGCTGACTTAGTGACCGCTGTTCGCCGAGATTTGTTGCGCCCGCGGCCCGGATCGGTCCGCGGACCGCTGCGATCGCCAGGCACAGCGCTCCCGCGGTATAGACCGCGGCATAGGCGGCGAGAAAGCCGACGATATCGAATTTGGCTGCGATCGAGATGGCGGTGATCACAACCATCATGATCGAGACGCCCGCGCCGTTCAGCGCCAAGCTGCGGAAATACCCGGAGTATTGTAGGAGCGCTTCCGCGACGATTTGCAGAATATTCGCCAACAGCAGGACAACCAGAATGGGCACGATTCCGGACGGCACTGTTGCCGCCGCGTGTAACAGGAACACGAAGAGCGGCTGGCCCGCGAAAATCAGCACGGCGCACGCGATCGCCGCCGGTACGCAGCAAAGCCCGACCGCGAGCATTGTCGTGCGCACCAGTTTGTCCGCGTCGCGCGCGGCAATGGCGCGGGTCTGTCCGGGAATTGCGAGGTCGCAAATGGCGGCAAAGATGACGCAGGCGCCGCGGAAAATTCGAAACGTGACTTCGAGGATGATCGGCGCCGCGCCAAGGCCAAACGCCATCGGCACGAAATAATAAGGAAAAGTGGCGATGAACAGGCTGCCCAGGGCGCCGGTGCCGCTGCGTGCGATAGACTGCCTGTTCAAGCGGAAAAACGACAACAACTCGCGGGGAAAGCCGCGGATGTCGGCCGCGAGTCCGCCATGACGGATCAGCTTCGCCGAGGCGGCAATGAACAACCCGCACCACAGCACGTTCGCGGCGATCAGAAAGTCGAGGAACGGCAGTCCGACCAGCATGGCGAGCATCGTCGCGATGGTGGACGCGCGCCGCACGAGTTCGAGCTTTTCATAGAATAAATAAAGGTCAACCGCGATGCTGATACTGCGCAGCGAAAACCACGCGAGATTGAGCGTGATGTAAAGCAAGAACAGCCCGAGCTCGATGGCGTCGCGCGGCGTTGCCGAAGTCTGCGACAGCCTAACCGCGACACATGCGAGCGACGCGACCAGGGCGAGCAGCACATAGAACACGATAACGGCGGTCGCTTGTCGTCTGTCGCGGGCCTGGGGTTTTCCGGCGATGTGCCCGGCGCGCAGATTGACGAACAGAATCTTCGCCAGACCGAGGTCGGTGAGCCACAGCGTGTAGCCGATCCCGCCGACCACGATGAAGATCGAAAATCGTTCCGGATCGAGTATGCGGGCGAAAACGAAGGTCTGGACAAAGCCCATGACGAACGCGCCGCCCGCCGTCGAGGCACGCAGCAGAAGATAGGGAATCGATATGAGGCGCTCACGTGGCTTTTCGGCCGGCGCGGCGTCGGGCAGGGGTCCGATATTGGCGTTCATGGCCCGACGCTCTGGCTCCGGTAAGCCCCATTAAAACCCGGACAATGGCAGCGAGTGTGTAACGCGATCTTAATGGCGTGGAGCTAACCAAAAGGTGAACCGATCCGCCTATTTCGCGCTGGTGCTTGCCGACGGAACACCTCGTGCAACCGAAATTCGTCATAAACGGCCGCTTCCTCACCCAGCCCATGACCGGCGTGCAGCGCTTCGCCATGCAGGTTGCGGCAGCCATCGACGCCATGATCGAGAGCGGCGAATACGCCGAGCTCGACGGGCGGATCGAGATCGTGGCGCCGCCGGGGGCGCGTGAGTTGCCGCTGCGTCACATTCCCGTCCGCCGCTGCGGTCTTGGCGGCGGCTATTTTTGGGAACAGGTCGAGTTGCCCTGGTTTGCGAGAGGCCGCTTCTTGCTCAATTTTTGCAGCGTCGGCCCCGTCATCACGCGCAATCAACTCGTCGTTGTGCACGACGCAACGCCCCGCGCGCGGCCCAAGAATTTTGCGCCGTTGTTTAGCGCTGTTTATAATTTTCTGATCCCGCGTCTCGTCCGGCGCTCGCTTTGCACCGCAACGGTGTCGGAGTTTTCCCGCCGCGAGATCGCCAAGTGGTACGGCGTCGATACCAGCGATATGCGCGTGTGCTACCTCGGCGCTGACCACATCTCCCGTGTCGTGCCCGACAACTCCGTCATTGAGCGGCTCGGTCTATCCGGCCGCAAATTCTTTCTCGGCGTGGGAGTGAGTAACAACAAAAATTCAGAGACTGTGGCGGCGGCTTTGCTGAGGGCAGGTCTCGACGACACTCTACTAGTGCTGACCGGCAGCCGGGTTGGCAAGGTCAACGGACGATCGAGCGAGATAGCCTTAAATCGGTTGTGTCATGCCGGTTACGTATCCGATCGGGAATTACGCTCTCTCTTCGAGCACGCATTGGCGCTGGTATCGCCATCTCACTACGAAGGATTTGGGTTGCCGCCGGTGGAAGGCATGTTGCTGGGATGCCCAGCGATCATCAGCGATACGCCGGCGATGATCGAAATTTGTGGCGACGCGGCCCTGCACTGTGCCGCGGACGATGTCGAAAAACTCGCCGAATTCATGCGCATTGTCCATGATGATCCGGCTCGGCGGGATGCGCTGATAGAGGCGGGCAGGGCACGTGCCGCGCGCTACACGTGGGATTCGGTCGCGCGCACATTGCTTGAACTCTGTTCGAAATATAGCAGCGTTCGTGCTCTGAGCCCTGAAATCTGGATCGTTTCTGGCTAGAGTTTTCCGTGGTGATTCCTTGGCTGGGGAGGAGCGGAGAGCAATGAAGGCCTCGAAGTTTTCGGACGCCCAGAAGGCGTTCATTCTTAAGCAAGGCTCAGACGGGATGCCGGTTGGCGATATCTGCCGAAAGGCAGGAATCAGCCAGGCGACCTACTTCAACTGGAAGCGCAAATACGATGGCTTGCTGCCGACCGAGATGCGTCGGCTCAAGCAGCTCGAGGACGAGAACGGCAAGCTGCGGAAGGTGGTCGCCGATCTGAGCCTCGACAAGGAGATGCTCCAGGACGTTATCCGCCGAAAGCTTTGAGGCCTGTCCGGAAGCGCAAGCTGGTTGACGAGGCACGTTGCGAGTGGGGAGTTTCGATCCGGCGAGCCTGTGGCGTGTTCCTGGTCGACACCTCCACCTATCACTACAAGTCTCGTCGCACCGGACAGGCCGGCCTCGAACAACGCATCAAAGAGATCTGCCAGACCCGCGTTCGCTATGGATATCGCCGTGTCCATGTCCTGCTGCGACGTGAGGGCTGGCCGATCAACCAGAAGAAGACACGGCGGGTCTATCGCGAGTTGGGCCTACAATTACGCAACAAGACGCCCAAGCGTCGGGTCAAGGCGAAGCTCCGAGAGGGCCGGCGCAACGCCACGCAGCCCAACGAGACCTGGGCGATGGACTTCGTGCATGATCAACTGGCGACCGGCCGCAAGCTGCGTGTGCTGACGATCGTCGACACCTTCTCGCGCTTCTCGCCGGCTTTGGAGCCGCGATTATCATTCCGCGGCGCCGATGTCGTCGAGGTGCTGGAAAGAGTCGGGCGAGAAGTAGGATTGCCGGCTGCGATCCGAGTCGACCAGGGCTCCGAGTTTGTGTCGCGCGACTTGGATCTGTGGGCGTACCAACACGGCGTAATGCTCGACTTCTCTCGGCCAGGGAAGCCGACCGATAACGCATTTATCGAAGCCTTCAACGGTCGCTTCCGCGCCGAATGTTTGAACGCCCACTGGTTCATGAGCCTTGCAGACGCACGGGAAAAGATGGAGGATTGGCGCAGGTACTACAACGAAGAGCGCCCACACGGCGCGATCGGCCAAATACCGCCGATAATGCTGCTCAACCACGTCGGCGCAACCAGCCCGCCAACGTGACAAAGCCGGAAAACTCTAGCTTCCGGCGATCCAAAGATGGGTCTCACTGCAAATCAACTTGGGACTCTACTTATCGCTGGATGAAACTCGGGGCTCAGGTCAATTCTATTTTCGCCGACCACCAGGGAAATTGTCGCTGCGGCAGAGCGGATCGGTGGGATCGAAAAGCAAAACGCCGCTAAACATTGAAAATTAACCGATTTCATCGGCGTTCGTTGTCAATGAGAGTGAATACCAGTAGTTGTTTCGGAACGGGGTCGCATTATGACGCCAGTATTTTCAGTCTATCTGGACCTCGTTCGCGCCGCCGCTGCACTTATGGTGCTGCTTTATCATGCGTCGAATGACGAGTTCGGCGGCCGGTGGCTGAAGCACGCGTTCTCTCACACCGGAACGCCCGGGGTCATTATCTTCTTTGTCCTGTCCGGCTTCGTGATTTCGTGGACCGCCGCGACCAAGGAGAAGGACTTTAAGGTCTTTATCATTAACCGGCTGGCGCGGCTTTGGTCGGTGGCCATTCCGGCATTAGCCCTGACCTATATTGCGGATCGGATCGGCTATGCCATTTATCCGCAAATCTATTCAGTCATCGAGAACTGGACGTCGCTCATCGCGCAACCCTCCAATCAACTGATGGCGTCGAGCGTCTTTCTTAATCAAGTTTGGTTTCTAGACGTCCGGCCGCTTTCTAATAATCCGTTTTGGTCATTGAGTTACGAGTGGTGGTATTATGCGGCGTTCGGCTGTTTCACGCTGTTGCGGGGGCGGGCCGGCTTGCTTCTGGGCCTCGCTGCGCTCGCCGTGATGGGCCCGAAAATATGGCTACTGTTTCCAGTCTGGCTGATGGGTGTGGCCGTACACCGCCTAGGTCTCCGCCGCACGTTGCCGATGACTTTAGCGATACCGATGTTTCTGGCGCCACTGGGCGTTTTTGGCGTCTTTGCGCTCTATGAGGCGTTGCATCTCCGGGCGCTCGTCGAGGGCGCGATAGATCATCGCTATTTGGCGTTTTCAGTCATTTTTATCCCCGCGACCATGTTCGGCGTTCTGATGGCATTGAATTTGTATGCCTTCCCGTCGCTCGAACGATACCTCGCGCCCACGCTGAGCAAGATTGAAAAGCCGGTGCGCTGGGTAGCGGGCGCAACGCTTTCCATTTATCTCTACCATTACCCGCTGCTTTACTTGTTCGGCGCGCTCTTTCGGGTCGAGCCCACATCGCCCTCCTGGAAGAACTTTGTGATCGTTGTTCTTACGCTCGCGAGTTGCTTTGCACTCAGCTCGGTCACGGAAAGCAAAAAACGTCTCGTGCGTGGCTGGCTGGAAGAAATTTATCGTCTTGTAACGCGGCCAGAATCTGAGTGGCTGGATCCCAGCGAGGCTGGCGCTCCGCAATTAACGCCCGGCTTGGTCAGGCGGCGATCCGACGAACGGTCGCTTCCCACCATGCGTGAGTGACAGTTCAATAAACTACGGCGTAATTTCTCTGGGGATTAATATTGCCGCGGCAATAACTGATATTGGCTACCGACAGTCCCCAGATCAGCCCGAGCAGTAAAAAGAAGTGACGCCAATGGTCGGTGTCAACGATTATTCCTTCGCCGACTTCGCCGACAAATGTTGCGTAGGCGGCAACGAGATAGGGTTGCCAGGGCGTTGGCACGCGCACGTTGCTTAAGCCAAGCAGCAACGTGACGCCAATGATGGTTAAATAGACCGCGCCGCCAAGCCAGCCATAAACGAGGAATCCTTGCATATAGACGTTGTGCTGCTGGCCACCGAACATGTTGGAGAATGCAAAGGGACCCATGCCGTTCGGGTTTTCTAGGATTGCCGTCAGAGCAAGCTGCTGCAGGCCAAATCGACCACCCGTTCCGACGTCGTATGGTTGAATAGCCTTTGCGCGTTCCAAGAACATATCATGGATCGAAGCGATCGACGTGAGCGCAACCACAAAAGCCGCAATTGCTATCATGGTTAGCACCGCGAAAATCGCGATACGTATGCGCATTCGCGGGCTCGGCGTGACGGCAAGCAGTATTGCGATAGCGACGAAAGCCGAAAGAGAGCCATGAATCCAAGCGCCGCGCGAGAAGCTCAGCAATAGTCCGCTCGATAGGAATGCCAGCATCGATAAATCGAGCAGCCGGAAGCCGCGTACCAGAAGTCCGACAATCAATAGAACGATCGGGTAGATTAAGAACGGGCCGAAGACGTTCGGATCCTTGAACGTTGCGCGGATTCGTCCATCCGACAAGAGAGCCTCGGACCCCGGTAGCAGATGAAAGTAGGCGATATATCCGATCACTGTCGCGAACAGTGCCGCAAGGAGATACGCCCGACGCAGGATCGACAACCGAGTCAAATTCCCATCGCTGAAGAGGCAGGCAAACATGATCGCTGCCGAGCCCAGATAAACCGAGGTTTCAAAGTACTGGATGGGGTTCTGGCCCAATACTGGATGGAGTTCTTCGGAACTCGCGACTTCCATTAGCGACATCGCTCCGCCGACCAGCCAGACGACGATCAGTGCGAGCAGCGGCGTGAGTCTTCGGTCGAACGGCACGCGCGCGGCGATGCACGCGGCGAGTAGCACCAGCATCATCACGTCGTGCGGCGACGGCTCGATGAAGGCGATGCAGCTCAGCAGGATTGTGACGAACAGAACGAAATTCAACAGCTGCCCGGCGACGACCGCAGAGCTTCCGGGATGCACTATTGCCTGAGCCGTCGCCGGCGCGCGGGCGTCCATCAATAGGCGCCTTCGCCACGAATAAGCGCGAACGGGGTGCGCGCCACGATGTAAAGGTCGAACAAGATCGACCAGTTCTCGATGTAATAGAGATCGTGCTCGACGCGGTGAAGAATCTTTTCCCGGCTATCGGTTTCGCCGCGCCAGCCGTTGATCTGCGCCCAGCCGGTGATGCCCGGTTTCACCCGATGGCGCGCGAAATAGCCGTCGACTGCTTCATCGTAAAGATGATTGTCCGCCTTGGCCTGGATGGCATGCGGTCGCGGCCCGACCAGCGACAAATTGCCGGTGAAGACGACGTTGAAAAGCTGCGGCAGCTCGTCAAGGCTGGTCTTACGAATGAAACGGCCGACGCGGGTCACGCGCGGATCGCCCTTGGTGACGAGTTTGCTCGCGTTCGCGTCGGTGTCTTCGGTATACATCGAGCGGAACTTATAGATTTCGACAAGTTCGTTGTTGAACCCGTAGCGCCGCTGTTTGAAGAACACTGGTCCTTTGCTGTCGATCTTGATGGCAAGCGCAATCACCAACATGATCGGCGCAACGCAGATCAAGATGAGCGAGCCGATGATCTTGTCGAACAGCCATTTCATGACGACGTCCCAGTCCGCGATCGGCCGGTCGAAAATGTCGAGCACGGGAAGATTGCCGATGTACGAATAGGAGCGCGGGCGAAACCGCAGTTTATTGTTGTGCGCGGCAAGCCGAATATCGAGCGGGAGCACCCAGAGCTTTTTCAGCATCTGCAGGATGCGGCCTTCTGCCGAGATCGGCAGCGAAAAAATGACGAGATCGACCCGCGTGTGGCGGGCGAACTCGACGAGGTCGTCGACCGTACCAAGCTTCGGCACCCCGTCGGAGGCGACCGCGCTGCGCTCGTCGCCGCGATCGTCGAACACGCCGATAATGCGCACGTCGGAATCGCGTTGCGCCGCCAGAGCGCCGATCAACGCGTCGCCGCCGCCGCCCGCTCCGACCACGACGGTGCGGCGGTCGAGCCGGCCCTGCCGCGTCCAACGGCGCACCAACAGGAATAGCGCGCGCCGAAACGCAAGCAGTGTGATCAGTCCGACGACGTAGAAGCTGCCCAGCCAGAGCCGGGAAAACTGGTCGCCGGCTTTGGCGAAAAACGACGCCGCGATGGTGAGTAGAAACACCACCGACCACGCCGAGGCGAGCCGCATGTATTGTTTTTCATGGCCTCGGAAAGCCTGTACCTGATAAATGTCGGCGGTTTGAAATGCCAGCATCGAGAGCAGTGAGATGCCGGCGATGACGCCGAGGTAAGAGCGGGCAAAGCCGGCGACCGGCACGACGTACCATAGATACAACGCTATCCCGACCGTCGCGACCAGGACGACTTCGACGCCGCGCACGATGCCCGCGAGCACGATCGGCGAATAGGCCTGCTTGAATCGCTGCGCGGCGACCGCAAGCGCGGCGGCTGATAGCGCGTGCGGCACCGGCTTTTTCGGGCCTGATCGCGGCATTGCTTTGACGACCGATGAAACCGACGCGGCCTCAAAAAGCGTAGAGTGTTCGGGACCTGACATAGTTACCAAAGGCCTCCCGGCCTGCGATCGGTCGCCCGAAGCCGACCCGGCATTAGGCCGCCAACATAGTGAACAATCTTCAAAAATTGGTTATGCGGACTGCGCAAGTTTCCGTTCGGCAATCGCTTCCCGATAGGCGGCGAGGTTGCACTCGACCATCGTGCTCACGGAGAATTCGCTGTGAACTCGCGTCTTGAGTGCCTGCGCCCCACGCTGCATTGCCGCCGGATCGTCGATTGCCGCCGTGATCGCCCCGATCAGGGCTGCACTGTCGTCGGCAGGGATAAGCTGAGCCGCCTGCGGTCCGAAAATTTCCGGGACGCCGCCGACGTCGGTGGCGATGATTGGAAGTTCGGCGGCCGCGGCCTCCAGCACCACATAGGGCAGCGACTCGGCGCGCGACGGTATGACCAGCATTCGTCCCATGGTAAAGGCGCTGCGGGCCGGACAGTGGCCGATAAAGCGCACTTGATCGGCGACGCCGAGCCGAGCCGCCTGCGCCTGAAGTTTCGCCGCTTCGGGTCCTTCCCCGGCAATCGTCGCACTCACGCTTCGGCCTGATTGACGCAGAACGGCAAGCGCTTCGATGAGGACGTCGATCGCCTTGACCGGACGTAACTCGCCCACACACACGATATCCGTCGCGTCGGGTCTGGGCACGACAGGCTCGAACTCGGACTCGGCGATGCCGTTGCGCACGACGCGCACCATCGCCCGCGGCGGGCCGATCACGGCGCGATACAGGTCGGCGATGTAACTGCTTTCGAACAGAAACAGATCGGTGAGGGGGTTTAACAGCCGCTCCAGCGATCGATAAAAGCCGCCGTTCAATGTGCCGGGACAATAAACCAGCGAGCCGCCATGCGGCGTATAGGCGCGAATCGCATGCGGGGCGCTCAAGGTCAGCCGAGCTAGGGCTGCTCCCTTGGCGCCATGGCCATGAAGCACGTCTGGAGCCAGCGCCTTGACCCGCCGGGAGATGCGCCACAGCGCATTGACGTCACGCCAGTGCAGTTCCCGCGTGATCGGGACACGCTCGATGCCGAGCGCAAGCCGCGGCGAAAGTTCCGCCAGCATGGCGTCGGCGCGCGCGCCGCCGGTCGTCGAATCGACGATGAGGCCGACGCGGTGCCCGCGCTCGACCTGTCCTTGCGCCACGTCCACCACGTGCCGGAATAGACCGCCGAGCGGGGCCCGCAGAATATGCAAAATCTTGAGGCTAGTCGGGGCCAAGGCTGCCGGAAGATATTCGGACGCGGGCGCGCGGGTCACCGCACCGATCGGCGCGGCGCGGCCGAATGCCAGGCGGCCGAAGGTCGAATTGAGAGGCCGCAGATCACCCATGGCCGGATCCTTAGAATCGATTTCGAAGCTTGGCTCAAACTCGGCAGCTAGACTTGGCAGCTAAGCTTGGCGTCGAGGAATTAAACGGGATTGAGGACCTACGGAGGTTAATAAAGCCTCACGCGCGGCAGATGGAGACGCGCATGGCCGCTTTAACCGGATAGCAACCTTAATGGTTTGTGATCAGCCATGGCTCTGGGTTCAGTTGGTCAGTTTGTTAGGAGGAGTTTCGCAATGCGTACGGCGTCGCCGTCGACGCAGGCGGCGCGTTCGCTCAACGGCGAGCTGGACCTGCCGGCGCTCGGCGCGACGTTGTGGCGCAAGAAGTGGCAGGTGTTGCGCCCGACGATTCTGGTCGCGGTGCTCGCGCTTATCGCCGTCCAGTTGGTCACCGCTCGATACGCATCGGAATCGCGGGTCTTCATCGAGGGCCGCGACAACGTCTACCTGCGTCCGGATGCTGATCGTGATGCCAGCACCACCACCGTCGACGAGGAGGCGGTGACGAGCCAGGCCCAAATCATCCTGTCGCGGGATCTTGCCCGCGAAGTGATCAGCCAACTCAAACTCAACGAACGCCCCGAATTCGATCCGGCTCTTACAGGGGTGTCGCCGATCAAAGCCGTGCTCGGTCTTCTTGGCATCGTCAAAGATCCGTTGAGTATGACGCCGGAAGAACGTGTACTAACAGCCTATTACGACCGTCTCACCGTCACGCCCGTGGAAAAATCGCGGATCATCAATATTGATTTTCTTTCCGAGGACCCAGCACTCGCCGCGCGGGTCGCCAATGCCATTGCGGACGCCTATCTGGTGCGCCAGCGTGAGGCGAAGCAGGAGCAGGCGCAGAGCGCGGGGCAATGGCTCGCCGGCCAGATCGACTCGATGCGGCAGAAAGTCGAAGACGCCGAAGCCAAGGCCGAGGATTTCCGCGCTAAATCCAACTTGCTGATGGGCGCCAACAACACCACTTTGTCGACGCAGCAGCTCAGCGAAGTCAATACGCAACTTGCCGCGGCACGCGCGCAAAAGGCCGACGCCGAGGCCAAGGCCAAGCTGATCCGCGATATGCTGCGGTCCGGCCAGTCGATCGAGTCCACCGACATACTCAATTCGGAGCTTATCCGCCGGCTTGCCGAGCAGCGCGTCACCTTGCGAGCGCAGCTCGCCGAGCAATCGTCGACCCTGCTCGACAATCATCCGCGCATCAAGGAATTGAAGGCGCAAATCGAGGATCTCGACAACCAGCTCAGGGCCGCGGCGGAAGCGGCAGCGCGGTCGCTCGAAAGCGACGCCAAGCTCGCCGCTGCGCGCATGGACTCGCAGATCGCGATACTCGATCAGCTCAAGAACCAGGCGGCCGGGACCAACGATAAGGATGTGCAATTGCGAGGGCTCGAGCGGGACGCCAAGTCGCAGCGCGATCTTCTCGAATCCTATATGGCCAAATACCGCGAGGCGACGTCGCGCGATACGCTCAATTCGACGCCCGCCGACGCCCGCGTGATTTCCCGCGCTACTGTATCCAACATCCCGGCCTATCCGAAGAAGCTGCCGACGGTGCTGATCGCGACATTCGCGACCCTGATCCTGAGTTCAGGCTGGCTCATGACCAGGGAGATATTGGCCGCTCCGGGCTTTATCCCGATGCGAGGGGATCACTTCGGGCCTGACGGGGTCGCGCCGCGAGTAAGCACGATGGTCAGCGAGCCGCGCCGAAGCGAGCCGTCCTTCGTCTCCGGTCTCGACGACGGCTCGATCGCGACCGCTGTCGATGATCTGCGCCGTGCTGGCGCTGCTGGCCGGCAGTTCGCCGTGTTCGGCGCCGTGCCGGGGATGAACTCGAGTAAGACTGCGATCAGGCTCGCTCGCGCCCTTGCGGAGGATTCGCGGGTCGTCCTTGTCGGGCTCGCGTCGGGCGACACCGCGATCAGAGGGATATCGAACGAACCGTCGGCCGGCGGACTCGCGGAGTTCGCCAGCGGCGAGGGCTCTTTCGGCAGCATCATCACCAAGGACAGGCTTTCGCCGCTGCACCTTATCGCGGCGGGACATGCGCCGATCGATCGGACCGACATACTCGCGTCGCCCGGCATGGTGACGAATTTCGACGCATTGGCCCGCAGCTATGATCACGTCGTCGTCGACGCCGGGGCGGTCGCTGGACCGGAGATCGAGCGTGTCGCCGAGATCGCGCCGCATGCCGTCTTGGTGACCGACACCTTGGCTAACGCAGCGACGACGTCGGCGCGCGAGCGCCTGCTGGCGTCGGGTTTTGGCGATGTGAGAATACTTGCGGCGGCGGGCAGCTTCCGGGAATCCGCCGTCGCGGCCTAAAAATCGTCATAGCGCGCGTGGTAGCTTCCTCCATCCTGTCAAAAGACAATCGTTTCGGTCTTGGGATAGGTTAGGCTTGCGGTAGGTTGCGCTTGCAAGAATGGGCGGTTCGACCAGGGAGCCTTCGTGGCCGGCTTGAAACCAACGATTATCCGCGGTGGATTGGAATCGCTGTACTTCACCGGCGCCCATCTTGTGCTCCGGCCTTTTGTCGGCGGAGTCGGCGCGATCCTGACGCTGCACCACGTTCGTCCGCCGCGGCCCGACCGCTTCCAACCGAACCGTCTGCTCGAGGTGACGCCGCGCTTCCTGACGCGCGTGGTGAAGGCGCTGCGCCGCTCGGGGCTCGATCTGGTCAGTCTCGACGAGATGCATCGCCGCATGACCGAGGGCGATTTTTCCCGCCGTTTCGTCTGTCTGACGTTCGACGACGGCTACCGCGACACGCTGCAATGGGCCTATCCGATCCTCAAGGAGGCGGGCGCGCCATTCGCGGTCTACGTGCCGACGAGCTTCCCAGACCGGCTCGGCGAATTATGGTGGCTCGCGCTGGAAGCGGTGATCGCGCGCAACGATCGCATCGGTCTTGTGATCGACGGCCGCGACCGCAAGTTCGATTGTCATACTGTCGCCGAGAAGCGCGCGCTCTACGAGGAACTCTATTGGTGGCTGCGGGCGCTGCCGACGGAAGCGGAAATGCGCGGCGTCGTGCGCCACCTTGCCGCCTATTATCATGTTGATATCGTCGCGTTCTGCGAGGAACTGTGCATGAGCTGGCCGGAACTTGCCGAGCTCGCCGCCGATCCGCTCGTCACCATCGGCGCCCACACCGTCAATCACTTGGCGCTGGCAAAGCTCGCGAAAGACACAGCGCGCTCCGAAATGGATTTGAGCAGCTCGGTCATAGAGGCCGCGCTTTCGGTGCGGCCGCGGCATCTGTCCTATCCGTACGGTGATCGTACGTCGGCGGGCTCTCGCGAATTCGAGATCGCAGCCGAACTCGGATTCAAGACTGCGGTGACGACCCGGCCGGGTGTGCTGTTTCCAGCGCACCGCCGGGCCATGACGGCGCTGCCGCGGATTTCGCTTAATGGCGACTACCAGCGCATGCGCTATGTGCGCGTCTTGCTCTCGGGCTCCGCGACGGCGATGTGGAACGGCTTTCGCCGTCTGGACGCGGCGTGATTACTGGCTTTTTCGGCTCATCCACGAGACGAGCGGCATCGCCGGTAGAATCCAGCCGAGACCCGCAATCACGTAATAGGCGAGCGACAGCCCGGAGTTATCGCGGATAGCGGGCGCTTGGGCGAACGCCATCGCCAGCAGCGCCCACACGATTACCAGCGCGAACAGTGCGACGGCGCCAATGAATTTACGTAACCGGATGGGCATGGCAGTGGCGACGCAGCGTCGGTTGCGAGGGCAGGGGCAGCACTATATGGTCCGCGCGCCCAAAACAACCGACAGTCATCAAGCGACCGACAATGACGACCGAAGTTTCGGACCGGCACAAACACGCGATCCGGCTGTGGCTTTACGCCGTGGCCGCTCTTGTGCTCGCCATGGTTCTCGTCGGTGGCGCGACGCGGCTCACCGAATCTGGTCTCTCGATCACCGAATGGCGGCCGGTCATGGGCACATTGCCGCCGCTGAACGCGCCGCAATGGCAAAGTGAGTTCGAAAAATATCAGGCCATCCCGCAATACCGGGAACTCAATCGCGGCATGAGCCTCGACGCGTTCAAGACGATCTATTGGTGGGAATGGACGCACCGGCTGATCGGCCGCAGCATCGGCGTGGTGTTCCTGGTGCCGTTCTTGTGGTTTTTGTGGGGCGGCTGGATCGAATCCGGATTGCGCGCTAGGCTCTGGTTCATCTTCGGGCTCGGCGCGCTGCAAGGCGCGGTCGGCTGGTGGATGGTCGCCTCGGGCCTGGCCGATCGTGTCGAAGTCTCGCAATATAGGCTGGCGACGCATCTCGTGCTTGCCTGCGTGATCTACGTCGCTATGATTTGGACGGCGCGGGGCCTCGATGAAAGTCAGGCGACACCGGCACCCACGCGAATCCGCGGCGCCGCGATCGGCCTTATCGTTCTGGTGCTGGCGCAAATTTATCTCGGGGCCTTGGTCGCCGGGCTGCGCGCCGGCAGCATCTATAACACCTGGCCGCTGATCGGCGGTGGCTTGGTGCCCGATACTGCGCAGCTGTTCTTCAACGTCCCGCTGTGGCGGAACTTCTTCGAAAACAGACTGACCGTACAGTTCGAGCACCGTATTTTCGCCGATGTGGTCGTCCTTGCCGCATTCGTTCACGCCTTCGACGTGGTGCGGACCATGAAAAGAGGACCGCTCGTCACGAGCGCCGTCGCGCTCGTAGCCGCGGTGACGCTGCAAGCTGTGCTCGGCATTTTGACGTTGGTGTTCGTCGTGCCGATCGGGCTCGCGCTCGTGCACCAAGCAGGCGCCATGCTGGTGCTGACGCTGGCGACGGTGCACGCCGCGAACATGTCCCAGCGCGTTGCCGCACCGGCCGCCCTACTGTCGCGGGCGTAGACTCTCCTTTTCGCTCATTACCGTGAAAGCGGAAGTCCAGTCCGGGTCTCCGCTTTCACAGGAATAAGCGGATGAGAGGAGTCAGTCCGCCAGCGCCTGTTCGAGGTCGCCGATGATATCTTCCTTGTCCTCGATGCCGATCGAGAGCCGCACCACGTCGGGCCCGGCGCCGGCTTGCACTTTCTGCGCGTCGCTCAACTGCCGATGCGTGGTCGATGCCGGGTGGATGATCAGCGAACGGGTGTCGCCGATATTGGCGAGGTGCGAGAACAGCTTCACGTTGGAGACCAGCTTTACGCCGGCCTCGTAGCCGCCTTTGAGGCCGAAGGTGAACACCGCGCCGGCGCCGCTCGGGCAATATTGCTTGGCGAGGTTGTGATAGCGGTCGCCCGGCAGTCCCGGATAGCTGACCCACGCGACTTGCGGATGTGCCGCGATCCATTGCGCGACCGCGAGCGCATTGTCGCAATGTTTTTGCATGCGTAAGGGGAGCGTCTCGATGCCGGTGAGGATGAGAAAGGCGTTGAACGGCGACAAAGCCGGGCCGATATCGCGCAGCCCCAACACCCGGCAGGCGATGGCGAAGGCGAAGTTGCCGAACGTCTCGTGCAGCACGATGCCGTGATATTCCGGTCGCGGCTCGCACAGCATCGGATAGCGCCGCTCGCGCGACCAGTTGAAGGTGCCGCCGTCGACGATCATGCCGCCGATCGAATTGCCGTGGCCGCCCAAAAATTTGGTCAGCGAATGCACGACGATGTCGGCGCCGTGCTCGAAGGGCTTGCATAAATAGGGCGTGGCGAGCGTGTTGTCGACGATATAGGGCACCCCCGCGCGACGCGCGATTTGCGCGACCGCCGCCATGTCGGTGATGACCCCGCCGGGATTGGCGATCGATTCGGTGAAGATCGCTTTGGTCTTTGGGCTGATCGCACGCTCGAACGAGGAAATGTCGTCCGGATCGGCCCACACGACGTTCCAGCCGAAATTCTTGAACGCGTGGTTGAATTGATTGATGGAACCGCCGTAGAGCTTTTTCGATGCGACGAATTCGTCGCCGGGCTGCATCAAGCAATGGAACACCAGAAGCTGCGCCGCGTGGCCCGATGCCGCCGCAAGCCCCGCCGTGCCGCCTTCAAGGGCCGCCACACGCTCCTCGAGCACCGCATTGGTCGGATTGCCGATGCGGGTATAAATGTTGCCGAAGCTCTGCAGACCGAACAGGGAGGCGGCGTGATCGACGCTTTCGAACACGTAGGACGTCGTCTGATAGATCGGCGTCGCGCGCGCGCCGGTCGTCGGGTCGGGTTGCGCGCCGGCATGAACGGCAAGCGTGGCAAAACCCGGGATGCGTTCGCTCATGTGCCGATCCTCATTGCGGGGAGTGGGGGCGGTTCCGGTTTATAGAACCGGCCAAGGCCGTCAAGGCGCGAGAATACCATTGCGTTAACAAGCAGCGGTCGCCAAAGCTTTGTGTTGTCCGATACCGCAGTGGCGGCATGTTGTGCTCTTGAGCAGGCCGGCGAACGGCCGAAGCGAGGCTATTTAAAGCGCTTGAGCGCCGCGCGGCAGTCGGCCGAGACGCGGTTGTGATTGCTCTTCAGGCACGCGGCGACGCGTTCGCGATCCGGGATGAATTGTCCGCACAAGGTCAGAGCGTCCATGATGCAGGCATTATTGTCCGGTTGCGGATCGGCCTTGACGGTGACGGGTGCAAAGGCAATCCAGAACAGTGCAAGGCCGAGTGCGGCGCGAATTTCCATAGTCCATCCTAGTTGCCGGCGCATACCATGCCTCGTGCTCATAGATTAGACGCCGCAGGCGGTGCGAAGTTCATTACAAGCTATGCAAATTCAATGCCCGCCTTCCTCGCGCTGCACGCGGTCGGCGGCTTCGGTCGCACCGCCAGGCGCGCTTGAGCGGTTGAGCGAGATGCGCTGCACTCCGCCGATGGTCGCCTTCTTCGAACTGAGCGTACGCGTATTGACGCCCATCCAGGCAATCTCGGACGACAGCCGGCCGTATTCGATCTTGGGGCAGCGGTTCATCACGACCTTCAAGCCATTGGTCTCGGCAAGCACCGCGGCTTCGTCGCTACGCACGCCGAGCTGCATCCAGATCACTTGGGGCCGCGGGCTGAGCGCCAGCACTTCCCGGACGATCGCCAGCGCATATTGCGAGGCGCGGAAAATATCGATCATATCGATGGGTTCGGGAATATCGGAAAGCCGCGCATAAATCGTCTGACCCAGCATTATTTGCCCGGCCTGACCCGGATTGACCGGGATCATCTTGTAGCCGCGTTCGAGCAGATATTTGAAGGCGAAGTAGCTCGGCCGATTTTCTTTTCGCGAGGCGCCGACCATCGCGATCGTCTTCACGGTATTGAGAATGCTGCGGATATAGCTGTCCGGATAGGAGTCATGGTTCATCGCGATCTCTCGAACCTTGATGAACTTCTCATCGGTCTTTTCACTGGTCTTGCCATTTCGGCTGGCGCTTTTCGATGAAGGCCGAGATGCCTTCTTCGGCATCGCGCGCCAGCATGTTCTCGACCATCACTTCGGAGGCGTATTTGTAAGCGTCGGCGAGCGGCATTTCGGCCTGGCGATAGAACGCCTCCTTGCCGGTCTTCACGGTCAAAGTCGACTTGGCGGCGATCTTCTCTGCGAGCTTGAGCGCTTCGGCGTGCTCTTGGCCGGGCGCAACCACGCGGTTGACGAGACCGACGCGCAAGGCTTCCTCCGCCGGGATCAGTTCGCCGGTCAAGAGCATCTCCATCGCGGCTTTGCGTGCTACGTTGCGCGACAGCGCGACCATGGGCGTCGAACAGAACAGCCCGATATTGACGCCAGGAGTGGCGAATCTCGCCGACTGCGACGCGACCGCGAGGTCGCAGCTTGCCACCAGCTGACAGCCGGCCGCCGTCGCGGTGGCGTGCACCGCGGCAATCACCGGCTGGGGCAGCGTGACGATCTGCTGCATCACGGTGCTGCAGAGTGTCATGACGTGCTTGAAATAAGCGCGGCCACGGTCGTCGTCGGAGCGATGCGCATTGAGTTCCTTGAGATCATGGCCGGCGGAAAACGCCGGGCCGTTGGCCGCCAGAACGACTGCGCGCACGGAGCGCTCATGTGCGATCGCGGTTAGCGCATCGCCGAGCGCCTCCAGCATTGCCTCGGACAGGCTGTTGCGCGCCAGCGGGCGATTGAGCGTGAGGACGGCGATGCCGTTCTTATCTTCGCGCAGCAGGATAAGGGCAGGGGCGTGGGCAGCGGCGGTAGCGGTTTGAGCGTTCATCGGCCAATCCCGGCTTTTTAGATTTTGCGATTGCTCCGGCCCCATTGTATCCGAGTATCCGAGCCGGGGGGAATTGCTCATGACTAACGGCAGAGACATCACTGACGGTAAACAGATGGCGGAGCCCAAGCTGACGCGCAAGCAGCTGGTGGCCTTACTCGAGGCCGAATTCCCCGAAGCCTCCCATGCGGTGGGCGATTACGAGATCGAGGAGGTTTGGCACGGCGGCGCCCGGGTGCGGCGCCGACACCACGAGCGCTCGCTCCGGCCGGGCGGTACGGTGTCGGGCCCGGTCATCATGGCACTAGCGGATTTCACAATGTACGTGGCTGTTCTGTCCGCGATCGGCTGGGTGCCGCTCGCGGTAACCACCAATCTGACCATCAATTTCCTCAGGAAGCCCACGGCAAGGGATCTTCTGGCCGAGGCGCGCCTGATCAAATTGGGCAAACGGTTGGCGGTCGGCGAGGTCGGCATTCGCTCGGACGGCAAGGAAGACCTCGTCGCCCACGTCACTTCGACCTACTCGATCCCAGTCCAGCCGGTCTAGAGGTATAGAAATACCTCCATACCAAGGGCTTGAAAATCATCCATAATAGCGCTCATACCGATTGACCTGCCGGCTTTCGACGGCTAAACACCCGCACGCGGCGCCGGCCATTCGGACGCCTCTCCCAACGGATATGGATATGAAAACGTTTTCGGCAAAACCCGCCGAGGTCGACAAGAAATGGGTGATGATCGACGCCGACGGGCTCGTCGTTGGCCGGCTCGCCACGATTGTCGCCATGCGGCTGCGCGGCAAGCACAAGCCGACCTTCACCCCGCATGTCGACGACGGCGACAACGTCATTGTCATCAACGCCGCCAAGGCGGTGCTGACCGGTCGCAAGGTCGAGCAAAAGATCTATTACAAGCACACGGGTTTCATCGGCGGCATCAAGGAACGCACTGCGAAGTCGATCCTGGCCGGCCGCTTTCCCGAGCGGATCGTCGAGAAAGCGATCGAGCGCATGCTGCCGCGCGGGCCGCTTGGCCGCCGTCAGCTCGGCAATCTGCGGGTCTATCCCCATGCCGAGCATCCGCATGCCGCTCAGCAGCCGGAACAGCTCGATATTGCCGCCATGAACCGCAAGAATAAGAGGACCGCGTAATGGCCGAGACGATGCAAACACTCGAAGAGCTGTCTTCACTCAAGCCCGCGGCGGCAGCTCAGCCGCCCAAATACGTGCAGAAGCTCGACAAGCAAGGTCGCGCCTATGCCACGGGTAAGCGCAAAGACGCGGTGGCGCGGGTGTGGATCAAGATGGGCGCCGGCAAGATTACCGTCAATACGCGGCCGGTCGAAACCTATTTTGCGCGTCCCGTGTTGCGCATGCTGATTCAGCAGCCGCTGGTCGCGGCGAACCGACAGGGTCAATTCGACGTCGTTTGTACGGTTTCGGGCGGCGGGCTGTCGGGCCAGGCCGGCGCTGTGCGCCACGGCATTTCCAAGGCCCTGATGCGGCACGAGCCGGAACTGCGGCCTGCGCTGAAGCGCGGCGGCTTCCTCACCCGCGACTCGCGCGTGGTCGAGCGCAAGAAGTACGGGCGCGCCAAAGCGCGTAGAAGCTTCCAGTTCTCGAAGCG
>Ga0182013_10000760_pt1 | contig 44893 bp, 30 predicted proteins | sample 612S2MmetaG_FD_120487 | JGI IMG/M metagenome (GOLD analysis project Ga0182013, IMG submission 120487) | Permafrost microbial communities from Stordalen Mire, Sweden - 612S2M metaG | ecosystem: Environmental > Terrestrial > Soil > Wetlands > Permafrost | place: Sweden: Stordalen | collected... | reverse complement strand
TTGGCGGCAAACTCGGCCTGGGAAAAACTCGGCTGGTGGGTCATGCCTCCCAGTTTAGAAATTCATCCTCAGCTCGTCTCCATTAAAATCAGTAAAACCAAAAATTAAATCAGCGTCTCCTTATATTACCAATGCCCCTTATTGTAAAACAAACGGCCCCGAACAGGTTTTAGATTTTTCCACAACTCATAAATGATATTGACTCCCCAACGCCTGCCGTAAAGGCGTCAGTCCTTAACATGCCCCTGACAGCAGACGCGTGATTTCCACGCATTTTCAGGTTTAGAAGCCAAAAACTGCCCTTTTCGGCGGGCGGGAGGTATTTTCCGGCGTTTTTGCCACATTTTTAGCCATTTTTGCCGTCCCCGCGTCATTCCGCGTCGTCCCCGGATCACTCGTGGTCGTCCACGGATTACTCGTGGTCGTCCACGGACTGCTCGTGGCCGTCCACGGATTACTCGTGGTCGCCCACGGATCACTCATGGTCGCCCACGGACTACTCATGGACGCCCACGGACTACTCGTGGACGCCCACGGATCACTCGTAGTCGCCCACGGACCGCTCGTGGTCGGCTATGGATAGCTCGTGGCCGTCCCCGGATTGCTCGTGACCGTCCACGGAAGTGGCGGGGTCGGGGCGGCAAACGGCGAGAGCGATCCCGCCATTCTCAAATCCGGCATCGCCGATCCGGGCCACGGTGCGGGGAGTTGGCGGGCAACGGTGGGAATATTGATGGCGATGGCGGCATGATTGCTGGCAATGGTGGCGTCGCTGCCATAACTATTGAATATCACAATTCATCGGGCTGCGTCTGCCGCCGTCGCTCCGGTCTTCACCCGTTTCCCGAACATCTCGCCATTTTGTAGGAGACGACGTAAGGAGACTCTAATTTTTCAGATTTAGTTTGAGACTCGTCACCTCGTCTCCTACAAAGAAGCGGATGAACGAGCCGTCTCAAGACAAATCAGCGCCGGTGGACAAGTGGGTCCAGAAATTCCTGTCGCATCTGGCGGTGGATCGCGGCGCGTCGGTTTACACACAGCGGAATTACAAGCAGGCGTTGACTGAATTTTCTCGCTGGCATCTGGAGGACCGCAAATCGTCCCCGGTTTGGGAAAAACTTCAGCGCGATGACTTTCGCGGCTTTGTAAGGTTTCTAGGCCGGAATAATTTGAGCCGTGCGGCGGTGCAGCTCCGCTTTTCTGCGCTGCGAACATTTTATAAATTTCTCATCCGCCACGGTGCTGCCGAAACTTCGCCGATTAAAAATTTGTCGCTTCCAAAACCGGAAAAACGGCTGCCGAAATTTTTGACGAAGCAGCAAATGGAGGCACTGCTCATCGCGCCGTTCGAGCTTTTGAAAATTCAGAAAGGGAAAAGAATGGGCCGGCCAATTTCTCAAGCCGCCGCGTTACGCGATGTCGCGGTTCTGGAAACTATTTATTCCTGTGGCCTGCGCGTAAGCGAGCTTTGCGGGCTGCGTGCGGATGACATTGACTGGAGCGAACAAATCGTACGCGTGCGTGGCAAGGGCAAAAAGGAGCGGCTCGTGCCAATTGGCAAGCCGGCATTGATGGCCATTCAGGATTATTGGAACACGTTCAAACAACCCCCGGGCGGGGCATCGCCGGTTTTTTTTGCGGAGACAAAAAAACACGCTCCGATCCGGTCTTGTTCAGTTGCGCGGCGGTTGAAACAATTTCTCATCATCGCCGGCCTTGATCCTGGTTTGACGCCGCACAAGCTCCGGCACAGCTACGCGACACATCTGCTGGATGCGGGCGCAGATTTGCGGAGCGTGCAGGAACTGCTCGGCCACGCGCATCTTGTCACAACACAGGTTTATACGCATGTTACAACGGAGCGGTTGAAGAAGGCCTACGACGCGGCGCATCCACGGGCATGAAAAAAGTTTTGAGGTTTTGAATCGTGGGTCAGTGTTTTTGGGTTGAAAATGTTTGAACGTGTGTTTACATTGTCTGTCGAAGTAACTAAACGGTTAAAAGATTAAAAACAGATGAAAACCAAATTGACAATTTTGATTTTTTCGATGGCGGCGTCATCGTTCGTGTTGACTGGTTGCGTGGATCCGAACGGCAATCCAGACAATACTGGGACAGGTGCTTTAACGGGCGGTGCTGTGGGTGCTTTTTCCGGTGCTGTGATTGATGGACGAAATCCTGGAGCAGGAGCATTGATTGGTGCCGCAATTGGCGCGATTACCGGAGGATTGATCGGCCATTCGATGGATCAAGAGCAGCAGGAACGTCTGCGCGAACAGGCGCCACAAACTTATGTCCGCGTGGATCAAGGCCAACCGCTGGGCATGACTGATGTCAAGGCGCTGGCCAAAGCGGGAGTTAGCGACGACGTCATCATCAGCCAGATAAAAAATTCTCACACGATTTTTCGCCTGAGCGCGGCGGACATCATTGATCTGCACGGTGCTGGCGTGAGCGACGCGGTTGTCAATTTCATGATCAACACCCAGAGCTCCGTTGATGCCGCGCCCGCAACGACATCAACCATGGTTGTCGAAACTGCACCGCCGCCTGCGCCGGTGGAAACGGTGACCGTAGTTGCTCCCGGACCGGGATACATGTGGGTTGACGGCGAATGGGTTTGGAACGGCCAGTGGATTTGGGTGGCTGGTCACTGGGGTTATCCGCCATACGCGCATGCGGTTTGGATTCGCGGCGACTGGGCAAGAGGTCCTCATGGTTGGTATCGAGCACCAGGACACTGGCGCTAGTTTGATTCAGCTTTTAGATTTTTATTGCCTCCGCTTGCGAGTCGGTTGCATTAAATTATTTTTATTATAATTTTTTCCGAGTCACATTTGTTTTGGCAATTTCATTTGAGCGCCTCTTGTAGGCACTTGGCCCAGCAGGCGAATTTTGGTGGCCAAGAAAAAATTAATTTGCCTGTTGACAGTAACGGCATCATTTAATATTTTCAATGACGTCAGTAGTCCGTAAAAAAACAATTTGGCCGGTAGCCCTTCAAATTTTCGAAAGAAAATGATTGAGGGGAACGGTTTTTTGTCGTTTTGCGTGTCTGGTTTGAACGAGTGATTTGTGCGCCCATGTAGCTCAGTTGGTAGAGCACATCCTTGGTAAGGATGAGGTCATCAGTTCAATCCTGATCATGGGCTCCAGACAATTTGCTGAAAAAATTAACTTAAATAACGCACCAGAATAATATGGCTAAAGAGCAATTCCAAAGAACGAAACCGCACGTCAACGTCGGCACGATTGGTCACGTTGACCATGGCAAATCAACTTTGACCGCTGCGATTGTCCACACCCAGAGCAAAAAGGGTTTGGCGACTCCAATTTCTTACGCGGACATCACCAAGGGCGGCACTGTCCGCGACGAAAACAAAACAGTTACAATTGCTGTATCGCACGTCGAATACGAAAGTGCGACACGTCATTACGCGCACGTTGACTGCCCCGGCCATGCGGATTATGTGAAGAACATGATCACCGGTGCTGCGCAGATGGACGGCGCGATTCTCGTGGTGAGCGCGGCGGATGGCCCGATGCCGCAGACCCGTGAACACATCTTGTTAGCCCGCCAGGTCGGCGTGCCGGCAATTGTCGTGTTCCTGAACAAGATTGACCTCGTGGACGACAAGGAATTGCTCGACCTCGTGGAAATGGAAATTCGCGACCTGCTCACCAAATATGGTTTTCCTGGCGACAAGACGCCTGTAATTCGTGGCAGTTCTGCGGCGGCGATGGCCGACAAGCCGGAAGGCCAGAAGGCGATTCAGGAATTGATGGATGCAATTGATAATTTCATCCCGCTGCCGGTTCGTGAAGTGGACAAGCCGTTTTTGATGTGCGTTGAAGACGTGTTCAACATTGAAGGTCGCGGCACGGTCGTGACCGGTCGCGTCGAACGCGGCGTGCTCAAGAAAATGGAAGAAGTCGAAATCGTTGGCCTTGGCGAAACCCGCAAGACGGTTGCAACGGACATCGAAATGTTCCGCAAACTTTTGGATTCGGCGAGCGCGGGCGACAATGTCGGCGTTCTGCTGCGCGGCACTAAGAAGGAAGAAGTCGAACGCGGCATGGTTTTGGCCAAGCCTGGTTCGATCAAGCCGCACACGAAATTCAAGGCGGAAGTCTATGTTTTGACCAAGGATGAAGGTGGCCGTCACACCCCGTTCTTCACGAACTACCGTCCGCAATTTTATTTCCGCACCTCGGACGTGACTGGTACGCTGACCTTGCCCACGGGTGTCGAGATGGTCATGCCCGGCGACAATGTTACTGTGGAAATTGAATTGCAGAAAACCGTCGCGATGGACAAGGGTTTGAAGTTTGCCATCCGCGAAGGTGGCCGCACGATTGGTTCGGGCATAGTCACGGAAGTCATCGCGTAAGATGTTTTGAAATCCGGGAGGCGGAGATTGAATTTCTCCGTCTCCCTTTTTGTCCGAAGATTGGGCGGATACGGCAGTAGCTCAATTGGTAGAGTAGCGGTCTCCAAAACCGTTGGTTGGGGGTTCAAGTCCCTCCTGCCGTGCCAATCTGCGACGGAGAGGTGGCAGAGTGGTCTATCGCGGCGGTCTTGAAAACCGCTTCAGGTGAAAGCCTGACGGGGGTTCGAATCCCTCCCTCTCCGCCAGCTTTGCTGGAACGAAATGAGAGCGAGCATGGAAATAAAGTATTTTGAGTGCGGCCCGGCAGGCCGGACAATTTTGCAAAAATTTTGTGAGCAACACGTCAATCATAGTTTGGGCGGTAATTATCGGGGCAGCCTTTGCCTATTTGTGGTATCAAGGGCAGCTTCGGCGCTTTGCCGTTTACATCCAGGAAACACGCGAGGAATTGAAAAAATGCTCCTGGCCCACGTGGGAGGAGCTGAAAGGCTCGACCGTGCTCATTGCGCTTTCAATCGGGTTGCTCGGCGCGTTCACAGTGGTGGTGGATTTGGTTTTGAATTTTATTTTCTTTAAGCTCTGACATGAGAAATCAATGGTTCATCATCCAGACGCTTTCCGGCCAGGAGAACAAGGTCAAGGACAGCATCGAGAAGCGTGTCAAGACTGACGAGATGCAGGACTTCGTCAAGGAAGTTCTTGTCCCGATGGAAAAGGTCGTGGAAGTGCGCAACCAGAAGAAGACCGTGTCCAGCCGCAAACTATGGCCGGGCTACGTTTTTGTGGACATGGTTTTACTGGATGAAAACAACCGCATCATTGAGAAGCCGTGGTATTTCATCAAGGAAACGCAGGGCGTGATCGGGTTTGTCGGCGGAGAGCCGCCAGTGCCGACGCCGACGGATGAAGTCGAGCAGATCAAGAACCAGATTTCTCAATCCGAGGAAACGGAAAAACCGAAGGTCAATTTTGCGGTCGGCGAAACGATCAAAATCAACAACGGGCCCTTTCTGAATTTCAGCGGCGTGATTGAAGAAATTGACCCGACGCGCGGAAAATTGAAAGTGACCGTGAACATTTTTGGACGAAACACGCCGGTCGAACTCGAATACTGGCAGGTTGAGAAAGCTTAATTATTTTTATGGCAAAGAAAGTTACTGGACAGATCAAATTGCAGATTCCGGCGGGTCAGGCAAATCCCGCGCCGCCGGTTGGCCCTTCGCTCGGTCAGCACGGCGTCAACATCATGGCCTTCTGCAAGGAATTTAACGCCGTCACCAAAAACGACGCGGGCCTCGTGATTCCCGTTGTCATCACTGTTTATCAGGATAAGTCGTTCACATTTATTACCAAGTCGCCGCCGGCGTCCATTCTATTGAAGAAGGCAGCAGGCATTACCGCCGGCTCGAAAGTGCCGAACAAGGACAAGGTCGGCAAGGTGACGCGTAAGCAGGTTTTGGACATCATTAAGATGAAGTCCAAGGACATGAACACGACGAACGAAGAAGCCGCGTTCAGGGTAATTTCCGGCACGGCGCGCAGCATGGGAATTGAAGTAGTTGGTTGAACTGAAACACAAATCGCGGGAGAGCCAAAAGCTCGCTTGCACCGCACCAAAACAAAATGCCAAGTAAACGATTCAAAAAAGCACTCGAAGTTGTGGATGCGAAAAAGACGTATCCTCTGAAGGACGCCGTTGGCGTTCTTGCAAAATTTCCGAAGGCGAAATTCAACGAGACAATTGATCTCGCGTTCCGCCTCGGTGTTGATCCTAAGCAATCAGACCAGATGGTTCGTGGCACAGTTCCGCTTCCGCACGGTAGTGGCAAGACTGTGCGCGTCCTGGTTTTTACTCGCGATGGTAACGCGGCCGAAGCGGCGAAGGCAGCGGGCGCGGAATACGTCGGTTTCGCCGACATGATCCAGAAGTGCAACGAAGGTTGGAATGATTTTGATGTGGCGATTGCCACGCCGGAAGCGATGATTGAAGTCCGCAAGCTCGGCAAAGTTCTTGGACCGCGCGGTCTCATGCCGAATCCGAAAACCGGCACGGTTACGGACGACACGGCTAAGGCTGTGAAAGAAGTGAAAGCCGGTCGTGTTGAATTCAAGACGGACAAAGCTGGAAATGTCCACGTCATCGTCGGCAAGGCTTCGTTCAAGCCGGAACAAATTGAGGAAAATGCACGCGCAGTGATTGAAGCTGTTGCGAAAGCGCGCCCGACGAGCGTCAAAGGCACTTACATCAGTTCCTGCACGTTGTCGGCAACGATGAGCCCGCCTGTGCGCGTGGATATCCGTGAGTTCTCAAACAATTAACCTAATTTTACCATGCGAGTTGAAAAACAAATTTTAACGAAGGAATACGCCGCGCGGTTGAACGCATCGCCGTTCTTCATCGTGGTCGGCTATCAGGGACTGAAAGTGGCTCACATGACGGAACTGCGCCAGCGTCTGCAAAAGGCGGGCGCGGAAGTTCACGTGGTGAAAAATTCCATTTTCCGGATCGCGGCGAAGGAATCCGGCGTGGCTGAATTGAATGGCTCACTCGCCGGACAGATGGCCGTCGTGACCGGGCATAAGGATGTTTCCGCAGCGGCGAAGACGCTGAAGAATTTCGCGGCGGAATTCGACAAGCTGAAAATCAAGTTCGGCTACTTGAACAACCAGCGGCTCGAAGAAACGGGCATCATCGCCTTGGCGGATTTGCCGAGCCTCGACGTTTTGCGCGCAAAAATCCTCGGCCTGCTCGTCGCGCCTGCGACGAAATTGGCGATTTTGATCAACACGCCCGCATCGCAGCTGGCGCAGGTTATCAAGGCGAAGTCGGAGAAATCCGAATAATAATTTCCGGTTTGAGTTTTCAAGCCGGGGAACCAACAAACAACAACAACGTAAATCGTCGGTTTGCAGGCCGTGAACTGAAATTCACCGGGGCCGCGGTGGACGACGAGACGACAGAAAGAAAAGTAATATGGCTGACATCGCAAACATCGTGGAAGAATTGAGCAAGTTGACGGTCTTGGAAGCCGCCGACCTAGTAAAACAACTTGAAACCAAATGGGGCGTTTCCGCCGCTGCGCCTGTCGCGGTCGCTGCTGCTGGCGGTGCTGCCGGCGGCGCTGCTGCTCCGGCTGCTGCTGCGAAGGACACGTTTGACGTGATCCTCGTCTCTGCTCCGGCTGACAAGAAAATTGCCGCTATTAAAGCCGTGCGCGAAATCAAAGCCGGTCTCGGATTGGCGGAAGCCAAGGCGCTGGTCGAAGGCGCTCCGAAGCCCGTGTTGGAAGGCGCGAACAAGGCTGACTCCGACGCTGCCAAGAAAAAGCTTGAGGAAGCCGGCGCGAAAGTGGAAGTCAAGTAATCGTAGTTTATCGGAGTTGCCCCGGCGATTGTCGTCGGGGCGCTCCATTATAAATTTTATCAGGTTAAAAACGGAAAATTTAGTTTGGGTTTTGGCAGGTTTGTCGTTGAACGCGATGTACCTGCCTAGTGTCGTTAATTAATTGCAGTGCGGTTTTCGCATTGCGGAAAATAAAAAGGTCAAAATGCCATCGCGAGCCACAGAAAGAATCAACTTCGGCAAAATCAAAGAGATCGTCGTGCCGCCGAACATGATCGAGCTACAGACGAACTCCTACAAGGAGTTCCTGCAAGCCGACGCGTCGCCCAAAAAGCGCGACAAACACGCCGGCCTCGAATCGGTTTTCCGCGAGGTGTTTCCCATTGAGAGCTACGACGGCAAGTGTGTGCTGGATTACGACTCCTACGAAATTGGCGCGCCGAAAATTGACTGGCTCGAATGCTTGCGTGAAGGACTGACCTACGGTGCGCCGCTTTATGTGACGTTCATACTCAAGGAGGAGTCCAAGACCGCGAAGGAAGAAAAAGTTTTCATGGGCGAGCTCCCGCTAATGACGCCACAGGGCACATTTGTCATCAATGGCGCTGAACGCGTCGTTGTTTCGCAGTTGCACCGTTCGCCGGGCATCGCGTTTGAGGCGACACAGCATCCGAACGGAAAATTGCTGCACAGCTTCCGTGTGATTCCCGACCGCGGCTCATGGTATGAGGCGCAATTTGACACAAGCGACCTGCTTTACGTTTATCTGGACCGCAAAAAGCGCCGCCGGAAATTTTTGACTACTACGCTCTTCCGCGCGCTGTCCTTCCTTGATGTTGAAGGCACGATCAACATGAAGAGCAAGGACAACGGCGAAAAAACGCGTGGCTCGGACGAGGAAATCTTGAAGTTGTTCTACGACATCGAGGAGTTGACTGTAAAGGAAGCCGAGAAGCTCGAAGATTTGCCGAACCGTGTTTTGATCCATGACGCTACCGACGAGGAAAAAGGGCTAGTCGTGGCGCGCGCATTTGAGCCGCTGTCGAAGGCGGTCGTCAAACAGATCGCCGAACTTGGCGTGACAAAAATCAAGGTGGTGGACACGTCGGTGGACGAAGGCATCATGATCAAATGCCTCAAAAAAGACCCGGCGAAAAATGAAGAAGAGGCCTTGAAAGACATATATCGTCGTTTGCGTCCTGGAGATCCACCGACGGCTGCGAACGCGCGTGCGTTGCTCAAGCGTTTGTTCTTTGACCCGAAGCGTTACGATTTGGGCCGCGTCGGCCGTTACAAGATCAACCAGAAGCTCAACCTCAAGGACAAGGAAGCTTCGCGCATTTTGACCAAGGATGATCTGGTCGCCGCGACGAAATATCTTTTGCGCCTCAAAAAAGGCGAAGGTTCGCTCGACGACATTGACCATCTCGGTAGCCGTCGCATCCGCACAGTTGGCGAATTGCTTTCCAACCAGTGCCGCGTCGGTCTGGCGCGCACGGAACGTCTCGTCAAGGAACGCATGACCTTGTTTGATCAAAGCATTGAGGCGATGATGCCGCAGAAGCTTATCAATCCAAAGGCGCTCTCGGCGGTCATCCGCGATTTCTTTGGCCGCAGCCAGTTGTCGCAGTTCATGGACCAGATCAATCCGCTCGCAGAGCTCACCCATAAACGCCGCTTGTCGGCGCTTGGGCCAGGCGGACTTTCGCGTGATCGCGCGGGCTTTGAAGTCCGCGACGTCCATCCGTCGCACTACGGACGTATTTGCCCGATTGAAACACCGGAAGGCCCGAACATTGGCCTCATCGCGTCACTCGCGACATTTGCACGCATCAATGAATTCGGTTTTCTCGAAACGCCTTACCGCAAGGTCAAGGAAGGTCGCGTGACTGAAGACATTGAATTTCTCACGGCTGACCGTGAGGAACAATTCATCGTCGCGCAGGCGAACTCGCCGATTGACGGTCGCGGACATTTCACGACTGAGCGCGTCGTCTGCCGCGCACGCGGTGAATTCGTTGACGTCGAACCGGCTCGCGTGGATTACATGGACATTTCGCCGAAGCAATTGGTTTCAATTGCCGCGTCGCTTATTCCATTCCTCGAACACGACGACGCGAACCGTGCGTTGATGGGTTCAAACATGCAACGCCAGGCAGTGCCGCTGCTTGTCACCGAGGCGCCGCTTGTGGCGACAGCGCTCGAAGACCGCGTGGCCCGCGACTCGCGCGCCGTCATGGTTTCCGAAGAAAGTGGGAAAGTTGCCTCTGTCACCGGCAGCCAGATCATCGTGACTGAAGACGGCAAGCTGCCGGAAACGAAAAAGAAAATTAAGCACGATCCGGCGAATGGCGTTCACGTTTATCCCGTCCGCAAATTCATGCGCTCGAATGCTGCGACGTGCATCAACCAGAAAATTCTCGTCCACAAGGGCGAGCACATCAAAAAAGGACAGGTCATCGCCGACGGCCCTTGCACGGACAACGGCGAACTTGCGCTCGGTCGCAACGTTCTCGTCGCATTCATGCCGTGGAACGGCTATAACTTCGAGGACGCGATTCTCATTTCTGAAAGAATCGTCAAGGAAGACATTTTCACTTCGATTCACATTGACGAATTTGAAGTGGCGGCACGCGACACGAAGCTCGGGCCGGAAGAAATCACGCGCGACATCCCGAATCTCGGCGACGAGGCGTTGAAAAACTTGAGCACAGACGGCGTCATTCGCGTTGGCGCGGAAGTGAAGCCCGGCGACATTCTCGTCGGCAAGATCACGCCGAAATCCGAAACCGAACTTGCGCCCGAAGAACGTTTGCTCCGCGCAATTTTCGGCGAAAAGGCTGCGGATGTGAAAGATACTTCACTCAAGGTTCCGTCCGGAACTTACGGCATCGTCATGGACGTGAAGGTTTCGTCTAAGAAAGACGGCGAGCGCACCACCCGTTCCGCCTCAAGCGAGGAAAAACGCCACTCGAAGCAGATCGAGGACGATCACAAGAAGAAAGTTGGCGAATTGACGGACCAATTGACCGAGGCATTGAGCAATATTCTGCTCGGCGAAAAAATTCCGCTCGACGTGGTCAACAGCGAGACCGGAGAAATCATCATTCCTGCGAACCGCAAGATCACAAAGACGCTGCTCCGCAAGCTCGCGACGGTTTATGACCGCATCGAGATAGATCCGTCGCCGATCCGCAACAAAATCACGGAAATCATCGGGCAGTTCAAAAAGAAGTTCGATGATTTGCAGATGCAATATGACGAGGAAATTGAACGCGCCGAGGCGGGCGAAGGCTCAGAATCAGGCATTGTCAAGTCTGTCAAAGTCTACGTCGCATCAAAACGCAAATTATCCGTCGGTGACAAGATGGCAGGACGTCACGGCAACAAGGGTGTCGTAGCGCGCATCGTGAAGGAAGAAGACATGCCGTTCCTCGACGACGGGACGCCGGTGGAAATCGTTTTGAATCCGCTGGGTGTGCCATCGCGCATGAACGTCGGACAGGTTTTGGAAACGCACTTGGGATGGGCTGCGAAAATGCTTGGATTGAAGTTTGCAACACCCGTTTTCGATGGCATCAAGGAAAAGGAGATTCGCGGCTATCTTAAAGAGGCGAAACTGCCCGAACACGGCAAGACGCATTTGATTGACGGACGCACCGGCGAGAAATTCGACCAGGAAATCGTCGTCGGCTACATTTACATGATGAAGCTCGGCCACTTGGTTGCCGACAAGATTCACGCGCGCGCAGTCGGGCCTTACTCGCTCGTCACGCAACAGCCGCTCGGCGGCAAGGCGCAATACGGCGGCCAGCGCTTCGGCGAAATGGAAGTGTGGGCGATGGAAGCCTACGGCGCGGCCTACACGTTGCAGGAACTCCTGACCGTGAAGTCCGACGACGTGCAGGGACGCACGCGCATTTACGAAGCCATCGTCAAGGGCGACAACTCGCTCGAGGCGGGAATCCCCGAATCGTTCAACGTGCTGGTGAAAGAAATGCAATCACTCGGCCTCGACGTGAAAGTCGGCTATTCAAATCCGGCTGAACATCAGGAAAATGGAAACAGCGAGGCGGTTGCGGCTTTGACGGCGGTGTAATTGAAATTATTTTATTATGACAACTTCAAAAGAAAACGCGCGCGAATTGCTTGGCTTGGAAAAAGTCAACCAGGTGGATTACATCGGCATCACGCTGGCGTCGCCCGACGCCATCCGCTCGTGGAGCAAGGGTGAAGTCAAGAATCCCGAGACCATCAACTACCGCACGTTCAAGCCGGAAAAGGGCGGCCTTTTCTGCGAACGCATCTTCGGTCCCGTCAAGGACTGGGAATGTTCCTGCGGAAAATACAAGCGCATCAAGCACCGCGGCATCGTATGCGACCGTTGTGGTGTCGAGGTGACGCTTGCGCGTGTGCGCCGCGAGCGCATGGGCCACATTGAGTTGGCCGTGCCGGTGCAGCACATCTGGTTCTTCAAGTGCATGCCCTCGCGCATCGGTCTGGCGCTGGACATGACCGCGCGCCATTTGGAACGCGTCATTTATTACGAAGATTACCTCGTGATTGATCCGGGTAACACGGCATTGAAGCCGCACCAGTTGCTCAACGAAACCGAATATCGCGAAGCGAAGGAAACTTACGGTGCCGAGGCGTTCACCGCCAAGATGGGTGCTGAAGCCGTGCGCGAGGCGCTGGAACGTGTTGATTTGTCCAAGGGCGTGGATCAATTGCAACAGGCAATGACGGAAACCAAGAGCAAGCAGATCCGTAAAAAATTGGCGAAGCGGATCAAGCTGCTCCAGGGTCTCGCCTCGTCGAAGAGCCGTCCGGAATGGATGATTCTCACGGTGCTGCCGGTGATTCCGCCGGACTTGCGCCCGCTGGTGCCGCTCGAAGGAGGACGATTTGCTACGTCGGATTTGAACGATCTTTACCGCCGCGTCATCAACCGGAACAACCGTCTCAAGACGTTGCTCCAGCTCAAGACGCCGGAAGTCATTATCCGCAATGAAAAGCGCATGTTGCAGGAAGCCGTGGACGCGTTGTTCGACAACGGCCGTCACGGTCGTCCGGTGACCGGCGCGGGCAACCGCTCGCTGAAATCTTTGAGCGACATGCTCAAGGGCAAAGGTGGACGCTTCCGTCAGAACTTGCTCGGCAAACGCGTGGATTATTCAGGCCGTTCCGTCATCGTGATCGGACCGGAACTGAAGTTGAACCAATGCGGTTTGCCGAAAAAGATGGCGCTTGTTTTGTTCGAGCCGTTCATCATCCGCCGCCTGAAGGAACTCGGCTACGTTCACACCGTTCGCAGTGCGAAGAAAATGATTGAGCGCCAGACGAAAGAAGTTTGGGACGTTTTGGAAGAAGTGACGAAGGGTCATCCGGTTCTCTTGAACCGCGCGCCGACGCTGCATCGTTTGTCCGTTCAGGCGTTCGAGCCGCAGCTCATCGAAGGCGAAGCAATCCGCATTCATCCGCTGGTCTGCACCGCCTACAACGCCGACTTCGACGGTGACCAGATGGCCGTTCATGTTCCGCTGTCAGTCGAGGCGCAGATGGAAGCGCGCCTGCTGATGATGGCGACGAACAACATCTTCTCGCCCTCATCCGGCAAGCCGATCATCACGCCGACACAGGACATCACGCTCGGCTGCTATTATGTCACCGCCGAACCGCGCAAAGCTGCGCCCGCGAGTTCCAGTGAATTGCCGTTGTTCGGCACGAAGGAAGAAGTTCAGTTTGCCTATGACGACGGCGGATTGAAAACGCACGATCGGATTCGTCTGTCGAATCCTGATTTCGGCAGGCCGTCAGTTTTTGGAAATGCAGACAAGAAAATCATCGAGACGACCGTTGGCCGCGTCATCTTCAGCGAAATCTGGCCGACGGAACTCGGTTTCCCGAACAAGTCGGTAAAGAAGTCCGAACTCGGCGACATGATTTGGAAATGCTACAAGTTCGCCGGTCACGAAAAAACCGTGATCATGCTCGACAAGCTCAAGGAACTCGGTTTCCGCGAGGCGACCAAGTCCGGCGTGAGCATCGGCATTGACGACATGATTGTGCCGAAGGAACGCGACGAGCAGATTGACGCCGCGCAGAAGCAGATCAAAGAAGTTGAGAAACAATATCGGAAGGGTGTCATCACGCCCGGCGAACGTTACAACAAGATCGTGGACATCTGGACGCATTGCACAGACCAGATTTCCGGCGTCATGTTCAAGACCCTCGAACAGAACCAGGGCAAGAAGGAATACAACCCCGTCTTCCTGATGGTGGATTCCGGCGCGCGCGGCAACAAGCAGCAGGTTCGTCAGCTCGCCGGTTTGCGCGGTCTCATGGCCAAGCCCAGCGGCGACATCATCGAGAAGCCGATTCTCGCAAACTTCCGCGAAGGCCTGTCGGTGCTGGAATATTTCATCTCGACGCACGGCGCGCGAAAAGGTCTGGCCGACACCGCGCTCAAGACCGCCGACTCCGGCTACATGACCCGCAAGCTCGTGGATGTGTCGCAGGACGTGATCATTCAGGAAAAAGATTGCGGCACGACGAACGGCATCTGGGTTTCCGCCGTGTATGAAGGCGAAGACGAAGTCGTGAAGCTCGCCGATCGTCTGGTCGGACGTTTCGCATGCGACGATATTTTGAATCCCACGAACCCGAAGGAATTTCTCATCCGGGCGAACGAGGAGATTGACGAAATCAAGGCCAAGAACATCGAGACCACCGGCCTTGATCGTATGCGGATTCGTTCCGTGCTGACTTGCGAAAGCAAGCAGGGCATCTGCGTCCATTGCTATGGCCGCAGTCTGGCGACCGGTGCGCTGGTGAAGCTCGGCGAGGCCGTCGGCATAATCGCCGCTCAGTCCATTGGCGAGCCCGGCACGCAGCTTACCATGCGCACGTTCCACATCGGCGGAACGGCGTCGCAGGTGTTCAAGCAGCCGCAGATCAAGTCCAAGTTCGACGGCACGATCCGCTACAACGAATTGCGCGTCGTCCAGTTGGAAGACGGCAACAACATCGTGCTGAACAAAAACGGCACGGTTTCAGTCCTTGCCGACGATGGACGCGAACTGGAAGTTCACACGGTTGTCATCGGCGCGGTCATTTCCGCCAAGGACGGCTCCAAGATCAAGAAGGGCGATACGTTCGTCCAGTGGGATCCGTATAACGTCCCGATTCTTTCCGAGAAGGCGGGCAAGATCAAATTCCACGACATCATCGAAGGCGTGACGATGAAGCAGGAAATGGACGAGACGACCGGGCAGGAAGCCATGGTCATCATCGACCACAAGGAAGACCTGCACCCGCAGATCATCATCAGCGATGACAAGGGCGAAGTCGTGGCAAATTATCCTATTCCGTCCGGTGCGCACGTCGTTCTGAACGAAGGCGACAAGATCGTCGCCGGAACATTGATGGCCAAGACGCCGCGCAAGACGTCCAAGACGAAGGACATCACCGGCGGTCTGCCGCGCGTGGCGGAACTGTTCGAGGCGCGCCGTCCCAAGGACGCTTCGGAGATTTCCAAGATTGACGGCCTTGTGGACTTCGGTGCGAGCGTGCGCGGCAAGCGCTGCGTTCTCATCAAGGACCCGCAGACGCAACTGGAAGAGGAACACCTCATCCCCATCGGCAAGCACGTCATCGTTTTCAAGGGCGACATGGTCAAGAAAGGCCAGCAGCTCACCGAAGGACCGATGGACCCGCACGAGATTCTCGAAGTCTGCGGACCACAGGAATTGCAGGAACACCTCGTCGGCGAAGTGCAGGAAGTTTATCGTCTGCAGGGCGTGACCATCAACGACAAGCACATCGAGATCATCGTGCGCCAGATGTTGCGCAAGGTTCGCATCACCGAACCCGGCGACACCGAATTCCTCTGGGGCGAACAGATTGACCGGCTTGCGTTCGAGGAGGAAAACGAGCGCGTCGAGAAGAAGGGCGGCAAGCCTGCCGAAGCCTCGCCCGTGCTGCTCGGCATCACCAAGGCGTCGCTCGAAACCGACAGCTTCCTGAGCGCCGCATCGTTCCAGGACACGACCCGCGTCCTCACCGAGGCCGCCACGCGTTCCAAGATTGACTCGCTGCGCGGGTTCAAGGAAAACGTCATTATGGGCCACATCATCCCGGCGGGAACCGGCTTTGATTATCACCGCAAGGCCACCATCAAGGCGCTCGTTGACATCCCCGACGAACCCGAAGTTCAGGAACCGGAACATGTCGCAGAGGAAAATCCTTTGCTCGCGTGAACCACATATAATTCTACGAAAGCCGGGGCTGCAAAGTCCCGGCTTTTTTCTTTTGCGAACAGGCTTGGCAAGGGCAGGGGAAGTTCGTGGAATCGTCATAAAAATGGACCAACCTCTTTACGACGAAAAATGTTGAATTTAAAAAATTGTTGAAAAAACTTAAGGCGCTAGACTTCTTTTCATATGACAGCGCTTGAGCGAACCCTCAGTCGAATTGAAGCCTGCTTAAACGAAGGGAAATACGAACCCGTCGAAACTGACAGGTTTGAACTAAAGCCGTGTCCGGCTAACAATGTCGAATGGCGAGAAATTGCCAAAAGTGCTAACGCTTTTCTCAATACTCGTGGGGGAATTTTGATAATTGGAGTAAAGGAAGAACAAGAACCTGCGGGCAAGAAATTTATTTTTACAGGATATCGCGAGGACGCAGAACCAAAGATAAAAGACTTGGCAAAAATATTTACAGACATTGAGACTCGCGCAATGGACTTATCAAATTATTTTCCGAATCCGCGAGTTTTGGATTTTCACAAAGGGCGAATTGCAATTGTTTATGTTGATGAACTTCCGGCGGACGAGAAATATTGTTTTTACGACGGAGTCAGCTACAAGCGATTGCTGACGGGAGATCATAAACATTCAAAAGATGAAATCAGCACGCAAGAGGAATATAAACTTGAAGCATCGCTGCATAAAGAATTGATGCTGATAAAAGGCAGTTCAATTGAGGATATTGATTTGGATAAATTAAATGAATACATCCAGCTTCTCAATCAACAGGCAAAAATTGCAACCCTCAAACCAGACTTGAATTCCGCTAGACCATTTCTTGAAAGTCACCAAATGTTCAAAAATGGCGAGGTCACTTTACTTGGAATGCTTGTATGCGGAAAAGAACCGGCGGCTCGGTTGAATTTCAGATGTCGCGTGCAAGGTTATTTAGAGATTCCAAACGCTGTTGCTGGCGACAAAATGGCGATGGATGCAAACGTAATTCAATTAATGGAGGCGGCAAATGCATTCATATTGAGAAACACACGCAAGGCAGTTGTAACAGATAGGGGTGGAAGTTCTGTTCCCGAATATCCATCAGAACTTCTCCGCGAATCCGTCAACAATGCTTTTGCTCACAGAGATTATTCGATTGACCATTATGTAAGTATTTTAATTAAACCGGATGAATACATTGAAATTCGAAATCCAGGCACTTTTCGCCCACATTTGTTAGTGCAAATTCAAGATTGTTCAATTTACCGAGTGATTCCAGAGGCAAAGGCGCGTAATCCAAAATTGGCGCATATTTTACATCTGTATGATAAATGGGAAGGCCGTGGACGCGGCATGGCTACGTTGGTTTCGTTGTCTTTGGAAGACAAGATAGATGTGCCCTCTTTTAGATTTAGAACGCAAGAAGTTAGTTTATTCATTCGTCCCGGGCCTCTTGTTGATCAACGTATGCGTTCATTGTTTGCGGCTCATGACAAATATTTGCGCGATAAACTTCAGGGCAATGACTTAACAGTTGGTCAACAACGCGTGCTGGCATATTTAATCAAATCTGAAGAAATTAATACGCGTTTGGATTTTTCAATTTTATTGACACAGGACAATGACCATTTTGAGGAAATTAACCGTTTGGAAAAGGCGGGGCTGATAAAACGACATTCCCAAAGTCCCGAATTACGCCCCATTTATGTCGCAGATAAAACTCTTTCTTCTACAGATTATACTGAGCAATTACGTAAAACACTTGGCGAAACGTTTGATGGCCTTGACCAAACATCAAAGGAAATTCTCTCCGCCATTTATCGCTTCAATAATTATTCATCCATCACATATCCTGGCGCTCGATTGTTGGCGGTGACGCTTTGGGATGAACATGGCGAAGACCGTGGAGATATTCGAGGTTTCGACGCCTTTGACCGCAACGTTAGATTACGGATGAAGCGCTTGGAAAAAGATGGATATGTTATCCATGGGGGCGGGAGTTCGCACAGACCAGGTTATGCGGTAAATAAGGCATTTAAACCACCAGTATTTAACCAAGAAAATTTAGATTTATAAAAGTCTTAACAATCCCATTCTCATTTTTTGCGTGAATTTCACGCATCTGCCGTATCAGAAGCGAAAAACCGCCATTTCCAGCCTAAACTCCCTGTTTTCAGCCTGTTAAATGAAATAATCCGGTCTGGAATCGCCATTTTCCCGGTTAAAAACGGCGTTTTTGGACCAAAAACGGCGATTTCAAGCCCAACTTCGGCGTTTTTGCCGGAAAAACGGCGATTTTAAGTCCAACTTCGCCGTTTTTGGCGGAAAAACGGCGTTCTTGGATCCAACTTCGGCGTTTTGGCGGAAAAACGACGATTTCAGATCCAACTTTCCCGTTTTTGGACCAAAAACGACGATTTCAAGTCCGACTTCGGCGTTTTTGCCGGAAGAACGGCGATTTCAAGCCCAAATTTTCCGTTTTTAGACGTAAGAACGGAAATCTTAAATCCGGCTTTTTGGATTTTGGCGGGAGAAATTATTTTTTCCAGGGTGAACCGGAGTTATTCACAGGAGAAGGATTTTCCCCGGCACGCAAACTGAAATCGCGAGTCCGAATTATTCATTTTTGGAGCAAAAACGGCAGCCTTCAATCCCGACTAACCATCTATTGCCATTGAGAAGACAATTATTAGCCAGTAAAAATGTTATCATGCTGTAAATAAGTTAAGCTTGTTTTGCTGTTGAAATATGAGAGCATGATTACGGGCAGCAACTTCGGCAAATGGTTCATATCTGCCATTCGCCGGCGTGGGACTGCAAGGTCAACAAACAACATAAGACGGGAAAAGCGATATGGCCTTCTACGACGATTCCACCGGGCAGACACGCTACGATTCTGTCGTGGTTCATTACGATGACCCCTCGCCTACACCCGCCGGAAAGAAAAAAATGAAGATAACATTAAACCTGGCCCAGAAAACAATTCTGCAGGCCATCATTTTCTGCCGATTGATCGTGCAGAAGATGACAGGAAACGCAAAGTTCACGACGCCCGATCCGGCCCTCACGGACCTGACTGCGGCGGCAAAGGAAGCGGAGGATGCCAACACGGCCTATGAAATCTCCAAGAAGACGACCAAGGAGCTGCTCGATGTGCGCAACGAGAAATGGGATGCCATGAACGCGCTCATCACGAGCGAAGCCGCCTATGTGGCAAAACATTCCGACACGGTGTCGGACGTGGAAAGTGCGGGCTTCACCAACACACTGCCAGCCAGCCCCACGCAGATACCAGACCAGGTGTCGAACTTGTGCGTGACGCAGGGGGACAACGACGGGTCGCTGGATGAACAGTGGGATTCGGACCCGACGGCGGCAAGCTTCGAGCTGCAAACCAGTCCCGACCCGGTGACCGCCACATCGTATGTGCATCGCGACACGGTGACGAAGTCGAGTTGCACGGTGACGGATTTGCCGACCGGCTCGCGTGTGTGGTCGCGGGTGCGCGCCATCAACAGCGCGGGCAAAGGCCCGTGGAGCGATCCGGTGTCGAAGATTGTGCCATAAACCGGCAGACCCTCACCTGTCCTGCGGACTCCTCTCCCATCCGGCTCGCCGCGCAGGCGCTGGCGCAGCGGGTGGGCGAGGGGCAAAGCCGGAGCAATCAATTGCTCCGGCCTTTTTATTGCATCCAATTTTTTTGAAAAAGTTATTGCAACCCGATTTTCATTTGATATATTCGGCGTTCGATTTTAACACAAAATGCCGACAATTAACCAGCTCGTTCGCAATGGCCGGAACAAAGTGAAGTATAAGTCCAAGTCACCCGCCTTGGAAAACTCGCCGTTCCGGCGCGGTGTGTGCATCCAGGTGATGACACGCACGCCCAAAAAGCCAAACTCAGCCATGCGCAAGGTGGCCAAGGTGCGTCTCACGAACGGCCACGAGGTCATCGCCTACATCCCGGACGAGGGGCACAATTTGCAGGAACATTCCATCGTGCTCATTCGCGGCGGCAAGGTGAAGGATTTGCCCGGCGTTCGCTATCACATCGTCCGTGGAACGCTCGACGCAGCAGGGGTTGAAAAACGCCGCGTGAGCCGCTCCAAATACGGCGTCAAACGGCCCAAGGAAAAGGCCGCAGCAGCACCCGCGAAATAATTTCCCTATCACCGATCCAACGATTTAACCATTTAACGATTTAAAGAAAAGATGTCACGCAGACGACAAGCAACCAGACGGGAAGTAGTCAAAGATGGAAAATTCCAGAGCGTCCTGGTTGGCCGCCTGGTGAACACCATCATGCACGGCGGCAAGAAGAACACCGCGCAGCGGATTGTCTACGGCGCGTTCGAGACCATCTCGGAAAAGAACCCGGCCAGCAACCCGATTGAGATTTTGCAGCGCGCGGTGGACAATGCCAAGCCGCGCATCGAGACCAAGCCGCGCCGCGTGGGCGGGGCCACCTATCAGGTGCCGCTGGAGATTCCCAGCGATCGCCAGGCCGCGCTCGCACTGCGCTGGATTGTGGATTTCGCGGACGCGCGCAAGGGCACGCCCATGAAGGCCGCGCTCGCGGCGGAGATACTTGAAGCCTATCAAGGGCAGGGGAACGCCATCCGCAAGCGCGACGAGGTCCATAAGATGGCGCAGGCCAACAAGGCGTTTGCGCATTTCCGCTGGTAGTCTATAATAGATTTCCTGTTAACCGTTAAATCATGAATCGTTGAACCGGCGGTTCGCGAGACACGATTTAACGGTTTAACAATTTAACCGATTAACGTTTAAAATAAAATGAGTGCCGTCACAGAAGACAACAAGAAATCACCGAACGCGCCGGGCCGTCAATACACGATGGAGCGCACGCGCAACATCGGCATCGCCGCGCACATTGACGCGGGCAAGACCACCACGACCGAGCGTATTCTTTTTTATACCGGCCTCATCCACAAGATCGGCGACGTGGACGACGGCAACACGGTGACGGACTGGATGGAACAGGAACGCGAGCGCGGCATCACCATCACGAGCGCCGCCGTGACCTGCTTCTGGACGCAGAAAACCGCCAAGCCCGGCGAGGACAAGGTTTACAAGGCTTTCAACAACGTCCCCCACCGCATTAACATCATTGACACGCCGGGTCACGTGGATTTCACCGCCGAGGTGGAACGTTCCATGCGCGTGCTGGACGGCGCGGTTGCCGTGTTCTGCGGCGTCGCGGGCGTGCAGCCGCAATCGGAAACCGTCTGGCGTCAGGCGACCAAGTATCACGTTCCACGCATCGCGTTCGTGAACAAGATGGACCGCATCGGCGCGAACTTTGAAAACGCGCTGAACGACATGCGCACGAAACTGCGCGCGTATGCATTCCCCATTTTCCTGCCGCTTGGCCAGGGTCCGTGCGAGTTTGAAGGCAAGCCAGTCGAAGGTGGCTTTGAGGGCGTCATTGACGTCGTCAACCAGAAGGTCATTTATTGGGGACCCGGCGAGGCCAATGAAGGTCTCAATTATGAGATCAAAGAAATCGCGCCTGAACATCAGGAACGCGCCAAGGCCGCGCTTGCGGAATTGATTGACGCGGTGTCCAACAAGGACGACGAGATCGCGAACTTTGTGCTCGAAGAGAAGCCGATTGACGCGCCGACGTTGAAGGCTGCGATTCGTCGCCTGACTTGCAAAATTGAATTGGTTCCTGTTCTGTGCGGTTCGGCATTTAAGAAAAAGGCCGTGCAGGTTTTGGTGGACGCCGTTGTGGATTATCTGCCCAGCCCGCTCGACGTGCCCGGTGCCGAAGGCCTTGAAGTCGGTTCGACCGAGAATAAGGTTCATGTTGAGACGAGCGACAACAACAAGTTCTGCTCGCTGGCGTTCAAGCTTTGGACCGATCCATTCGCCGGCAAACTGGTGTTCTTCCGCGTTTATTCCGGCCATCTGAAAAAGGGCGACACGATTTACAACCCGCGCACGCGCAAACGCGAGCGCGTCAGCCGCCTCATGGTCATCCAGGGCAGCGAGCGCAAGGATATCAACGAAGTCTATGCCGGCGACATCGCCGCGCTGGTCGGCCTGCGCAACATCACCACCGGCGATACGTTGTGCGACGAAGATTACGACGTCACGCTCGAACCGCCGACGTTCCCCGAACCAGTTATCTCGATGGCCGTCGAGCCGAAGACGAAACAGGACCGTGACAAGATGTCCGAGGGCCTGCAACGCCTCGCCGAGGAAGACCCGACGTTCCGCTGCTTCACCAACGAGGAGACCAGCCAGCTCATCATCGCGGGCATGGGTGAATTGCATTTGGAAATCATCATTGACCGCCTCAAGCGCGAGTTCAAGGTGGACGCCAACACGGGCGCGCCGCAGATCGCGTATCGCGAGACCATCACCAAGCACGCCGAGGGCGAGGGCAAGTTCATCCGCCAGTCCGGCGGCAAGGGCCAATACGGCCACGCCTGCATCACCGTCGAGCCGAATGAAAAAGGCAAGGGCGTCGAGGTCATAGACGAGATTGTCGGCGGCACGATTCCAAAGGAATACATCCCCGCTGTCATCAGCGGCATCGAGGAAGCGATCAAGGGCGGCGTCTATGCCGGATACCAGGTGATTGACATCAAGGTTGAGGTCGTGGACGGCAGCTTTCATGAAGTTGACTCGAACGAACTCGCGTTCCGCATGGCGGGCATCTTCGCGCTGAAAGACGCGTTCAAGAAAGCCGGCCCGATTTTGCTCGAACCGATCATGAAGGTGGAATGCACCACGCCCGACGAATATCAGGGCGACCTGCTCGGCGACATCAACCGCCGTCGCGGCGTCATCAACAGCATTGAGGCGAAGAACGGACAGACCGTGCTCAATGCGCAGGTGCCGCTGGCCGAGATGTTCGGATACGCCACGGCCATCCGCTCGCTCTCGAAGGGACGCGCCTCGTATTCCATGGAGCCGCTGACGTTCTCGCAGGTGCCGAACAGCGTGCTGACCACGATTCTGGACGCCGCCGCCAAGAAGCCCGCCGCGCGGACATAATCTGGCCGAAAGCTCAAACCGATTTGCACAGTCCGGGGACGAAATGTTCCAGGACTTTTTCTTTGCCCTGACCGCCGTTGAGAAAGACGCTTCACAATCCAAGATTGAACAAACAATCGCGTGACAATGATGAAGGGAAGCAGTAGGAAATTTCTCGCCTCGGTTCGAAAACGGGTGTATAATGAGGCCCAGTTGGAAATCCGGCTTCATGGCGTGGTGTAGAGGTGTTGTTGGCTGCTTTGATTCGTGGATGATCCATAGGCGGTAAAATCCCAAATCAAGCAATCATGAAAACTTACATCAGAAATGTATACTTCACGCTGGCATGGCTGGCGTTCGCAACCTTCAACTCCCAACTCTCCACCGCGCATGCTCAGGGCACGGCCTTCACCTATCAGGGCCGGTTGAACTCCGGCGGCAGTCCAGCCACGGGCAGCTATGACATCGCCTTCACGCTCTACACCACCAACACCAGCGGTGTCGCCATCGCCGGGCCGGTGACGAACACCGCCGTGACCGTGACCAACGGATTATTCACCACCACGGTGGATTTTGGCAACGCCTACACCGGCACGAGCAACTGGCTGGCGATTGCCGTCAGCACCAACGCCGCGAACAGCTTCACGACCTTGGTTCCGCGCCAGCAACTCACGCCGGTGCCGTATGCGATTTATTCGGCAAATGCGGGAAGTGCGGTGACGGCCATCACCGCAAACTCGGCGGGCAGCGCCAATTCTGTTTCTGCGGCGAACATCACGGGCACGATTTCGTCATCGCAATTGAGCGGCAGCTATTCCGGGCCTGTGAACTTTCTGAACGGCGGCAACAATTTTGGCGGCAACGGCAGTGGCTTGACGAACATCAGCCTATCGGGCGTCGGCCCGGCCGGGACGTTCACACTGCTGCCGTTTTACTTTGGCCCGCCGATAAATATTCCCTTGAATGCCTACGCCTACGCAGTGCAACTGCTGGATGTCAACGGCGACGGGCTGCCGGATTTGATTCTCAATTGCGAAGGATCGTTGGGATTTGGTTTGTTTGAAGTTTACACCAATGCAGGTGGAGGTAGTTTCATCCTCGCCTCGACCAATTTAGATGGTAACGGACAGATCTATTCCATCGCGGCGGGGGATTTCAACGGTGACGGCAAAATAGACCTGGCGGTCGGCGACTCAACCGGCGTGACGGTCTATCAGGGTTTTGGCGACGGAACGTTCACCCCTGTTTTGACCAATACACTGGTGAGCGGAATTTATTACCGGTATGTGTCTGTGGCAGACATCAATGGTGACGGGCATCCGGATATCGTGGTTGGAAATGGCAACGAAAATCCGGGTTATCTGAATACCCTGCTCAACTTTGGTGCCGGCGGCTTTGTGTTTACCCTCGCGCAATCCATCACCATCAATGATGACATCAACGCCCTCACCACCAGGGATGTGAATGGTGATGGTCAACCAGACATCATATACGCCGGACTATATAATGCCGTGACCGTTTATACCAACCGCAGCGGTGTGTTCACCCTGGCCTCAACCAACAAGATCGGCAATCAGGCGGTAGGCGTGGTCGTGGGGGATGTGAACGGTGACGGCAGACCGGACTTGATATCGGTCAATGCATATAATAACAACCTAACCTGACGATTTTCACCAATGCCGGCGGTGGCATCTTTAACTCCAATCAGTCCATCAGTGTGGGCCACAGCCCCACTAGCGCCGTCGTGGTGACGAACAGCGCCGGATTGGTCACCTATCTGGGGGTGGCCAACGCGGCGGACGGCACGGTGGGCGTGCTGGCAAACGACGGCCACGGCAATTTCAACTCCGTGGGTCTGGCCAATGTGGGGCAGTTCGAGGAGTTTTCGGCTCCGGTTCAGGCTCTGGCCACGGCTGATGTCAACGGCGATGGCAAACCGGATTTTGTGGCGGCCACCGGCTATAATGAAGACGTCACGGAGCTGTTAGGTTATCCGCAGGTGCTGGCGATGCAAAACCCGGTTTCACTTACGAACGCTGAAAATGTCATCGATGGCTACTTCACCGGCAACGGCAGCGCACTGTCCAACCTGAACGCCTCGCAGATCACCAGCGGCACGCTATCCCTGTCCCAACTGCCCGTCGGCGTTCCCTTGTTGAGCAGCAACCAGACTTTCACCGGGCAGAATATCTTTAGCGCCAACAACAACTATTTCTATGGAAATTTCGAAGGTTCGGCGACGATCAGCAGTTTCTTTGGCCGCGCCGGCGGCTTGACTGGGCTGAACGCGTCGCAACTGACTTTTGGCACGATTCCGCTCGCGGCCATCCCGACGCCAACGGTGGTGACGAACAGCGCCGGCGGCGTGACCTTGAGCGGAACGTTCAGCGGCAACGGCGTCGGCTTGACCAATGTCTGGCAGACCACCGGCAACACCGGTACCACGGCGGGTGTGAACTATCTTGGCACGGCGGACAACCAGCCGCTGGAACTGCATGTGGATGGGGGCCGGGCGCTGCGAATTGAACCTACCAGCAGTGGAACCGGTGTGCCGAACATCATCGGCGGCTATTCCGGCAATCTGGAGGATAACGGCTCTCAAGGTGTCACCATCGGCGGCGGCGGCGCGTCGGGTTATGTCAACCACGTCAGCGCCTCGCTTGGCACCATTACCGGAGGCTCGGGCAATACCATCAACACTAACGGCAACGATTCGACCATTGGCGGGGGTCGGCAAAACACCGTTGACCTGGATGCCTGGGGGGCAGTCATCGGTGGGGGTCACGGCAACTGGATTCAAGCGGACAATAACGGCGGAGGTGGTCTGGGCAATTCCTCGTATTCCACCATCAGCGGCGGCTTTGGCAATGTGGTGGGCACGAATGCCATCAATGCCACCATCGGTGGCGGCGGCATCAACACCAACAGCGGCAACTACGCCACCATCCCCGGCGGCTATGAAAACCTGGCGAGCGGCAACTATGGTTTTGCCGCCGGTGACAACGCGGAGGCCACGAACAACGGTGCTTTTGTGTGGAGCGACAGTTCAGGCACGCTCACCAAATCGTTCACCAACAATCAATTCATGGCGCGCGCTTCGGGCGGTGTGGTGTTTTTGACCGGCACAGCGGGATCGCCGGCCAGTTATGCGACCGGCAGCGCCGGGGTGGCGCTGTTGCCTAACGCAACGGCGTGGACAAGCGTTTCCGACCGCAACGCCAAGAAGAATTTTGCGCCAGTCAACACCGAGGCCGTATTGGACAAGCTGGCGGCCATTCCCATCCAGCAATGGAATTACAAGTGGGAGTCTGACAAGGACGTGCCAAACATCGGCCCCATGGCGCAGGATTTCAAAAAAGCCTTCTATCCCGGACGGGACGACAGGGGCATCAGCACCCTCGAATTCGACGGCGTGGAGCTGGCGGCCATTCAGGGTCTGAACCAGAAACTCAATGAGAAGGATGCGCAGATTCAAACCCTCAAACGACAAAACGATTCGCTCGCACAACGGTTGACTGAACTGGAAGTCACGGTAAAACAGCTTGCACCACAGAAATAAAGTGCTTATGAAAAAATTATTGATTCTCGTGGGTATGTTGGTTTGCGGAACAGGTTTTGCGCAGCAATACTCGATAGACTGGTATAAGATCGCCGGCGGCGGCGGCACCAGCACCGGCGCGACTTATCAGGTGAGCGGCACCATCGGCCAGCCGGATGCCGGCGGCGCGCTGACCGGCGGGAATTATTCCCTGACCGGTGGATTCTGGAGTCTCATTTCTGTCGTACAGACGGCGGGGCTGCCCAATCTGGCCATTACCCATTCCGGCAATAATGTTATCATCTCATGGCCAAACACCGGCAGCTATACATTGCAGCAAAACGCTAACCTCGCGACATCAGACGGCTGGGCAACGAGTGGCTATACCATCAGCACCGCCAACGGTACGAACAGCATCACCATCACCTCGGCCACGGGGAATCTGTTCTTCAGATTAAAGCAGTAAGTTGGTGGTTTGTGTCACAATCCTGGCCGCCTTCGCTGTAAAATGACTTGAATTGAACCGCAATTGGTGGTGCCTTGTCCGGCATGAAACCGTGCCGGGCGTTCACGCTGATTGAACTGCTTGTGGTCATTGCCATCATCGCCATCCTGGCTGCGTTGCTTCTGCCGGCGCTGGCCGGCGCCAGGCTGAGGGCGCAACAGACGGCATGCGTCTCCAATCTCAAGCAACTGGTCACCGCCAATGTCATCTTTGCGGACGAGCATGACGGGGTGTGGATGTATCCATCGCGCGGCGGGGATGCGGATTATCCGGATTCGCAATGGCTGGGTGTGCTGGTGCCGGACATCATCAAGGTGTCGTCGCTCACCAATCCGCTGCCGTTGCTGCTGTGTCCCACGGCGGCGCTGCCGGCCAATGCGGGCATGGGGGAGACGACGGGGAGTTTCGGCCAGTTCGGGACGGCAGACCGTTGTTACATCCGCAACTGCGCCAACGGCCGGGCCATCTCCAGCAGCTATCTCTACAACGGCTGGTTTTATGCGCAGGCTCCCACTCCCGCAGATGAAGCGGGCTGGGCGACCAGCGACGGTTATCCAACCTATGCGACCAATTATTTCCCGAACGAATCGGCGGTGCGGATGCCGTCGCAGACGCCGGTGCTGATGGATGGGACGTGGAGTGATGCGTGGCCGTTGGAATCGGATCCGGCTGCGGGGAATTTATACTTCGGATCCGGCGGCCAGATGATCGGCACGGAGATGGGACGCATCATGATATTACGGCACGGCGGCAGGCTTGCGCCTCCGGATGCGGACTATGACGCGGACTGGCCGTCGCTGCCGCCGAGGGGCGGCATCAACATTGGAATGACGGACGGGCATGTGGAGCTGGCGACAATGCCCGCGCTGAGGAGTTATTACTGGCATCTCAACTGGAACAAATCCGCGCCCGTGCCGTGATGCCATGGCCAGGGCAGGGACAGCGCGCGGGTCTTTGGAGCGGCCACCATTGGCTGCAAGCGGGAGGGGTTTTAAACCATGCCTGCACTGTTGATTGTCCTCATCAATGCACTGGTTGAGTCCATTGCGGTGAAAATGGAGACGCCGTCAATGCTCCTTGTGCCAAGCTCGTTGAGCCGGTGCAAAATATCCCGTCTTTCCTGCAATACATCCATTGAGGCGGCCGCGTTGCCGGGTTCGCTGAGCAGGACCTTCCATCGGGCCAATAGTTGTTCGGTTTCCATAAGATGTTGTTCAGGAATGGTGCCGGCTTTTGGTGCGCATCAATGTCCGTCGTGACCGTCTTTCCCCTGCCGGTTGTCGCGCCTGGGCTGGACATGTCCGTAGTGATCCGTCCGGTAACTGTCGTTGCGAATGGCGTGGTCCCGCCAACCTGGATGACCGCCCTCCCACCCATGGAAACGCTCGAGCCGGAACGGTTCACAGTAGAGCCAGAAGTTGCCGGGTCCCAGATAATAATACTGGTCGCCGACGAGACCGACATATTCGTAGCCATCCCAGACGTAATTGTCGGGAACCAACAGCGGAGCCTCTTCCACCGGCGGCGGTGGGGCATAGACCACGGGTGGCGGAGCCACATATACCGGTGCCGGTGCCACATACACCAATGGCCGGAACGCCACCCGTCCATAGGGATCAACGACACAGCCCGACACAAATCCCGCAGCGGCTGCGGACAGGATAAACACTCGTGACCATTTTAGTTTCATCATTCAAGGACGATAAGAGGGAGACGGCACCCAAACAATGGGGTGTAATCCCCATGTCAGGGAATGCGGCTTGCCCAATGAACTCACCCTTTGCGCGGGAAGGGCTAGAACTTCCACGACGTTCCTATCTTGGCGCGGGTGGAGGTATAGTTGTCCGCAATGTCGGAATAGAAGCCGATGCTCCAATAGCTTCTGGTAGAGGAGGAGCGCCAGCCGACTTCGGCGCCGACGGTGACATACTGGTCCACGGCGGCGGACTCGATGAACTTGGTGTGGATGCCATACACCTCGACCACCCAGTGCTGCCTGATCGGCACGGAAACCTTGAGTCCGTTCTTTACGATTTGCTGCGAGATGTCCGGGTTGAACGTGTCGCCGCCGAGCGTGACGGGGATTCCCTCGAACCAGCCGAAGTAATTGCCCATGGTCAGCGTAAATTTCCTGAAGTCATAGGTGAGCATGCTGCTGAGGCCGCCCTGGCCGATTGCGCCGCCCGCCAGCATGTCCTCCGAAGCCGAGGCAATCGCGCCGCCGGAGGGCGTGAGCTGCCAGCTCCACGGCTGGTCATCGCCCGGCAGAATGATTTTAACCGGCAGGGCGAGCGTCAGTCCCGCGCTGAAAATCTTTGCACCTTCGACCTCCGTGTAGTTGAGCGGAACAGACACTCCGACGCCCACGCGGTCGGAAAATTTGAAGCCCATGGATATGGGCAGGGAATAACTGGTGCCGTTGATGCCCTGGCTGCTGAAGGTGCCGATGTCGGCCACCGCGCCAATGCAGGCGTGGACGGACTGCGCCTCGCTGGCGGCCCGTTCATCGCGCGATTCCACGGGGCCGAAGGCGTAGTCATCGAACGCCTGCGAAGCCATCATGGCGGTGGAGCTGTTCGGATTGCCGTCGCTCACGGCCACGGTGGACTGTTCGTTCATCGCCTTGAGAAACTTCGCGTATTCGGACTCGCCGTCCGACTTTAGGAAGGCGGTGATCTGGCTGTTCAGGTCCGAGCGCGAGGTTCCGGTGAAAGTTTTGGAAAATCCGGTGGACGGTATCTGCAGGGTGGCGGAGGTGCCCGCGTTGTTGACGGTGAAATTAATGGCATTGGCGACCCCGGCATACTGCAGGCTGGCGCTGTAGCCGCGGTTGGCGAACGACGCGAAACTGCCATCCGCATTGATGGCGCTTTGGACAAGGTTGATCACACTGGAACTGCCGGCGGTGAGGTTCATGGGCGGCCCGCCGTCCGTAGTCACCGTGTTGATGTTAAACAGGTCGCCGGCGATGGCGCACGGCATCAGGCCTGCAACGCAGAACAGCGAGCAGATGAAGATTGAAACCGGTCGCACGGCGCGGAGGGACATGTGGGTCGGGTGCATGGTTTTTTAGTGGTTGTGTTGAATAATTGAGAGAATGAATGTCTGAAATTCAATCGTCTCGCCGCCACACTAGGAGCGCAGCAGCGGGAATACAACCATTAAATTGACGCCGAAACGTGGTAGGATTCCGCCTTCGCTGCGCCATGGCGTGACACGTCGGCGCGACGATCCAGGTGTTCTACGGCGCGGATTTGCTCTACTGGAATGTCAAACGGAGCCGGAAGGCCCGGGGACCAACCGGTGCGCGTTCCAAGGCGGGCTGGCAGGGCGGGACGTTCACGCCCGGTAGAAACGAACCGTTGCGTTTTACCGTGACGGCGATTGACAACCCGCTGCCGGCCACGGAGGTGGCGACGATTGATTTGATTTCCTGCAAAAGCCCCAGCGCGCCCTGCGTCCTGGCCATGACCGCCGGAAAGCCGGGACAGATGAAGTGAAGAACCGCATGGTTGAAACGCGGACGGGTTTTACCACCAAGACACCAAGGCACAAAGACGCGGGAACATTTCAACCACGGATGGACATGGCTAAACACGGATTCAAGTGAAACGGTTTGGGGAAAATCTGTCATTTATCACTGGGCTTGGAAAAAATGTGTTGCATCGGTTCTAACCCTGCCGATGAGGATTCAAGTATGTTCCGACCGGGCTTCATCCAAGCAGCAAGCGCATATGGGGTGAACACCCCATGGCAATCGCATGTCTTTTCTGGCTATATGAGCATGACTTCCAAAATGGTTTGATTTTGCAAGCCAAATTTTGTTTGGGAATTAGCAGGGACAAAATAATGAGCAACGATCATAAAAACGGGAACGTGACTGACACCGCTACGCGGAAGGAGCAGGCCAAAACACGCACGCAGCAGGCGGAGACGCGTTCAGATCAAGCCAAGACTCACAACAAACAGGCCGCCACACACACGAAGCAAGCGAGCACGCACACGGAGCAATCTGAAACGCGAACCGAACAAGCCAAGACCCGGACCGAGCAGGCCGAAACGCAGACGCAACAAGCCGTGACCCGAACCGAGCAAGCTGGAACGAAAACAGATCAAGCCAAAATACGCACCGAACAGGCGGAGACACGGACAGAACAGGACAAGACGCGAACTGAACAGGACAGGACCTGGACGATGGAGCAGGCGCTCCGCGATTCCGAATTGAGTTATCGCCGGCTGTTTGAAGCCGCGCGGGACGGCATCCTGATTCTGGACGTTGACACGGGACGCATCACCGATGTGAATCCTTTCCTTGTGGAACTTCTGGGATTTTCCCACGACGAAATGGTCGGCAAAACCGTCGGAGAACTGAGTCCGTTCAAGGACATCGAGGAAAACAAAGTCATGCTGGAGCGGTTGCAAAAGGACGGCTATGTCCGCTATGAAAACCTTCCGCTGGAGACGAGGGACGGCCGCAAGAAAGCCGTGGAGTTCGTCAGCAATGTGTATCAGGCCGGTGATCGAAACGTGATCCAATGCAATGTCCGCGACATCACCGAGCGCAAGCAGGTGGAACTGGTCTTGATACGGCTGGCGGCGATTGTCGAATCTTCAGACGACGCCATCATGGGCAAAGACCTCAACGGCATCATCACCAGTTGGAACCGGGGCGCCGAAAAGATATTCGGCTATACGGCTGCCGAGATTGTGGGCACTTCCATCATGCGGCTGATTCCCGTTGACCGGCAGGACGAGGAGAATCTGATTCTGGAGAAGATCAAGCGTGGCGAAAGTGTGGAGCATTTTGAGACGCTGCGACAGGCCAGGGATGGCCACCAGTTTGATGTTTCAATCACGGCCTCGCCGATCAAGGATGCAACCGGCAACGTCACTGGCGTGTCAAAAGTGGTGCGCAATATCAGCGACCGCAAGCAGGTTGAGAAGTCACTGCGTGAGACGCGGACGCGGCTCAATTCGACGCTCGCGGCAGGTTCCATCGGGACATGGAACTGGGACATCGTCAACGACCGGCTGACCGCCGATGAATTCACCGCCCGCATGTTCTCAATCGAAACGGACGCTGCGGCAAAAGGCCTGCCATCGGAAACGTATCTTCAGGCCGTTTTTGAGAAAGACCAGGCGGGTGTCGCAGACGGCCTCGACCGCGCGATCAAGTCCTGCGGCAAATACGATATCGAGTATCGTGTCCGGCAAAAAGACGGGGAACTGTTCTGGCTGCAAGCGCGAGGGCGCGTGGATTGCGACGTTGCGGGCAAAGCTTTGAGTTTTCATGGCGCAGTGATGGACATCACAGAACGCAAGCGGGCCGAGGGACGTTTCCGGCGGCTCGTGGATTCAAATGTGCAGGGCGTGATGTTTTGGAATTCGAAAGGCGAGATCACCGGGGCGAACGATGCGTTCCTGCGCATCATCGGCCATACCCGCAAAGATTTGGAAGCCGGGAACGTCCGTTGGTCGGCGATGACGCCGCCGGAATACGCCGGCCTTGACCGGCACTCTCTGGAAGAACTCACGGCCAAGGGAGTCAACACACCGTATGAAAAGGCATACATCCGCAAGGACGGCTCGCGCGTGCCGATTCTGGTGGGCGCGGCGATTTTCGAGGACAGCCCGGACGAAGGCGTGTGCTTTGTGCTCGACATCACCGAGCGCAAAGCCGCGGAGGAAAAAATCCACCGGCTCAATTCGGAACTGGAGCAGCGCGTCATCGAACGCACCGCGCAACTGGAATCGGCCAACAAGGAGCTGGAGGCGTTTTCCTATTCCATCTCCCATGACCTGCGCGCACCTTTGCGCTCCATCAACGGATTTGCAGGAATCGTGATGGAAGACTTCGGGCCGCAACTGCCCGAAGTAGGCCGTGGTTATCTGGAGCGGATTCGCACGGGCGCGGTGCGGATGGGGGTATTGATTGACGACCTGCTCGCGTTCTCACGTTTGAGCCGGCAATCCGTGAACAGGCAAACTGTGAATTCCGCCAGAATCGTGAACGAAGTCCTGGACGAATTGAAACCGCAGCGCGATGGCCGACAGATTGAGGTTAAAATCGGAACCCTGCCCGCGTGTCATGGCGATCCGGCGCTCCTCAAACAAATCTGGATCAACCTGATTTCCAACGCCATCAAATACACGCGCGGACGCGAACCCGGAATCATCGAAATCGGCTGCACCCACGAAAATGACGAGAATGTTTATTTCGTCCGCGACAACGGCGCGGGCTTCGACATGCAATATTCGAACAAATTGTTCGGGGTCTTTCAACGGCTGCATCGCGAGGATCAATTTGAAGGCACCGGCGTCGGGCTGGCGATCGTGCAGCGCATTGTCCACCGCCACGGCGGACGCGTCTGGGCGCAGGCCGAGGTCGATCATGGCGCGACTTTTTATTTCACCATCGGAGCGTGATTATGATTTTGAAAAATAAAAAGGTAGGGACAGCGCGCTGCGCTGTCCCCGCCCGCGCAGAAGCGGACGGAACGCGCATGGCAGGTCGCGCGATTTATGTAATTCGTTGCGCCGCTCTGCGGCGCGGACGGCGCAGCGCGCCGTCCCTACCACGGCAATCACAAATTGGAGAGACAAAACTATGAACACACCCAATCAAACCGAAATCCTCCTTGTCGAGGACAGCCAGGACGATCTGGACATGACACTGCGCGCGCTGCGCAAGGCGAACATGGCCAACCATATTGAGATTGCCCGCGACGGCGTGGAGGCGCTGGACTTCATCTTTTGCGAGGGCGCGCACGCCGCGCGCAAGATTGAAAACATTCCCAAGCTGATCATGCTGGATTTGAAACTGCCGAAGATTGATGGGATGGAAGTGTTGAAACGCATTAAGGGCGATCCGCGCACGAAAATGATTCCGGTCGTCATGCTGACGTCGTCGAAGGAACAAAACGATGTAATCAGAAGTTATGGACTGGGTGGCAACAGTTACATCGTCAAGCCGGTGGATTTCGAGAGCTTCGCGGAAGCCGTGCAAAAATTGGGGATGTATTGGCTGCTGCTGAACCAACCGCCGCAAACCTGACCCGCACATTTATGAACACACCAATCAATATTCTGATCGTCGAAGATTCCAAGGACTACGAAGAGTTGCTCGTGCGCGAACTGCGCCATGCGGGATTTGATCCGAAGTGGAAGCGTGTGGAAACCGAGGCGGCCTTTCTGGCCGAGTTGAAAAAATTGCCGGACATCATCCTCTCCGACTATTCGATGCCGCAGTTCAGCGGATTGCGCGCGGCGCAGCTTGTGAAAGAGAGTGGAGTGGGAATTCCGTTCATCCTCATTTCCGGGACGGTGGGCGAAGACACCGCCGTGGAAGCCATGAAGCAAGGGGCGACGGACTTTTTGCTCAAGGACAGGATTGGACGGCTGGGGCCGGCAGTGCGCCGCGCCTTGCAGGAAGCCGAAGAACGGCGTGAAAGAGACCGCGTGGAGGACGCGCGCCGGGCGAGCGTGGCGCGCTACCAGGCGCTCTTCGATTGTGCGCCGGATGGCATTGTCATCGCCAATCCCAACGGCTATTACACGGACGCCAATGCGAGCGCCTGCAAGATGCTCGGTTATACCCACGACGAATTTATCGGGCTGCATATCTCAAACATCGTCATTCAGGCTGAGGTGGGGCACATCGGTTCGGCCCTGACCGAAATCAAGGCCAGGGCCGATTACCACCGGGAGTGGCAGTTCCGCCGCAAGGACGGTTCGGTCTTCACGGCGGAGGTGATTGCCACGGCGATGCCCGACGGCAATCTGCTGGCGATGATCCGCGACATCAGTGAGCGCAAGCAGCTTGAATCACAGTTCATCGAGGCGCAAAAGATGGAGGTGATCGGCCATCTCGCCAGCGGCATCTCGCACGATTTCAACAACATCCTTGGCGTCATCATCGGCTACAACGATCTCATGATGCCGGAACTTGCCCCCGACAGCCTTTCGCACAAATGCGCCGAGGAAATCCGGCACGCGGCGGAGCGGGCGGCGGCGTTGACGCGGCAGCTTCTGCTGTTCAGCCGCAAGCAGGTGGTGCAGACGGTGGTGCTAGAACTTCACCAAGACATCGAAAACATGGATAAAATGTTGCGGCGGCTGGTGGATGAAAATGTCGAGCTGACCATCGTTCCCGAAAGAGATTCCGGGCGGATCAAGGCCGATTCCGGCCTCGTCGGGCAGTTGCTGATGAACCTCGTCGTCAACGCGCGCGACGCCATGCCCAACGGCGGCAAATTGAAAATCGAAACCGCCAACGTCACGCTCGATGAAAATTTCGCGCTCGCGCACACGGGCGCGCACGCCGGCGATTATGTGGCGCTTTCCGTGAGCGACACGGGAACCGGTATGACCGACGAGGTCAAACTGCATCTGTTCGAGCCGTTTTACACCACCAAGCCGAAAGGCAAGGGCACGGGACTGGGGCTGGCGACGTGCCAGACCATCGTCAAGCAATGCGGCGGCTTCATTGACGTCCAAAGCGAGCCGGGGAAAGGCTCGACGTTCAAAATTTATTTTCCGCGCATCGAGCAGGCGGCGGACGCGGTGGACATGTTCAACAAAACCGTCGTGACGAAATCCCCCGCCCGCGGAACGGAAACCTTGCTGCTCGTGGAGGACGAGCCGTCCGTGCGGCATCTTGCGTGCAGCATTTTGGAGGCGCAGGGCTACAATGTTCTGCGCGCGAACAACGGGCAGGACGGCCTGCGCGTGGCGTGCGAATGCAAAGGCGCGCCGATCAGCCTCGTCATCACCGACGTCATCATGCCGCTGATGAACGGCAGGGTGATGGCCGAGTGGCTCAAGGCGACGTATCCCGAAATCAAAGTCCTCTTTACGTCGGGCTATACCGACGACGCCATCGCGGAACACGGCGTGCTGGAGCCGGGCGTCGCGTTCCTGTCCAAGCCATATTCACCCGCCGTGTTCCTCCGCAAAGTGCGCGGGATGCTGGATAACGAATCGGACACCCAGTTGCTGCGGAAAGAATCCGTGCCAGTCCCGCAAGCCGCCTGATGTCACCGGAATCAACAAACATCAAAACCATGAAAAATAAAACAATTAAACGGCTGGCGGTTGTTCTTGTGCTGGCGGCAATCGCAGGCGCGCGGCTTCAAGCAGCGGGATTGAAACTGATCGGCACGAACGGGCCGCCGGTGGATTTCCACGGATTTGTCAGCCAGGGATTTTTGTATTCAAGCGACTACAATTACCTGGGCGACAACAGCTCGAAAGGTTCATTCCAATTCACGGAGGCGGGCTTGAACGCCTCCTTCAATCCGCTCCCGCGCACTCGCATCGCGGCGCAGGCATTCACCTATGACATTGGCCAGGCTGGCAAATACGACGTGGTTTTGGATTACGCGCTGGCTGAATACGCGTTCAACGATTATTTCGGCATCCGCGCGGGACGCATCCGGCGACCGCAGGGAATTTACAATGACATCCAGGACGTGGACGTGGCGCGGACATTTGTTCTGCTGCCGCAGGGCATTTATGACGCGCGCTGGAGGGATTTTTATGTGTCGCTGGACGGCGGGGAATTTTTCGGCACGATCCCGCTCAAGTTCGCGGGCAGTTTGTCCTATGAATTTTACGGCGGCATGATCAATCCGTCCATGGATGGCGGCGCCGCACTTGAAATCAGCGGCAGCCTGCCACCGTCCGGCCATCTGGATTCAATTGATTCCGCAGATGAGTTTGGTGGGCAGTTGTGGTGGAACACACCGGTTGACGGCCTGCGTTTTGGTGCTGCCGGCGGCGTGGTTCCAGTGTTCAACTTCGACGCCACGATCCAGACTCCCGGCGGCCCCTTCAATCCAAACAACCGGAACGAGGCGGCGTTCCAGCAATACTCCGCTGAATACCTCTGGAAGGCGTGGACATTTCAGTCGGAAATTTACCTTAGAGACTACTTTCCCGAGGCCGCCACGATGCCGGACACCCATCTGCTCACCTGGTATGGCAGCGCGGAATATCGTTTCAACAAGTGGTTCGAGGCGGGCGCCTACTACACGGAATATTATGGTGACCTGACTCAGCCCGACAATTCCCTGCTGTATCAAAAAGACGCCGCGCTCGCGCTGCGGTTTGATGCCACCGAGTGGTGGACATTCAAAATCGAGGGGCATTACATCCGTGGCACCGGGTTGCTGCAGGACAACGCAAACAATCCGGTGCAGGGCGACAACGGCTGGTGGATGCTCGCCGTGAAAACCACATTCAGTTTCTAATCGTCGCCCAATCCAATTCATCAATCTGTGAAATCTATTTTCATGAAAATGCGGAAGATCATTGATTTGGAGCGCGGCGACACATGGCCGCTTTCCTACGATGCGACATGTCGTGCCGTTCCAAAGCGCGGACTTGTCCGCGCAACCCAGATCAGGACAGCACTGAAAATGATTTTGGCCTGCGCGGTATTGTTCGTCGGCGTATTGCAGGCGTCGGCGCTCGACGGCGTGGTGGTAATTGTGAACAAAAGCGTGGCGGCGGACAGCATCAGCGCGGCGGCGTTGAAGGATATTTACACCGGCAATACGAAGTATTGGCCGGACGGACGGAACGTGGACATCGCCCTGCTGGACGATGAAACGGGCACGACTGACGCCGCCTTGAACGAAGTCAGCGGCATGGGCGCGAGTTATTTCAGGACGTTCTGGCAACGCATGGTGTTTTCCGGTCGCGGACAACAGCCGGACAGGATTGGCGATGCCGCGTCGCTCGTGGCATTTGTCGCCTCGACCAAGGGCGCGATTGCAATCGTGCCGGCGAATGCCGATTTGAAAGGCGTCAAGAAACTTGAAGTCAAGTGAAGCCGCGCACGAAAAAATTCCGTTGATTGAAAATGCAAACAGACAAAACAGAGGAAGCGAAGGCAAATCCGGCCCTTGAACAAAGAGTCCGCTCTCTCGCGGCGACGTTCCGCAACATTCTGCTGGTCGTTTCCCTGCTTTTTATCTTCGCCGTGGTGCGGACCATCATCGTTTGGGCGGTGTGCAACACCGGGATGCAGGCCGCCACCGCGATGCAAAACCAGGGTCTGCCCGTGCTCAACAACCTGGCGTCGTTGCAGGAAAATCTGGCGCTCTTCCGGCTGGATTCCTATGAATATCTCTTCGCGCAAGAAGCGCAAAAAGCGGGCGACGCCAAGGCGGCGGACGACCTCGCGCTCCAAATGCGCGCGGAGTTGAAAAACATCCAGGCGCTTTTTCCCGAGGGCGAAGGACGCCAGCTCGCCGCAAACCTGGAAAAAACCGTTGACGATCTGGAAGCGCAATTCCGAAAAGTGCGCGGACTGGTGGACTCGGATTTTCCGGCCGCCATGAAATCAATGGACCATGACATCCCGCCGCAGACGCAGCGCGTGGATGCCGCCGCGAACGCCTTGAAAGAATTCGGCTACCAGTTTTCCGGCGCACAGGCCAATGCGACGTTTGCCCGCTTCGGCTCGATCAGGCACGCCGCCGTCATATTTGGAATCACGAACAGCCTGATGGCCTTTTGCGCATTCATGTTCGTGCTGCTGGCCGCGCGCCGCAGCCGCGCACAACTGACGGAAACGCTGGCGCGGCTGGACGAGCGGACGCAGGAATTGCAACTGACCAACGGCACGCTTCAGCGGCAGAAAACCGAGCTGCGGATCCTCTTTGATTTTGTCCCCGCGATGCTCTGTTTCAAGGACACGGAAAACCGTGTCCTGAGCGTCAACAAACGGCTGGCGGATTTTTTCGGGAAGCCGGTCGGGGAAATTGAAGGAAAAACATTCAGTGAAATTGACCCGCACGATGCGTCCAGTTTTTTTGATGATGATCTGGAAGTCATCCGTTCCAAATTGCCAAAATTGGGAATGGTCGAGAAGGTGCTAGGACACAAGGGCGAACAACTCTGGCTCCAGAAGGACAAGATTCCGGTCTTCGACAAGGATTGGAAAATCGTCGGCATCGTCGTCATGGCGCAGGACATCACCGAGCGCAAATGGGCGGAAACCAAATTGCTGGAATCGCAACGCTTTCTGCGCTCCACGCTTGATGCGCTCTCCTCCCACATCGCGATTCTCGACGAGCACGGGACGATCATCGAAGTCAACGCCGCGTGGAACAGTTTTGCCCGCGAGAACAATTTTTGGGACAGCCACGGCGTTGGTGACAATTATTTGAAAGTCTGCGATTCCGCCTCCGGCAATTTCTCCAAGGAGGCGCCGGCGGTGGCCGACGGCATCCGCGCCGTCATCGCCGGGCAGCGCGAAGAATTTCAACTGGAATATCCGTGCCACAGCCCGCACGAGAAACGCTGGTTTCTCGTGCGCGTCACCCGCTTTGGCGGCGGCGGGCCGGTGCGCGTGGTCGTGGCGCATGAAAACATCACCGAGCGCAAGCGCGCGGAAAGCCATGTGCGCCAGTCCGAGGAACGCTACCGCAGTCTCATTGACAACGCCAGAGATGCGGTTTTTACCATCGCGACGGACGGCACGTTCACCTCGATGAATCCCGCCGTCGAGACCATCGGCGGACTTTCGCGCGCCGACTGGCTGGGCAAACCTTTCGCGCCGATGGTTCATCCCGGCGACCTGCCGCTGGCCGTGGAAATGTTCGGGCGCGTTTTGAAAGGCGAGGATTCGCCGATTCATGAATTGCGCGGCAATCCCAGCCTGAAAAGGCAGGCCATCATGGAGATGACCCTCACCACCCAGAAAGATGAGGCCGGAAAAATCATCGGCGTGCTGGGCATTGGCCGCGACATGACCGAACGCAAAAAACTCGAAGGCCAGCTGGTGCAATCCCAGAAAATGGAAACCGTCGGCAAACTTGCCGGAGGCATCGCGCACGAGTTCAACAGCATCCTCACCGCAATCATCGGCCAGAGTGAATTGCTGCTTGCCAATCTGCCCGTGCAAAGTCCGTTTGCCAAAAATGCGAGCGAAATCACCAAGGCCGCCAATCGCGCCGCCACGCTGACGCGGCAGCTTCTCGCTTATGGCGGCAAGCAATTGCTCCAGCCTGAAATTCTCGACCTCAACCGCGTCGTCGCGGACATGGGCGAAGTGTTGCAGCATCTCATGGGCGCCGATGTGGAAGTGCAGATGGTTCCCGCCGCAGGATTGCACGCGGTGAAGGCCGACGCCGGGCAGATCGAGCAGGTGATCATGAACCTTGTCATCAACGCGCGTGACGCCATGCCCAACGGCGGCAGGCTCACGCTCGAAACCGCGAACGTCTCATTCGGTCCGGAGAGCGTGGGCCGTGACGCCGATTTGAAACCGGGCGATTATGTGATGCTCGCGGTCACGGACACCGGCGTCGGTATGAATGACGGCGTCAAGGCGCGGTTGTTCGAGCCGTTTTTTTCCACGAAAGGCGTTGGCGGGGGGACGGGTTTGGGATTGTCCACCTGCTACGGCATCATCAAGCAAAGCGGCGGACACATCAGCGTCCATAGCGAGCTTGGTCACGGCACGACGTTCAAGATTTATCTGCCGCAGGTCGAAGCGCAGGCGAAAGCTCCCGTCCAGCGTCTTGACTCGCCGGATTTGCCGCGCGGCAAAGAGACCATTTTGCTGGTGATGGATGATTTAGCCCTGCGCGAGATGGCGGAGTCATTGTTAATGCGGCTGGGCTACACCGTTTTTGCCGCGGCCAACGGCATCGAAGCCCTGGGTTTGAAAATCAAACCCGGCACCGGCCACATTGATTTGCTGTTCACTGATGTTGTCATGCCGCACATGAAAGACGAGGGAACAGCCGGCCGCGCGAGTGCGCTGTATCCGCACACGAAAATTCTTTTTACCACCGCCTACAAGGAGAACGCAGTCATCCATCCAGGCGTGGCTTTTCTACAAAAACCATTTACCCCGGCCTCGCTTGCAAAAAAATTGCGGGAAGTGCTGGATCAGCCGGAAATTCCAAAAGCCGCTTGATTTGGGAGTGAATGCAATTGCAAACCATTCCTTAAATATAATTTCTTCATCACGATGAAGAGGGGCGGGATGGGGAGTCTAAATAAAATCAACGATGGATGGACGCCGATAAAAACGGATTCAAATGCGCTGACCAGTCTAGTCAAAATCAGATGAAGGCGTAAAGGAATTTGGAGCGCGATCATCCTGCTTCCCGCAGGCTTCAGCCGGGAGGCATTTGGAGCACCACGAGGCGACCGGTTTCGCAGACGTGTTCGAGTTTGAATTTGCCGGGGCAGTCTTTGTCGTGGACGCTGCAAGGACCGAACTGCTCCACGGCCAGTTCGCGGCGGGCGAGTTGCATTGCCCTTTCGACCGGATGAGCGCTGTTGATGGGGACGCTGCAAAAGATTTCCCTGAATTCGACGCGGCCTTCAAAGCTCAACTCATCGTCAATTTCGTTGATCCATTCGGGCAGTTCCCAATCCGGCGGCACGGGCTGCTGGAAAAATCCCTTCAAGGCGCAGTCCATCCTGAATTTGGACGCACGCTCGCTGGGAATGAGGGCTGCGAGGGAAAATTCAAATTCATGACCGTTCCGTGCGCCGAATTTCAGGTCGGTCTCCCAGTGTCCAAACCGGAGGGGGGCGGTTTCGCCGGGGGGCCAGATCCAGATGTCCGGCCCGCGCGCCTCGGTCGGTTCGCCGCCGTCAATCTGTTCGTGGTAGCCTAGGAAAAGATTTTCCAGGTTGCGCCAGTCGCTCATGCCGGGCACATGCCCGATGAGGCGGAGCCGCAGCTTGGGCGCATCTTCAGGTGCCGTGGCCGCATCCAAGTCAGTCGAAACGAAGGACCAGTCGGTCTGATAATAGATGGAACTTTCCAAATGCTCGCGGGGAAGAAACAGTTTCAATCCGTCGGAACCGAAGAGTTTCCATTTCTGCGAGTTGATTTGAAGGCATCCACTCATGCTTCGAGATTAGTCCTGTTCAGGGTTTTATGTCTAGCTGTTTTTAACCAAATCCAAACAGTGGAAAGACGGGGCGTTGGAGTGCGTAGCTGCGACGCCATTGTCGCAGATAATGCTGGCGACGCCTCATCGCCAGAACTGGTGGACAAACTGAAGGGTGGGGTTTCTTTTCTCGCGCGACGAGGGCGTCGCGCAGACTTTCTGCGACGGGGCGTCGCAGCTACGCGCCACGGCAACCGATCTTTAACTCCGCAGGATTTAAATCACTGCTTTGGCGGAGCCGTATTGGTGATGGTGCCGTCGTTCAAGTCCGGGTCGAACACGCGGGCGGGTTCCGTTGATGAAGGCGCGCTGCTGGCGGCTGTCCAGAGGCCGGAAGCCTGCTCCGGCGTCAGAGTCGCCGCCGGCTTGAAGCTGTCACCGGCCATGTAATCGAGCAGGGAACGGCGCAGTTGCTGCAATTCGGAGCCGCCGCGTTCGCCGTCCAGATTGATGGCGGAAACGAGCAGGCGACCGGGTCCGACGCCGGCCTCGAAAATCACGCCGAGCCGCCAGTTGCGGTTCCAGTCGTCAATCGCAGAGACGATGGGCTGGAGCGACGCCGGGGCCTTGGAGAGGTTGACCGAGTGCACGCCGTTGATGAGCTGTGTCCATTGCCAGTCGCAGTTCGCCTCGGTGGGGAATTCCGCGAGGGCGGGGGAGTTGGTGTCGCAGAGCAGGCCGAGCATGGCGTCAAATGTCGGCCTTGGATTTGCCGGCGGCCTCACGGACATCTGGATGTTCCAAAAGACCGGGACGTTGTGCATCCGCGGAGATATTGCGGGGTCAAGGTCGGCGGCGGACGGCATGAAGAGCACCCTGCCACCGGCGGCAAGGTTTGTGACGGCTTCGCTCCAGTTGTGCGTCACCAAAACACCGGAAGGCACTGTCGCGCTGACCTGCGCCGGATAGAGCCAGAAATTCCAGTCGTTCTCGACGGATGAATCCTTCAGGCCGACGACGAGCTTGTAGGCGGCGGGCGCGGGGAGCTTGGACAAGTCTGCGGAGACTTTGCCGAGCGGGATGTTTTTGCCGATGGGAATGTCGCGCGCATCCCAATCGCCGCCGGCAACAGCCGTCCCGGACGAGTTCACAATCTTCCAATAAGGCGCGGCACCGGTGACTGGCATTTCGCCGAAGTGATAGATTTCAACATCCGATTCGAGAGTTTGATCGCTGGTGTAAATGCGATGAGGAAGCCGCGCCAGCGGAACGGTCATGCCTGCGAAGCGTCGGAATTCTGAAGCGGTCACATAGCGCTTCGGTTCCCAGAACGCATCCACAACGCCGATGAGCGCCGTGCCCTGGCCGAGATAATCGTGCAGGTCGAGCAGTTGAAATCCGGAGAGGCCGGGCGTGCGCAGGTTGGCCTCAATCTCCTCCTTGTAGCATTCGACCTGAAACCGCCCGGACGCCCAGGCGAAGGCATGGTCCTGATCAAGGACGCCTTCCTGTTCCGCGATGTATTTGAAGATGTCGTAGTTGCTGGGTTTCAGGTAGCCGGTGAATTTCGCAATCACGTCAAAGTCGGGATACGCGCACCACTGGCCGACCTCGTGCGAAAGGACGGGGATGTGGACGGTTTCGAGCGCGGAGCGATAATCGCCGCCGAACCAGCCGGAGGTGTTGCGCAGATCGCCGCCGGTGAAACGGACGAGCGAGGCGTATTGCGCGCCGCCGTTCACCTGCGACGGGTCGGACCAGCCGGTGCCCGCGGAATAGAGGCGGCGCGGGTCCTTCGCATAATTGTCGGCGGCCCACTGGGGCGTGAAGCGCGAGTAATTGCGCGGCTCGTTGCTCGGCGAAAGGAGGATGAACGACGGATGATTGCCGTAGGCCGCGAAGAGCCGGGCGGTTTCGTCGTTCAGCCATTGCTTCATCACGGGGCTGCCGAAGTCGGCCCACAGACCGCATTCGGGCTGGAGATAAAAGCCGAGTTCGTCTGCGGCCTCGAACGCGGCCTCGGGCGGACACCACGAATGAAAGCGCATTCCGTTCAGCCCGTAATTCTTGCAGGTCTGGATGATTTTCTTCCAAGACGCGACGTCCGTGGCGGGATAACCCGTGATCGGGAATTCGCCACCGTCATGCGTCAGGCGCAGGTTGACGGGGCGGCCGTTGATGAGCAGGTCCTTGTCATTGTGGGTGATTTCGCGGAAGCCGAAAATTATCTGTCGAGAGTCATTCGCTGAATCACCAGATAGAGAAACAACAATGTAATTGAGCGTTGGATTGAATTCATCCCAAGCTTCAGGGTTTCCAGGCAATTGTATTTCAAATGCTAAGGTCGTTTGGTTTGTTGTCCACGCCACAGAATCACTTCGCAATAACATTCTCGGACGGAGGATGGCGGTTGGCTTGTTCTGGTTTGCCGAAAAGTCGTAAAAAATCTGCAAATCACCTTTGCCATCCGAACCGGACATGTTGCCGATTTTAATTTTAACGAGCGCGGATTTATTCGTGACGTTTGGGAACACTTGCACATCTTCAATCCACACTGGTGAGGCAGCCCGCAATTCAATTTTCCCCACGATGCCGTTCCACGCCGCACCCAGCCCATCGGAAATGCTGTGCGAATCCACCAAGTGTCCGGCAGCCGGCAATTGCAGGCGGTTGTCCACGCGGATGGTCAGGCGGTGCCTGCCGGTTGTCAGCACACCGAGGTCGGTGATGTGCGGCGCGACGAGACTGTCGTTGGCGGGAAATTCCTTGTCGTCCACCCAGACCGTGCTTTTCCAGTGCGCGCGTTCCAGAAACAGCGTGAAATGTTTTCCGCTCCAGTTTGTCGGAATTTCAACGTCGCGCTGATACCACGCCGCGCCGAGATAATGCTTCGGCGGCTGGGAAAGAAACGGCACTTCCACTTGGCCCGGCTGTGAAAAATGGTCGCGCAGGCTCGCGGGCTGGATTTTCCACCACGCATCGCCAAGCGTGAGCACCC